>ERZ1089244.19-NODE-19-length-54120-cov-37.022454_pt1 | contig 54120 bp, 38 predicted proteins | sample MGYA00383550_ERZ1089244 | MGnify/ENA primary metagenome ERZ1089244 (study PRJEB34543, sample SAMEA5968661) | marine metagenome | biome: water | collected 2014-06-21 | depth 0 m | study: Ocean Sampling Day (OSD) data from North Adriatic Sea
AAAACCTGCTTCTGGGGTGAAGGTGACTACGCCAGTGGTTGGATCAACACTCCATACGCCTTCGCCGGCAACCGTTAATGTGGTGACTTCAAGACCTGTGTCTGGGTTGATCAGTTTTACGCTAGTTGGGTCGATGTCGCCTTCAAGATCGGTGTCGTTGCTGAGCACGTCGATGACCACTGGTTGACCAAGTGTGCCGGTTTGGCGATCATCTGTTACGAGGGGCGCAGTACCCTCTTCCGTATTGCTGTCATCGTGTCTGCTATTACTACTTCCACTCGCCAGTAATCCAACCAGTCCAATACCAGCAGCAGCAGGTATCCACCACGGTATCGCAGCTGCTACATATTCTTGACCACCTAAAGCTTGACCTTCTACATCGCCTATATTTAACTGAGTCACGTAATCATAGGTTTCACCAGTATCTGGGATATAGTAGTAATACTCACCATCTTCGGCAATACCAACCAATGCACTATCTGCGCTATCGTAAAAACCTTCTATAATAAGGTCACTATCTTTACCTTCCTTTTCAAACGATACGTGAAGGTCGTTTTTTATCCGTTTAGTAACAATATGATTAGGAGCCCGGTTAATAGATTTGTCATGAAACTCATAGTTTACTTTGTCTACGGCTTTAATGACGGTAGGTGTACCATCTTTAGTTATGATCTCTATTTGGCTTATAGTCTGAGTGGCATCATTCGTTTTTACGACAATAGCATTCATTTTTTACCTTTTATTTTTTTAGTTGCAACAATACTGTTTGAATTTTTTATGGCCTAATTTACTTATGACAAATTCGTTTTTCTATCAGTTATTTGAACGCTCTTCCACAACAGCAATAACACGGCGGTTAAGCTGACGACCTTCTACTGTTTCGTTACTAGCTCTTGGCTGTGACTCACCATAACCAACAGCACTGAGACGTTCAGAATCTACACCGAATTGAGTGATTAACACTTCTTTTACAGCGTTCACTCGACGTTGTGATAGAGCTTGGTTATATTGCTCACTTGCCCGACTATCGGTATGACCTTCAATAGTAACAATGGTGTTTGGATATTGAGTCATGAACTCTGCGACTTCAGAAATTTTAGAGTAGTATTCAGGCTGAACAATAGCTTTGTCAGTTTCAAACAATACTTCAAGCTCGATTGTCACTTTCTCTGCCAAGACAGGTACTACTGGTGCTGTTTCTAGTGGCTCAGATACTACAGGAGCTGCACAATTAGGCACTACTCGGCTAATTTGATGATTTTGATAGCGTTTGGTTTCTAATAATTGTAATGCACTGTCAGCAGTTATTTCTTCGAGTGTACTTTTTCCTGTATCATCCATATCAACGTAGAAGAAGTATGTTTGACCACCATCAAGCTGATAGTCTTTTTTATCTGCTAATAAGTTATTGTCTTTAAAACCAGTAGCATGAGCACTTAACTGGTTTGTACCAACGCAAGAGTTAACAGCTGTATAATTACCAGGGTGTAGGCTTACTTGATATCTATTATTAACAGAAATATTGGCACTAGTTTGCTCTAAATCATCGTCATTTTTACGAATAAATATCAATCTTGTTTGATCGGTATTAACTTCTGTTGCTAGTAGCTTGCGAACGTCTGTGTCGACTTGATTGTTCCACGTGACATTGCCCACTCTACGACTGTCGCCCTCGTTATCAATTCCACTATTGCCTATAGCAGCGCATCCAGATATACCGAGCAAAATAGTGGGTAAAATAATAGCTGCGATAGTGTTCTTAAATACTCTTTCCATTATAGATTCCTAATTGATAATTTCTTTGAGACAACGTGTTTGTTCTTGCTCAGATACCGCCTAAATATAGTTTATCTTTTAACAAAATAGTCGATAATTTGGACTTGATTTTTACTTACTAGAGAACTTTTGTCTTTTTATAATGCGGTAGAGTTCATTCGGATAAAAAATGACCTGTTTTTATTAATTGATAGTAATTTAAGTATTTTGTAAAGTCAACTTCATAGAATTCAGTTTAAAACCCTCTAATGCAGCGTTTTAAACTGTTACTTCACATGAGAAATCTAGATTTCAATTTATATTAATCGTTGATTACTATAGGAATAATACTACATCATCCATCTGACGCTGCAAAAAATTAGTCAACCGTTTTTCACAGAAATAATTTGTGTTTTGTAACCTATCAACTATATCTAATTCCTTAAAAAACAATTGTTATTATTGAATATATATAATAAAAATTATTCTTTTTGTAAGAGAGTCGATAGATGGAAAGTAATCAAACTTACAAATAGATTAAGTGTATATCTGTCATATTTTTCTGAATACTTAATATGTTCCAAAATCAGTCATCATGGTATTTCGTTTCTAATTTTACTAGCATTAATGTTTGCAGCAACGAATGCATGTAGGGTATAGTTTTCATTTTGAACGTTTAATCAATATAGACTATAGTTAGATAGCCTTATCACTAGCATTACCAGTGATAGTCGAGTAGCACTTAGAGACTCACCTCTAATAGACTGTCTAACACCAGTGCCAGAATGCAGTGTTATTTTTCTAACCCAAGGATGATATATGAAAAAACTTAGGACGCCTGATTCGTGTTTTGTTAACTTGCAAGATTACGATTTTGAACCGAACTATTTGATGGTCGATGATACAGAAGGTGGTGAGCTACGAGTACATTACCTTGATGAAGGTCCAAGCGACGCCGACCCCATCTTGTTATTACATGGTGAGCCTTCTTGGTCTTATCTGTATCGCAAAGTCATTCCCATACTAACAGCAGCAGGACATCGCGTTATTGCGCCAGACCTTCCTGGGTTTGGACGTTCAGACAAACCTGCATCACGTACTGACTACACTTATCAGCGCCATGTCGATTGGATGCAATCGGTGCTTGATCAATTGGATTTAAAAAATATCACACTGTTTTGTCAAGATTGGGGCGGTTTAATCGGTCTACGTTTAGTAGCAGCGTATCCTGATAAATTCGATCGCGTCGCAGCAGGCAACACGATGCTACCGACTGGAGATCATGATCCTGGCGAAGGCTTTCGCAAGTGGCAGAAGTTCTCTCAAGAGACGCCGCAATTTAATGTAGCAGGCGCCATTAAAAGCGGTACCACAACGACATTATCTCAAGCCGTACTGGATGCTTATGATGCGCCCTTCCCTGATGAGTCCTATAAAGAAGGTGCTAGACAGTTTCCTATCCTAGTGCCCACGACACCAGATGATCCTGCTTCAGAAAACAACCGAGCAGCTTGGGTCGTGCTAAGCAAATGGAACAAGCCATTTATCACATTGTTTAGTGATTCCGACCCCGTAACTGGTGGCGGCGATCGCATTATGCAAAAGCTGATTCCTGGTACCAAAGACCAAAATCATACGACTATTGTCAATGGCGGTCATTTCCTGCAAGAAGACCAAGGCGAAACGTTAGCTGAACTTCTACTGCAGTTCATCAATGACAATCCAAAAGTACAGTAATAAATAACAAAAACCCTGACTGCTAATGTACTAGCAATCAGGGTTTTTAGTAATACTATGATGATTGGTCAACGACAAAATGCGAAAGCTGTCATAACTAAAAAATCTACTCTCTATACAACCCTGCTATACGATATTTTTAAAAATATCATCGATATATTTCTCTACCGCATCATTGTCATTAGTAACCTGCGCATACGTCCTGAGACCTATAATTTGAATTTGGAAATAACGCGCCAGCTCAACTGGATCTTTTTCTGCGCTAATCTCACCGCTATCAATGGCTTGTCCAAAGAGCACGGCAAACGACGCCTCTATACCTTCCAAGATATTCGTTGCATGTGCGAGCAAATCTGGACTATCGTTTTGAGTAAGCTCAGCGACTGTCTTTACGATCATGCACATACCGCTAGGCGCAGTAGCACTATTACAGACAATCACCGTATGGATAAAATGTTTTAAGCCATCTAGCACTGTGTCTTTTTGCTCAATACAGTCGGCCAATCTCTTGGCACCATCTGCGGCATAGCGATTCAGTGACTCTGTAAATAGTTTATCTTTACTACCAAAAGCTGCATAAATACTACCTGGATGCATATTCACTACATCTTGCAAATTGCGCATTGATGTCGCGTGATAGCCTTTTTCCCAATAGAGATTTTTTGCTTTTTCGATCACATCCTCACGATTGAACTTTATCGGAGCACTCATAATTTTCACCTTAATATCTCTGCCTTAAAATCTATTTTAAGGCAAAGTTTGTAGAATCAACCTTAGTTACTGGTTTTAATCACTTTTTATATTATAAGACTTATTAAGTCTCTTTGCTTCGATTAACTATTTTTATCGATTAACTGTTTTTATCAAAGTTTTGCGGATAAAGCGCGCGTGCAGCAACGTCATCAAACTCAGTTTTGAAATCAATACCTTTAGGAATGTCACGGGCTTTTTGTACCGCTGGACGAGCATTGATGCTATCAAACCAACGCTTTAGATTCGGATAGTTATCCAAACCGCCTTCGCCTAGTACAACTGTCGCCTTATCAATCCAGCCCCAAGTAGAAATATCAGCGATTGAGTAGCTATCACCAACCATATATTCACGGCCTTCTAAGTGCGTATCTAGCACTTCATAATGACGCTCGGCCTCACGAAGGTAGCGATTAATCGCATATGGGATTTTCTCTGGCGCTTTATGTCTAAAGTGAACAGACTGACCAGAAAAAGGGCCTAATCCAGATGCCACAAACATTAGCCATGACAGCATCTCGCTACGATCTTCTGGTTGTCCTGCCAGCTTGCCTGTTTTTTCAGAAAGATACATCAAGATTGCCGTAGAATCAAACACGCGTTTGCCATCATCTTCTAGGGCAGGTGTTTTACCGTTTGGGTTGATAGCACGGTACTCAGGTGTATGCTGCTCACCTTTTAGCGTATCTACTGCCACAAGCTCATAAGGTAGCCCAGTTTCTTCAAGAAACAATGCTACTTTCATTGGGTTTGGCGTTTGGTGAAAATAAAATTTAAGCATAACTTTATCCTATTATATGAAGACAGTCGTCTAATGACTATCAAATCTGGTGACTATAGTCATTCCACTATAAAAATATTACTGCGTTAACCTCGCTTGAAGTAATTAAATATACATCTACGTTCGGTTGCCTTGTACTACTTTTAAATTGAATCGACTATATACTAATGACTATAAAAGCTGTAATGAGATAACAAAAATAGACGTCGAAATTTGAAGCACATTTTTATTGTCTGATATACACTATAACCACAAATGAACGGTCGTTCAAGTAATGTTATATATTGATATAATAAACACAGTGTCGATATAACTCTGTTCGCATATAGACTTTTTTACCAACAGTCACCCTCAAAACTCATCTAACCATCACACTAATTCAAAGGATTAGAAATGACTACATTGACCGTCATCGCCCATATAACAGCAAAGGACGATAGCATCACTCTCGTAAAAGCTGAACTCGAAAAACTCATACCAGCTACCCGCAGCGAAGAAGGCTGTATTCGTTATGATTTGTTCCAAGATAATGAGAAACCCACTCACTTTATGTTTCATGAAAGCTGGGCCACGCGCGATCTATGGCAAATCCATATGGAAAACCAACATCTAAAAGACTTTTCCGCCGCAACAGAAGGCGCGGTTGAATCATTCGTGCTACATGAGATGACTGAAGTTGATTAATTTCAATTCATTCAGTCATCTCAATAAGCTTTGCCCGTAATACTAGAGAAAATAACGTTATTAACGCTAACAATCACTTTTTTACCGTTATTTTCTCTTATTACTTACACAGTGTTACCTTCTTAAACTACTGATATTAATAGAGTAATATGAATTACGCAGAGGAATGTAATTGACCCATTACAATTTACTTGAACGATTACTCAAATAATTATTGAGCGATTGCTCAATATCATTTATAGTAGTCTCTATTGACTCGCTTACTAAGCAAAGTTGCTAATTTTGAGTAACTACTCAAGCTAATAATTAAATGTAAATCAGTGACTACTTTGAAGCGAGCATGAAAACTCTAAAACACACCAAATCTTAAACCTATTATTAGGAATTATATTATGACCGAATTTACTCTACACGATAAAGACACAGCCCCAGCAGAAAGCAAAGACTTACTTGATTCTTCTATCAAAGCATTTGGCATGGTACCTAACCTACACGCCGTGATGGCTGAAGCGCCTGGCTTGCTAGAAGGCTACCAAAAGCTACATCAACTGTTTTTAGACAGCAGCTTTGATGACGAAGAAACCACTGTTGTATGGCAAACTATCAATGTTGAGCATGCTTGCCATTACTGTGTGCCTGCGCATACTGGTATTGCTAAGAGCATGAAAGTAGATGACGCTATCACGGATGCATTACGTGATGAGACGCCACTACCAACTGCTCGTCTAGAAGCGCTACGTGACTTTACACTTTCTGTCGTCCGTAATCGTGGTAACGTTGATGACAGCGCGGTTCAAGCATTTTTAGATGCTGGCTACACTAAGCGTCAAATTCTTGAAGTTATTCTTGGTGCTGCTCAAAAAGTCATGAGCAACTACACGAACCACCTAGCTAACACACCAGTCGACAAGCCATTTCAGAAATTTGAATGGCACAAAGCTGACTAATACGTTTTTCGGCTAACGCTGACACAGTCCATTTGATGTTTTCATACTGTTGTTCGAAACATCTTCGGGCAGCAGTTTTTCATTTTAACTTATCGCTAATGAGAGATCCTATGGAACAGGCAAAAAAACCCTTACAAATAGACATCGTGTCAGACGTTGTGTGCCCTTGGTGCGCTATCGGCTATAGTCAACTGGCCGAGGCATTAAAACAAACCAACACGCCGCATGAGATTCATTGGCATCCATTTGAGTTAAATCCTAATACGCCGCACGAAGGAAGAAACTATCGTGAGCATATTATGGAGAAGTACGGTACAACTGCTGAGGACGTTAAAGAGAACCGAGCTAGAATGACAGCAGCAGGTGCAGAAGCTGGATTTAATTTTCAGTTTACCGATGATTTCCGTACTTACAATACTTTTAATGCGCATCAATTGCTGCATTGGGCTGATCAGCAAGGACGTATGCACGACCTAAAACAAGCATTATTCGTTGCGCATTTCGTTGATAATAAAAACGTGGCTGACAGTACCGTACTGGCAGATGTCGCAGCAGATATTGGACTAGATCGTAATGAAGCACTCGCCGTTATCGCAGATCAACGCTTTGCCAATGTGATACGTGAAGCCGTACAGCATTCAAAGCAGCAAGGTGTTCAAAGCGTACCATCGGTTATCTTTAATGGTCGTCATCTAGTAAGCGGCGCACAAGGTGTAGAAAACTACAAAAACATCTTGAAGCAACTAGCAGACATGCCAGAATAAAAACAATAGACTGGATCTGATTTACCAATTACACCCTACTGAGCACAGTATATAAAAAGGTATCATCATTATGTCAAACTCTAATCATTACGAGCCACCTAGCGTCTGGACATGGGATGCAGAAAGCGGCGGCAAGTGGGCAAGTGTCAACCGCCCTATCGCTGGTCCAATGCATGAAGCAGAACTACCTCGCGGCAAACATCCGTTGCAGATCTACTCAATGGGCACCCCTAACGGTCAAAAAGTCACCATTATGGTCGAAGAGTTATTGGCGTTGGGTGTAACAGAAGCTGAGTACGACGCGCACCTTATTCAAATTGGTGAAGGCGGACAGTTCTCATCAGGTTTCGTGGAGCTAAATCCAAACTCAAAAATTCCTGTACTTTTGGATACAGAGACTGGTAGCCGTGTGTTTGAGAGTGGCGCTATTTTGTTTTATTTAGCTGAAAAATTCGGAAAACTACTCCCTAAAGATGCAGCAGCACGCACTGAAGTGATGAATTGGCTCTTTTGGTTACAAGGCTCTGCTCCTTACTTAGGTGGCGGTTTTGGACATTTTTATTTTTATGCGCCCGAAAAGTTTGAGTACCCTATCAATCGATTCACAATGGAAGTAAAGCGACAGTTAGATGTTCTAGAACGAGAGCTTGCAGAAAATCGCTATCTAGGTGGCGATGAATATACGATTGCAGATATAGCCACTTGGCCTTGGTATGGTAATCTCATACTAGGTCAAGCATACGACGCAGGAGAGTTCCTACAAGTTGAGAGCTATCCAAATGTACGTCGCTGGGCAACTGAGATTTTAGAGCGTCCTGCTGTGCAACGTGGTCGCAAGGTAAACCGCACTTGGGGTGAATCTGCTGAGCAATTACACGAACGTCATGATGCTTCAGATTTCGAGCTAAAAACTCAAGATAAAGTAGACGCTCAGACAACTGAAGAAGCGAAAAAGTAGACGCTTTGTCTATGACTTACTAGGGCGTGTCATCATTTAGATTGTGAGGCTCAAAATGAGAAAAATTGCAGTCAAACAAGGAAGAACTCGCCGCAAATATGAACATATTGACAAGATTTCTGACGATGTTTGACAAAATTTAGCCATTTTAAGACCACTAAATGTTTCAATGTGCTAATTGATGATATGCCCTAGCCTACTTAAGTAGTCTTATTGGTCTATTTTAAAGGTAATGTTAATTTTTCCTGTTACTACTTGGGACGACTGTAAACATCCAATACTTTTGCACTTAAGACTGCTAATGTAACGCTGTTAAATACCAACTAACCATAAAAATACTATTAAAAAGGATAAGAACTATGTCAACAGATTATGCTCAAAAAATTCAAGCCGGTACTACGTTTCCTGAAATGGAAGTACAAGTATTAAACGGTGAAATGACTTCATTAGGCAAACCTGAAAACGGTCATGACTGGAAACTGGTCGTTGTATACCGTGGTAAGCATTGCCCAATTTGCACAAAATATCTAAATACCTTAGAGACAGTAAAACAGTCTTTCTATGACGTTGGTGTCGATATCATCGCAGTATCTGCAGACAGCAAAGAGCAGTTAGAAGGTCATCTAGATCAAATAGATGTTAGCTTCCCTATGGCTTATGGTCTGACTATCGAGCAGATGAACACGCTAGGTCTATATATCTCTGACCCACGTTCAGAAAAAGAAACCGATCATCCTTTCGCTGAGCCTGCTGTATTCGTTATCAATGCTGAAGGAAAAGTACATATCGTTGATATCTCAAACGCACCGTTCTCTAGACCAGATCTTGAAGCCTTGGCAAACGGTTTGGCTTTTGTTAGAAACCCAGAAAACAACTACCCTATCCGTGGTATGCACGGCTAATTGATATAGTAAATATAGAGTGTTGATTCACTCGATTATTTAGCTGATCGATATCTAACGGGTTAAATTATAGAGGGCGTATCGAGATAATTCTTGATACACCCTTTTTTTGTTTACTGATAACTTAATTGCTATCAAACGCAGTCGCTTCATATCTAACTTCATTAGTATTTGCTCAGTACTAATGTTTGAGTAGCACTGTGAAGCTATAAAAAGAGGTTCTAGACGAAACTCATAGACTAGCCAGCATATAAGGACTATATTTGAGCTCGAAATATCATCATAGACACTTACCCTTTTAATTAATCTGTATTTCATTTTTTATCGGTTAGTTTTTATAAATAAAACAGACTGTGTTTATGGTCTGGTTCGTATTTCGCTTTGGCAAAATCTTGATATAATTGTACGTTCTAATTCACCAATGCTGTTTATTATTTGTTGTTAACACTCGTACACTGAGATTGATTTCTGCTAAAATCATGCAGCAACATTATCAATATCTCATCATAGGCATGAGTAAAAGGATTCGATATGCGATTGAAATCAATCGTTCAAAAACTACATGAACGCGCTCCAAAACTGGGCAAAGCTGCCTCACTGACGACGGCAACCAGCGTTATTACTTTTAATAGTATGTTAGCTGGGCTACCTGTATGGGTAATGGGTGCTACCAAGGCTATCACCGGTGCTGCCATCGCTGACAAAGCCGTTATCGATGTGACGAACTATTGGATCAATAGTAACAATGCATTGATCGATAACGTATTACCGCGCAAAGACTGGCGCATTAACTTACCTGATGATGTGCATACCAACGGTAAGTATCTACTGGTGAGCAATCATCAGTCATGGGTTGATACCAGTATCGTGCAATATATCAGCGAAAAACGTTTGCCATTAACGCGTTTTTTTACCAAGTTTGAGCTCATATACATCCCCGTCATTGGTCAAGCTTTCTATTTTCTCGACTTTCCTATGATGCGTCGACATTCTAAAGAAGCCATCGCTAAAAACCCTGCTCTAAAGGGTAGGGATATCGAAGAAGCGAAACGAGCGTGTGCATTGCTTAAAGACAAGCCTTTTACACTATTGAACTATCTAGAAGGGACTCGCTTTACCCCTAGCAAACACGATAAACAAGAATCCCCGTATAAGCATTTACTTAAGCCGCGCGCTGGCGGGTTGTCACTGGCTATGAGTGCCTTAGGGGAAGAGATTGATGGAATTTTGGACATGACGATTGTCTACCCTGACGGTGTGCCCACTTATAGCGATCTATGGAAAGGTAATATCAAGCGTTTAGGCGTCGATGTGCGACATATTGAGATACCCACAGACCTGTTTACTGCGATCAAAAACGGCGGTTATGAAATAGATGAAGCGATAAAAGCGCAGATGTTTGAATGGGTAGAGCAAATATGGCATCAAAAGGATCAGCTAATCACAGAGATGCTAGCTGACTTTGAGAGCAATGACTCTGGAAATAAAGAATTTGAAATTAAAGATAATATTGAACAGGCTTAGCCTATTCTCTCTACCAACAATCCTAATTATTTGATAACCTCAAGGTGTGTCGCACGTGTACTAATATGATAAAGGTAAAGCCATATAATGATGAAGTTCCGCGAAAAATGGTTTTGGGCGTTGTGCCTTGCAGTATTAGTACATGTTGGGGTTTTCTTTATTTTCTATCTGAACACTCATCAGACGGATTCGGTAGAAGTAGCTGATAGCCAAATGAACACGACTGAACCTGCTGCTATCAACAATGTAGATCTACCTGAAAAGGTCTATACTACTACTGTCACCAGCACTAAGACATCTGATGACACTAACGACAATGTAGAAGACACGGTCAATAAAAAATCTGAGATTGGTAATGAGCTTGAAGCATCTCAGCTAGCAAGTAATAATGGACAAACAGCTAGCGTGGAAAGCAGAAAAGCGCCCCCTTCTTCAGCTGCCAATAACGTCGATAATAAACCTAAAAAAACAGCTTCTACAGCGATAGAATCAGCTCAAGCAAACAAAACTCCTCCGCAAAAGGAAAAGGCGCTAAATGCCCAAACAGATCGTAACACTCAGTCTATAGTTGCGAACACTGATGATAAATTGGAAGAGATTAAAAACAATGCAAGCTTGCTGGATATAGATGTTCCTGCTCAAAAAAGTAACATCAAAATAGATAAAGACTATCTTTCAGCAAAATCTGAAGTGGAAGCAATAAATAATCAATTGAGTGCGGCTATCAACGAAGTCAAAAAACGTAATCAGCAGAAAATTGATGAGCAACAACAGTTAAGAAATGAGGTGAATAGCCAAAATTTTTCTGAAAGTTCCAACTAAGAAGACTATAAGAATTATGAGCAGTAGCACGAGACCAAATACCTTTATATAAAAAAACCCCAGCAATTAACTGGGGTTTTTCAATCTCATTGATAAATACTCAATATTAAGCTGTTAGCGCTCACCCAAACCTTCTGATAAGGTTTTGGTAATTGGCTTAGTCAAATAAGACAATACCGTACGCTCCATCGCTTTGATATCGACAGAAGCTGTCATACCAGGTTTGATGACAATCTCATCACCGCGCCCTTTAAATTCAGCACCATTAATCACAATTAATACACGGTAGTAAGGCTCTTCGCCTTTAGGTGTTTGCTCCATTAGCGTGTCTGGACTGATATAGTTGACTGTCCCTTTCATGGCTCCAAAGATAGAGTAATCATAAGCATCGAGCTTAACCGTCGCTTCTTGACCTTCTTTGACATAAGCAATATCAGCAGGACTGACCTTGGCATCTATAACCAAGTCACTACTGGTCGGTAGAATCTGCATGATAACCTCGCCGGGCTTGACGACACCGCCAATAGTGGTCACATTGATGTTTTTAATTTTACCTTCTGTGGGCGCCATCAAACGTTTCTCTTCAAGTACTTGTGCCCGATCTCGCAATTGCTCAAGCTCTGTATCTAACTCTTCTTGAGCCTTTGTCATTTCAGCCTGTGCTTCTTCAAAGTACTTATTGCGCTTGTTATTAATCTGCGCTTCGATATCAGCAACTTGACGACTAAGCTTGATAACATCAGCCTGACTCACATCGCCATATTTTAATAAAGGCTCATTCATACGTAATTCTTGACGTGCCAGCACCAGCATTTTCTCAAGAGAAGAGACTTCTTCATTGATGGCTTGACGACGTCTATTGTATAGTGCCCTTTGGTTTTGTACGTACTCAGGATAGTCCTGTACCCCTTTAGGAAATACCAACGGTTTTTCAAAAATCTCAGCATTTAGTCTTGCTAGCTTAGCAGTCAATGCAGCTGTTTTAGAAGCGGAATTATCAACAGCTGCTTTAGCACGCTCTTCCTCCAACACTACCAATAACTGACCTGCCTTAACTTCTTCACCTTCTGTGACAGCCAACTGAGTCAATACGCCGCCTTCTGACGCTTGGATTTCTTGCGTTCGAGCACTGGCAATTACCGTTGCTTGCGCACGGGTCACTTGGTCAATCTTGGCAAATGAGGCCCAGACAATTAAAGTGACGATCCCGATTAATGCTATCCAAATACTCAATCTTGAACGATTAACTTGGGGTTTAGTGGGTGTGTACTTATACTCTGACATGCCTACTTCCCTTGATCGTCTGTTGAATGTTTAGCACTGATGGGTTTTACGCTGATGTTTCTAACTCTAGAGGTAGCAGGCTTATTTTCGTCGGCATCTTCTTTCGACGGTTGGTTGGCTTTGTTAACGATTTTACCTTTTTGCTGCACGGTGGTTTTATTTTTTGCTTGATCGTTTTTTCTGAGCTCATCAAGTACAGCTTGTTTTGGACCATCGATAATAATACGCTGGTTATCCATAATGATTAGCCGATCTACCAAGTCTAGCAATGCTGTCTTGTGAGTCGAAACAATAAACGTCTGCCCTTTTGTCAACTCCTGACGCAGCACTTGTAGGCAGCGCTGCTCTTGTCGATTATCCATGGAAGCCGTCGGCTCATCCAGTAAAAACACATCTGGCTTAGTCAGCAGCAAACGGGTAAATGCCACCAGTTGCTTTTGTCCGCCCGATAGTCCTTTACCGCCTTCACTGATCGGTAGGTCAAGACCACTTGAATGACTGGATACTAAGTTGATTAGCCCAGTCCTGTTTAAAGTCTCTTGAAGGACATCATCATTGGGCGCTGCCATACCGATTAATAGGTTCTCACGCAGGGTTCCTTGAAATAATCGATGATCTTGCTGCAGATAACCCAAGCGCTCACTAAGTGTCTCACGGCTGATCTGATGTATATCCAGTCCGTCTAACAACACGCGTCCTTCCGTGGGTGCATACAGTCCTGCTAGCACCTTAAGCAAGGTGGATTTACCTGAACCAATAGGCCCAAGTATCGCTATACGCTCTCCTGGTTTAATCGATAGTTGCGGAACCGTAATGGCTGGTCGATCGTTGCCTTGGTAATTGAACGATAATCCATCGCACTGATACGCGCCTTTTATATGCGTAGGCGATAATGGATATGCAACGCCTTGGTTGTCTTGCTCCAGTGCAAACAGACTCTCGATATTCATTTTGGCGGCTTTGGCATGAGCGTACTGCACTAATAGGTTGGGTATCGCCATCACAGGCGCCAACACTCTACCACCAAGTATCGAGCAGGCAATCAGTCCGCCCATTGTCATGTCACCTTGCATGACGACGAACGACCCGACTATCACAATACCAACGTAGCTTACTTGCTGTAGCATCTGCGTAAAATACGTTAAATTGTCATTGGCATGCTTCATATCCAAATCGTTTTTGATGGTGACATCCATCACATCTAGCCAACGCGAGAGAAACTTCCAACTGCCTGCCCCCGCCTTTATTGTCTCGACGCCTTCCACAGCTTCTACTAACAGACCTGTTTTATAATAAGAGGCAGTCGCACCCTCTGAAGCAATAGCATCAATTCGTTTACGTGCAATCAGTCCCATCGTAATTGCGATGACCGCCGCTATTACTGGTACAACAGCGACTAATGGCGAGCCAATAAAAGCTATTAAGCTGATAAAAATAATGGTCATGGGCAAATCAACTAAACCAAAAAGCGTGCTCGCCGTAAAAAAGCTACGTACTTGCTCATAACCACGTAACTGTGCTGCCATAGAGCCAACTGACCCCGGCATTTGGTCGATACGTACTTTGAGTAGACGTTGGAACACTTCTCGAGATAGGTACTGGTCTAGACCGACGACGACCTTATCCATGATTCTTGAGCGAGAAAACTTCATGAACGCTTCAAACATAATCACCAAGAAGACACCACTGGCTAAAATGATCAGCGTGTATTCACTACGCGTTGGTATGACACGGTCATAAACCTGCATAGAAAACAGAGAAACGGCTAATGCCAACATGTTAATCAGAAAAGTGGCAATAACGGCTTCAGCTAAAATACCTTTATAATTACCCAAATCAGACTTTAACAGATCAGAAAATGAGGCCTTGCGCTGCTTAATATGATCTTCTTTTAGACGAATACGCATGACCAAAGTCAATTCTTCGGCACGCGTATGTACCTGCTGGTTCGCTTGTCTAAAGTTCCAGCTTTTTTGCGGCGTTTGGCTATCAATCACGCCCCAACCTAAATCCGTTCGATACGCTAGTAAGGGCAAAAAAGCGGCATCAGGCTGCTCTAATATTTCTGGTGTATCTGTTATGCCAATGCCTTGTAATACTGCAATAACACCGCCTAACTCATGAATGCTTTGACCTTGCCTGTCCGATTGCTCACTATGACGTTTGACGACATCATGGAGCCGTATATTATCTACTGGATAGCCTTGCTGTCCGAGTAAATGCTTAATCGCATCAGTCAACGTTTCGGTCAGATCGACCTGCTCTGAGTATTGCAGCTCATGATGGTCAACAGACTGAGGCGGTGTCTTTTGTAATTGTGCACTCATATTAATCGCTTATTTAATATTTTAGATGGTTGCGTATGTAGGATAATTTACGCCTGTTCATATGACTTTTTGATTTAATTATTTGTCATATTCTCTTGTTCAGTTATCGGCGTAATACTGTAATCATCATTTAACATGAGATACTCACCATTGTTCAAGCTTTGCTCTGCCGTCGCGGGCAACTTAATATCGATATATTCTTCTGCTGAATTGTTTCCATAACCGAAATGACTACTAGCGTTGTTTTTGTCTTGCTTATTGAGCCATTGCTTGACAGAGTTGGCTGGGCTAAACAAAGTCACTGGGTCACGATTATGAGAAAACTGCTGCCACTGCATAATGCCAAAATCTACTTGTAGTCTATAAAATGCACCCAACATTTCTGCACGAGTTTGTACCAGTTGGACTTGATAATCGTTATGCTCACGGACAGCATTTAGTACTTCTAGCCATGACTTGCGTCCTGCGATGAATTGCCGACGATAAGAGCTGACTACAATCTGTGCCCCTGCTACAGCCGCAACCAACGAGGTTTCCCTATCTTTGGCACTGACAAACTGCTGATACTGTACCTGAATATTCTCAATGACATTACGGCGTGCGGCTTCTTGGTTTTGTACTAGGCTGTTGACCTCTGCCTGTGAGGCTCGTGCTAGCGCAAAATTAGAAAATCCAGCACCTGGTGCATAGCTCAATCCTACTGAGAACTTACCATCGTTTTCATTATCCTCATGATAGTAAGCATGCTCATATTGGGCATAAATGGTTGGGTAACGAGCCGCTTGCTGTGCTTCGACACCTTGCTTCGCGGACTCAATCTGGAAGTGCTCTTTTACGACGGTAGGATTGTAAAAGCCAGCTCTATCAAATGCCATTCTTTCAAAGTCAACGGATTGCTGCTTGGCTTGATTTACCAACACCTTAAGGTTCGGTATGCTCGTGACACTCATCTGAGACAGTGGTTGACCAATGATTTGTTCTAGCCTAGCAGCGGCAATACGTTGCTGCTCAACTGCCGCTTGATAAGAGGTTTGCTCTTGCAATATACGGTTAGTCACCAGATCAAGCTCAATACGAGCTGATACACCTTGACCAACGCGTCGCTGCATCATGGCTTCAAAATCATTCAGCTCTTTTAAATTCTCTACATGGACACTTTGTGTAGCGACGGCTTGGATATAGCTCTGCCAAGCATCAATCGTTGTTTTGGCCACTAGGTTTTGCTGCTCATAAATATACTCTACCGCAGCTTTATCATCGAATATGGCTTGATTGACATCTGCGGTGAGCTTACCCCCTGTCCATAGGGGCTGGCGAATGGTCACCTCTGAGACAAAATCATTGTCTCTATCGTAACCTGAGCTTACGCTTGGTGTTGGTAAAAGATTTAATTTGGCCGCATTAATTCCTTCAGTTGTTGCTTGCTGACTCGCTCGAGCCGACCCTACTAAAGGATGCGTTTGAATTGCCTGCGCCACTAAGCTATTGATTTGGAAATCTGCTACTGCTGCGTGTGAAGTCACTGTAAAACATATACCAGTCGCCAAAGTCGTCATAAAATGGCGCACTGAAATGCTACGAAGTAACTGCTTACGATTTGACGAATTTTTCATATTATTTTTTCAGTGATCAGCTCTATGAATGTTTTTTGAATAAATGTTGATCTTTTATGCACTAAACCTTACTAAAACTTACCTTATAAGGCAATAAGATAATAATTTAAATAAAGTCTAACCTGTTATATAAGATAGTCTTAGAGCTGCTGTGTCATTGGCCTCAATTCGCCAGTATAGCTCCACACTTAATAAATCATCAGTAAAACCATAACGCTACGTCGAAAAATCAATAGATATTAATTAAATATTTCGTAAAATTAATTTAAGTCTATTACTACTAATAGACTTGGATAATTGAACATAAAAACGTGCGTCTTACTCGCATAAAAATATTGTTTAGCATATAGCATAAAATAAGAGTATAGCTACAATATAAGTTTAAGATAGTTCGTAAATAATGGCATACATTAATTGCTATTTGAATGAAGCCTCCCAAGCCGCTCTTTACGGAGTAAACCTACCATAGCTATTCATAATTGCTTTGGAAATGCTATAACATATGTCTCGACTTTCAGCTCCTAAAGTAATACTAAGATAATGCGTGTCATCATCAGTCCAGTAGTTTATAAGATTCGAACCTATACCAACCAAATTACCTGTCTTTAATCCTAGAATATTAGAATAAGAACGCATAAGCTTATTAGTATTGAGCACTCTTTTGCCATTAAATTCAAAATATTTCAACGAACAAAAAGAAGCTATTGCCCCATACTGGCTGATAAATACTTTGGCAAGCTTACTCATGTCTTGGGCTGTTGTATAAGCACTTTTCTCAAGACCTGAGCAACTGGTCCAATGACTGCCTCTTAAACCAAGAAAGTATGACTGACGAACCATTTGAGTGACGAAAGTCTGTTCAGTACCAGAGTGCCAAGAGGCTAAAGTGAATGCTGCTTCATTAGAGCTAGCGATTAAAGCAGACTCAATAAGTACTATTAACGGTACTTGTTCGCCTTTTTGATAGAACTGATAGTACTCACTACTACCCTTTAATAAACTAACCGGCATCTCTACCGTAGTTGTAACAGGGTCGATTTTATCCTGTATCACTTTATCCCAGACCAACATAACTGTCATCAATTTAGCCAATGATGCCATCATTTTTGGTATTGCTGACTTGTTTTCTATGATAAGACGCTGATCAGTTATCTCATTATTTCTTAATTTAAAACTCTCAACCAATATGGCGGCGTCCGTATCAAATTTTTCCATGGCAGTGCCTCCTATATTGTTAGCTCTGACTTCTAATTACATTCAGAATATTTTAGCCTTCTATAAATAGCTTATTGAGTCCAATACCATTAGAGGCTTTAATAAAAACATGGTCATAATCTTCAATAAACTCATGTAGTTTCAAGCTTAAGGCTTGTACATTTTCAAAGTGATAAAGTGTTATATCTAGACTTTTAAGCTTATCAAGCAATACTTTGCTTTGACTACCAACTAAAACCAAAGCTCTGAAATTCATCCTCTCAATGATAGGAGCCAACTGTAAATGGTACTTACTACTGTCACCCCCTAGCTCTAACATATCACCCAAAATCAATACTTTTTGATGGGTAGGTGCCTGTAGCTGTTCAAATGTTTCGAGTGCCGCCTGCATAGATAATGGATTTGCATTATAAGCTTCATCATAAAGTGTAATTGGTCGGTTTTGATAAGTCGTTTCGAGTACTTGCCCTCGCCCATTCACTGCTTTAAAAGTTTCTAATCGAGTAATGGCGTCATGGATAGGTAAATTATTATGGTTGACCACGGCCAAAATAGCCATCGCATTTAATACCATGTGCTGACCACGGGCCTGTAAATTCAGCAGATAAGTCTGACCATCAACTGCTATCTGTGCTTGTGCCTCTTTTTGATTATAACTAAGTAGCTTAATTGTCGCATCATCATGTTCACCATAGCTGACAACGTGAATACCCCATGTGGTTGCTAAACGCTCAATCAAACTATACTGCTCGATATCTCGGCAAACAATGGCGAGAGAACCTGGCGCCATACCCTCAAAAATACGTGATTTTTTGAGAGCAATAGTCTCAACATTATGATGATACTCAAGATGTGCGGGTGCAATATTAGTAATGAGCGCTATATCAGGGCGGACTAAATTGGTATTGGCAGACATAGAGCCAATCGCCATCTCTAATACCCAATAGTTTATAGAATGAGGCATAGAAGCCAAATTCCATGCAATGCCTACCGGTAGATTTGCACTAGATTGAGTGTAGCTCGCACCGCCGAAACCATTCAGTACATGTGCCAGCATATGCACTGTTGTGGTCTTCCCAGCACTACCAGTAATACCAATCACTTGACCATCAAAGACTTGCCAAGCATATCGTCCAATCGCAATAGTCGCTTCACGTATATCGCGCACGTACAGCACGGGAATATTTGAGTTTTTGTATGCTATAACATCATCAGTGATAATGGCAGAAGCACCTTTTTTCACTAAAGACTCAATCGACTTTTCAGACAAATAGCCCACCGCCATGTTTTTTCCTCGAGCCACGATAATCTGCCCTGACTCAAAACTGGGTGGCCAAATGCATAATCCTGTTGCAGACCAATCTACTGGCGGTGTGACTAGCCACCTACCCTTAGTGGCAAGGACCAGCGAATTGGCCGTTAACACAGGTTGTTTCAAATCCTGGCTATCGGATTTTACTGGCTGATTTTTGTCTTCGTTATCTGTATGGACTACATTATGAGTTGATTGATATTTTTTAGCAGCGAGCTTTGGGTAATTAGCCGTTTTTAAAAAATCAAAGTAACCAATAAGCCCTGATAGATAGTGCTCTACATCATCAATTCGCACTCTGAACGAGTGATGGCGGATAAAAAATCCATGTAAAATCGTTTGCGGGGATTTATAAAACATGGCCATTTCTGGAAAGAAAAAACCATTTATAAGATGATTAGCACGCGCATGCAATGCCTGATAAAACCCTTGAACATCAAAACCTGCTAACACATCATGAAACTCCGGATGCTCATCTAGCTTTAATAGCATTTTATGGAATGCCATGGATAGCTCAAGCAACGTCGGAAAAGTAGTAATACGGTTTTTGATAAAATCGGTATAACCTTTAATATTATCTACTGCAAACTGAAAATACTTTTTTTCAGGCTTATAAATGATTAGCTCGTTTGAACAGTAAGACAACCAATGGTCATGTGCTTGATGATGCTTGGCTTCGATAAAATAGTCAAAAGCACGAGTGACACAGTCAAGCCAACGCGTGTCTTTGGTCAAACCATACAAGCGCATCATTGCAAATGCCGCCTCACCATCATAATAAATGATTCGGTTTTTCGCTTTTAGCGTTAAGTCTTTGCTATGTAAGACATGCACAAAGCTGCCATCGTCTTGTTGCATCGCAATGATGCCTAGCGCTAATCGCTCTGCCAACGCATGATAATCATCTGCTTTTGGTGTATCTCTAAAGACTTGCAGATATTTAACGATTGCTAATATCGCAACGGCATTTGCGCCTAACTTAATCTCTCCGCCAGTATCAATCACATATGCTTTGTCATCATAGATCTGAATAAGCTCATCGATTAGATAGCTCATGGCATTATCAATACTAACTTTCATATTAGCCAAAGCAAGCTCAGCCTCATCGTTACGATAGGCGTCAAAACTATGACAAGCTTCATAGCCTTCTATCAGTGCATAGGTGCTACTGGCATGGCGCAGACTATTATAAGTATCTATCGTGCGACCAAAACAAGGAAAGTATCCATACATATATTGGCCAGAAGGCTGCACTTGTCTGGCTAAGTAATTTGTAGACATCTCAATGATAGGCTGAGTCGTATCTGCCGATAGTGGCAACAACTTGCGGTGACCCTTAAAGCGTGGCTGTGTATCAAGGTGATGGCACTCACCTGTATTCTGATCGATAAATACACCCGCCGTATTAAAACTAATAACGGGTAAATCATTGCTAAAATCTGGAATTTGGCTACTGCCATGGCGTGCTTTTAGATACACATTCAGGTTGTTAGTATTAACCCCTGCATGAGAAACCGTGTTACCCATATACAGGCATGCATTGGCATTCAGCTCCATTTCGGTGAGCAATAACCATGGCTCACGCACCCCTTCAAACGCAATGCCTGATCGGTAATAGTTACGCTTGAACTTTTTTATATTTTTTTGGAAACTTGACCAATTCGTAAGCGTAGCTTGAGTGAGCCACTCTAACCTTAGCCAAGCAATAGGAGCATCAAACTTAGATGATAGTTTCTTAATTTTTGCGATTATCTCAGGCAGTATTTTTTCAAAGTTAGAGAAATTGCTAATGCAATCTATTTTGTCTAGTTTTATTAAATCATCAATAACGAAAGTGACTACTTTGGCTTTTTTATGACTATCAGAGACTGATAAAATGAAGGTGACAGGCAACGTATCTACTGCAGAATATTGAAAACTCCCAGCACTATTTTCAGTGCGTACTTGGGTAGTATGTGTTTGTACCCAATGTTCATAGATAGCTGGTAATTTATTTTTTAAGTGAGTCATTAAGCCATTAATGATTGTATTTTCACTCATGTTTTTATCACCTTTTATGGTTTGCTATTTTTGAGTATTTTGATTAAATATACCAATTTTGTATTTTTAGCACTTTGAATGTTCATTAACTATATCTTCAAGTAATTGAGTATACCCTGTAAAAAACGCCCCCATTGCGGGAGCGTTTTAGAAATTAGAACTCAATTAGTCAATGTTAAATAATATTGGTGATATCAACATCAATATTGACCTGTGTAGCCGGGTCGGTGCTCAGCGCCCACACGTTATATTGTTGTCCATCGGTATCTGATGTCGTGGTTTGAGTATTTACCCATGTTGTCGCATTACCAGATCCATCTGTATCACTGAAATCAACGCCAACATTACCTAAGTCTACGGAATCATCACTATTCCCTTTGACATAGATAGTCGAATCAATATCGTTAGCTGCGACATTCAGAGTATTTGCACCTATTCCACTGATATCGATGATGTCTAGCACCTCTGGCTGGATAAGATCAGACAAGCTAATGACTTGATTCGCCCCATCAAAGCTTAGGATATCGAGTCCTTCGGTTGAGGTAATCAGCGAGGTGTCAGGAAGCTCAATAGCGTCATCAGTATCGTCAGCAAGCGTGAAGCTCTCATCTACCGTCATACTACGTGCAGCGACTGGTTCTGGTGCTAGCCAGTCACTAGTGATGTTTATAGTCAGTGTGGCGGTATCTGTATTATTAAAATCATCAAGTATCGTGTATTCAAAAGTTTCTACTTGGTTGATAACGTTGAGGTCTGGATCAGGTCTGTAGAAATACGAACCATCTGGTTTTATTGTGAGTGTTCCGTAGAGACCATCTATGACAGTGGTGCCAATAACACTCGTACCATCAACTGACGACACAACCGTAGATAGTGTGACGTCATCGTTGTCACTGATCACATTACCAACAGCCGCTTGCGAATCATAAGTGCCTGGCTCATCTGGATCAGTCTTCGTAACAAATCCATTAAGATTAACGCTAGAAAGTGCTCCAGATGCCTCAGCTATAACACGATAGTTACCTGCTTCCAGATTTTCTAACGTAATAATTAAGCGCTCTCCTAAAAGACCTCCAAGATCGAGCAAACCAGCATCTGTCTGAGTAGCAACATTAACCCAAAAGAGACCATTCTGTTTTTGTACCACAAAGCTAGTACCACCTAAAAGGTCACTCGATTCAAGGGTAAGTAACGCTGATCCTATATCACCTGGGTCAATAGTGAACGTTCTTGTCACACTGGAAAGACCTAGCACATTACTAGCTTGACCAGAGATAGGCTGCTCTATCGTTTCTGGATTTACAATCAGCTCTGTGGTTGCCACATCATCTACCGCATCAATTGGGAAATCGACCGCTGGGTAATCACTCTCAATACCTACTATCAATGTGGCACTATCAGTACTACCAGTAACTGTATCAACGATAGTATAAGAGAATGTATCTGATTTACCAATACCACTAACATTTGAGTTTGGCGTATAATTATAGGCGCCATTAGCGTCTATAACCAAGATTCCGTGGTCACCTCTGATAGACGTATCGCCACTAATAATAAACGACTGACCATTAAATTCAACTGAAGTCACTACCGTATTAGCGGTTGCTACATCATTCTCGTCAATAACATTGCCCGTAGCATTTGCAGTTGCTACCGATGCTATCGCTGTTGAATCAGTCTCAACGATATTCGCCGTCAGGGTTCCAGTAGTAATCAGACCAATTGCTGGACTGACGTAACCTATCAATCGGTATTCACCGGTTGGTAAATCTGTTAATTGGTAACTCGCATTTCCACCTAAGAGACCGAGCACATCAATCAATCCAGTATTAGTACCAGAGTTCCCAATATCAACAAAGGTGCCATTCGCATCTTTTATTTGGAGAACCACACTACTATTATTTAGAAGATCTACCACCCCAGATGCCGCAAGACTTATTTCTACAGAGCCTGTACTATTTTCAGCAATATCAAAATCAAATTGCATTTCAATATTCCCTGCACCAAGCAGACTCAATACTGATGTTGCCGAGTCCGTTTTAATCTCAGTAGTCGTCACTGGTGTAACGATTATTTCAGCTGTAGTACTATCGTCGATGGCATCCACCTTGATAGGTACGATGACAGTAGTAGGCGCACTTACGTTACCTGCAGCATCAGTAGCCGTTGCGGTAACAGTCTCACCGTTGGTTAGTGGATCTTCACTGGTGTCAATAACATAGTCGCCAGCGCCATTTGTAGTACCGCTGTAGTCAGGTACGCCATCGCCATCAACATCGATTTCAACCAACGAGTTGGGTTCTGCTGTGCCACTTACTTCAGTGCCATCTGTATTCACTTCAACAACTGGAGCAGCTGGAGCAATTGTATCAACTGTGATAGTCACAGAAGGTGCATTACCACTGACATTGTTTATAGCGTCTTTGATGTTGTAACTTAGCTCATACTCGCCATCATCTAAAGGCGTCTGCGGTGTTAGCGTATAACTGCCATCCGCATTTTTGACGACTATAGCATCAACCACAATATCGTCAATTACCAACTGAGGTGTGTCTCCATCATCAACAATGTTGGCATCAATCACCAAACTTGGCGTGTTGTCATTTGTGAACCCATTATCGACAATGATTTCTTCAGGGGTCAGTACGTCACCGCTGCCATCATTGGCCACGTTATCAGTGACAGTAGCCACTGATATGGGCGTACTAGGAGCCGTGGAGCTGATATTAATCACCAGTTTTACGGTGTCACTGTTACCTGCTGCACCGTTAGAGATAGTATATTCAAATACTTCTGTTTTACCTGACGATGCGTAGTCACCATTGGCCCTGTAAATGTAGTTACCAAGCTCATTGATGATTAAAATACCGTACTGACCCTGTATGGTAAATACGTTGAGACCGTCAACAATTTCAGAAGTCGGCTCTAATAAAGTATTTTCACTATTGATATCAGTCAGCTTAGTATTAGCGGTGACTATATCTTCACCCAACTCATCTTCTGCTAACCCATCAGGATTAATGACATTACCTGTGAGGATTGCATTTGAATCGAAATTATATTCCGTTAGTGTAGTCGTCACATTGGTCGTTTCTAGCAACGTTAGGGTATTGCTAAGTAATGCACCTGCAACAGCATCTAGTACTGGATCAACTACGCCACCAAGTAAATTGTTTAATACGGTATTGTCTTGAAGCAAAGTCACCAATTCATCGATGCTTAGCTCGTTCGTTACACCTAAAGCAGTGGTAAGAATACCTTTCACTGTGGTGCCCAAACCAACTGTGTCAGCATTTAGCGAGGCCTCTACTGCATTTAAGACAGCCGCTTGGTTATCTGGACCTAAAACGATGCCTGAGTCGCTTAAGTCTGCCAACTCCACATCTTCTACTAAAGTAGTTAATGCACTATCGCTTTTGCGCACTATTACCGTATAGTCTCCTGGCTCTAAACCAGATACAGTCGCTGTCAATGTGTCGTTGTCAGTAATGCCTAGTACCTCTAAACCGACTACATCACCTATTAGTGGTTCACCACCAGTAGTACCGACATAAACACGATCGCCATTGCTATTGTAGACTTCTATATTGACGGCATCCGCTACTGCAACTAGCGCTACTTGTTGGACATCGATACTAACTGTACCAATCGCGCCATCACTTACAGTAAAGCCAAGAATACCATCTGAGTCTACATCCCTTGCCGTGATATCGCTTCTTGTAACGAAACTACTCCTTTGCACAAAACTACTTCTTTGGGCAACTCCATTTCCTTCAGCGATACCAAGTACGGCGACGTTATTGTCAGTTACTGGTGGATTATTAGTGGCTTGCAACTCACCTAAATCTATATCGGCTGAGTCATCTTGAGCAACGATAGTAGTAGTATCAACCGTCACGTTAGTAACTGGCGAATCCTCACTCACGTTACCTGCCTCATCAATAAGGTTGTAACTGAGTGTATGAGGGCCGTCAGTCAATGGCATGGTTGGCGTTAAGGTCACGCCGCCATCACCATTAGGCGTAGAGGCCGAAGGTACGACGTTGCCATCAACCACCAGTTGCGGGGTGCCATTAGCCACTTGCTCGGCAGGTACAACAACGCCTGGGGTGTTGTCGTTAGTCAGGCCACCATTAGTGACGGTTTCTGCTGGAGTAAGTTCATCGCCACTGCCGTCATTGGCAACGTTGTCAGTGACCACAGGGACGTCAGTTGGTGCCGTCGGTACATCTGTATCCACAATAATGTCTTTGGTCACAGGGGCACTGATGTTACCAGCGGCGTCTGTGGCAGTGGCTGTTAGGGTTTCATCCCCTTCGCCCATGGCCGCCACGTCATCGGCATCAACTGCCACACTCCAGTTGCCATCACCATCAACGGTCACAGGATTGCCAATCTGAGTACCTGCTTCATTGGTTAAGGTGATGATGTCACCTGCAGTACCAGTGCCAGTCACATTAAACCCGGCACCTGCTTCAGCCGCATTGATGATGTCATCGCCTGTGACTGCATCGATGACAGGCGCTGTCGGTGCAATGGTGTCTACGACAATATCAACCGTGCTGCTGGCGCTTGGTAGATTACCAGCGGCGTCTGTGGCAGTGGCTGTTAGGGTTTCATCCCCTTCGCCCATGGCCGCCACGTCATCGGCATCAACTGCCACACTCCAGTTGCCATCACCATCAACGGTCACAGGATTGCCAATCTGAGTACCTGCTTCATTGGTTAAGGTGATGATGTCACCTGCAGTACCAGTGCCAGTCACATTAAACCCGGCACCTGCTTCAGCCGCATTGATGATGTCATCGCCTGTGACTGCATCGATGACAGGCGCATCGGCATCGGCATCAGCATCAGCATCAGCATCAGCATCGGCATCAGCATCAGCATCAGCATCAGCATCAGCATCAGCATCAGCATCAGCATCGGCATCAGCATCAGCATCGGCGTCTGCATCGGCGTCAGCATCAGCATCGGCGTCGGCATCGGCGTCGGCGTCGGCGTCAGCATCTGCATCTGCATCTGCATCGGCATCGGCGTCAGCATCGGCATCGGCGTCGGCATCGGCGTCGGCATCAGCATCAGCATCGGCATCGGCATCGGCATCGGCATCAGCATCAGCATCTGCATCTGCATCTGCATCGGCGTCAGCATCGGCGTCAGCATCGGCATCAGCATCAGCATCGGCATCAGCATCAGCATCAGCATCAGCATCGGCGTCAGCATCAGCATCAGCATCAGCATCAGCATCAGCATCAGCATCAGCATCAGCATCGGCATCAGCATCGGCATCAGCATCGGCGTCAGCATCGGCGTCAGCATCGGCGTCTGCATCTGCATCTGCATCTGCATCTGCATCTGCATCGGCATCAGCATCAGCATCAGCATCAGCATCAGCATCAGCATCAGCATCGGCGTCTGCATCGGCATCGGCGTCTGCATCGGCATCGGCATCGGCGTCGGCATCGGCATCGGCATCAGCATCAGCATCAGCATCAGCATCGGCGTCTGCATCGGCATCGGCATCGGCATCGGCATCGGCGTCTGCATCGGCATCGGCGTCGGCATCGGCGTCGGCGTCGGCATCGGCATCGGCATCGGCATCAGCATCGGCGTCGGCATCGGCATCACTATCATCACCACTGCTTGAGAAAGCAGCACCTGCAATACCAACACCTGCTAGACCCAACAACCATGGTAGAGCTGCAAAACCTTCAGCTTCTGTGGCCCCAACCCACCAAGGACTTATTTGTGAATCTCCCCCTAATGATTGACTTTGTGCTTCACCTATTTGTAATTCAGTGACATAGTCTGTCACTTCGCCTGTATTGGGAAGATAGTAGTAATAGTTACCATCTTCAGCCATACCTATTAATGCACTATCTGCACTATCATAAAACCCCTCAATAATTAGGTCTGGAACCTGTCCATCATTTTCAAAAGAAATATGAAGATTTTTATCTACTCTTTTAGTAACAACATTATTTGGTGCACGATTAACGGTTGTATCAAGCAGCTCGTAATTAGTTCTATTAACAGCTTTAATCACTGTAGGCGTTTCATTTTATAAGACCACTGTATGCTCAGCGATTGTCTCAACTTTATTATTAACTTTCACAATTATAGTATTCATAAAACCATCCTTGATTGACTAATTTGGACCAAATATAAACATAGCTGTTCGATAAAATACGAATAGCTTTATAGATCAACATTAAAAAATTTCTCTTAATCGATTTTTCTCTAAAAAATTTAGATAAATACATTTATAATAGTTTATTTAACTGTAATATAACTCTTTCCCTGTTATTTCTTATAATTCATTTACAAAGCTAGCTATATAGTCAGTTTTTAAAAACTATGCATAAGTTAAATTATTACTAAATTGACCATCTTAAAAAAATATAACTAAAATTCATTTACGAACAAACACTTACGGTCAATTAGTAAATCTAGTATTAATTATTTACCCCCATCTATTAAATACTTACAATAAGTATACTTTCTTGACCTAATATTAATACTAACTTTATAAAACTATAAATCATTAGGTTTATCTTTATACAAATGTGAATATATTCATATTTTTAAATATAAACGATTGGTATGGAAGCAAGATGCTAACACTATAGGAAATAAAGCCTTTGCCTATACTCTGTTTATATTATTAGTTGAAAAACCTGTACTAATTCTATAATTAATATTTAATTATAGAATTATATTTAATATTTTAGATAAATGAAACAATGTAGTTGATAACTACTTCCTTCCAAGATTTATAACCGACTTCGTTTACATCCAACAATTTTATAAAAATGTTTTCTATTTATAACCTTATCATTAGTTTATTTTTTGATAGGTAGTATGTAAATATTAATATATTTATCTTTAATATCAATCTAATAGATATGTATCAAAGCCTATTTTAAAGTTACTTCTTTTAAGTAATTGTTAATATTTTAGGATAGAAACAAGGCATAAATGAGTAATATAATAATATTAATTCTCATTTACTATAAAAATGAATAGAATTTTGATGGTAAAAAGACAATATTATCTAAAAGTGCTGTGCAAAGGCATTCTATTTAATTGCTTAGGCTAATTTTTCAGAAAAAGCTATTTGAAAGGTTAGAATTTTTCGAAGGCAGATAAGAAAAGATGATACTCGGTATCTTTTTTCGATGAAGTTCACACAAAAAAAAGTATTGCTTATGATATATTGATTTTATGAAGTGATAATTTGGTACGTCATAATTAAAAATTAGAAGTACCAAATTATTTTTATATTTTGTCTATACAATTAATAAGTGCTATTTAAGTTTCTTCAATGTCTAAACCAATGACATGATTAAGATGGCCAGTTTTTAAGTATATGGTTGCGCCCTCTACCCCTGCTTTTATTTGTACGCTTGTATCTATCGGTAGGCGTATCCAACTATCCTGCTGATATACCTGTCCACCCTCTATTAGCTTACCTGCTACAACTAATATTTCTGCACCGCCATGAACTGTCTCAGTGAATAGCAATTCGCCTGCATCGATACGCTGTAGATTAACGTGCTCTACCCCATCAGAAAAAAGCGGGCAGACAGTACGGTTAGCTTGTTGCTGCCAATTAGCATCATTATAAGTGTCGATAGCCACGTGCTGCGTTTCGTCAGACGACATTTGCCGTAACTTGACGAAAATGACAGCACCTTCGTCACTATAAGGCCGATGACCTGAAGACGGTGGATTACGTAGATACCAACCTGCTGGATAATGAGTGTCATCTGCAGAAAAAGTGCCTGATAATACCAAAATCTCTTCGCCGCCTGGATGCATATGATGCGGAAAGTAAGAGTTTGGTGCGTAACGCACAAAACTGGTAGCACGAGCCTTCTCCGCCCCCACACGATCAAGCATGACACGCTCCACACCATTTTGTGGTGACTTAATCCATTGATGTGCTTCAGGGGCCAGTGAAGCGCGTTGTGAAAAATCTGCATTAATTAGCATAAAGTATTCCAAAGGTATTAAATGATTAGGGCGTACCCACAATATAAAATCACGGACACGCCCTAGACGATAAACACAAATATATGACGTTATTACCGCACTAGAATGATCGGTGATAACGTACTAGCGATAATTTCTGTCGTTGTACTCCCAAGAAACAGTTGTTGCCATTTCGAATGTCCGTACGCACCCACCACCATAATATCGACATTGTTCTCTACCTGAAATTTTAGCAATCCGTCCACCGCATCAGAAGCAGATAAGTGATGTGCTTCAACGACAAACCCTGCATCTTCTAACTGTGCAGCGGCGGCGCTCATACTTTGCTTGGCGGCATCGTTATGATTGCATACCATCACGATATGGCCTTTTAGACCTTTTAATAGTGGACTTTTTGACACCATTCGTGCCGCTTTAATAGAGGTCTTGCTACCATCAAAGGCAATCATATAGGAGCTTGGCTCTTCAAATTTCTCTGAGCAAATCAATATAGGAATATCTGACCCACGAGCGACTGTCTCGATCTGACTACCAATATTGATCCGACTGTTCTTATGATCTTCTCCGCGTCGTCCCATCACAATCGCACGATTTTCTTCTTTGAAGTGCTCAATGCTAGGAAGCAGTTTGCCGTGGCGTTGATAAACGCGAACATTGACATCAGCGAAACTGCTTTGAATGTGGCTTTTGGCATCTTGTACCAACGCATTACTATAGCTGTTGACGACTTTTGCTCTTTGCTCATCCAACTGGGACAACTCTTCTAATAAAAACTGACGGCTGTTTATGCCTATAGCACCTGATAAATCTCGTCTGGTCGATGCTGGTATGTCACTGACATGCAATAATCCAACAGGTACGTTTAGTTTACTGGCATACCATGCTGCATAGTCACAAACCGATTCAGTCACTGCCGAGCCGTCAATACAGGCCAAAATGTGCTGTGATGTTGTCATAATCTGTCCTTAAATTAATTATTTAATCCTATACAGCTTGTTAGATCTAACCAAGCTATGCTCTTCGACTAGGGTATGTTTCATTTACCTTATAATAGTTATTTTTTAAAAATTATCTTATCAAGTAAATTTACCTCTTCATTTGATAATAACCAATTTACACGGCTTCATCCAGCGATGTGTGCGACCCTTTTGCAATAATTGCAATTTGTTACTGACAACATCGTGCATGGCTCACCGCAGACTGATATCTAGCTATATATAAAGTCTTATCATCGTCTGACCACATGCGCTAGCAAAGTTTGCTACAATGTATTTTTTAGCATTTATGATTTCGGTATCGTTATTTAGGTGATTGGATTATGGCAAAAAATGCCCTACAGGCTCAATTATTGAAGGCTGGCTTGGTTGATAGCAAAAAGGCCAAGAAGATCAGCAAGCAAACGCAACATGCCAAGCGCACTGGTGACTCAGAAAGCGTCGAAACAAAAAAAGCGTTGGCAGAGGCGCAAGCTCAAAAGCTAGAAAAGGATCAAAAGCTTAATCAAGAAAAACAGCGCGTATTGGAAGAGAAAGCATTAAAGGCCAATATTGTCCAAATGATTAAGCAGCATCAGATTACTGAGACAGAAGGTGAGGTTAGCTATCAGTTTGTCGATGAGTCCAAGGTAAAGAAAATTGCTATCACTCAGAAACTGTACGATCAAATCGTGGCCGGTCACGTAGTCATTGCACGTTTGGAAGAGAGCTACGCACTACTACCTCGCCCATTAGCCGATCGTATTGATACAAAAATGGAAGGCTTTATGGTTGTGTCAAACGACACTGCTGAAGAAACACTGGCAGAAGACGATCCGTATGCCGCTTATGTTATTCCAGATGACTTGATGTGGTAAGGCATTATTCTACTGCTGTTGGCTTTACTATAGTGTTATAAGCATTCCCTCAAAAGCCCTTTATAGAATTTATGTTCTATAAAGGGCTTTTTGCGTTTATACGGGTTATGCAAATCTTTATAGCACAAAATAGACGTCAAATGTGTCGATAGGCTCAATCAAACGTACATAAATCAGGCTTCTTTAACCTAACATTGCTGGTTTGGTTAAAGAAAGTAACCTATCGCTATAATTGCCAGAATATGGATATAATCAACTTGAACAGTTATTCAATAACTACTACAATGCGTTTTTAGTACATTTTGTGGTAATACTTTGTTTATTTTTGAGTAATCACTCAATATTGTTCATATTTTACCTATGTTTGTTACTTGATAGTTCGGTGCCATCGTGCCCGTTTTATTTGCTTAATTTGTTCCAATTCACTTTTACTTTTACTTTTTCTCAAAAAGAGATAATCCATGCCAAAACATTTACCACTCTCACTATTGTTTCTTCGCCTTGGTGTTTTCATCGTATTTTTCTTCTGGACACTCGACAAATTCGTAAATCCTGAGCATGCCGCCAATGTGTTCGCTAAATTCTACGCTTTAGAAAACCTAGGCATCACTATTGTTTATCTGATTGGTAGCTTACAAATCATTCTTATTTTCTCATTTGTCATGGGTCTATTCAAAAAGTGGACCTACGGCATCATTTTATTACTACACGCCGCCTCTACTTTTGCATCTTTTGGTCTTTATCTAACGCCTTTTGATAACTTATTGTTCTTTGCGGCATGGCCGATGCTGGCAGCCTGTTTGGCGCTCTTCCTAATGAGAGACTATGACACCCTAACATTGGGTAAAAATACGTCTCCAGTATAAATGTCAGCGGCAGTGCTTATTGCTTAAGTAGTATAAATATCAGACAGCAAGACATAATTTATATACTATTAAGACTGCCGACTTAAATTTTTTATCGTAGTTAGGCGATTCAGACAATTCGATTTGATCACCACGTTACTTAAATATAGTTACTTAAGTTTAGTTATTCAGATGATGAGTGTTCTACTGTTTGAGCAATAACTACGGTTTTAGCCTTCGCTCCCTTATTTGGCCGGATTTTCCATGATTAAAAGAATATTTTTAATACTATTAATATTGATATTAGCGGCAAGCTTTTTTTATTTTGACCTAAATCAATTATTGACGCTTGATGGCTTAAAAGGGTCGATGGCGCAATTTAATGAATACAAAGCGCAGTCACCGCTATTGATTATCGGTGGGTTTTTCTTACTATATGTCGTTGTTACTGCCCTCTCCTTACCAGGCGCTGCGATTTTGACGCTAGCCGCTGGTGCGCTATTTGGTTTGGTTCAGGGCTTACTCGTTGCTTCATTTGCATCGAGTATTGGTGCTACCATTGCCTTCTTGGCATCGCGATATCTACTGCGTGATACCATCAAACAGCGCTTTCCTGAGCGGTTGGCAGCTATTGATGCAGGCGTCGAAAAAGAAGGCGGATTTTATTTATTTACCTTACGTCTGGTACCCATATTTCCATTCTTCTTGATTAACCTATTGATGGGTGTAACCTCTATCAAAACATGGACTTACTACTGGGTCAGTCAAATCGGCATGCTGGCTGGGACATTTGTCTTCGTCAATGCAGGGACACAGCTGGCACAGATAGACAGCTTATCGGGTATTTTATCTTTCAACTTAATTGTCTCGTTTGCTTTATTAGGTTTCTTCCCATTAATAGCAAAAGGAGTGTTGAACATGTTTAAAAAACGCCGTGTTTATAAAGGCCATACCAAACCTAAAAAGTTCGATCGCAATATGATTGTGATTGGCGCAGGCGCTGGTGGATTGGTCACAAGCTACATTGCCGCAGCAGTAAAGGCAAAAGTCACACTGATTGAAGCAGGTGAAATGGGCGGTGATTGTCTCAATTATGGCTGTGTACCTAGTAAAGCCATCATTAAGAGCGCAAAAATCACTGATCAGATTCGCCATGGTGAAAACTACGGGTTAGAGAACACTGTACCGCAGTTTTCATTCAAAAAAGTGATGGCACGCGTACAGCAAGTAGTGGCTGATATCGCACCGCACGATAGTGTTGAGCGTTATACCAATCTGGGCGTCGATGTGGTCAAAGGCTATGCTAAATTAGTTGACCCGTGGACAGTAGAAATCCAGCTAAATGACGGCGGCATGCAGACCCTAACGGCGCGTACCATTGTCATTGCCACTGGCGCTCGCCCATTTGTACCGCCTCTACCAGGTATAGAAGAAACAGGCTACGTAACCAGTGACACGCTATGGACTAAGTTTGCTGAGCTAGAAGAAGCCCCGAAAAAGCTAGTAGTGCTAGGCGGTGGTCCAATCGGTAGCGAGCTTGCGCAAAGCTTTGCCCGTTTAGGCTCCAACGTGACGCAAATTGAGATGAGCGATCGCATTATGGGTAAAGAAGACCTTGAAGTGTCTACCTTTGCTCACAAATCGCTCACTGAAAGCGGTGTCAATATTTTGACCTCGCATCAAGCGATGCGCTGCGAGATGCGTGATGGCAAAAAATACATTATCGTCAAACACAATGAAACAGAAATCGATATCGAGTATGATGAGCTTCTTTGTGCCGTTGGTCGTAGCGCACGCCTCGAAGGTTATGGTTTAGAGGCACTAGGTATCGAAACCAATCGTACTATCGTGACCAACGAATACTTAGAGACGTTATATCCTAATATTTTTGCTGCAGGCGATATCGTTGGTCCATACCAGTTTACTCATGTCGCTGCCCATCAGGGTTGGTACGCCGCAGTGAATGGCTTATTTGGTAATTTTAAAAAGTTTAAAGTAGATTATCGCGTCATTCCTTGGGTTACGTTTATCGACCCAGAAGTCGCTCGTGTCGGTATCAACGAGCAAGAAGCCATTGATAAAGGTATCGATTACGAGATTACTCGTTTTGAGTTTGAAGAGCTGGATCGTGCCATTACAGATGGTGCCGCTAAAGGTTTTATCAAAGTCATCACGCCAAAAGGTAAAGACAAAATATTGGGCGTTACGGTAGTGTCTGAACATGCAGGCGACCTAATCGCTGAGTTTGTATTAGCAATGAAACATGGTCTGGGTCTCAATAAAATATTGGGCACCATTCATAGCTACCCTACTTGGGCAGAAGGTAACAAATACGCCGCTGGTGAGTGGAAACGTGCTCATGCGCCTGAGACCGTATTGAGTTGGCTAGAAAAATACCATACTTGGCGTCGCGGTTAATTAATGACGGTTAGTTAATAGCAGCGAATTAAGAGCAGTTTGCTGATTAATGTCATTAAATGACGCGACTGGTAGGAAAGTTCTAAAAGACTCCAATAAAGCTGGTTTAGATTTTGTGATATCTGTTTGGTTTGACATGGCAGACTATGAAATCTTTACCAGCTTTACTAACATTTAAATCATAACGGAAACTTGAATGCGCGTTATTACCGCTTTACCGATGCTCAAACGTCTTACGCGATATAGCACCTACGCTATGGTGATGAGCATTTGTATTGGTATATCAGCAAGCACAGCATCGCCAACTACTGCCAATATTAACCAAGACTTGTCACCTTGGCAGCAGATAGAAGCCCAAGGCAGCAACCAAGATGTTTACTTTTATGCATGGGGCGGTGATCCGCAAATTAACGCCTATCTACAATGGGTCGCCGATCAAGTCGATGATAAATATAATATCAACTTAGTCCATGTCAAATTGAGCGATACCAGCGAAGCAGTCAGTCGTGTACTGGCAGAAAAATCTGCTCATAATGACGATCAAGGCAGTGTGGATCTCATCTGGATTAATGGTGCTAACTTTGCCACCATGAGTGAGAGCTCATTACTACTCAAGCAATGGGCAAACAAGCTGCCCAATTTTGCGTTGACTGATCCGGACAATAATCCAACCGTAAACTTTGACTTTGGTGTGCCGACCAACGGTATGGAAGCACCATGGGGACAAGCCTCTCTGACGTTTTATTATGACAGCTTATCGACCAGTAAACCGCCAACAACGCTAACTGAACTGACCACTTGGACAGCACAAAACCCTGGCCGCTTTAGCTACCCAAAGCCACCTGATTTTTTGGGTATGAGTTTCTTAAAATACGTCTTAGTCATGCTGCATCAGCAACAAGACGCTCAAACGGGTAAAAACACTAGCGCACAGCTCAACTTGCCTGCCACTGAAGAAAACACCGCGCTCGTATTAGATCCGCTGTGGGCGTTTTTAGATGGCTTTCATCCAACCTTATGGCGTAATGGCGAGCAGTTCGTGCAGACAGGTGCGCAGATGCGGCGCTTGGTCGATGATACTGAGCTGAGTCTCGCGTTTACCTTTTCGGCACCAGAAGTTCCTGCGGCCGTGCAGCGATATGACTTACCCCAGAGCATTCGCAGCTATGCGATGAGTGACGGCAGCTTAAGCAATACTCATTTTGTTGCCATTCCTTATAATGCTAGCCATCCTCAGGCGGCACAATTAGTAGCCAACTTTTTAATGAGTCCAGAAGCCCAAGCAAAAAAACAAACCCCCTCGGTATGGGGTGATAAAAGCGTACTGGTCCAATCTACGCTTAGCCCTGCACAACAAGCATTATTCAAAACCAAGCAGCCCCATCCAAGCGCCCTGCCCTTTGACAGTGTCAAACGCACGGTAAGCGAGCCGCATCCAAGTTGGGTAGAGGCCATCCAGCAAGGCTGGCAAGCACGTTATGGGGTGAGTCCATGAGCCAAGGTTTTGACAAAATAACGAAAAAAGGTGATAGCCCTAGACCTATTACGCTTGAGAAAAAAGATCTGTTTACGCGTATCGTGTCTTTTAGCCCCAAACTCTTAATTCTTATATTAATATTACCGGTACTCTGTGGCCTCATCTGTGTACTGTTGCCTGCTCTGAGCTGGCTTCCTGCCCTAGAAAAAACAACCTTGAACCTGCAAGGGTTTATAGACCTGTGGCAAACGCCTGGGATCACGCAAATGGCTGCGTTAAGTCTTGCTACAGGACTTATCAGCACCTTACTTGCTTTTGTCATTGCCCTGATGATATTGGCCGCGTTTTTTAACAGTGTTTGGTTGCAGCGTATTGAGCACTTACTAAGCCCCATCTTGGTCATTCCTCATGCAGCTGCAGCCATTGCCGTTGGATTTTTGATTGCGCCGTCAGGTATGTTTGCACGGCTCATCTCCCCGTGGCTAACTGGTTGGGAGATGGCACCCGATGGTATGTTTCCACATGATCCATACGGTATCAGTATCATCTTAGGCTTAACCTTAAAAGAGCTGCCGTTTTTATTATTAATGGCTTTAGGCGCGCTTGCTCAGCCTGAGCTTGGCAAAAAACTGCGTCAACAATATACCGTTGCGCTTAATTTAGGTTATTACCCAATTACTGCCTTTTTTAAGGCGGTCTTGCCCCTGTTATATCCTTTTCTACGTTTACCGATTTTGGCCGTATTGGCCTATGCCAGCGCGAGTGTCGAGATGCCGTTGATATTGGGCCCTAACACACCGCCAACGCTTGCCGTCTCTATCATACAATGGTTTAACGATGTTGACCTGACATTGCGTATCAAGGCATCAGCAGGCGCATTATTACAACTCGTATTGACAGCAGGTTTAGTCGGCTTTTGGCTGGGCGGCGAAAAAACTATCAAGGCAATATTTAGTGTTTCGTCAGTCAATGGCAAACGACATTATGCAGATGCTATTTGGCAAAAAGTCACCGCCATACTTACCGTAGGCGTGATTGGTTTTATGCTACTGTCACTCTCTGGGCTTGTATTATGGGCCTTTGCAGGATTTTGGCGGTTTCCGGCGATGCTGCCAGAGCAATTCGTGCTACTACATTTTCAAAGTGCTTTTACCCAAATGAGCACGCCATTGGTCAATACGCTTAGCATTGGTGCCGTTAGTACTGCCTTTGCTGTTTTTCTGACGTTGCTATGCTTGGAAGCTGAGCAACTGAGTGCTAAACCACTGTCACACTTCACCAGTTTTATTATTTACTTACCGCTCTTGGTGCCAAGTGTTGCGTTTTTATTTGGCTTGGTATGGTTACAGCAGTTGGCCAATCATCAATCAGAATTTTTTAATGTGGCGTTTGCCCATCTTTTATTCGTGCTACCGTACGTGTTTTTATCGTTGGCCAGTAGTTATCGACGCCTAGACTCACGTTTTGCTCATGTGGCCGCTAGCCTTGGTGCTGCCCCTATCAAGGTCTTTTTCCAGATAAAACTGCCGCAGTTATTTGCTCCTATTTTGATTGCCATTGCTCTTGGTCTAGCGATTAGCTTTGGTCAGTATTTGCCAACTCTATTGGCGGGTGGCGGACGTATTGCCACTATCACGACTGAAGCGGTGACACTGGCGAATGGTGCCAGTAGGCGTACCAGTGCTGTCTATGCCATCATGCAAATGGCGCTACCGCTCATCGGTTTTATAGTGGCTTGGATGCTACCCAAATACTTCTTTAGAAGTGGCGCACGGTAGCAGGCTGACCATGAATAAGTACAGTTGTGAAAATAGCCGTTATGAAAAAACTAGCTGCTAAAAATACTGAATATTAAAATAATTAGTCGTGAAAAACGTAAATAAAGGGTTCCTGATGCCATCATCTCTACAGATAAAAGACTTACAGCTGTTCCGTCAAAACGAGCAGCTATTGAGTATCAATGAGCACATCGCTGGTGGCGATATCCTAACCGTGATGGGCCCTTCTGGTAGTGGCAAGTCCAGCTTACTAAACTGGCTAACAGGCACTTTGGCTAGCGATTTTTCCGCGACGGGTACTGTTTGGTTAAACGATGAGAACGTGACGCACCTGCCTGCGCATTTGCGCCGTATTGGTGTGCTGTATCAAGACGCACTGCTATTTTCGCATCTATCCGTCGCAGGCAACATTGCTTTTGCCATGCCAAAAGGAAACAAAAAACAGCGAGTTAAAAAAATAGCGCAGTCTTTAGCGCAAGTGGGTTTAGAGGGGATGGGAGATCGTCATCCTGATAATCTATCAGGTGGTCAACAAGCACGTGTCGCCCTACTGCGCACGCTGCTGAGTGAGCCCAAAGCGATACTACTTGATGAGCCGTTTAGCAAACTTGATACTCAATTGAGAATGGATACGCGACAATTGGTATTCGATCAGATTCGTACTCATAAGTTGCCTGCTATTATGGTCACGCACGACCAAAGTGACGCTGAAGCAGCCAATGGCAAAGTTATTTATGTAGGACGATAATTTTAGATATCAGAGTCAAATATCAACGCTAAATACCCAATCAAAATATCAAAACAAGCAAAATATAAAAGGCAGCTCGCATGCTAGACAAATTTATTACGCCCGTCATCAAGCCGTTGCTAACCCCAATAGTAGCGACATTGCATAAGCTCGGCATCACGGCTGATCAGCTTACGGTAGCTGGGTTTTTGGTTGGTATGTTGGCATTACCACTACTCGCGTTTGAGCTATGGTATGGCGCACTGGCAGTGATTATATTGAATCGTATCTTTGATGGGCTAGATGGTGCGATGGCACGCTATGCACAGCAAAGCTCAAGTGCAGGCGGTTATCTCGATATTACCCTCGACTTTCTGTTTTATGCAGCTGTACCACTCGGGTTTATCTTGGCCAATCCTGCGCAAAACGCTATTGCAGGTGCATTACTACTGGCGGCATTTATCGGTACAGGTTCGAGCTTTTTGGCCTTTGCGATTTCTGCAGAAAAGTTTCAATTAGACAAGCCTCAGTTTAAGTATAAAAGCTTTTATTATCTTAATGGTCTTACTGAAGGTACCGAGACCATTGCTCTTTTTATCGCTCTCTGTATTTGGCCTCAGCATTTTGTGCTACTTGCTGGTATCTTTGCTACCGCCTGCGCTATTACTATTTTCACTCGTATACATGGTGGGTATCATACCCTCAAGCAGCTCGAATCTACCAAGTAAGCGCCTGAGATATACACTATATTGAAACCTAGCAATGAACCTCTAAGCATTTACTGAATCATCTAGTCGCAGTGCTTCTATAGATAAGGCCATATCTTCAGCAAGGGCGTGTACCGTCGAGCTCTCTATGTCACGCTGTGCAAAGGCACGCAGCCCCATAACTTCTGCTTGTAAGCGGCGACCAAGCCTAACTGGATCAAGCTCACTATCCATCTCACCGACATTCTGCGCTTCCTTAAAGCATTCTATAAAACGCGTCTCCATACCTGCCAGCAGCATTTCTACCTTGGTTAACGCTGTTTGCTCACGCGCACCTAGCTCTAGTAAGCTTTTGACCAACATACAGGCTCGGCTCGGTAATGCTTTGTCACGAATCCCGCCAAGCTGACGTATATAAGCGGCCAGTCCCAATAAAGGCGTTTCATGATGGCTCAACACTCGCTCAAGCTCAGTCAATCCTAGACGCGCATAGTATTCTAGTGCTTCTTGAAACAGTCCCTCTTTATTACCAAAAGCGGCATAGATACTGCCTGGGCGCATATCGAGCGCTTGCTCGATGTCTTTTAGAGACGTGGCATGAAAGCCCTTTTGCCAAAAAAGCTGTAGCGCACGCTCCAAGGCATCATGACGGTTGTAAAGTGCGGTGCGTGACATAATGTGCCCCATTTAAAAAGCCGTGACCTCATATAAAAATGGGCACGGCTATAAAACTTGAATGATTGCTCAATTTTATCCTGAATGGGTGCGACAGTAAAGTTAATATAAGAAACGGTCTGGTAAACAAACGTAATGCTAGGGCGCGACTTAGCTATCAACAATCATTTCACAATAATTCAACAGTCATGCTGATAGCTAGGAAATAGCCACTCTATAGTGGCTATAATCTAGTTAAAAATCCAATTAATCGGTCAGTAATACATGTTTGCTTTTCTGATAAGCAGACAAACCATCGCCGCCCAACTCACGGCCAATACCGCTTTGCTTAAACCCGCCCCAACCCGCTTCTGGTAGTACGATTTGTTGCTCGTTAATCCAGATATGCCCGGCTTTGATTTGTAGCGTCATCTCAAGCGCAGCAGTCTCATCGGCGCTCACGATGGTTGCTGCTAGAGCAAACTTGCTATCATTGGCTAGGCGAATAGCCTCTGCATCGTTAGTAAAGGTTGTACTGACTAATACAGGCCCAAACACTTCCTCCATCCATAACTGACTGGTCGTTGGCACATTCGTATAGACAGTTGGCTTTACAAAATAGCCAGATGCTTCTAATAGCTCACCGCCGGTTAAACAGTCCAGATTTTCAGCTGTCGCAATATCAAAGAATTTTTTAACTTGATTCAGCTGCTGCTCGCTCACCAATGGGCCCATTTGCGTCTCTGTCGCAAAACCATCACCCATTTGCAAACTTTCCGTTTTTATTTTTAACGTCTCAAAAAGCTGTTCAGCGATGTCTTGATGGACAACCAATCGCGAAGTGGCCGAGCATATCTGACCTGCATTGGAAAATATGCCGCCAATGATTAAATCACAAGCGTAATTAATATCAGCATCTGCGCAGACCACAATAGCAGACTTGCCACCCAACTCTAGGCTAATGTCTTTGATACCTTTTGCTGCTTGGATCATGACCTTTTCGCCGACAACATTGCTACCAGTAAACGATACTTTGTCAATCAGCGAATGACTGGTCATAGCAGTGCCCACTTCAGCAGCACCCGGTAAAATATTAACCACCCCTTTTGGCAAGCCAATCTCAGATAAGATATTACCTAGCATAAGCTCTGGTAATAATGTCACCTCAGACGGTTTTAATAGCACAGTACAACCTGCCGCTAGCGCAGGTGCCAACTTCCAAGAGGTCGTCACCATTGGGAAATTCCAAGGGGTAATCAGCGCACAAATACCTACTGGCGAGTATGTCTTTAACAAACGAATACCCGATTCAAGCGTTGATACTTTAGACCATGTTGCCTGCTCTGTGATGAGATTGGCATAGTAGCGATAGCAGGCAATAGCGTCCCCTACGTCTATCTTTGCTTCCTCAATTGGCTTGCCGTTGTTTAATACAGATAGTCCAACCAACTTATCGAATTGCTGTTCCATAGACTCCGCAATCGCATTTAGATAGCGGGCACGCTCACTTACACTAATCTGTGACCAGCTAGCAAAGGCTTCATCAGCTGCTTCGACTGCTTGCTCTACATGGGAACTGGTGCATAAGCGTGTCGTTGCAATCACCTCGCCTGAATTTGGATCATACAACGCATGGTTATTTGTATTATCAAAGCTTGCATTATCACCGTCAGTCGCGAGTGCTTCAATCGTAACCCAATCACCATTGATATAAGCGGCATTTAATACAACTTCGTTTTGAGCCGTTTGTATGGCAGTTTCTCTGGTTAAATCTGTAGAGTTCAGCATTTCCATAATGGTTAATCGCCTTATATTTTTGATCAAATTGTCTTTATGTGCGTAACGTCCGTAACGTCATTGGCTAAATGGTCGGTTTAACTGACTACAGAAAAACCGACCATTTGTATATTATCGTCAGGCTAGATGCCTTGTGAATACTAGACACGCCTCTAATACAGTAGATGCGCCACAGACGTAATTACTACCAAGCTGATAAGCGTACGAAGGATAAAGATTAAAAATAGCTCTAATACATTTAGCTTAATGTTTGACTTCAAAATCAGCGCACCCACTTCAGACATGTAGATAATCTGAGTAATTGAAGCAGCACCAACGATGAAACGTGTCATCTCACTTTCAATGCTTTTACCGACCAATGCTGGCAAGTACATATCTGCAAAGCCCATAATCATGGCCGGGCCAGCTTTGGCCGCTTCTGGAATCTGTAACCATTCAAGTACTGGCACTAACGGTGTCGCAATCCAATTAAAGACAGGCGTGTACTCTGCTAAACCAAGACCAATCGTACCGATAGCGAACGTTACTGGAATCAATCCCAAATAGATATCAAACAGATTGTGTACGCTTCGTTTGAACACTTTACCTAAGCTAGGCATAGAATGCGCGCGAGTGACGGCACGATTGACCGCCCACTGGTACGTTGTATATTCAGCAGGGATGCCTTCATCTAGCATACTTTTGCCCGAGTGATACGTATCAGGCTTGAGTGACAATGGCGGTATACGTGGCATGATAATCGCAGCGATAAAACCAGTTAGCGCAATGGTCAGATAAAAGAAGACGAAGTTATTATCCACGCCGATGGTTTTGGCAACCACATAGGTAAAGGCGATAGAAGTGACTGAAAATGTGGTCGCGATAATGGCAGCTTCACGCTGGCTGTAGAAGCTTTTGTCATACTCTTGCATAGTGACTAGCAGGCCGATAGACGCTGCACCAAACCAAGAAGACATCGCATCGACAGCAGAACGACCAGGCAGTTTGAAAAGCTTGATAAATACTTTACTGGCTAAAGTACCCAAAAACTCCATCAAGCCGAAATCAGTCAAAAATGGCAGCGATAAAATGGCAAAGAAGAACAATGGAATCAAGACAGGTATCAAATCCTCAAAAATGACACCGCCCGTATTCCGATTGATAATAAACTCAGGGCCGACTTGTAGAAAAATCATCCAAACAAATGCCATTCCTAAAAACCGGATAGCAAGCCAAAACCACTCAATATCAAAGAGTTTTTTAGCGAGCGAACCTTCATTTAGATTTGGCTTCAATACTTTGACGGCTAGCGCACCAAAAAAGGATATCGTCACGAGCGCCATCGTGATATAGGTCACCAAACCACCTAAGGCGGATTGTAATGTATCGGTCAACACACCCAATAATATCGTGACTTTACCATCCCACTCAAACGGTATGATAAATAACGCAATACCCAATGCTGAAAACAACAAAAACTTCCACATTGCTGCACGCCACTGTCCTGCTTTTGGCGTTTCTGGATCGACCGTATTATTCCCTAAAATCGGCTGCTGCGACTTATCCATATAACTCGTCATTTAACTTCTCCTTGATGGGCGATGATTGCCAGTTTTTCCATTTCTCTGTCTGACCAATACCTGGGTTAAGCGAATTGGTTGGATCCAGTTTTTTATAAAAATAATGTAGCTCAGTTTTAGCAGGATACACATGCCCCACATTGTGCTCAGCAGGATACTCAATATGACGTTGGTCATAAAATACCAGCAGCTCATCCTTGAATTGCTTGGCATTGGTCTTAGGTTTTAACAAATAGTCTTGGTGCATGACATAACAGAAAAAATGCCCCAAATAAAAAGTTTTGCTGACTTGTTCTTGCAAATATTCAGGTAGAGTCTCGTCCCAATCTACGGCATTTCTAGGTAAGGCAATGTCGGTCGATAGCAGCTCGCCAAATTTGTCTTGATTTAAATTATGATAACGAAACATGGCAGCGGTCGCGGCACTGCGAAATACCAGTAACAATTGTGATTCAAGCTCTGTACATACATGCAGCGCACCTTGATACTGCTGTAGATGATTTTGCAAAAATGCCTGCGCAGCGACGATATTATTGCCGTCGTTTTTATTAGAATCTTTATTAATGCCATTATCAAAGTCGTTATCAGAACCATCTGCGACTTTTATAATCAAATGGTATTTATATGAGAGCGCTTGCGTACTCAAAGTGGCTGGTAATGACGGCGGCATAAACCTAGATGTCATCTGTAATATCCGATCTGGCAGCGTCTTTGGAAGATGCCACTTATCCAGATAGTAGCCAATCTTTGCTTGCAGTCGATACAGCGATCCTATCTTGCTAGCAGGAAGCTTACGCATGCTCAGACAAGTGTCTCGACCATAACGCATGGTAATGTCGTTATAGTCTTTGTGCATATACTCAGCCAACACAGGTAATTTTAACTCGCTTTTTAACCATTGTTTTCTAAGTGTGGTCAAGGTATCAGCGTCGTTAGTCGAGATATAAAACGTTTGCTCGTTTTTAGGCTTGGCAAATGTCGCTACCCTCACCGCAAATACAATGACCTTGCCAGCTGAGCCAGATGCTTCATACAGACCGTTGGGATCATTGTTAAATCGAGCAGGTGTCTCTGCCTCACAATCACGGACTTTGTATTGATAATGATGGTTGGTACAGGCTTTACTGTTACTCGTACTATTTGAGACCTTATTAAACGTACCAGCTTGCAAGTTCTCTAGCATTTCCTCTGGCTGCGACCCCAAATCCAGTCCCAGATGATTGATTAACTCAAACGCTCCTGAGGTATTGCGTCTGGCAAATAACGCCATCTCAGTGTAAGCAGGTCCACGCTGCACCAACATCCCGCCCGAGCTGTTGCAGATGCCGCCTATCACTGATGCACCCACACAACTAGAGCCCAGTACTGAATGCGGCTCACGCCCTAATGGCGCAAGGGTCGACTCTAATTGCTGCAAAGTAGCGGCTGGCAAAGCAACCAGCTCTGCTGCATCATTAAATAAATGCACACCGCCCAATAACTGCATAGAGATTACGACTAGTAGTCGATCATAATCTCCATTCGGAGTTGAACCACCTGTTAGGCCTGTATTGGCCGCTTGAGCAATGATAATCACGTCAGCGGCTGCACAGATATTAATGACGCGCCATAGTGCCACAAGAGAGTGCGGTATCACAACTGCGATGGTCGCATCTGTGACAGCCTCAATCGCACCTTGCACATAAGACTGCTGTTGGCTAGGTTTTGTCAATACATTGGTCATACCAACGACAGCAGCAAGCTCCGTTAACAAACGCGGCATTTGCTCATGTCTATTTTCTGACATTTCTCTAGCATTGGGCGTCATGAACGTGCTTCCTTGCGTAACCAGCGTTTGTCATTTTTTTGTCGTTTTTTAGAACTGTGACTATCAGTTTCGTGATTATCCGTGGCATTAGCGCCGGTATTACTATTAACTAAAATAAGTCACTGTCTCAGCCATTTCCTTTAGAAAGTCGTCTGCTTCATCAATCTCATAAATGATTGGTTGTTTACCCTTAGTGTCTGTTTCTAATGCGTCTAGCAATTGCTGCTTATCAGTAATTCTGCGATAGCCAGCGCCAAATCCTGCTGCTAATGGCTCAAAGTTTGGCGTTTTGATATTGACGCCAATCAATGGTAGGCCGCCCTCTTCCATATAACGACGTATCTCACCGTAGCCTTGGTTGTTCCATAGCAAAACGATCAATGGTAGCTCAAGCTCGGCTGCGCAGATAAGCTCGGCAATTGTAAATTGAATGCCGCCATCACCCATTAGACTGATGACAGGTAAATTTGAGCCAACCATGGCCCCGATAGCAGCAGGCAAACCATAGCCTAACGTGCCGAATCCCGTCGAAGAATTAAACCATTTACGCGTCGCTAAGGCTTCAAGACCAAGGTTGCCACTGTAGACAGGCTGCGTTGAATCACCAACGAAAATAACGTCTTCTACTTCATCTCTAATCAGCTTTAGTAATGCATTTTGACCCGCAAAATCTGTCGTTACGTCCTTTAAGATGGCCTGCTTTGCCTCATTGACGCGTGACAGTGCTTGATGGTCAAATGTCTGACCCTCTAAGCGGCTGCATAAACCACTAATCGCCATTTGTGCGTCGGACAGTACCGCGATATCTGCTCTAAATGGACGCTGCAATTGCTGTGCATCACAGTCGATACGGACCAGCGTGCCGTTGATTTTGAACCCACCATTAAAGAACACATCATAGTCAGTCTCACCAAGCTCAGTACCAATCGCTAATACCCAGTCTGCTTCTGTAATCACGGCTCGGCCTGCGTCTAATGACTGGTTGCTACCCAAACTTAATGGATGGCCAGGTGGCAGCAAACCTTTGGCATTAATCGTCAAAAACGTTGGTGCATCTATCAGCTCTGCCAATCGTTGTGCATCTTGATCGACATCGACGCAGCCGCCCCCATAAAGTATTACAGGGTTTTTCGCGGTTTTTAATGACTGTACGATCAGGTCTAATTGCGTAGGATTCGGCAATGGTCTTGTGACCTGCGGTAGGCTCAAATTATTTGTACTAGCTTCGCTATTTGCTACAGCATTTAAACTAGGCGGCTTAGCAACATGACTGGCATCAGCGGTGATGACATCGATAGGAAGCTGAATATGTACAGGGCCAGGACGTGCACCATTAAATAAGGCAAAAGCTTCTGCAATGACTTTTGGTAACGATTCAGGTTGCCAAATAGTCTTACTCGTCAATGCTACTTTACTAATCATGCCTTGCTGATCGTGAAGCTCATGTAAATGCCCTTCGCCACTACCCGTGTCTTTGACTTTATTGACACTAGAGATCACTAGCATCGGTATCGAATCAGCCAATGCCTGCGCCATCGCCGTCATAATATTGGTCATACCAGGGCCAGTGATGATAAAGCACACGCCAATCTTGCCAGAGGCACGGTAGTAGCCATCCGCCATAAACCCAGCACCTTGTTCATGACGCGGTGTCACATGACGAATATTGGTATTAGGTAGACCGCGATACAGCTCTACCGTGTGCACACCAGGGATACCAAAAACGGTCTCTACACCATAATACTCTAGCCACTGCACCAATAGCTCACCACAGGTCAATGATAATGTGTCAGACAAAGAAGAAGGCGTTTGCGTCAATTGGGTCATGGGTCAGTCATCCTAAAAAATTTCGCTGAATATTCAGATAATTATCAATACCTCAAAACAACCTTTGTATTTTTTCTTTCATACCGATTATTAGTCACTAATTACTGGCTGCAAAGGTTGCTCATTATAGAGGTAATCATTGATGGTAATTAGTAAACCGCCTTAACCTTGTCGTCATAGCGTACGCCCGGCAGGATGCATAGCATCTCGAACAATAAGTTCGCTGCCAATACCGAGGTATTACCAAATGGATCATACGGTGGTGATACTTCAACCAAATCTCCGCCCACTACATCTAGGCCGCGCATACCGCGTATGATTTCGATACCTTGAGTAGAGGTCAGACCACCGATTTCAGCAGTACCCGTACCTGGGGCAAACGCAGGATCAATACCGTCGATATCGAAGCTCAAATAGACAGGACCATCGCCTAGCTTTTCGCGTACTTCAGCCATGAGCGGTGTTAGCGACTTATACCAGCACTCTTCAGCAGGTACCACACGGAATCCTTGCTCAGTTGACCAGTCAAACTCTTCAGCGCTGTAGCCTGTACCACGTAGACCAATCTGTACCACACGATTGCCATCGATGAGGTTTTCTTCGACAGCGCGGCGGAATGGCGTACCGTGAGCGATTTTTTCGCCAAACATATCATCATTGATATCAGCATGGGCATCGATGTGCACCATACCGACAGGGCCGTGTTTTTTGGCAAGTGCGCGCAAGATAGGCAGTGCAATGGTATGGTCGCCGCCTAATGTTAAAGGGATCGCACCGTGTTTGACGATTTTATCGGTATAGAATTTTTCGATGATATCAACGCTTTTTAGCAGGTTGAATGTATTGATAGGCACATCGCCGATGTCAGCGACTTGTAATGACTCAAAAGGTGCAGCGCGAGTGGCCACATTGTAGGGACGAATCATTCTTGACTCATCACGAATCTGTCTAGGACCCAATCTTGCACCGCTACGGTTGGATGCACCAATGTCTAAAGGTACGCCAACGAACGCCACATCTAACCCTTCAGCATCGGCTTGAGTTGGCAGACGCATCATGGAAGCGAAACCGCCAAATCTTGGCATATCATTGCCGCTTAATGGTTGATTGAATGTCATAAGTTACTTCCTTGTTCTATTTGGTTTAAGTACACAATTTGCTACATGCCATTGACAATACATAAATATAAGAGCATGAACCATGGTAAAATTCAGAAGCAAACTTCTATTTTTTCGTAGTAAACGAAATTTACATATTATTATCAGAAGTTTTGACAAGCAGAATATTTTGTTAGGTAATCTTAAAACCTTGATAAAATTAGCTTTTACTTTTTATTCCTTAATGGATAGTACGAATACACATACAAAAGTAAGGTTGATGAAAATTACTCAATTCTTATCCATTACTATTTAATTAATTTGATATAGGGTGGCGATCGATGCTAGATGAGCTGATAAAAATAGATATAAAAACGCTGCGTAGTTTTATGGCTATCGTAGAGTGCCAAGGCGTGACGGCCGCTCAGTCACGCTTAAATGTCACGACTTCTGTCATCAGTGGACATTTGACCCATTTAGAAGACCGCTTAGGAATGACGCTGTGCCATCGTGGTCGTGCAGGGTTTAAGCTCACAGAGGACGGTGCGGCAGTGTATGAGGCTTGTTTGAGCTTTACAGAAGCCGTTGCCAGCTTTCAACATCAATTGCACTACATCCGTCAGTTAGATTCTGTGCGTGGTGGTCACATCAGACTGTGTTTAATCGATCAGATGCCGACGCTTTTTTATGATGCGCTGCGTCAGTGTTTGGCTGCTAGCTACCGTGACAATCCATTAATACACTTTTCGATTGACGTGCAAAGTCCTGAGAGTATGATAGAAAAGCTCCTCGGTAACGAGAGCGATATTGGTGTGGGATACTTTGGTAGCTTTCCGCCGCTATTGACCTTTCAACCTGCTTTTATCGAAACACAAGTGGTCTGCTGCGGGCGTGAGCATCGTTCATTTCATGAGCCTGACAAGCTAACATTTGAGGAATTAGAGCAAGACCATCATTGGGTGAAACGAGGCTATATTACTGATGTCAGTATCAACCATATTCGCCCAAAAATACTGAGCGCAACTACCTATCAGATGGAAGCCACCGCGCAGCTTATCCTAGCAGGTCACCATGTGGGTTACTTGCCACGCGATCTAGCAATGCGCTATGAAGAGATGGGGCTGATGAAAATACTACTGCCTGATGAGGCAAGCTATGAAGTGAAGCATCACTGGGCATACCGAGAAAACCTACACAAACATGTGGCAGATTTTTTGAATAAAATGATAAATTTGTTGTCAGAGAATTATTCTAAAGCCTAATTTATCAGCACATTTTGCTACTTGGACTCTCAGTGTTTCTTAATTATAGAATTCTAGTAGCTGGTGCATTGTCTTGAAAGTAATGCCTTCAAAAATTAAGCCTTATCTTGCTATTTTGATAGTTAGCTATTACAAAGTTACGATAAACATTTAAGCGGTCGCTACTTGGTCTTGGTACTTTAGACCAATGGTTCTTAACTTTCCTTTGTCATCGACTTCCTTAATAACCAGCGACCATTCATCACTTATTACAACGGTATCGCCCGACACTGGCGCGGTACCTAAATGTGATTTCACGTACTCGGCCACCGTCTGCTCCCACATGTTTTTTGCGCTGTCTTCATCGGACGTTTTGAGTGTTTTTACCAATGTCTCAGACGCCATAATTCCTGTAAAAAACGGCAAGTCTCCAAGCTTGACACTCGGTGATAGCAACCAATCGCCATAGAAGTCATCGATAGCTTTGCGATCTAATGTCGTGTCATTAAAAATCTTGGCAATTTTGCTCGCGTGATTACCTCTCATCGCATACCAGACACTGTCGCCGAATTTTAGCTTTGTGTTGTCATCGACTACTACGATTTGCTGATTACGGACTAGCGCAAAGACACTGATTTCATCTGGGTTGATGCCTTTGGATATACCCATAGGATGACGTCCAATGGCAAATGCACCCGACTTTGCCTCAAACTCATACAGCGTGATACTGGCCTTATCAGATACCCAGACCTCATGCTCTTCTTTGGGATCTTTATTGGTTGGAATACGTACTTTAAATAGATTGGCCATCGTCGGGATAGTTGTGCCTTGCAAAATCAACGACAGAACTACGACCCCAAAGGCAATATCAAACAGCATAAAAGCATTATCTATCCCAGCCATGACCGGTAAAATCGCCAAAGTAATAGGCACTGCACCGCGTAAACCAACCCAAGAGATAAACCCAATTTCTCTGTCTTTAAATTTGAAAGGTTTGACACTGGTATAGACGGCAATAGGACGCGCTACAAAGATCATAAAGAGCGCGATTGCAACCGAATAATGCCAGACATTGAGGACGTTTGAGGGAGTGACCAGCAGTCCTAATACCACAAACAGTACTGCCTGAGACAGCCAAGCAAAGCTGTCCATCACTCGCATGACATGCTCTGTCGAGCGCACCTTATGGTTGCCGATTAGCACACCAGTAAGGTATACCGCCAAAAATCCACTGCCGCCAATGAGATTGGTCGCGGCGAACACAGCCAAACCAGCAGAGAGAATCAAAATAGCGTACATGCCTTCTGCCAAATGTACCTTGGGCAATAATCGGGATAAGAAATAACCGAACAATAAGCCCATACCTAGCCCAAAGCTCAGCTGCTGTAGCAATAAAACTAAAAAGCCAAATACTGTCTGACCATCAGGATCAACATTTAAGGCAATCAAACCAGTGACTAATAAAATAGCCAAGGGATCGTTGGCACCAGACTCAAGTTCAAGCGTAGCCTGCACACGGTCATTTAGCTTGACGCCGCCATTACGTAATAGAGAAAATACGGCGGCGGCATCGGTCGAGCCGACAATCGCTGCCATCAGTAAACCAAAGCGCCAATCGACATCGAGCAGCCAAGTGACAAATACACCTAGCACCATGACCGTGACCAACACGCCCCACGTGGCCAGCGTAATTGCAGGCTTTAGACCCACTCGAAATGATTTAAAGGAAGTGCGTAAACCACCATCTAGCAAGATACAGGCTAAGGCTGCCTGCCCAACGAAATTGGCTAGCGCATATTGAGAGAACTCAATACCCAAGATACCCTGCTCGCCTGCCAACATACCCACTATCAAAAACAGCAACAATAATGGTACGCCTAAGCGCGCCGATAATGTACTCGCCATGATACTGGCGAAAATTAATACTGCGCCTACGAGATACAGGATATTTAAGGTATCCATTTTTTTTGAGCCCTATTTTTTATTATTAAGAATAGTAATTGATTGCGATGGGGTTTTCGTTATCTTGCTGTTAGTAGATATTACACCAGTGAGCCTATCATAAGCGGCCGTTATTCAAAATATGAATGACAATTATTTATGATGATATTAGCATTACCATCAGAACTAGCAGCCAATACTAGGGCGTGTCTTCATTTCAAAAATGGTGATAAAAATGAGATAAATTGCCGTCAAACAAGAAAAATAGCGCAGATAATATCGGGATATTAACCAGCTATTTGACGCTGTTTGGCAAGATTTAGCCATTTTTAGCCCATTTAGATGACTATCGGGTGAATTGAAGACACGCCCTAGATCAATAAAAAAGACTTCAATAAAAAACGCTCTAATATTAAAGTTAAGTTTATAAAATATCATTGCTGTGCTAAAAGAGTTTACGTCTTAATATCACTTAACCCTGAATGTATTGCCATGTCAGTACCAGAATCGCAGCCGCAACCGTCCAAGCGACCACCCCTAATAGCAGTGCCTTGTATAAACTCATATAACTGATGCTAAAAAACACCACAAAGGTATAAATCAAATGCGGTATGACACCAAGCATACTAAATATCAACGCGACCTTTAAATCAGCAGGACTGCGCTCAGTACCAACGATAAAGTGACTGATTAACGTAAACGTAGGGAATAGTGGCGCAAGTGCCGCCAAATAGAAAAATCGGGTTTGGGCGAACATTTGAATCGCCAGTACCATCAAGGCGCCGATGAGCATTTTTAACCAAATCACGACGGGTCCATCTCCTGTTGACTATAAAGGCTGAACGTAGCCCAATCCGCCATGATACTAAAGTCTGCAAACTGACATAAGAGCAATCGCTGATTAATTAATCCGTATGATAAAAAATGCAAAAAACCCCACTCAGCTAAGTTGCTAAATGGGGCTGTTACTTTTATTCAGTAAGTTTCTACGAATTGCTTAATCCTTTTTTGGCTTTAGTGCCGCGCTGATGTCTGCCAGCAATGGCGGAATATCATGCTTGTCTGCGATCACCTCAATCATTATAAGCTTATCGGTAGTCGCAGCAGCTTTGTCGAAAGCAGATTTTAGCTCGCCTGCTGTCTCTGCTTTGAGTAATACGCTATTTTCTTCTGTCGCGCCAAACGCTCGCGGCATGATTTGCCAATCGCATTTAGGAATATCATTATAGTATTGGTTTTCGCCATGAATCGCGCGCTCTACCGTATAGCCGTCGTTATTGATTAAGACAATTACAGGATTGATGCGCTCTTGAATCATGACCGCTAGCTCTTGGATCGTTAGCAATGCTGAACCATCCCCAATCAATAACACACTGCGCTTATCTGGCGATGCGATTGCCGCGCCCAAGCTGGCAGGCAACGTGTAGCCAATTGACCCCCACATCGGCTGCCCATATGACGTTACCCCTTCTGGCAGGCGCACATCACTGATACCAAAATAGGCCGTCCCTTGTTCAGAAAACACCAAGTTATTGTGGTCTAAGCGGTCAGCGATAATATGCCATAGGTCATCTTGGCGGATAGCCTCACTGTCTTTACCTTTTTGTTCGTGCGGCTTAACTTCTTCACAGAAAGGTTTTGGCACGATGTTAATGCCAGAGGTCATCACTTCATGCAGGGCTTGCAACGCATCTTTTAACGCAATCGGTGCAAAGTTCTTACCACTGATAGAGGCACGCTCATAGTGCAAGTCTACGACCACATCTTCATTGATATCTTGGCTAAACCCTGCGGTAGTAGTGTCAGTATATTGCACCCCTACTTTGATAAGGCATTCGCAGTTTTCTACCGCATCTTTGACAATTGGACGCGAAGCAACACCCGCATAAGTGCCTGCCCAACGATCACTATTTTCATCAAGCAGCGTCTTGCCCCAAGATAGCGTGGTATAAGGAATATCTGTATCAGCGATCAATGCTTTGAGCTGTGGCTGTAACCCCAAACGATGCACCATCAAATCTGCCATTAGTGTCGTGGTCTTGTTTGGCAAAAACTCGGTTAGTGCTTGCTTAAAATCTGATAATGCCGCTTGGCTAGTAATGTCTTCTTGGCTATCGATCAACTTGGTCGTTGGTGGGTAGATAGGCTGACGCGCGACGTCTGGTGATAATAGTAAGTAACCTGGGCGATGCTTTTTAAGTATTAAGCGAATCACTCTATCAATTTCTGAGGCAGCGTTCTCAGGGGTGAGCTGCGCACGGGCTACCGTTACAGGCTCGACCATCTTAATAAAATGATTGAATACACCATCACCAAGCGAATGATGAATACGGCGCTTTGAGTCTTGTAGCGCTGTGCTTGGTGCACCGACGATATGCAATACCGGTGCGTACTCAGCAAAAGAACCTGCGGTCGCGTTAATCGCTGATAGTTCGCCTACGCCAAAAGTCGTCACCATGGCGGCAAACCCACGCTCACGTGCATAACCATCAGCAGCATAGCCAGCATTTAGCTCATTGGTATTACCCACCCAGCGTAACTTGTCAGAAGCAATAACGTTATCCAAAAAAGTTAAGTTAAAATCACCAGGCACGCCAAATATCTCAGATGCACCCGCTTCTGCGACACGATCAAACAAATAATCAGCGATGGTATATTGTTGACTCATTTTTTATCCTTATGACTTATCTTTGTAAATATTGATAATTGTGAATGTGATTACGATTAAATTATAAAGTGCGTCCCAGCTTATTTATGTACTACAAAGCTTTTGGAATACATATTATAATAAACCGTTATAACATATATCCATGGCCAGAAGACATGCCTATTTTAATAACTTTAATTTTTTTCGTCATAGGTGTTGACACCTAAAAAAAACTGCGTATAATACGCCTTCATCAACTGACGATAGTTAATTGATAATTAGCGGGAATAGCTCAGTGGTAGAGCATAACCTTGCCAAGGTTGGGGTCGAGAG
>ERZ1089244.21-NODE-21-length-45648-cov-37.974514_pt1 | contig 45648 bp, 42 predicted proteins | sample MGYA00383550_ERZ1089244 | MGnify/ENA primary metagenome ERZ1089244 (study PRJEB34543, sample SAMEA5968661) | marine metagenome | biome: water | collected 2014-06-21 | depth 0 m | study: Ocean Sampling Day (OSD) data from North Adriatic Sea
TCTTCGACATGTTTACGATAAGCTTCTAACACAATAGTCGTCCTCGTCAGTTGGGGTGTAGCACATTACGTGGGTAGTCAGCATGACTGCCTGCGTCTATATACTATATGAAATAATTATCCGTGCAATCATAGCTTAAAACGCTTTAAATGTTAATGGCTCAGCCCTGAAAAGGCGCATAGTAAGGCCATATTGAACATTTATTATAAAAATAGTGCCATCAATAATATGATTGTAGCGCTCATTATAACTGGCATTTGCCTGATTACGCTTATCAATAAGTACTTGCTTTATGACTGAGCAGACACCATATGACTGATATACGATTTTGTAAGAAACAACTTCGATAAAATCTCGCTTAAAAAAATGTAGCAACTTCGATTTATTAACAGTCGATTGATTAGCAGTCGATTTGGTAAAAACATCTTGGTAAAACATTAAGGACGATAATATGACTGATAGCAATACGGACAACAATACTAACTATGACAATGGTCTCAAGGTACGCACTGAGGTCATGGGTGAGCAGCATGTCAAACGCTCGCTTGATGCGGCTACAGGATTTACCCAGCCACTGCAAGACTGGATTATTGAGCATGCTTGGGGCAGCACTTGGCAAGATGACTCAGTATTACCACGCAAGTATCGCTCATTAATCACTATTGCCTTTTTAATTGCCCAAAAAAGCCCAAACGAGTTGAAAGGTCATATACGCGGTGCCATTAACAACGGGGCTAGTGTCGCCGAGATTAGAGAAGTGCTCATGCATAGCTTGCCGTACTGCGGTGCACCTGCTACTCAAGAAGCGTTTCGCGCCGCCATAGATATACTGAATGAGTTAGAAATTAATATAGATATTTAAAACTATGGTCGTCCGAGCAATCATAGTAATCTTAACAATATTGTTTAAAAATTGACGACCAAATTTCTGCTATAATATCTGCACTCATAAAACATTCTGATAATTCCATAAACCCTTATAATATAAAGGGTTAAGAGATAACTCCATTATGACAACTGCCGTACAAACACATGTACCTGCTGCTAAGGCCAAACCAAAAAAAGCCATCCAAGGCGAAAAGCTGCGTGGCTATGACAAAGTTGCCCGTATCCCAATTAAGGTGATCCCGACTGTCGAGGCAAAGAAAAAGCCTGATTGGATTCGGGTAAAAATGTCCTCGCCTGCTGAAGTCGCTCGTATCAAAGCAACCTTGCGTGAGCAAAAGCTTTATACCGTCTGTGAAGAAGCAGCCTGCCCTAACCTGCCACAGTGCTTCGCTGATGGTACAGCCACCTTTATGATTATGGGTGATATCTGTACGCGTCGCTGCCCATTCTGTGATGTAGGCCATGGTCGCCCTAATGAGCTAGACAAAGATGAGCCGCGTCATACCGCTGAGACGATTCAAGGCCTACAGCTTAAGTATGCCGTAATCACCTCTGTCGATCGTGACGATCTAAAAGACGGCGGTGCTGGACACTTTGTGGAAGTCCTAAACGAGTCAAGAGCCCTTAGCCCAAACTGCTTGATTGAAATCCTAGTACCAGATTTCCGTGGCCGTATGGATATTGCATTGGATTTATTGACAGAGACTGCACCAGATGTGTTTAACCACAACATCGAAACGGTGCCACGTTTATACAAAGCTTTCCGTCCAGGTTCTGACTATCAGCATTCGCTAGATTTGCTTAAGATTTATAAAGAGCGTCGTCCTGATATCGCCACCAAGTGCGGCTTTATGGTTGGCCTTGGTGAGACCGAAGAAGAGATCTATGCCCTACTCGATGATCTAAAAGCTCATGATGTAGATATGATCACTATCGGTCAGTATCTACAGCCTAGTAAAAACCACGCGCCTGTCGATCGTTATGTCCATCCAGACGAGTTCCAACGCTATATGGACTACGGTAAAAAGATTGGCTTCTTTAGTATTTGGGCAGGTCCAATGGTACGCTCAAGCTACTTTGCAGATCGTCAGTACTATGGCGAAGATTGCCCAGCACCTATCCGTAGTAAAAAAGCGCTAGAAGCTGAAGGTAAACTTGGCTGCTAATTTAGCAATCAAGTGAGATGAAAGTAATTGTGAAGAACAGCCGCTAAGAACAGTAGCTAAGACAGTTATTACGACATCTCGAGAATATTAAAAAGGGTGAATAACAGATTTGTTATTCACCCTTTTTTTAGCTTTATTAGACTTACGAAGGATTCAAATCCAACGCTTTACACGGTTAAAGTTGGCGTTGGCTTTCCAGCTGTTTTTATATTGAATGCAGCAATACCAAGGACAATAATACCACCTGCAATACCAGTCGTAATCTCAGGATAAATCAATAGTAAAGCACCAATAGCTAAGATGACACGAGTTACCGTATTCATACCGCCTCTGAAGTAGCCTTCAAGTGCTGAGCTCAGCGCAATGACACCCGTCACCGAAGTCACTACCACTGTAATGATATCTACAATAGGTGGCAGCGGGAAATCTTTTGCCGTAACTGCTAAACCGGTTGGATCTATCATCAACATCGTTGGATTATAGATAAACATAAACGGCACGATGAATCCTGCGAGGGCAAGCTTGAGGGACAAGAACCCTGTTTTCATCGGATCTCCACCGGATATACCTGCACCCGCAAAGGCTGCAAGACACACAGGCGGTGTAATATTGGCAAAGATACCAAAATAGAAAACAAACATGTGCGCTGACAAGATTGGAATATCAAAACCGGCCAATGCTGGTGCAGCCATCGTCGCCGTAATGATATAGGCAGGAATAGATGGTAGCCCCATGCCCAAAACCATTGATGCCAACATCGTTAAGATAAGGGTAAAGAATAGCGATCCTGCGCCTAATGTAACGATAGAGGATGTCATCACCGTACCAAAACTGGTCAGACTCACAACCCCAATGATAATACCAACGACCGCACAAGCAGCCATGACCGCTAATGACTGGCGCGCACCATCTTCTAATGCACCCAAAATATCAGAAAAGCTCATGCGCGTTTCGGCACGTAGCATACTGATCACAACGGTAAAGCCAATGGTATAAGCTGCTGCATATCCCACAGGTACGTTTCTGATTAATAAGAAAATCAAGAAGACAATCGGCAATAGCATATGACCGCGGGCTTTCAATACCTCTTTGACCGCTGGTAAATTTTCTTTAGCAATACCTTTTAGATCGCGACGTCCAGCGCGGAAATGCACCTGCGCAATGACGCCTAAATAGTATAGTATTGCTGGCAATAATGCTGCTAAGGCAATCGTACTATACGGCAAGCCTGTTGTTTCAGCCATAATAAAGGCACTGGCACCCATAATCGGAGGCAAAATCTGTCCGCCAACCGAAGCACTGGCCTCAACTGCACCCGCGAAATCTTTGTGATAGCCGACCTTTTTCATCAATGGAATGGTAAAGGCACCTGTACTAACCACATTTGATAAAGCTGAGCCGTTGATACTGCCCATAAAGCCACTAGAGATAACCGCTACTTTTGCAGGGCCGCCTTTTTTATGACCGGCGATGGCTAGTGCCAAATCATTGAACAGCTGCCCCATTCCCGAGCGTGCTAAGAACGCGCCAAAGAGAATGAATAGGAAAATAAACGTGACCGAGGCACCAATCGCAACAGAGTACAAACCTTCTGTTTTTAAGAATAATTGACCAAAGATATCACCCATATCATAAGGGCGAGTCAAAAGCCTGTCAGGCATAAAGTCTAAATGACTGACAAATGGATAGGCCAAAAATATGCCGGCCAAGATTGGCAAAATCCAACCAGTGATACGGCGACTGCCTTCTAGTACGCAGACTACCGTAATCAAGGAAAATATCACATCGACCTGATTAGCCATACCGCCACGCGAGGTCACGATATCTTGATATTCATAAATGAGATAGCCCATACCGGATAGAGACAGGGCAAACCAAATCCAGTCATACCATGCCACTCGCTTGCGACTGCTTTTTTTGCTGGCTGGAAAAATTAGGAATATCAATGCAAAACCAACACCCACGTGTACAGAGCGCTGTAACAGTGCTGGCATTGGATTAAAAGTAATATATAAATGAAACAGTGAATAGAGTATACAAATGCCAGCAATAAAATATTTTACTGGTCCTTGAGTGATATGACGCGTGATTGACTCTCGGTCATATTTTTCCAATACTGCTCGATTGACCGCATCCGCCTCAGCATCGTTATCAACTTGAACATCTGGCATGGTAGTCACACTACCTTGATCCGTCACTTGGGAGTTCATGACAAAAGTCCTTTTTAAATCTATCAATTAAATCATACGTCTTAGGCATGATCACCACTTCAGAATAGTCTGGCACCCACTGGTGAATCAAGAAACGATGACCACCATAATCCATTTCACCTTTGGTCAGTCTAGATACGACCCAATTAAGGCGAGGCAGTTTTTCGTTGATTTGATAACCCAGATAGCCAGGCTTTTGTATAGGAGCGAGCATTTCGGTGGAGGGTGTCCCTGCACCGAACGCTTCAAAATAGGTCGTGGTCAGTAACAGCTCCGCACCTGCTGTACTGCTGCCGTCTATGCGTTGATACTGCTCTTCCCACCACTGTTTTTCTACAGAATGTATCCAACGTAGCTGAAAATCAGGCTCAGTGAAGTAACAAACCTTATCATCAGCACCGTCTACGCCTGCGACTCGCACTTCAACGACAGACTGAAGCGTAGAGCCTAACCATAGCGTAAAAAAAACCAGCGCTGCAATAAATGCCGCGCCAGTTGATAACCATAATGAATTACTTGGCTGCTTGTTCGTCATAGTACTTTTTAGCTCCAGGATGGATTGGGGCTACCATGCCATCACGAGCAGTTTCTAGACTGATATCATTGGCCGCTTGGTGAGCTGTTTTTAGACCATCTAAATTATCGAACAATGCTTTGGTTAGTTTATAACCATCCGCTTCAGATAGATCAGAGCTAACCAATAATGCATTCATGATTGCAGCAGTTGGTACGGCTGTTTCGTTGCCATAAGTGCCAGCAGGAATCTCAAAGGTTTTGAAGTAAGGCTTGGTCGCGATGATTTCTTTTAGCTTGTCTTGGTTGATAGTGACAATCTGTAAATCTAAGCCTTGCTCTAACTCCATCAAAGATGAATTTGGTAGGCCACTACTAAAGAATGCCGCTTCGATCTTACCTGCTTTCATACCATCAGCAGCTTCAGCAAAGCCTAGATAATCAACGGTGACATCATCATATGTGATACCAAACCCTTCAAGTAAAGTACGAGCATTGACTTCTGTACCAGAACCTTGATCACCTACCGCAATACGCTTGCCTCGTAAATCTTCAATGTTTTTGATACCAGATTTTTTCGAGGTCACGATTTGCACGACATTAGGGTACAAAACAGCAATCTGTTGAATGTTAGTGATTGGCTGCTCAAAGTTGTTTTCACCTTCGACAGCATCTGTCACTACGTCACTTAGTGCCAAGACCATGTCGACCTTGCCTTGGGTCAATAGATTGACGTTTTCGACTGATGCGCCAGTGGTTTGAGTTTTTGAGTTTACGCCAAAGGTTTTGACATAGACTTCAGACAATGAAGTACCAATGATGTTGTAAGGGCCAGACGCACCGCCAGTAGCGATGGTCAAAAACTTAGTATCAAGCTTATCTGCTGCAGTATCTGTTGCCGCGCTATCTGCAGATGCAGTATCACTGCCCTCTGAGCTTGGAGATGAGCATGCGGTTAGACCTAGCGCAGCACTCAACATAGCTGACAAAAGTAATGGGGATTTTAAAGAATTAAGCATTGAATTCATCCTTGAAGTGGTCGATTTTGTACGTTTAACAATATCCGTATTTATACATAAATACGTTACAGACGAGTAATAATATAGTAATTCCGCCAACAAATAAACCTTAGCTTACTTTCTCTTTTTCTTTCAATACCTTATATTTAAAGCTATTAGAGAAAATATATGTCATTCATTAATTGAGCTAATATATACGTATGTTTTGCTATGCGAAACAAAGTTTCATTTAATAAATATTAAAACAAAATTTGTTGCTATTGTAAACCTTTATCGATATGTAAAAAATATTGTCATATCGCATTATTTCTTAGGAATTTTTAGATATAGCAAATTAATAAGAATTCTCGATTTATAACTATAAGGACAAAAGTTCTGCTATATTTTATCTGAGCTATTTTTTGGTTCAGAATATTACATGGCGCTAGTCTGTATCTCTCTTTTATTAATCTACTCGGATAGTCCTTATGACAATACCTCACACGGAAGTACTGGCAACGTTATCTGCTGATCTTGCTATCATCGGTGGCAGCGGTCTCTACCAAATGTCATCACTGACCAACAAACGCAGTGTAACGATACAGACGCCTTATGGCAGTCCATCTGATGATATTGTCTTAGGTGAACTTGAGGGAGTGACCGTTGCTTTTTTGACGAGGCATGGTCAGGGTCATAGACTGACCCCGTCCGAAGTGCCGTATCGAGCCAATATCTATGCGCTAAAAACGCTTGGGGTACGCTATATCGTATCCGTATCAGCAGTTGGTTCATTGCAAGCGCATCTTAAGCCATTAGATATGGTCGTGCCTGATCAAATGATCGATATGACCAAGCAGAGAGTGAGTACCTTCTTTGGTGAGGGTGCCGTCGCCCATGTATCTATGGCTGACCCGCTTTGTCCTGCTCTAGCAGAACTCTTGACGCGTGCTTATGAACAAGCAGATATTATAGAAGGTAGCAGTCATTCTAAGGCAACTTATGTCTGCATCGAAGGGCCTCAATTCTCAACTCGAGCAGAGTCAGAATGGTATCGTCAGATGCAGGCAGATATTATTGGCATGACCAATATGCCAGAAGCCAAATTGGCACGTGAAGCCAGTATTGCTTATGCCACGTTAGCTCTGGTGACAGACTTCGACTGCTGGCATCCGACGGAAGAAGCCGTTAGTGCCGACTATGCTATACAGAACCTAATGAAAAATGCGGACAATGCTCAAAAAGTGATACGAGAAGCTGTTGCTTTGATTGCCGCTGAACTACCTGAGTCAATCGCTCACAATGCCCTCGCCCAAGCATTGATCACGCCTATAGATGCGATGGACGAGCATACCAAGATTAGACTGGCCGCCTTGCTACCTTAGACAATAAAAAGTGGTTGAATAGACGTTTATCTGAAATAAAGATAGCAAGAGAAACGTTATAATACTATGCATATAAAAAAAGGGCCGTTATATGAATTAACGGCCCTTTTTGTGGTTTTAATCTGTATATTTAGAACGTATGCTAACTATCTCTCTTTAGTATCAACAACAACCACCTGCACCAGATGCCAGCATCATAGGTTGATTAAATGGCAGTAGCTCACCGCAACCCGCAAAAATACCGTAATGGCGACTGTCATCACCGATAAACTCAAAATGCGTCGCGAAGCGCGATTCTTGCAGCATTCTAAACGTATTGCCACATACTGGGAATACCCGACCAGCTTCGATAGCATGATGTTTATCTAAATCAAACCGATGCGGTGACTGCTCGATAGTTCCTTTATATATCACCGCTTGTCCGTGATCTTCGCAAGCATCCTCAAGCGAGTCGATTTTAAATAAGCGGTAAGTCGCAGAGAAAAACTGAATATCACCAATTTTGGCTGCTAAAGCAGGATCTGTAATCTCAAGTGGGCGATCTTCAACCAGACGTATGTCTAAGAAACCTGCATCTCGTGACAAACGGTTAAAATCCTTCCAATACAATGCACCGCTCAAACATTCGCCATATAAAACGGGATCATCGATTAAGTGTTGCGGGATACGGCGATCAGCATAGACGTCAGAAAAATAAAACTCCCCACCAGGTTTCAGCAAACGCTGCACACTGGCCATAACTGCAGCTTTATCTGGTGATAAATTGATAACGCAGTTTGAGACGATAATATCAAAGCTATTAGCCTCAAGGTCTAGTTCATCTAGTTTCTCGATATAGCCATGTAAAAATGTCACATTATCATAGCCAAACTTATCGACATGATAGGCTTGATGCTGTTTGGCAACGGCTAGCTGCTCATCGGTCATATCAACACCGACTACGTGCCCACTCTCACCAACCAGTTGCGCCAATGCGTAAACATCTCGGCCTGAACCACTGCCCAAGTCTAAAATTCGGCAGCCCTCAAGCAGTGCTGGACATACCAGACCACAGCCGTAATAACGATTCAATACCTCATCGTGAATATTTGCGAGTAAGGGCTTGAGCCACTCAGGCATATTGCTGATATCACAACAAGCCGAAGTCTTTAAATCATCGGTACTCTGTAACTCTTTGCCATAGTAATTTTGTACGACGTCATGCATAACAATATCCTTATTGAATGTACCATCCAGTTGAAAGTATTAGGGCGTGTCCTCATTTTAAAAATGGTGATAAAAATGAGATAAATTGCAGTCAAACAAGGAAAATGGCGCAGATAATATCGAGATATTAGTCAGCTATTTGACGCCGTTTGGCAAGATTTAGCCATTTTTAACCCATTTAGATAACTATCGATTGAATTGAGGACACGCCCTAGTAAATCATCTTAGAATATACAACTACGTTGGTGAGTTTATTAATCCATTTTTCAATGAAGCGTTATCAGCTATTATCGACCTTAATATTGACGTGAGAATCTAACCAGCCTGACGGCAAATGTACTAGATCTTCAGGCTCATCAATGTCATGTAACGGTGTTAACAATGCCAATGTCCAACCCAAATCCGCCACATGCTGCTTGGTCACAGTGGCCACACTAGCCGTACTCCAAACAATGTCCGAAAACAAGCTTGCATCAACCTCTCTAAATCCTAACAGTACATAACCACCATCAGTCGCTGGAATCATGACCACATCCTGTTGATTTAGCTGCTGTACCGCTGTCTGAATACATCCTGACGTAAGACTAGGACAGTCCGTACCAATTAACACAACCTTTTTAAAACGTTGCAATGCTTGCTGACTGGCTATCAACATACGCAAACCCAAATCACCATCGGCCTGAGCAGACCAGCGCAACGAGTTGGGCAAATCAAGCGCCTGCCAGCATGGATCTGTTGGTGCTGGACTCACACATAACTCAACGGAAAACCCCGTATCAACGGCCTGATCAATACTATGCAGTAATAGTTGCCTTGCCATACGTGCAGCGCCATCTATACCCAGTGCTGGCTGTAAGCGGGTTTTTGCCTTATTGCGCGCTGGATATTTTGCAAAAAGAAGGATACAGGTATCTTGCTGTCTTGCAGATGAATCATCTGTCACTATAACTGTCTCTCAATTGGTCAAATGCATCAGTACGAGTTTGTTTTCGCTCTTACCTACCATGTTTATAAAATAAACAATCTCACTGCTTATAGTAGCGTTGATTTAAAACGTCAGGCGATACTCTGCGCCAATAATCAAAGCGCAAATGCCACATCAAAAAAATCGTCCGCCACGTGCCATGCTGCTGCCAACGCCGCGCTGAAGTCGTGACTTTACTTTTTAGACAAGCTGGTCGAGCAATTCGCTTGAGCCGCTTACACAGTTCGATATCTTCCATCAATGGCTGATCAGGATAGCCACCAATCTGCTCGAATATGGATTTTTTGATAAAAATTGCTTGATCGCCAGTGGCGATACTCATTAAGCGTGAGCGCTGATTTATCATGAACCCGACGATTTTTAACAATGGCTCACAGCTGTCTAAGCGCACATCGAATCGTCCCCAGTCATACTGAACTATTGCTTGTTGAACGTTATTTATCGCGTCAGCAGGCAGCTCGGTATCAGCATGTAAAAATAGCAGCACGTCACCTGTTGCTAATATAGCGCCCGCATTCATTTGCTGAGCGCGTCCTACGGTAGATTCGATAATATGCCAATCAATGATTGATTGAGCAATCTCTATACTTTCGAGCACACTTTTGGCGATAGCAACCGAACCATCCACTGAACCACCATCGACCAATATCACTTGCTGCGGTGCTGGATCGAGACGGACAATATGAGCCATAAGCTCAGGCAAGTTGTCCGCTTCATTTAATAATGGAACAATAATTGATAGGTTCAATGGATATACCGTCACATGAATCAGCGATTAAGATTAAAAACTGGCTTATTTCTTATTCAAATTCCAGTTATAATCGGTATAGCTTATTTTTATCTTGCCTTGTTTGAGATCCGCTGTCTGAGCTTTACTCAATCCTAATGACGAGCTATAACGACCCAAAAACCCTGCCAAATCTTTTGTGCCGCGCCAGTTGGTTGCAAAGTCTTCTTTATACCATTTAAAAATCGGTGACACTCTTAACGTATCGCCTTTGAGACTGTTACGGCTACTGTCTGCTAAAAATTTAGACGTTGCCTGCTCTAATTGACTGTCTAAACGCTTGCCAGTAAAGGCATCATCTTGCAATGCAGGGCAACCGATACTGGCACAATTGACCGCAAAGTGAATACGCGGATCGTTGTAGCGTTTAGAACCACGAATCAGATTGTGCTCGATATCATCAAGTGAGCGCGTCTTACCAAGTAGCGAAACAAACTCTTGCTTCCATGGTGACCCAAACAGTCCGCCGATATCTTTGATAGATTTGACGTTTGGATATTTCGTCAATACCAAATCAACCGTACCAGCGTTATAAACGTTGATTAAAAATGCCAACTGCTCGTTTTTACTCCAACGATTGAACTCTGATTGAGATACCTTGCTCGTCGCTTCTAGATAGCTTGTCAGCTTACTTTGATCTGCTTTCATGCCAGCATAATTGACCACTGAAGCTTTGCCACCGTTGGTCATGGTCACATGCTTATTTAATAGGCTATCCCAGCTCTGATGGTTAAAGTCAGCATGAGCGGCCACACTTGCTAATAAAATAGTCGTGGCAATCACTGGCTGGGCGAAAAATGTCTTCGCTGAAAAGTTAAATACTGACATAAGGCTTACTCCGTTTACACTGATTGTTTTTTATTTATGTTTTTTTATCTATGCCAAAAGTACTTATATTGAACGTACTTATATTAGAACTACTAAGGCGTGTCTACTAGCGCTGGCTCTACTGCCTCTTCTTCTAACGCGCCGCCACAGCTACTGCCCTGTCCTGCTGTACAACCATAGCAGTGGTCAGCAATGGCAATATCATCACCAGACGGGTTTTGCGTTAACAAATCACTTAGGTATTGCCGTGACTTGTTGGGGACAGGTATCTCTAACTGCTGATTGAAATCACAATCAAATAGCTCACCCAACCAATTGACACTAATGGTCGAACGGCACATGACCTCGGCTAAATTAGCAGCCATATAATTAGCTTTGAGCAAATCCATATACGGGTGGAACTGGTTTTTTGCCAATAGCACCGCCCCAAAACGCTGAATCGGCATATTTGTTAGGGCAAATAAATGATTAAACTCAATATTAAAGTGCGCTTTTAACTCACGCTTGTAATCTGCTTCAAGCTGCTGTTGATTGGGCGGCAGCGTCGCACCTTGTGGGTTGTAGACCAAGTTTAATGTTAAATTTGAATCAGGCTTGCCGTACCCCAACTGATTGAGCTTCTGCAATCCTAATATACTGTCATCAAACGCACCTTTACCGCGCTGTTTATCTACATTTTCTAGGGAATAACAAGGCAAAGAAGCCACCACTTCCACTTGGTTTTCTGCTAAAAACTGCGCCATATCCTCATAACCCTCTTCCATAAGAATGGTCAGGTTACAGCGGTCTATCACTTTGACGCCTAATGCCCGAGCGGCCTTGACCAAATACTTAAAATCCTCGTGCATCTCAGGCGCACCGCCCGTCAAATCAAGCGTATCGATATTTTGTGCTTGCAATACTTCTGGTATCAACTCGACCAATTCACGCGACATCATCTCGGTACGATAAGGGCTGGCAGCCACATGACAATGTACGCAAGACATATTGCATAAATAGCCCATATTCACTTGCAATATGGTCAGTTGACGACGTTTTATCGCTGGAAAATCCGTATGCTCAAGTAACTCAATTGTTGATTTCATGGTGGTCTAAAATCCTGTTAGCAGTACAACTAAAAAAGGATAGCAACGTAAAATTAAAGATTAGAAAACACAGATAGCGCATTGCTTTTACTGTTTATTTTTAATATTTACAACGTAAAACCTGATTGCTTACTTTACGGTTTATCTAATCAATCATACCTGATTATGAATACGCATTGATGACTAATCAGATGGATTTTATGGTTTATTCCAAATGAGCATTAACCCTTATCCGCCTCTATGAAGCGCTTATCAATATACTTTTTGAGATGCCATACCCAGCGACCTTGTAGATTTATGTTGCCCCAACTACCAATGGCATATTTATCGCCGCACGATAGCAGGTATAGCGTGCGTGACTTTGGCTGATAGCTCTTCATTACGCTCTCTTGTAGATAGGCCAATAGATTATCGGCTTCGACAGCACCACCATGTACGGAGTGAACCCCCGAGTGCGCCACGTATTTATCGATTCGTGTCGCCACATCACCAACGGCAAATACATTGGAATGAGAAACGCTCTGTTGCTTATCGTTTACCGCGACAAACCCATCACCTTCTATTTCTAAATCTGTAGAAGCCGTCCATGCCGACCCTATAACGCCAGTCGCAGCGATGACCGCATTTATGGGCAATGATTTATGCGTAGTTGATAATTTACCGTCACGATAATCGGTCGCTCGTTCTCGAACTATCGTAATGTCATGTCGATCTAGCTGCTTGATAACCCGCTGTCGAAAGCCCGAATTAAACCCTGACAATAGATTCTCACCACATACTAATGTCACTTGATGATTACGATTGATATTCCTTAGCGCGACTTTGGCTGCCATCACCAATTCTATTGCCGCAGCACCTGCCCCGATAATAGCCAATTGATACTTTTCAGACTGCTGAGCGGCCTTTAGAATCCGCTGCCATTGAATGATAAATGCTGATAACGGTCGTATGGCAATCACGTCAGTATCATTATCGGTAGCGCCAGTATTGTTATCGTTACTGTCGCTTCTGTGCTCGTTGTAGCTATTTTGGTCAGGTAGCCAACGCATATCTGTATCTGCGCCAGTATTTAAAGACAAGACATCGTAGTCAAAATCCGTTTGTTCATCGCCAGTCGTAACCACCTTGTTTGACGCTGCATTTACTTTTACAAGCGACTGCTGAATAAAGCGCACGCCTGCTCGCACACAAAGCGATTTGATATCGATACTGATATCATGCAGCTGATAATGCCCTGCCATCCAACCTGGTAACATGCCAGAATAGATGGTTTGCGGTTGCTCACTAATTAAGTGAATGTCTGCCTCTATCATATCGGCATCCTTTAAACGCGCTGCGCTAAGTCGGCGTAACATGCCAATGTGAGCATGACCTGCGCCTGCCAATAGTAGTGTCTTTTTCGGTAAAAATTTCGTCATAGATGATTTTATCAAGGCGGTTGGTTGCTGTTAGTGTTTGATCGAATGTTGATTGATATAAATGACTTTAAAAACTCATTTAAAAGTATCATATAAATAAGACCAGTCTGTTGCGGGCAAACAGTAAGAGCGTAAATGGCTCATTCGATTCATGTGACTTATACATATTCAACCATAGTCACTGCGTCAACCGTTATTAGTAGAATGATATTTTGTATAACTGAATTAAAATCATAAAATAAGGTGAAATTATTTATCATCGCCCAGTACAATAGGACATTATAAGAGCCGCAGGATAAATTGCGCTACTTGACTCATTATTTGAGAAACATCGTCAAAACCATTAATGAAAATTATAAGTAATCAAGGAACATTACATGAGTACCAGTAACGATCACATCTTGTCTTCTGACAATATTCACTACTTGCACCATGACTTTTTTGAGCCAAGTAGCAAAGACGTCGAGATTAGCGCGACTTTACTAATTGTGCATGGCATGGCAGAGCACAGCGGTCGCTATAGCGATTTTGCACAGTTTTTAGCAGACAATGGTATCGCTGTAGCGACTTACGATCATTTGGGTCATGGACAGACTATCAAGACTGAGGCCGATCTTGGGTTTTTCGGTGAAGAGCATCCGGTACAGTCACTTTTGAAAGACGTGATTGTGATGGCCGATAGCCTAAAAGAGCGTCATCCAGACGTCCCGCATTTTGTGATGGGTCACTCGATGGGCTCATTTATCGTGCGCAACGTACTTAAACATCATGCGCATAATTTCACAGGTGCCATCCTAATGGGTTCCGCAGACGCCAACCCACTGGCCAAGGTGTTATTACCTATTAACAAGCTACTGGCCAGAGTCGCCCCACGACAACCGAATACAGTTTTTGCCAAGGTGATGAATAAAGTCCTTAACAGCCAACTACCTGAACGTAATTCATCCTCACAGTTTGCCTGGCTGAGTGAAAACACCGCAAACATTGAAGCCTATGAAGCCGATCCTAAGACTGGTTTTGACTTTACCAATAATGGCTTTATGACATTGTTTACGCTTATGGATACTGGACTGAATAAAAACTGGGCTACCACTATCGCCAAAAATTTCCCGATGCTGTTTATCAGCGGTGAAGATGATCCGATTGGTGAGATGGGTCGCGGTATACGTAGGGTTGTCACGCGTCTGGACAAGCGTCATTTCAGTCATGTCGATATTCAGCTGTATCCCAATATGCGTCATGAAGTGCTGCACGAAAAGGATAAACAGACTGTTTATCAAGACATTTTAGAGTGGATAGAGACCAACACGACAGACAATTAAATCATGATAAATGAGTTGTTTTGAGAGGATACCTGAGAACAACTCATTTAATATTGTCATAATAAGATCCTCAACGTGTTTGCTAAAAGTGGTCAAATTAGCGACAATACGGCAAGCAAGTTTTTGGACCAAGCCATACCTTGAATTTTCTTTAGGCTGGGTCATATAAGTCTTTAACCATAATTTTAAGATCACCCTCCCTTTCATTCATTTTAGGAACCTTTATGTCATTACAACAAACCATCGAACAAGCATTTGAAAATCGCAACGAATACAGCCCAGCCAATATGCCACAAGACGTGCGTGATGCTATCAATCAAGTACTTGAGCAACTAGATAACGGCAGCCTGCGCGTAGCAGAAAAGAAAGATGGCGAATGGGTTGTCAATCAGTGGGCCAAAAAAGCCGTACTATTGTCTTTCCGTCTAAACGACAACTACGTCCAAGCTGCTGGCGAACATGTACAGTTCTATGACAAAGTACCGACTAAGTTTGCTAACTGGACCGAAGCACAGTTTAAAGAAGCAGGCGTACGCGTTGTACCACCAGCTGTCGCTCGTAGAGGTTCATTCATCGCAGCAGGCGCAGTATTGATGCCGTCATACGTCAACATCGGTGCATATGTCGATCAAGGCGCAATGGTTGATACATGGGCGACTGTTGGTTCATGTGCTCAAATCGGTAAAAACGTGCATCTGTCAGGCGGCGTTGGCATCGGCGGTGTATTAGAGCCATTGCAAGCAAACCCTACTATCATTGAAGACAACTGCTTCATCGGTGCGCGCTCTGAAATCGTTGAAGGTGTTATCGTTGAAGAAGGCGCTGTCATCTCTATGGGTGTCTACATCGGTCAATCGACGCGCATCTATGATCGTGAAACTGGCGAGATTCATCGTGGCCGTGTGCCAGCAGGTTCTGTTGTCGTACCAGGTAGCTTACCGTCAGAAGACGGCACGCACAGCCTGTACGCTGCTATCATCGTGAAAAAAGTTGACGCGCAAACTCGTGCAAAAACATCAGTAAACGAGCTATTACGCCTAGCCTAAATATTTGGCACGTACCATTATTTGGTACATAATATTGTTTTATATGAAGATGCTGGAGGATGACTCCAGCATCTTTTTTGCAGCTTAATATAACGCGTTACGTTATAATCCTCTTTTAGTTTGTCTTTATACAAACACAAAATCATTCGTACCATCCCCTGCCTTTTTATTACGATTGATAAGCGCTTCATCGTCTTATCGACCTTTAACTGTATTTGAAATATTATGAGTGAATCATCATTACGCACCGCCGCTATCCCTGTCACTGACCCTGAAGCAGGGTTGCGTCTGACTGAGATTTTTTATTCCTTACAAGGTGAGGCAATCACCTCAGGCTTGCCGACGATATTTGTGCGTCTAACAGGCTGTCCGCTGCGCTGCGTCTATTGTGATACCGAATATGCTTTTACTGGCGGCGAACGTCAATCATTAGAAACCATCATAGAAACCATCAAAGGTTATCCGTGCAAGCGCATCTGTCTGACTGGTGGTGAACCATTAGCACAGCCAAATGCCATTGAATTGATGAAACGTTTGCTGAGCGATGGGTATGAGATATCCCTTGAGACCGCAGGCGCACTCACGGTAGAAAACGTGCCAGCAGCAGTCAGTAAGGTAATGGATCTCAAAACGCCAAGCTCAGGCGAAGTCGATAAAAATCTATGGTCAAATCTCGACTATCTCACTCAGCATGACCAAATCAAGTTTGTCATTATGAATCGTACAGATTACGACTGGGCAAAAGCTAAATTGACCGAGTATAAGCTAAACGAATTGGTCGGTACGGTATGGTTCTCTCCGATGTTTAATGTCGCAGATGATATCGATGAACAGCTCAGCCCTGAAGTACCTGTATTGGCGCGCGAGCTAGCAGAATGGATGTTGGCTGATGCCTTGCCAGTTCGTTTTCAGCTACAATTGCATAAGATCATTTGGGCAGATGCCAAAGGCAAGTAACTATCAGCAAGTAACAAACAGAAAGTGTGAATACGTAGAGTGCCATGGATAAGGTAGCGGTATGATCAAACTCATTTTATTGGGCTTGCTAGCAGGTGCGTTTTTTAGCTCGACATTTATCTTAAATGAGCTTATGAGTAGCGCAGGTGGACATTGGTTTTGGTCAGCGAGTCTACGCTATATCTTTATGCTATTGATTATCACCGCCGTTATTACGATGCAACATGGCTTTGGTCGTATTAAAGCACTAATGAGAATTTTTCTACAGTATTGGGGTTTTTGGTGCATTACTGGCAGTATTGGGTTTGGACTGTTTTACACCGGTATTTGTTATGCCGCAGATCATGTTGCGGGATGGGTGGTAGCGGCTACCTTTATGTTTACCGTCGTCGCCAGTTTGCTTGTGCTATCGGCATTTGGTCAACGTTTTGATAAGAAATTCATCGTATATGCTGTCATTGTCTTTATCGGTGTGGCGCTCGTCAATATCAGTGAAGGTCTGCATGCTGCTTCTATAACCGACACCGTCCCCATGTCTGACATGCTGCTCTACGGTGCACTACCCGCTCTTATCGCCGCTTTTAGCTACCCAATTGGTAACCAGCTGGTTTGGCAGGCTTCTCACAATGCCCGCAAGCGCAATACTGAACTACAGAAGGCCGCAGAGTTGAACGCTCAAAAAGCCAGTATTGGTATTGATATCAGTGAGCAGAGTGAACCACTCATATCCGAAGCTTATGATTTGCCAGCTACGACATATGATGCTACCGATATTGATAGCGTACTTCAAAGTAACAACACTGCGGCAACCTCATCCCTACAAAATCTAATTGCTCATATTCCTTCTATCGAAACCACGCTACTGCAAAATGCCTTTAACAAAGTGTGGCTAATGACTCTTGGGTGTTTGCCATTTTGGCTGTTTTTGGGCATTATAGTGCGCCCTGACCAGCCCCACCCCTCACAAATAATCAATACGTTGCTCGTTGCTCTATTAGCAGGCGTGGCAGCAACCACTATATTTCTGTATGCGCGCGAGCAAGCTGTTACTTCAAGCGAGGTTGCAGGCGTTGACTCAACCCAAGCCAGTGAAGTTATCTTTGCTTTGATTGGGGGTATATTATTGTTAGATAACGCCATACCTTCGGCGATGGGACTGGTCGGTATAGGGCTAATTATTGTAGGGCTGATATTCTTTGCAAAAGATGGCTAAATGGCACTATAACACTACGCATATTTCGTCAAAGTTATGCATTGAATAACCGCCTAAAAAACACCTATCACTTTGATGATCACGATTTGACACTATAACCATGGGTAATGCTTTGATTTTTCCTGATATTCTATTATATTTATTGGACATGGTTGGCATTGTTGCCTGCGCGATTGCAGGGACTTTGCTTGCGCAGCATAAAGGCTTTGATATTGCTGGGTGTATTCTAGTGGCGATGGTCAATGCCATCGGCGGTGGTACATTACGTGATATGGCTCTCGACCGTCACCCTCTATTTTGGATGACTGATCTTAATTACGTGATCGTTATCACGGTGACCTCTCTTATCTTACAAATATTCTTTCACCTTTATCATAAGATTGACAATGCGTTAAAGCTCTTTGATGCCATTGGGCTGGCCGCTTTTAGTGTCATTGGTTTTAAGGTGGCCTTAACCCTAGACATATCTCCCCTTATTGCTATTATGATGGGTGTCTGGACTGCCATTATCGGTGGTTTGCTACGTGATATCATCTGTAATGAGATTCCGCTGGTACTACAGCGTGAGATTTATATTACTGCCAGTATCGCAGGGTCTGTAACCTATTTATGCTTACAGTATTTTGGGGTGGGTGCCAGTCTCAACGAATTTATTATGCTGTTTGTCATCTTTGCAGTACGTATGCTCGCGCTCAGATTCGACTGGCATCTGCCTTCTATTCGACTCGTAGACTGATTGATTGAGCAAGACTCTACTTAGATAGCCTTTGTTTGACTGACAATAATTGAAAATAGTGAGAACTGCCCATGTTGGCTATCGTATTGGATCCTACCGTACTGATCACTACTTTTGACCCGCGCTCTTTGATATATTTCTTTGATATGATTGGCATCATCGCCTGTAGCGTCTCAGGCACGATACTTGCAAAGCACAAAAACTTCGACGTCTTCGGCTGTCTGCTCGTGTCTATTGTCACTGCTATCGGCGGCGGTACGGTACGTGATGTCATTCTGGATCGCCATCCGTTATTTTGGATGGTAGATATGAGCTATCTGACCCTCATTACAATTTCATCGCTAGCGATGCAGATATTTTTTCATCCAAACTCTAGACGAGTAGATAAGTTCCTCAAACTTTCCGACACTATTGGTCTGTCAGCATTTACGCTGATAGGTATCAAAGTCGCTGATAGTATGGGTGCCAATGTGCCTGTAGCACTATTGTTAGGTGTGATTACCATCGTGGTTGGCGGCATCATTCGCGATATGATTTGCAATGAGATTCCATTGGTACTACAGCAAGAGATTTATATTACGGCAGCGTTGACGGGTGGTGTGCTGTACTTTGCTCTAAAGAACTTAGGCGTGACAGATTGGGTAGCTGACATCTCTACGATGAGTACGATTTTTACTTTGCGTATGCTGGCTATTCGTTACGATTGGCAGTTCCCCACACTAGAGTGGAAATACTGATACTAGGGCGTGTCTTCATTTCAAAAATACCAACGCGCCCATCTTTGAGCGCGTTGGTATTATCGATTTGGCATTGCCGTTTTAGCCTTGCTCTAGCACAGCCAAGTCTTTGACCATCAGCTGTAAGCTTTGTTTGCCATTCCATTCATTAATGTCTAGCTGAAATAACAAATGGACTTGCTTAGCACGGTAATCCCAAGCCTCATTATCAAAGTTAAAGCAAATGGCCTCTATCGGATATTGAACGTCTGGATAGCGCAGCGATAACTTAAGATGTTTGTCTTTTAAAATCTTGAAGCTCAGTACCTCAAACACACCGTCAAATATTGGTGGCGCAAATCCATGACCCCAGATACTGGCATCGGCTAAATGCTCGGCAAACCATAAGCTAAAGTCGCTCGCTTGCAAAGGTCCATCAGTGAATTTTTGTTCTGCAAATATCTCATCATCCATCTGAGCCATCACTTCGTTAAAAGCTGTGACAAATGCCTCAAAGTTGCGGCGCTTGAGGGTTAAACCTGCCGCCATCGCGTGCCCACCGAAGTGACTGATTAAGTCTGGATAACGCTCAGCAACTTGTTCAATCGCATCACGAATATGTACGCCAGCGATAGAACGTGCAGAACCTTTAATAGCACTATCTTCATCTGTTTGTTCAGTGTCTGCTGGTGCAAAAACGATACTGGGCAAATAATGGCTTTCTTTTAGGCGACCAGCGACAATGCCAATGACTCCTTGATGCCAGTCATCTTGGTATAGAATAATACTACGCGTACCTGAATTGCTAGCCTTCGCAGTAGAGACAGCTTGAATAATTGTGTCATCGTTACTCGCATTGTTGTCGCTATCACCATTCGTACTATTGTCGTTATTATCTTCATTAGCCAGTGCTTGTACGATACTGTCGGCTTGTGCGCGCATCTCGCCTTCTACATGACGACGCGTGCGATTCAACTGCTCAAGTTCTTGTGCCAATCGCTGTGCGGTGCTCCAATCTTCCGTTAATAAGCATTCGATACCGATGCGCATATTATCCATACGCCCAGCAGCATTGATACGGGGGCCTAATACAAAACCGAAATCTTGGGCATGAAGCTGCTTAGGATCACGGCCCGCTTGCTCAAGCAATGCCAGTATTCCCATACAGCAGCGGCCTTGACGAATAGCTGATAATCCATGATGTACCAAGATGCGGTTGTTTTTATCCAGTACCCCAACGTCTGCAATCGTCCCAAGTGCGACCAAATCCAAATATTGACTCACCTGTACCGTAGACTTGCCAGCTTCGCGGCGTAGCTTTGCCAATCGTCCGAGCACATAAAATGCGACTCCAACTCCGACCAGTGCTTTACTAGCAAAGTCACAACCTAGCTGATTGGGATTGACTACCGCTTCCGCAGGTGGCGTCTCTTTGGTGGTGAGATGATGGTCGGTGATAATCACCGTGATACCATCAGCTTGGGCGCGTACTACCCCTTCATGACTTGAGATGCCATTATCAACCGTCACTATCATATCTGGCTGAAAAGTCTCAATACCTAACTCGACAATCTCTGGCGTCAGACCGTAACCGTACTTAAAACGATCTGGCACTAGGAAATCAACGACCGCACCCATCTTTGTAAGCGCACGCATCATTAAGGCTGTACTGGTGGCACCATCACAGTCAAAGTCACCAACGATCAAAATACGCTGACGCTCATCAATGGCTACATCTAATAAGCGCACGGCTTCAGTGACACCGTGCAATGCCTCAGCAGGCAATAGACCTGATAGGCTAGTTTCCAGCTCATCAGGCGCAGTGATACCTCGCCCTGCATACAGGCGGGCAAGCGTGAATGATTGAGCGGCAAATGGTTGCAGCGCGTCGGGCAACTCGTCGATGCGAGTGCTGGTATAACGGGGGGTTAAATTTAGCATGAGGGTATTCTACTGGCTTTAGTAGAGGGTCACAATGACAATTTATACTACCTCTGTATATCATTAGGCATTGTGCAACCTGATGAATAATGCCTGTAAATTAGCAATAATTGATACCGCCATTTTTATAGCTCATGTAGATCACCTTCGTTTAATCACTTACAAAAAAGGTGCACAGTGTGAGTAATTTCATTCATTTTGCTACAAAGCAATGATTGTAAGCCACGCATAAATCCATAAAATAGTAAGCAACTGAAGGATTTGTTACCTATTGAACTTTTTATCATTTATATTTTAATTATTTATAAGGACACTTTATGAAAACCACGCCACTTGCTGAAAAACTTCCAAATACTATCGACCCTAACCTAGACCTTGATAAGGTTAAGAAAGAATGTCAGGGAATGGTAAAAAGACGCGCTAGAGTTTCTGCTGGTGTAGCAGTTGTGCCAGTACCATTTTTTGATGTGGCAGTTGATGCGGGGATGTTGACGCAGTTGATTCCAGAGATTAGTGAGCGTTTTGGTCTCATTGAAGACCGTCAATCAGCCATTAATTTGGAATCACGCGAAGTGCATTGGAGCGCAGTAAAAGATCGTACTGTAGATTTCGCTGGTCTCATGGCAACACGTGGTATCGTCAAAAAAACCATTCAAGGTTTCGGTGGTCGTATCGCTGCCAAACAAGTGACCAAGTTTATTCCACTTGGTGGTCAACTAGTTGCTGCAACGATGGGTTATACGATTTTTAAGAAAATTGCCAATGACCATATCAATGAATGCTATAAATTGGCAAAAGATATTCAGCAAAAAGAACACGGCAAAAACGTATAAATAAGCCAAATAGCTTAGCCTATATCAAGCCAGTTAAGTGATTACTTAGCTGGCTTTTTTGTGGTTTATACAAATAGGTTATAGAGTTCTAAAATAAAATGCGCTTGTGGTTAATGATGTCATTGCTAGGTTTTACTGATAATATACAGCTTTATTTATGACAGACACCTTAAAGGACTAACTTATGAAAAAAATCTTGGCTTCAACGATGATGCTAGCGACTTTTGCCTTGGCGGGATGTACCACAACAGGTGCTACAAACAACGGTACAGGTACAGCAATCGGTACCGCAAATGAGATTGGCATGAATGTTTTTAGAGCTGCGATCGACAACCAATGCCGTAGCCAAATTGAAAAACAAAACGCGTGGCGTGTTGCAAGCGTCGCCATGACAGAAGCACAGCAAGAATCTGTTAAAACCAATGTTTGTGGCTGCGTCAGTGAGCAAGCACCGCAGCAAGTAACGATTGTTGAGCTGGGCAATGCCGCGATTGACTCTCAGTACCGTACTCAGTTAGTTGCACAAGTCGTCGCCAAATCTTTACAGAGCTGCTATACAAGCTTTGTTCAATAGAACAATCAAATGATTCGTTAGAATAAAAAATAATAAAAAGGGTGCGTTATACATAACGCACCCTTTTTATTGCTAACAGATTAGTTCAATCAATTAGCCTAAAACTTATTTGTGTCAGCTGGTTGAGACGTTATAGAAGCCGTAAAAGGCAATGATTGGCTACGACGAAAATACTTCGAAGTACTATCAATAATTTTATCTACTTCCTTAATTAAATCATTAATCACGTCATCATAAATACCATGATATAGCTCTTTTTCAAATGCTGTAAATGGGTGCTTACGCGACGCTGAACCCACCTCAGTGACACCGTCTTTACTATAAAAAATATCTACGCGACCATCGCTATTCAACACACAATTTAATAGACCACCTTCAATCTCCATCTCTACGCGTTCTGGCATAAAAATATAGTCATCTACATTGATAAGCTTTTTTTCTACTTCTCGTTTAAAAAATGATTTGATATCGAACATAGGTACATCCCTAACTTTATAATTATAAGATACGTGAGCATGCCGAGCACTGTGATTGTTATCCAGTATTCATCTGTGTGATTAACGGGTCATGCTTTACTCAGTTATCCTATAAGATAGTGTTAGATTATTTAAGGTGCGATATGTAAAACTGCGTTTGATGTTGGTAAAAATGTGCGATTGATTTTGGATGTGACATAGACCCAATAAAATAGAACCAGAAAAATAGACTCAACAAAAAAGGAAGCGACCAATAAGCAACTTCCCTTTTTTATTATCGAACTGCATTAACTGACCTAATTAGACCCAGCCCTTTTCACGAAATGATTTGAGCACCTCTACAAATACCGCCATCTCATCAGGTCTGCCAAGTGTTAAGCGGTTAAAGCCAGTAATTGGCGCAAACTCACGCCCGACCGCAATGCCATGTTCTCGCATTCTATCGATATAGGTTTGCACATCGCCTTTTATCTCATGGAATATAAAGCTCGCTTGTGACGGCAAATAGCGTAAGCCAAGCTCATCTAATGTTTGCTCAACCAGCTGACCTGATTGATTGGCTGTACGTAAGCTCAATGCCAAAAAATCTTCATCATCGAGAGTCGCTAATGCAGCTACCGCACCTGCCAAGTTGGTATTATCAATCGAGATAAATGCTTCTAATCTAGCTATCATTTGCGGGCTAGCAACTGCATAGCCAACACGCATGCCAGCGAGTGCACATAGTTTTGAAAAGGTACGCACCACAACGATATTTTCTGAGTACTCCTCTCGTATCCATGCAACACCACTCTCAAAACTTGGATCAGTCACATACTCCGAATAAGCTTCATCGAGTAAAAAGTAATGGTTACTTGGTGCATGCCCTACCCATTCTTTTAGCTTTACTGTGTCAGTAATAGTCGACGTTGGGTTGTTTGGATTGCACAGATAAAACAAGCTAATACCGTCAAAGTCATCAGCCACTTTTTGCATGCTTTGCAAGTCAAAAGCGTAATTTTCAGTGGTCAGCGGCACTTTTACCACAGGCACATCAATGGATGTCGCATATAATTCAGCATAGGCAAAGGTTGGATGCGGCACGATAACTTGGAATTTTTTGCCTGCTACTAATGCTTGATTTTGTAGCATTTGGACGACAGTACGAATATTTTCACTAGAACCACTGCCCAGTGAGATTTGACTCTCTGTCACACCGTTTATCTCAGCGACTTTGGTAATCAGCGCTGCACGTTGGTCATCAGGATAACGAAAGCCGATGTCTAAAGAGTTAATAACGGCTTGTTTAGCAGCATCTGACATACCGAGTGAATTTTCGTTAGAGTTTAATTCTATTAAGTTGTTGGTAAGCACAGTGAATAATACGCCTAGATTATGTCCATTCCAAAAATTTAGTCTGTGTTGATAATTTGATCTATGAGAACAACAAGCTTAGCTTAACAAGAACATTACTCACGCTCGGCTTGTTTGCTTGCGACTTAAATTTTTGAAATATTATATGGATGGTGAGATTTATGCGGATATGGTAAGTGGCAATGCGCGGTATTACAAGTATTCTGTACGTTCCGATATTGTATAAACCATAAAAAAGTGAGGTACTTAAAAAGCACCCCACCTTAGCTATTGTTTAGCCTCTTTTTAGCCTCAATATTTAACCCAAGCGATCAGATTAAATGTGCTTTTAACTCTAGTACTTTGTCACGCGTTTTTGCTGCTTCTTCAAACTTCAAATCACGCGACATTTGCTGCATTTGCTTCTCTAATCGTTTGATTTCTTTGGCAAGTAGATCAGGGCTACGCAAGATATTGATATCCACATCTGGTAAGTTACTCTTAACTGGGATAGCTTGATTGTCATTGGCATCCAAGCTTTCGCCCGTATCAATCTTGTCCGTGATACTACGGCGAGCACCTTTTGGCGTGATGTTATGCTCAAGGTTAAAGGCAATCTGCTTATCACGGCGGCGATCCGTCTCATCTATTGCCTTTTGCATACTTGGCGTAATACGATCGGCATAGAGAATAGCTTTACCATTCAAGTGACGTGCTGCACGACCAATGGTCTGGATAAGCGAACGCTCTGAACGCAAGAAACCTTCTTTATCAGCATCAAATATCGCTACCAGTGATACTTCAGGCATATCCAAGCCTTCACGTAATAAGTTGATACCGACCAGCACATCATGCACGCCAGTACGCAGCTCATGAATAATCTGCATACGCTCAACAGTATCGATGTCCGAATGTAGATAGGCGACCTTTACATCATACTCTTTGAGGTAACTGGTCAAATCTTCTGACATACGCTTGGTCAATGTAGTAATCAGTACACGCTCGTCCTTTTCACGGCGTTTGGTAATCTCTGATAGCACATCGTCAACTTGCGTCAAGACAGGACGTATCTCGATCTCAGGGTCAATTAGACCCGTCGGACGGACGACCTGCTCAACGACTTGCTCGCTGTGCTCAAGCTCATACAATGCTGGCGTGGCACTGACATAAATTGTTTTGGGCTTGATACGCTCCCACTCTTCAAACCTCATCGGGCGGTTATTCATCGCACTTGGCAATCTAAAACCATAATTGACCAAGTTTTCTTTACGCGATCTATCGCCTTTATACATCGCACCAATCTGCGAAACCGTAACATGCGACTCATCAAGGAACAACAAGGCATCTTCTGGAATATAATCAAACAATGTCGGCGGCGCTTCCCCTGATGGACGACCAGAGAGATGCTGTGAGTAGTTTTCAATACCGTTACAATAGCCTAGCTGCTGAATCATCTCCAAGTCATACTGAGTACGCTCTTTGAGACGCTGTGCTTCAATCAGTTTGTTGTTATCACGGAAATACTCTAAACGCGGCTCTAGCTCAGCACGGATCGTATGGCTGGCGGCTTCTAGCTTATTACGCGGCGTCACATAGTGCGACTTTGGATAAATGGTAATACGTGGCACGCTGCGCACCGTCTTACCCGTTAAAGGATCAAACCACGTAATCTTCTCGACTTCGTTATCAAATAAATGCACACGTACGGCTAGCTGCTCAGACTCAGCAGGATAGATATCTAACAGCTCTCCACGTAAGCGATACGTACCACGGCCAAAATCCAACTCGTTACGTGTGTACTGCATCTCAACCAAACGCTTGATAGTCGCCGTACGATCGATGTTATCGCCCACAACGACATGTAATAGCATTTTAAGATAACTTTCTGGATCACCCAAACCATAGATGCAGGATACCGAAGCGACAATAATCGCATCACGACGCTCTAACAAGGCACGCGTGGCTGACAGGCGCATCTGATCAATATGATCGTTGATGGCGCTGTCTTTTTCGATAAAGGTATCACTCGCTGCGACATACGCTTCTGGCTGATAATAATCATAATAGCTGACGAAATATTCGACCGCATTATTAGGGAAGAACGATTTGAACTCACCATATAGCTGAGCGGCTAGCGTTTTATTGTGCGCCATGATAATGGTCGGACGCTGAGTTTCAGCAATGACCTTTGCCATGGTATAGGTCTTACCAGAACCAGTCACACCCAATAGCAACTGCTCGTCCATGTCCGAATTGATACCGTTAACTAGCTTTTTGATGGCTTGCGGCTGGTCGCCTGCTGGCTCAAAGTCAGTAACCATCTCAAAGGCACGACTTGATATTTGCGTCCCTGACGCATTAACACCACTAATTTCAGCTTCGCCTTGGAGCTGAGTGGCCAATTGATTTAACTGACGCGATGAGCGCGGTTCAGGCATTCGCATAATGGCTTTCTTCTTCTTAAGGTTTATAACAATATGGGGTCTGAGCAGCGGTTTTTAAAGGAGAATAAGGAGTCTTATCCTATAGTCAAAACGCTGTCTGGCTGCCTAAAAAAATGAGTACATAAATGTACGGTTTATTAAAAGTTAATGATTAATATTAGCGGATAAAACTTACATCGTTATAAAAAACGCACACAGTATTCGATAAATTTACAAAGCTTTTCACGGTTAACAAACTCGTTACACGACCACCTAACAAAGCCTAACACTCAAGGGTTCCAACACTGAGTTAAGCTGCTATTATCGTTCTTGAATTAACAAGTTGATGACTTTCAAGTACTAGTGATCAGTACTAATGAATGGATAGCTTTATAGCAATTCGTATCATTAGCTTTAACTTGATTGTCATCGAATAGAAGACCAATAAAAATACATTGAACTTTCATTCAATATAATAATTTTAAATAAATGACGGAGTAAAATATGAGAGAACGTTACGCAAGTGGTATTTCAGACGAAACTGCGAAAAAAATGATTGATTTGCTAAACGCTAACCTAGCAAATGTTATTGATTTAACCTTAGATGGCAAACAGTGCCATTGGAATCTACAAGGCACTGGCTTCATCGGTGTGCATCAGTTATTAGATGAAACATCAGATCGCATCCTTGAAGTATCAGATACTATCGCAGAGCGTATTGTGATCCTAGGAGGCCAACCAAACGGTTTGGCAAGTCGCGTAGTAAAAGAGTCTATCCTAGATGACTACCCAACTGACATCACTGAAGTAGATCAGCATGTTCGTGAGTTAACCAGCCGCTATAAGAAAGTCGCAGAGACATTGCGTGAAGCGATTGCTGCTGCTGGCGACGCAGGTGATGAAGACACCGCTGACTTATTTACAGAAGCTAGCCGTATCGTTGATAAAGATGCATGGTTCATCGGCGCAAACGCACCGAAGAAATAATAGCATTCAATTTGACTAGTCACTAAGCACTAGAGTTATAAAAAGAGCCGTCATAGTTGACGGCTTTTTTGTGTCTGTATTTTTGAATTTAGAAAGTGTACTTAAAAGCATTCGATAAGATCTACATATTACACATTCAATCCATCAAACCCCCAGATTAAATATTCTCTAAACTTAGCAGCTCAGCATTAGGTTCTGACAGCGTCAAGATAGCCTCTTGAAAGACTGGGTTACCTCTGAATAGATTTTCAATCTCTTCAAATTTCCGAGCGATATGCTCTTCTTTTTGATTGCCGGCGATATCTACTGCCGCCACCATAAATATCTTTTTTGGGCCGACCCACTCTAGGTGCAGGTAGGACACACTATCGATATCTGGATGATTTAGCAGCTCGCTTAAAACATATTCGTGCATACGGTCAGTGACTCTATGCCCGACCAAGAAATCTCGGTTTCGACTGATTAAGAATATGGCGACGACGCCCAATAGTAGACCGACGATGATAGACCCTAATGCATCCCAATATGGTTCGCCCGTATAAGCGTGCATACCCATAGCAGCAGCGGCAATCACCAAACCGATAACCGCTGCTAAGTCTTCAAAGAACACACCGCGCAACGTTGGGTTAGACGTATCTACGACATAGCCAAGTGCACTTATATCGAGCGCTTCACCATGCTTTTTACTTTGTCTGTATGCCTGAACCAATGAGATCCCTTCGAGCACAAACGCCACTGCCAATACGATAAAGCCAATCGTGTAATTAGCCTCAGACTCAGTAGCGTTCCATTCTTTAATACCCGTATAGATAGAGACAATCGAACCTGCTGTAAAGACACCAAAAGCAGCAATCATCGACCAAACATAAGACTCTTTGCCGTAGCCTAGTGGATGGCTTTTATCAGCAGGTTTGATAGATTTTTTTTCTGCGACGATGAGCAATGTACCATTGCCAGCATCTGCCCATGAGTGAGCTGCCTCGGCAATCATAGAGGCTGAGCCTGTCATAAAGGCGGCAACAGTTTTTGCGATTGCAATAACCAGATTGGCCCCAACTGCAATTAACACAGTGATCAGTGATCCTGAATGCTCATCATTGGTTTCGGGGCTTTGATTAAGGGTATGTTTTAGTTCAGGGTCGTTTAGAATTTTAGGATTACCTGCCCCACGCGCGCGAGGTGTTTGCGCTTTAGGAGAGGCTGGTAAATGGCGCTGGGGATTAGCAATAGATGGCTTTAGACTCATGCTAGACTCACTGAAATAACGTATTGATAGTAGAATTTTTGCCGTAGATAAATGGCTTGAAACATACATCAGCTTAAAATAAGCGCTCTACAATCTCAGTGTCTTTTTAGTGAGTCGTTGTATGAATTATTAATTCAATAAAACTAAATAACTTTAGATAGCTTTAAATAACTTTAGATAGCTTTGAATAACTTAGGCTATTTTTCTACCTCAGCATTTTCTTCGTTCTCGCCAAACTGCTTGTTAATCTCTTCGAAGTCGCAACTAGGACGATGCGAGCTTTCCATACGCAGCTTCTTTCGCTCTTTAGCTGCATCAGCTCGACACTGCTGCATCTTGTTTTTGATATCGAGTGGTGGTGCGGATGTCGGTTTACCATTGTCATCAATAGCCACCATCGTAAAGTAACAGCTGTTGGTATGACGTACGGTACGACCACGCACATCTTCTGCTTCGACGCGAATACCTACTTCCATTGAAGTGTTGCCAACATAATTGACACTGGCTGCAAAAGTAACCAACTCGCCCACATATATCGGCTCACGGAACATCACCTGATCGACAGACAGTGTCACCACATAATTACCACTATAGCGACTGGCACAGGCATAAGCGACCTGATCAAGCATCTTGAGCAAATCCCCACCATGCACATTGCCAATGAAATTCGCCATATCGGGCGTCATAAGTACTGACATATATAGCTCGTGGTTTAATGGGGCTTTTTTGGCAGTGGAGCTGGTATTGTATTGCGGCATAATATTCCTTAATGGTTTGACACTTATTTATTATGTCTACCATTTATACAGCAGGTCGCCGTATAGCACAAACGGCCCTCTGTCATTAGACAGTCTAAATTATGTAAATTGCGGCTATTTAAACAGTATTAAATAAGCCAAGATATAGGCGCTAGCTCAACCAGTGAAAGCGATACGCAAGCCACGCCACTATGGCGCTAACCGAACCGGTCAAAATACCACCCCATACAAAGTCAACCAACGCCGTATCTAACGTAAAGCCCTTATACAGTGCCAAATTGGTAAAGTCATATGTGCCATAAGCCATCAAGCCAATCAGCCCGCCGAGTAAGAAGATATGACCAACGGATGCGCCAGCTTTAATTTGCGGATATAGAACCAAAATACAAAGTGCCAATATATAAAACATATAAAACACGCCAGCGGCCATCATGTTTGGCTCATCAGCCAATAGATGCCCGATACGCGACTCATAAAAAGCGCCTTTCATGGTCGTCAGCCATACAGCATCGACACCCAAAAAGATAACCACAGCAGCGAGATAAATAAAAACGTAACCCATGATATTACCTCTTATAAAATGAATAAAAACGGATAAAATTTATAGTGTTAGTCGTGGTTGGATAAAGTCTAAAAATGCCAGAATACGCGAAGATACGGCACTGTTTTTGTAATATACCGCCTGTATGGCTTCACGATTGTTTGGTCTGACTATCGCCTCAGGTAACACCTCAACCAATCTGCCAGATTCCAAATCTTCACCAATCATAAAATGTGACAATAAAGCGATCCCTTGGTGATTTAAACATAGCTGACGTAAGGTCTCGCCGCTACTGGCTGTCATGTGGAAATTCAGTTTAACTGGAGTTTTTAGTGGCCAGCTATTTAGTTTTGATGCATCATTAAAGCCAATCAATTTGTGAGTGCTTAAATCATCAATATGAGCTACTTCATTATGCTGGTATAAGTATTCAGGACTGGCTACTAGCCGCAGCTTACTTTTACCTAATAAACGTGCATGCAGATTTGAGTCTTTTAAGTCGCCAATTCTGATAGCCAGATCTGTCTTGTGCTCAAGCAAATCGATGATATTGTCATGCGAGGTAAGGTCGAGAGTAATGTGTGGATATTGCGCCACAAAATCACCAACCAAAGGCGTCAATTGATGAAAGACAAACGGGCTCGCGGCGTCAATTCGTAGATGCCCACTCGGCGCTTGTTTTAACAGCTTAATCGCCTCTTCACCGGTATATAACGTATTTAAACTCTCACGCGCATATCTTATAAAGACATGCCCTTCCTCCGTCAGCTCCAAGCGCCGTGTCGTTCTATTCAATAGCGTGCATTGCAGCGTATCTTCGATTCTGGACACCGCACGAGATACTTTGGCAACCTGCTGATTCAGTAAGTTGGCAGCGCCAGTAAAGCTGCCCGTGTCTACTACCGTCAAAAATATCTCTATGTCTTCTGTTTTAGCATGTCCCATCATCATGATTACCTTTACAAAATTGACAAAGGTATTTTGTCATTTATGCTGTTTTTTGCAAACTATAAATCGGTCAAACTACGCGCATCATTTAATTATTAGGATGTCGTTATGCCACTCGCTTTATGGGCGCTTACTCTAAGCGCATTTGCAATTGGGACAACCGAATTTGTCATCGTTGGATTGGTACCAACTATTGCCGCAGATCTAGGCGTGAGCTTACCTTCAGCAGGGTTGCTCGTCAGCCTATATGCTGTCGGCGTTGCCATCGGTGCCCCTATACTTACCGCACTCACTGGCCGCTGGAATCGTAAAATAGTACTGATGAGCCTAATGGGTCTGTTTGTCATGGGCAACTTATTGGCTTGGCAAGCACCCAGTTATGAAACCTTAATACTTGCCCGTATCTTGACCGGTCTGGCGCATGGTGTGTTTTTCTCTATTGGTTCCATGATTGCTACTAGCCTTGTCAGTAAAGAAAAAGAAGCTAGCGCAATTGCCATTATGTTTACTGGACTTACTGTAGCGCTCGTCACTGGCGTACCCCTTGGCACATGGATTGGACAGCATTTTGGCTGGCGCGCTACGTTTCTAGTCGTCTCAGTACTGGGTTTAATCGCTTTAATTGGTAGCGCCATATTGGTACCGAAAAACCTAAAAAAATCTATCCCTGCAACGTTCAAAGAGCAACTACAAGTCATTGTAAAACCACAATTACTGCTGGTTTATCTAATGACGATCCTTGGCTATGGCGGTACGTTTACGGCATTTACCTACCTAGCACCTATCTTAGAGCAGCAGACCAAATTTGCACCATCAGCCATTGGTCTTATCATGCTCGTATATGGCGTGTCCGTTGCGATCGGCAATATTTGGGGCGGAAAACTTGCAGATAAACGTGGCCCTATTAGTGCGCTTAGCATTATATTTAGCGCCTTAAGTGTCATTCTTTTATTGTTCACCTTTACTATGCAATCCAAGATTGCTGCTGTGCTAACTATTCTGGTATGGGGTGCTTTCGCCTTTGGTAATGTACCAGGCCTACAAATCTATGTGGTCAAGCAAGCTGAAAAATATACACCGAACGCTGTCGATGTCGCTTCTGGACTGAACATTGCTGCATTCAATATCGGTATTGCACTGGGCTCAATCATCGGTGGTAGCGTGGTTGAAAATATGTCATTGCAAGACACAGCTTGGATCGGCGCTGTTATTTCTCTAATGGCGTTAGCGGTAACACGCTATTCAGGTCTGCGTGATAAGCGTGCCATGCAAGCATCGTAGAACTTTTCAATACATAGGTCTCAAACTGTTCATACAGTATGAGACCCTATGAAAGTTGTAAACAAACCATATCTGTATCATCAGACTTATACTGATGCTGTGTCTGCCCTATCTTCTTCACTAAACGTCTCATCGTTCAAAACCGTTTTATGATTTAAGACGGCAGATGGTAAGTCAGAAAAATGTAGCGTATCGATATTATTAGGCTTCACCGCAGTAACTTGTACCACACCGATCGTGCGCTCCAAAAAACCACCTTCGCAATAGCAAAAGTAAAACTCCCATAGGCGGATAAAGGCATCGTCATAGCCAAGCGCTTGAATCTCTGTACGCTGCGCCATAAACGCAGCACGCCAGTCACGCAGCGTGTACGCATAATCAAAACCATAATCATGCAATTGTTTGACGACCATATCGGTTTGCTCAGTGAATTGGGTCGTCAGCTCTTGGTTTGAGAGCAGACAACCACCTGGGAAAATGTGCGTTTGGATAAAATCAACCGAATCGATATAGTCTTGATAATTTTGGTCATTAAAAGTGATGGCCTGTAATACCATAAGACCTGTCGGCTTGAGCAAGCTATTACACTTGGCAAAGAAAGTCGGTAAGTATTCATGGCCCACCGCTTCAATCATCTCGATGCTGACTAGCTTGTCATATTGACCTGTCAGCTCGCGGTAATCTTGCTTGAGCAGTGTGATTTTGTCAGACAGACCTGCCGCCTCGACTCGTCGCTTCGCTTCATCATACTGGGCATCAGAGATAGTCGTGGTGGTCACATGGCAGCCGTAATGCTTGGCTGCAAAGATAGCAAAACCGCCCCATCCTGTACCGATTTCAATCACATTATCATCAGCACTAAGCTGTAAACGTTGACATATAAGCGATAATTTGTGCTGCTGAGCATCACTGAGCGTCACGTCAGGCGTAGGATAGACCGCCGATGAATACATCATCGTATCGTCCAAAAATCGCTGATACATGTCATTGCCCAAATCATAATGCGCTAGGATATTGGATTTGGAGCCAGATTTGTCATTGCTACGCAGCTGATGCTTCGCTTTTTCAAATGCTTTACTAATACCAGCAAAACGATTTTCTAGTTTATTGAGCACTGCTAAGTTACGAGCTGCCAAACGAATCAAACCTGTTAGATCATTCGTATCCCATTCACCATCGATATAACTGTCTGCTAGCGCGATAGAGCCTCCTAAAAGCAGCTGACGATAAACAGCAGGATCATGAATCTCTAACGTCACATGTAGCGAATGGCGACCAACCGCCGAGCTACTAGCGTCATTAGTAGCTACTTTGCCAAAGCTACTTGTCTTAGGTTCCTGCTCATCGAATGTCTCAATCAGCGTGAGGCTACCAAACTGAACGTGTTGTAACGCACGAAAGATAAGCTTTCTCGCTAAATGATTCACACTATTGCTGACTGGCTGTAGTACAGCGCTTTCATTAACTACTTTGCTCACACGAGCAGTTAACTTTTCTAGTTTTGTGACTGGTGCTCGATCGGTCGGTCGTGCTGGCATCGTGTATTTATCCTTGTTTAAATGCTTTATTTTTTAGTATTACATTGACGAGATTTTTGGATTGTTGATATTTGAAAATTGCTAAAACTACAGGGTATCTTTTTGAATATTACTTTACTGCTAGCCGCCTTTCTGTTGACTATCGGCCAATTTTTCATCGTAGTTGATATACGGCACCTTTTTAATCGCATAGAGCTTAAGCGCGTGCCAATAAATACGGGTTAAGGACGTCATATTCATCAGAGGGTTTTTTCGTAAGCTATGACGAACAGCCTCTTCTGTCATCGGCACCCCTGATATCTTTATACCAGTTTTTAGCACTTCACCGCGCTCATCGCTGATATTGATAGCAATACGCACTTGTAAGCCAGTATTAGGTAGCTCATCCGTTTTAGTACCTTTTACTGTGACCTGCCAGCGGTACAGCTGATCGATAGGGTTAAAAGGTGATACGTGAAAATCCTTATCATGACAGAACTCAGTATCTTCTCCTTCTAACAAAAACCCATAGTAATGACGCTTGTCCCATGGCGTATTAGACACTTCAGCCAATAGATGAGTTGGCGTTTGCTGCGCATCAAACCCCAAGTAAAAATTAACTGGGCTAAAGTACATGCCAGCATTACGGCAGACAAGCAATCCCAACATATCGCCTTCAGGTGCGCTCCCCGCATATTTCTCGAATGCTCGGCTTAGACGTTTTTCTAGTGCTGCAATAGACTGTCCGTTACTATCATGTTTTTCATCGTTACTTAGGCTATTGGCACTCTGTAGGTCAGTATGCTGTAAATAATCATCAGCACAGAATCGTTGTAGCGCCTTTTTCTTTGCTGAAAATAGAGGCAGACCTTTTGCTAGTAGCTTTTTCGGCAATACTTTACGTAATGGTAATTTTTCTAAAAACTTACTCTCATCAAATGCTGCCGTACTAATTTCAGGAAGTTCTTGTCCTTTCGCAAGCGCGCTAATATTGACGCCCCAATAGCGATAAGGGTAAACGAATTTATTCACACTAGGTAGCAGCCGACTGTGCCATGTCGTACCCTCAAACAGCTGATGTGGCAATGCAGTGGTATCATAAGAATACTCATGACTTGACATAGCATTGTTATCTTGAGCGGACGTGGTCATAAATAGTCTCTTGTATAACGGCGTACTTTTTATATGGCGAATATTTCAAAACACTTAGAATACATAACAGCATTAATTGTCATATTATTTGGTTTTACGGCGACCGAATAAGCCACGTTTCTTATATTGGCTCGTATCAGCAGTTGAACTCTGCAAACGATCAGCATACTCAACCAGCTCCTGGTTGGTTGTCGCTATGGTGACTTCACGCTTATTCAACCTACGTAATTTGGTATCCGCTTTTATAGGTAAATCTTTATAACGAAACGGCGTATGCGCGCTATCAGCGTCAGGTAAATGGGCTAGATCAACCTCGTCTTTTATATCAATATCAAGACCGAGCGCCTGACAGACACGTAATCCACTGCGCACGCCATCTTCATGAAAGCCATTAAACCAATAAGCCCCGCAGAAATGTGTGTGCGAACCGTTACCAGAGATACTCGACCATTTAGTCTGCGCATCAATCATCGCAAGATCGAACACTGGATGACTGTAATCAATGCTCTTAATTATCTGCTTATCATCGACGCTTTTATTATCTACAGCTGGATTTAGGGTTACCAAATAATTGTGTTTTTTGGTCAAGCGTTGCAGGATATTCATGTGATAAGTCAGCACTGGCTTTGCAGGTATCTGTGCGTTTCCAGACGCTTGCTCATCCTTAACACTGCCTGAAACTGTTTCATCTATTAAGTAATTCCAGCTTGCCCATGCCAGTGGTTTCTTAGGTAAAACACTGGTATCGGTGTGCAGTACAGCCGTATTTTTGGTAAAGCGAAAATGACCTAATACTTCAGATTCATCGGTGCTCGCATCCTTTAAAATCTTTAATACGGTATCTGCATGACAAGCAAAAACAACCTCGTCGAATACAAGGTTTTCGCTATGATTGTTAGCGTTACCTTTATCCTGTATCGTCAAAGTCACTTGATCGCCATCACGAACCACAGACTGTACTGGGCTATTGACTCGTATCTTGCCACCCGCTTTGATAAAACGTGGAATCAGTTTATTGACGTACTGCTTTGAGCCGCCTTTTATCGTAAACCACTGCGGACGATTGACCACATCGAGCAAACCGTGGTTGTCAAAGAACTGTGCAAAAAACACCAAAGGAAATTCTTGCACTTCATCTAAACTGGTTGACCAAATGGCCGAGACCATTGGCAGTAGATAGTTATCAGTAAATAGCTGACCGTATTTCTTTTGTGCCAGATAACCACCGAGCGTTTGTTCTGCAAAGCTACTGACATCTTGCCCTTGAGAGCGCGCGCTATCGTAATCTTGGCGTAGCTGTTTAATATGCTTATTAAACTGCAGAATATCTTTAATGAATTGCCAGAATTTTGGATTAAGTACATTCTTGCGCTGTGATAATAAAGTGTTGAGCGTATGACCATTGTATTCAAAATATCGTGCAGTATTTTTGACAGAAAAGCTCATGTCCGTTGCCTGAAATGGTACCTGCAACTCATGGAGCAAACGAAAGAAGTTCGGGTATGTGCGCTCATTAAAAACAATAAATCCTGTATCTATCGCACTACTCTCTACATTGCTGCTCTTTGCTTTTTTACCGTCTTGTAGTGCCACGTCAATCGTATTTACATGCCCGCCGATATAATCATTGGCTTCAAATACCGTCACATCATGTTGCGTACCTAGATAATGAGCACATGTCAGTCCTGATACACCTGAGCCGATGATAGCAATACGTTTTGGGGTAGTTTGATGGTCAGAATCTGTTGTAGCATCGGTAGCATTCTTTTGGTTACTTGCACGCTTGAAACGAGTAAACGGCATAAAAGCATTCCCTTCTGTATTTTTCTGTCGATATGATGGCTGAGAGTTCTATTAATAGTAGATTATTTTTTATTGAGTTTTTCGCTAACTTGCTGCCAGATCAAATCAGGCAACGTACCTAATGCCTTTAATGGCATAGTCAATTTCTTTGGAAATTCAATCACATCATGCCCGCTTTCGATACCGTCGCGTATAGCCTGACTGGCCTGCGCTGGCGTCTGGATAAATGGCATCGGAAAGTCATTCTGTTTGGTCATCGGTGTCTCAACAAAACCAGGTACAACTAAGCTGACTGACACATCATGCGGAGCAAGGCTAATCTGTAGGGTCTTCATTAGATAATGGATAGCAGCTTTTGAGCTACCATAGGCCTCAGCTCGCGCAAAAGGCACATAAGCAGACGCTGAACCGATACCGACCAAGCGACCTTTTGAAGCGATTAGCTTTGGCAGCACTCCCTCTATCGCATGAGACAACGTACCCATATTGACCGACATGACTTTCATAAAGACACTGCTATCAAAGTTCGGCATATCTAAGTACTCGCACATGCCAGCACCGCAAATCGCTAGATCGACATTGTCGATTTTTTCAAAAGCTTCGATGACCTTTTCTCGATCCATGAGGTCTAAATCAATCGTTTCTGCGCCTAAAGCCTGAAGTTCAGCCAACGCTTCGTCGTCACGGCCAACTGCATATACATGATGATCTGCTAGCAGATAGTCTTTTGCCAACTGCTTACCAATGCCTGACGTCGCCCCAGTAATGAGAATATGTAATTTTTCAGTAGAATCTGTCATCGTAAATATCCTTTTTGAGTATTCTTATCTTTTTAAGTATTTTCATAATATGGAATTAATGCTCTTAAACTGATTGCTTAATGAAAATTTAGATTTTTGATAACAGCTAGCTATTATTGTTATTCTTCGCAGCTATCATTGGTCGCATTTCATTAAGCTATAAGCCATTTTATTTAACAAATCTAAATAATTATAGTGGTCGGCTACAGGTTTATTGTTGTGTCTTCGCAATCGTCTGGGCTCAAGCTTAATCTCAGCGTGTTGTTTGTCATTTCCACAAGGATACTGCTATCACAAGCGACAACACAATATTCTGTTACTAGGGTCATAAGACAGCTCAATATCAGCATGCTACAATGCAAAAATTAGCAATCGCGTCGTTTGCCGAAGCATCATCACCATCGTCTATAATCGAATGAGCACCGTATCACGGTAAGATGATGCTATCTTTTCTTAAACTATCTGACATCTTGTCCTGATAGCAATGAAAACGTTATATAATTAATATCAGATTTCCACCAACCCCACCCTCATATAAAAAAGGATCTCTCATGAGCGAGTTGCAACTGTCTGACCGCGTCAACAACATCCAACCATCACCTACGCTAGCGATTACCAATAAAGCCAAAGAGCTAAAAGCAGCTGGTAAAGACATTATCGGTTTGGGCGCTGGTGAACCTGATTTTGATACCCCTGAACACATCAAAAAAGCAGCAATCGATGCAATCAATGATGGCTTCACTAAATATACGGCTGTCGATGGTACGCCAGAGCTAAAAACAGCCATCATCGAGAAATTCAAGCGCGACAACGACATCAGCTATGAGCCAAACGAAATCCTAGTATCGGTCGGTGGGAAGCAGTCATTCTTTAACCTTGCCCAGGCGTTTATCAATCCTGGCGATGAAGTCATCATCCCAGCGCCATACTGGGTCAGCTATCCTGACATGGTTATCATCGCAGAAGGCGTGCCAGTCATTGTCAAATGCCCAGCTGAGCAAGACTTCAAAATCACCCCTGAGCAGTTGGAAGAAGCCATCACTGACAAGACTAAATTGTTGGTATTAAATAGCCCATCTAACCCAACAGGTATGATTTATACATTAGATGAGCTAAAGGCCATCGCTGAAGTACTGAAAAAGCATCCACAAGTCTATGTAGCTTCAGACGATATGTACGAGCACATCCGCTGGACAGGCGATAAGTTCTACAATATCTTAAACGCGGCACCTGAGCTAAAAGATCGCGCCATCATCTTGAACGGTGTGTCTAAAGCGTATGCGATGACAGGCTGGCGTATCGGTTATGCGGGTGGCCCTGCTAAGCTAATCGGCGCGATGAAAAAGGTACAGTCACAGTCTACTTCATGCCCGACGTCAATAAGCCAAGTGGCTGCCGAGGTCGCTATCAGTGGTGATCAGAGCGTACTAGAGCCGATGGTAGCCGCCTTTGAGAAGCGCTGTGACCTAGTCGTAGATGGTCTAAATGCCATTAAAGGCATTACTTGCTTGCGTCCTGATGGCGCATTCTATGTCTATCCGAATATCGTACCGCTAATCAAAGCGGCTGGCCTATCATCATGTACTGAATTCTCAGCATGGTTATTGGACAAAGTAGGCGTGGCAGTCGTACCTGGTGATGCGTTCGGTCTTGGCGGCTATATGCGTATCTCGTACGCTACTGATGAGGCAACATTAAAAGATGCACTATCACGTATCGAAAAAGCAGTGGCTGATTTAGACGTTGCTGAATAAATCGTAAATAGCAACGAGTCTTACCGCAGTTCATTAAAAAGACGCCCTATAGAGTGTATAGGGCGTCTTTTTTTGCGAAAGTCTTGGGCATAACTAAGAAAAACACGCTATCTCATCATTAAAATGACAATTTTTACTAATTATGCAAAAAAAGGCTTGACGTATTTTTTAACTTTGCTAGAATACGCCCCACTTAGCAAGAACTCGTTAGAGACTTCTAAGGCTCGTTGTAAGCGATTAAACACTTACAGCCTATTCTCCAATAGCTCAGTTGGTAGAGCAACGGACTGTTAATCCGTGTGTCCCTGGTTCGAGCCCAGGTTGGAGAGCCACATTTTAGTAGTAAATTTCTTGAGTCAACTTTGATTCAATTATGGCATTTGCCAAAACCCTCATCAAATTGATGAGGGTTTTTTTATGCGTATCATTTAGGGTCTGTTGAACATTCAAATGTGGTACTGGCAGTGACTATTTTTTGCCAATACGCAGTGAAATTTTTGACGCCTAGTCATTCTAGGTTAGACAATTTCGCCATGTATTGGCAAAAAATAGCCCTGCCCTGAAAGGCTGATGCTAAAATCACCTCAAACGTTGTTGCAAGCCTAGTTAAGGTCTCGACATTATCGTCGGTTTACGCCTAGTTTGATGCGATTTTAGCGATCAGCAGTCCTAATATTTGGATGTTCAACAGACCCTAATGTTGTTTATCTATTTTGCCAATTTGATAAACGCTAATGACTACTTTGTCTCATACTTGATTATGACAATGATATTCAAAAGTAAACATCATGGTCACGATAGGATATTACTGTAGCAAGTTCTCTATTGGCTAGCTTGGCAACAGTGGCAACCAGAATACCAATGCCAACAGTGTCACTAACAACACAGGCGGAGTGATCAATAGACCAATCTTCATATACTGTCCCCAGCTGATTTTGTAGTCCTTCTCTGCTAATACATGTAGCCATAGTAAAGTAGCCAGACTACCAATCGGCGTAAACTTAGGGCCCAAATCATTACCGATGACATTAGCATAAATCATTAGCTCTCGCGTTGCAGCAGGCACTTGTGCTTGATCAATCGCAAGCGCGCCGACTAAAGTTGCTGGCATATTATTCATAACAGAAGCAACTATGGCGGACAAGAATCCAGTTCCAACGGTAGCAATGACTGCGCCTTGTTGACCCAACCAGTTAAGTACTTGCGCACCATAAGCAGTAAGCCCTGCATTACCCAGACCATATACCACCAAATACATACCGATTGAAAATAGTACGATTTGCCAAGGCGCTTTACGTACTACATCGCTCACAGAGACTACCGCACCGTGCCCACCTTGCCATATGCGGCCAGCGATTGCCATTAACGCGACAGCAGCGATGCCCGTGACCAGTGAAATAGGTAGCCCCAACGGCTCAGTCGCAAAATAGGCGACCAGTAGCAAACCTAATAGTGGAAAAGCAGCTCGGAATACCAATGGATCGGTAATAGCAGACTCTGGAGCGCTTAGCTCGCTAGTCGAGTAGGTTTTTGGAATATGACGTGCATAGACAACCCACAATACCAGTAGCGTCGCTAATACAGACACGATATTGACTGGCACCATCACCGCCGCATAACGACCGAAACCAATATCAAAATAATTGGCACTGACGATATTGACTAAATTTGAGGTGACCAATGGCAGACTTGCCGTATCAGCAATAAAACCAGTCGCTATGATAAATGCCAGCGCTGATGGTGGCGAAAATTTGAGACGTAGCAAGATAGCGATGACGATCGGAGTCAGTAGTAGCGCTGCACCATCATTGGCAAAAAAGGCAGAAATAAAGGCGCCGAGCACGACAATCATCGGAAACAATAAGCGCCCTTGTCCATTGCCAAGGCGTGCCACGTGCAATGCCGCCCAGCCAAAAAACCCTGCCCGATCTAAGATAAGCGAGATAATAATCAACGCTACAAAAGTAAAGGTCGCATCCCAGACAATATCCCAGACGATACCCACATCTGATAACTGCACGACGCCAAGCGCTAACGCGACTAAAGCACCACCCATGGCGCTCCAACCGATACCCAATCCTTTAGGTTGCCAAATAACTAAGACTAAAGTAACCACAAAAATAGCAAATGCAAGCATTGTACGACCTTACTTAAGCTGACTTTATTCAGCCGATTTAATATAGAGAATTAGATCGATTAGGGGGTTAGATCGATTTTTGATTGACGCGGCTCGATAGTTCTTCAGCACTCTCAACGCGTTCTGAATAACGATCAGTAAGATAATCTGAACGTCCGCGTGTGAGCCAAGTAAACTTTACTAGCTCTTCACAGACATCGACAAGACGCAGATATAACGGAGACATATCCATGCGATTGTCGTCGTTGAACTCTAAGAACGCTTTGGGTATCGAAGATTGATTGGGGATAGTGATCATCCGCATCCAGCGCCCGAGAATACGCATCTGATTAACCGTATTAAAGCTCTGACTACCGCCGCTGACTTGCATCAGTGCTAGTGTTTTACCTTGAGTTGGACGTACGCCACCTAGTGACAGCGGTATCCAGTCGATTTGCGCTTTCATGATACTGGTAATACTGCCGTGACGCTCTGGACTCACCCATAGCATGCCTTCTGACCACTGCGCCAGCTCCCGTAACTCTTGCACTTTGGGATGGTCTGAGTCTACATCGTCAGGCAACGGCAAGCCGGATGGATCAAACATTTTTACTTCACAACCATACCAACGTAGCAATCGGCTAGACTCTTCAGCGGCCAATCTAGAAAACGAGCGCGCACGGACAGAACCGTATAGCACTAGTATTTTTGGCGGATGACGTGAGTCATTTGGCGCAACCAAAGAATCAATATCGATAGGCTGAAGATTATCTATATCAATATTGGGCAAATCGTCGAGGCTAGATTCTTGCAAAACAGTAGATTTGGCTTCCAATGCTTGGTCAACCTCAGTGTTTATCATGAGTAATAACCTCGCCGTCTTCTTTTGTGAAGCTACTTACTGGATTGGCTAACAACTCAAACACACGCTCTGACGGACGGCATAGAGCAGCGCCTTTATCAGTCACCACGATAGGACGGTTGATTAAAATAGGATGCGCAATCATGGCGTCGATAATTTGGTCGTCAGACAACTCAGGATTATCTAGACCAAGCTCATCATTGATAGTTTCTTTACTTCTTAACAGCTCTCTAGGCGAAATCTGCATTTGTGCCAATAGCTCAACTAAACGGTCGCGCGTTGGTGTATTTTTCAGGTATTCCACCACTTCTGGCTCTTCACCTGATGCTTTAATGATAGCAAGCGTGTTACGAGAGGTTCCGCATTTAGGATTATGAAAGATTAATGGCTTCATAGTGTTTACACCTATTTTATGTATTTATTGAAATGATAATTGGTTTAATCATTACCTTGCTCAGCAGACTCTTTTACTCTGCAGCCGCTTAAACTATCCATGAGTGACGCACACAATTCTGGATGTCCCGCACAGCAATCTTGCAACAGGAACTGAATGACGTTATCCATATGTGATAGCGAAGCACGATAGATAATCTGTCGGCTATGACGCTGTGAGACCACCCATCCTGCCCTTGCTAGCACCGATAAGTGGGCTGACATTGTGTTATGAGGGACAGAGAGCTGACGGGCTATTTCGCCCGCAGGTAGGCCTTCAGGCTCGTGGCTGACTAGCAGTTTAAAAGCCTTTAGACGAGTATCTTGAGAGAGCGCAGCAAAGCTTGCGATAGCATTAGTTATTTCCATATGTCCAATAATACAGACATATTAAAATAATTCAATGTTTTACAGATATTTTTATTCTAAAAGAAATATATCTGTGCAATTAAACTATATATATCAACAAGTAAAAGCGATTAACTAAATAGCGAAAATAATGCTTGTTTAACCTTTTAAACCTAAAATCCTCTACGTTTGGCCTTATGTAAATAACAAGTTTAATATATGTTATTGTATATTGATGATACTTATAAGTTCATGCTAGATTGAATACAAGTTTATGCAATAGTAAAACTAAATTTGGCTGGTAGCTCTCGCTCTGTACTGCCAGTAAACCTGATTAAAATAACTATTATGATTAAAACAACAATAAGGAAATGACCATGCTACTAGAGAAAATTAAGACACCTGGACTTTCGCACCTATCCTACTTGGTAGGCTCTGGTGGTCAAGCAGCGGTAATTGATCCACGTCGTGACTGCGCGATATATGTAGAAAAGGCGCGTGCAGCAGGACTTGAGATTACTCATATTTTTGAGACACATCGTAATGAGGATTTGGTTTCTGGGGCACCTATCTTGGCCGCAATGACAGGAGCAACAGTTTTGCATGGCCCTAATCCAGAGCAACCTGTTGTCTACGCTCAGACCGCACGTAATGGTGATTGCTTTTCAATTGGCCAATTGGAAATCCACGTCCTAGAAACGCCTGGTCATACCGATGATCATCTTGCTTATGCGCTGTTTGATACGGCGTATCCAGACAAGGCGGTTGGCGTTTTTACTGGGGATGCGCTCTTTGTAGGTGATGTCGGTCGTACTGACTTCTATCCTGAGCGTTGTAGAGAAGTTGCAGGTTTACTTTATGATTCGTTACAAGACATTCTAGCGCTCGGTGATCAGGCAATTATTTATCCGGCTCATGGTGCTGGGTCCGTCTGCGGATCAGGTATGGCGGAACGTGAGTTTTCTACCGTTGGTCACGAAAGAATGAACAATCCACGTTTACAGATTACCGATCGTGAGGCATTTATTTATTTCAAGACGAGCGAAAACCATTATCAGCCGCCCTACTTCAGATTGATGGAGCGCCTTAATATGGAAGGTGGTGAAGCGCCTCCAGTCGTTATGCGTCCGCGTAACCTTTCACTTAAACAGCTGCATGACTGCAATGCTGATCATCTCATCGATATTCGTGAACCCATGGCGTATGCGTCAGGACACCTGCCCGGTTCTATGAGCTTACCTGTCAACATGCTACCTGCGTTTGCTGGATGGTTTATCGAGGAAGGACAAAGCTTGGCACTGATTGCCTCTGATGAAAAGCAACTTGCGACTGCGATGGAGCATCTGATACGTATTGCTTTTGATAATATTATAGGTGGCTATGTGGGTGTCGTCCCTGCTGCTGCCACAGGGGAACAGATGCAGCAAACCCCTATGATCGATACAACCGAGGTAGAGAGTCGTCTTAATGATGCTCAGAACTGGACATTGCTCGATGTGCGCGATATCGATGAGAGGAATACTAGTGCGATTGAAGGCTCACAGCATATCTATGTTGGTCATCTGAACGAGCGTTGGCATGAGCTTGACCAAAGTCACCACTACACATTGATGTGTGCCAGTGGAGCTCGAGCAACAATAGCAGCAGGATGGCTTGCTAGTCGAGGCTTTGAGCACATTGATATCTATTTAGGGTCAATGGGTGCATGGCAAGCAACGCATGAGTAACTCTTTACCCTTAACTAAAATCTACAATAAGCTAAAACGGGGCTTTAATTGTATATAATGAGTTCCAAGTAAAGCCACCAAAAAATGCTGTAACTAAGATAAATACGACGACCTTTAATCGATACGACTTAAATGGATATAAGTCATAGTACTAGGTACTAGGTTCTAACTTTTACTGTACTTCCTTACCTGACTTATCACTCATAAAACATAGATACATAAAATTCAGACACAAAAAAACCTCAAACAATCTAATGCTTGAGGCGAAACTTGCTTAAACCCAAAGGTTTAAATTCGTTTTAAATATGGCGCAGCGGACGGGACTCGAACCCGCGACCCCC
>ERZ1089244.22-NODE-22-length-45363-cov-41.051558_pt1 | contig 45363 bp, 35 predicted proteins | sample MGYA00383550_ERZ1089244 | MGnify/ENA primary metagenome ERZ1089244 (study PRJEB34543, sample SAMEA5968661) | marine metagenome | biome: water | collected 2014-06-21 | depth 0 m | study: Ocean Sampling Day (OSD) data from North Adriatic Sea
TTGTTCGCCTATGCGGCGATTGCGTCGTTGTTGCCTGTATGGATGCTACTTCAACCTCGTGATTATATTAATGGCTTACAGTTATTTGTCGGTTTGATTTTATTATATGCCGCTATTTTTATTGGCACGCCTAATATTGTCGCGCCAGCCGTTAACACTGCATTACCAGCGGATACACCGTCACTGCTGCCATTGTTGTTTGTGACAATTGCTTGTGGTGCTATATCAGGTTTCCATGGTTTAGTGGCCACAGGGACTACTTCTAAGCAGATTGATAAAGAAGAAGACGTTCGTTTCGTTGGTTACTTCGGTGCATTGGGTGAGGGTATGCTAGCGCTTGGGGCAATCCTTGCAGCAACCGCAGGTTTTGCGACTCTTGGTGATTGGCAAGCGGTCTATCAAAAGTTTGGTGATGGCTCTATTGGTGCGTTCATCGACGGCGGTGCAACCATATTGAATGCTGGCGTTGGTATCGACATGGTGCTATCACAGACCATGCTTACGGTAATGGCCGCATTGTTTGCTGGTACGACGATGGATACTGGCGTACGTTTACAACGTTATATTTTCCAAGAATTTGGTGAATTTTATAATTTACCCGTACTGAATAAGAGTGTCGTTGCAACGTTACTTGCTGTTGGAAGCTGTTTGTTATTAGCGTTCGGTGCTGGTGGTATCGATGGCGCGGGTGGTATGATTATTTGGCCGCTATTTGGTACAACCAACCAGTTAATGGCCGCCTTAACCTTGATGATCGTTACCATTATCTTGTTACGTAAGGGCAAGCCAGTTTGGTACACCTTAGCACCATTGTCGTTCTTGTTGGTTATGACTGTCTTTGCACTATTGATTCAGCTCAAAACCTTCTTTACTGATGGTAATTGGCTACTTATTATTATGGATATTATTATCTTAATCGCGACCATTTTGGTGACGTTTGAGAGTTTGTCTGTACTACGAAAAGAGTGGTCACTACATAAAGGTAAAAGCGGTGAAGTTTAAACATTAACCCATATTGAGTGTCTGTTTAATAAAAAACGCTAGCAGCAATTGCTGGCGTTTTTTGTATCATATAGGCATGATAGATCATAAGAATTAAGTAAAATACGAGCACATTATGGAAAATGAAAACACATCGAATGATATAGAAAACGTTCAACCATTAGAGAACACTCAACCATGGTGGCAACGGTTTAAGAGTGGATTAAATGAGTTTTATCATGCGCCTTATCGTCAGACGATGGCACGCGCGGCACGTGATGAAGAAGATTTTTTTATGTTGCTCATGTTTGCTGAGAGCTTGGGTATTGATAATCCCGCCAGCTTTTATACATTAGAGCTACAGCCATTATTTTTAGAGAACTTTCATGAGTGGCATACACGTATGGGGATGGATAGATGTCCATTTGACCATGTTGGCTGCTGCTAACAGTAGTGGATTGACTATATAAAAAAGTAACTAAGCATTTATTAGATAATGAGACAAAATACGAGATAACAATATGGCATTACACCCTTTACATGGATTGGTAGAGCAGTTGGAGACACAGCCGATTATATTTATCGGCGGCAAAGGCGGTGTAGGGAAGACCACAACTGCTGCAGCCCTAGCCAGCTACTATGCAAGCCAGCAGCAAAAAACCTTGATTGTCTCAACCGATCCGGCACATAGTTTGGGCGATGTATTGAATGTACGACTCAATAATGAGACAACGGTAATATCACCTTATCTAGATGCGATTGAGTTAAATCCTGACGTGATTGTCGATGAACATTTTGCTCAAGTTGAACGTACAATTAAAGCTTATGCCAACCCAGATATGATGCCAAAAATTCGTGAGCATCTGAGGTTATCGAAGTCGGCACCTGGCGCTCAAGAAGCTGCGATGCTCGAATCCATGTGTCACCATTTAGTCGAAGCGGCAGATGCTGGGTATGAACACATCATCTTTGATACCGCACCGACAGGTCATACTTTGCGATTATTGGTATTACCAGAAATGATGGGGGCGTGGACGGATGGGCTGCTTGCACAGCAGCGACGACAGGCCAAACTACGTTCGGTGGCGACACACTTGGATAGTCACAATCAGCAAAACAGCGCTCAAAAGAACGATGTAGCCAATCCCTTTGCAGCAAAAAAATCAGATCGCTGGGAACAAGCTGTATCCGTATTAGAAAGACGTAAGCAATTGTTCCGCCAAGCAGGGTTGCTACTACATGACCGTACACAAACAGCGATTGTGTTGGTGATGACCGCTGATGTTTTACCATTGGCTGAGACCAAGCGCGCTATCGAGCAATTAGAAGACAGTAAACTCATGCCAGCAGCAATCGTCATCAATCAATTGATATCAACCAACCAGTCGGATGAGTTTTGGCGACGCCGTGCTGAGCGTCAGCAGCATCTGCTGCAGGATATCGAACAAAGCTTTACCAAGTACCCGCTGTATCCAATCTATCTGCAACAGACAGATGTACGTGGTACTGATGCATTGAGTGCGTTGTTAAGTGCATAGGGTGCATAGATAGTTAGCTAGTAATTTATGACTCACGCTTATACGACTGTAGTTTACCTGACAGCGACCATGCCATGTCTGTGCGTAATAACTGAGCTTGTTCAGACTTGCCGCTGCTAAGCGACGACCATTGCGGTTTACCACGCGCTTTTTTGAGCTCACTTGGTAGTTTGTGTGCTGGCCATACCGTAATTGGATTATTGTCTTCATCTGCATGGTCACTGTCGTCAGTTAACGACGTTCCAAGACTACTGTTTTCGCCCTTATATAATAACTGAGTGGCATCTGTAGCAGCATGACCACGATGACGTAAGGCCGTAAGTAAGTCTAATGCTCGCGTGGCTAGCAATGTTAATGTTGCAGGATCGATATATAAGCGTTTTACCCCAGTAATCCTATCGGCAATACTGCTGGTGTTTGATAGCAACCCGCCTGCGATACCACCTATTGCGGCACCCAATCCCAGTGTCGTACCTAGGGCTGCTGCATCGATACCTAATCCTAGAAGCGCACCAGCTGCTGCACCAGAAGTGGTACGAATACCGTAGCTCTTGAGAAGTTCAGGGTCAAAAGGGTCTTGTTGATAGGCTTGTAGTTCAAGCGGCGTTGCTGCGACGGCATTGTCATAAAACTTATAAAGGTTAAGTAAGTTATGCTGCATCGCACGCTCACTTTGCCTAACCGCTTCTTGCATTTGCTGTAACACAGGAAGTGGGTCGTCATCTTCATTGATCTCGCGTACAAAAGCAGCAACATTCAATAAAAAATCAGCGATGATGATATTGGCCTCATCATACAGCTGCGCCCAGTCTTCCGTTCGACGTTGCATCAGCTGCTCAAGCATCTCAGAGTGGGTGAGCATGGTGGCTAGGTTTTTCCATAGGCGCATCTCATCCTCAAACTCAAACGCGACCGAATCAAAACGCGTTGAGATATGCAGATTGCGTCTTGCCAGCATCGTTTGCCAGTCGTCGATATTGGCATTCTGACTGTCGGTAAAATTAAAAACAGGCATCACAGGAATCGCAGCCCAAGACAAAATCGCTAGCTCGTCTTTATATTTACCCAATACAGGCTCACGAGCATCTACCACGTAAATGGCCATATCACTTGTCAGTAGCTGACGAATTACTTTGGCTTCTTGACTATAATCATAGGGCAAGTCATAGCTGTCTGAACCTTGAGCAATATCCGCCGCCAAAAACTGCTGTAATCGTTCAATACCATCACGGCGACTGGCAGTGTTGTCCTCTAGCCAGTCCATAAGCCCTGAGGCGTCTTCCAGACCAGGTGTGTCGTATAATGCCACTAGCACTTCACCAGTTCGACTGTCTGTCAGCTGTGCTTGCTCGACGTGACGCGTGGTTGCCGCTTCGTTTTTGACTTCGCCAAAATATACGTCTCGCAATAACGTGCGCAATATAGAGGTCTTGCCCGTATTAGTATGACCGACGACCGCCAATTTGAGCGGTTCGCCACTGGCGATGGTTTTCTTTGTCATTCTTGGTGCTGGTGTTGATGGCTCAGTTGATACAGGTTGATTATCCTGAGTAGCTATTGACTGAGCTACTGTGGATTTTGAGGTGTTGTCTGAAGGATGATTTGAGACATCAGGGGTCGGCTCATAAGCCTTGTCCGCAAAGAGACCCGCAGGCTTGTCATTCTGGTGATTATTTTTATTGTCATTATTCATAGTAACGTCTTATATTTATTAATGGCCAAAAAATACAGTAGCCATTTATTGTAAAACAAATCTGATTGAGTATCGGTTATCAATGCGTATTGTCCCTATCATAAATCGTAGTCCACGCATTTTTGATCATGCTATAGTCGGTTCGATATACTTTGGATAACTTGGATACAAGGCAGCCGAGTGAAAGTACGACAAGTAGTAGGCTAAGCAAGACTGACACCGTATCCAATTTATAGAGGATTGACTATATTAGACTGCGCTAGGTGGACGCAGCAGTACCTTTAGCTTTTTCTTAAACCCTTTAGCACGAAAAAACCGCTGCCACATACGGTAAAAGACGCCAAATATCAGGCTGATGATATTGTCATGGCTGGTTTCACCAACGGCACCATATTTGACAGGGTTGTTGACCGTATCTTCTTCTACATAAGTGCCAAACCAGCGATCAAAAATAATGAGTACGCCGCCATAGTTTTGGTCAATGTATTCGTCGTTGGTACCATGATGGGCACGGTGATTGGATGGGGTATCAAAGGCATACTCAACCCATTTGGGAAATTTGCCCACGGTTTCAGTATGAATAAAGAACTGGTAAATCAAATCTAACGCATAAAAGAAGAATACCCAGACAGGATGAACCCCTAGCATCATAAGCGGCACAAAGAACAACCACCAACCCGTCACTGAGTACAGTAGGCTTTGGCGCATGGCGGTGGACAGATTCATATGGTCATCTGAATGATGCACGACATGCGCTGACCAAAACCAATTCATACGGTGTGACGCACGATGGAACCAATAATAGCTAAACTCAACCGCGACGAATATAGGGATGGCGGTAAGCCATGTCACCTCAATAGTAAATAGGCGATATTGATATAACCATAAGCAGATAGGTATGACGATAAGCGCTTGGACAATCAATTCAAACCCTAGATAAGAGCCGCCCAAGCTAAAATTGGTCATCGCACGGCGCCAACTAAAGCTTCTACTATTGCCACGCTTGGACTGATACAGCCATTCTGCCAAAAATAACAAGAAAAATGGACCGCCAGCCAGCGGTAGCAGCCACTCTTGCCAATACGCAGGCAGAATGCTCGCCAGCATTGGCTGCCACGCCTCTGGCGCAGCCGTTAAGATACTTTGGTTTAACGCCTCTCGGTAACCATCCAATAGTTGACCATACTGACCTAGGGTCATGAGGGAATTGTCTGCTGCCATCTTGGGCTCCTAGCCACTATAAAACATCCTTGTCGTCTTGATATGACGTCACAGCTATTAAAACGTATCTTAACAACTGTTATATCAATAAGTCTTTAGACCTGCTTAAGGTGATAGACCTATAATATTTATTTATTGTATATCATGCGAGTCATAATGATAAGTTCATACTTGAGTAACAGGTTAAAAATTAGAATGTATTAAGCATCTATATCAACCAAGCCAATTTTTCGTGCAGAGAGCGCTGTTTGCCACTGCTGATAGCGAACTGCTTGTTTGTCTAATAGCTCATCATCGGTACGTGCATCAGTCAAGCCTGTAGAAACGCTGTTATCACCCAGCAGTTGTACGATAAGCCCATCTTTGGCGTGAGCAGCGATTTGATCGAGCTTACGTAGCGTACCGCGGTCAGGTAGCGCTTTGCTATGAATGCCAAGCAAGACCTGTACAGGATGCGCATCTAAATAGTTTTTGAGTCGTGCCATATCATCACGGTCATCGACGATACCAAAATTCTCAATCTCGCTTAATTTTTCAAGACTATGGCTGCTGCCATCAAGCCCTGACTGCCACCATTTGTCCTGATCTGCAGGGTATTCAAGTAGAGCAACTAACTTCTTGCCCGCACTGACCGTCGCTTTTGGAGCGATAAGGGCTGGTGCCTCAGTAAAGTCATCAGCATCCACCACGTGCCGCTGCCAAAAGTTTAGGATTTTTTGATAATAGGGCTGTTTGATATCCAAACGCATTTTTTTGCGGCGGAACATCAATGCACAGAATGCCCATGCTATCGCTCGCGGTACAATGCCGTACATCAGCAAGCTACCGACTAGTAACCCCGCCCATTGCCGTGCAACAGACAGCGGCATGGCTTCGGTGACAAGCCTGCTCTGTGCGATCGCTGTACTGTCTGGCACACCAAATCCCAACATATTAGGTAGCCAGCCTAATACTTGAGTCAAGCTCACAAGCGCTTGATCAGAGAGTAAGGTTGACTCCCAGCTAAAGCTATACTGACGTACAACCAACAAGAATATAATCGCAAGCAGCATACCGGTCAATGTCGCGAGCCACAACTGATGGCTAAACCGCCCCAAATACCAACGCATGCCGCTATGCTGCAACTGGCGCTCATACAGATCGACGGCCGCCTTGGTCACATCATCCTTACCACGTATGAGATAACTCGGACTGACAAAGCTCGCAAACCAACTGGGCGATTGCTGATCTCGATTGATAAGGGTCATGACGAGCCACCCACCAAGCATAATGGTATGAAAACCAAGTAGGCAGACCAACACATAAAAGAAATTCACAACATTAGACTGCAATAGCGTGAACAGTCCCAAAAATCCGGAGATACACCACACCACGCTCATAACAATCATAATGCCCTTTATACGGCCGTCAATCTTACCCAGTACACGCGCAAGCGCCCCGTTGCTGTCTATACGTGACGCTCGTCGATGCAGCTTTTGGATAGGCGTACCGTCCTCGCCCTGTAGCTTTTCCGTGATTAATAACGGGTCAGTGGCAAAGACGTGCTGATCGGTCTCTAAGGCTCGTACCAGCTCGGTCAGTTGATCTTGGGGTGATAGCATAATGCGATAATATCCGTATGAAGGCGTCAATATAATAAATAGCAATCTAAAAACAGTCGCTTTAATCGTTATAGATTATTGTAGCGTATATAGAATGAGGATGACTTGTATTATTTTTATCATAGTAAACGCTTATAAAGTCAGCCAAAATGAATAAATGAGACCCAATCGTGTCAAAAAACGTATCAAAAAAAGGAAAATGCCATATGAATAACGAAATGAATAATAAAACCTATCTTATCATCGGTGGAACAGGCGGCATTGGTCAAGCCATGGTACAACAGCTAATACAAAAAACGACTACTAATCAAACGGACAGTCAATCTAATCAAAGCCATCGCACACAAGTATTTGCTACTTATCATCGAAATAAGCCGAATATTGAAACGGAAAACCTGCACTGGCTACCGATGAATGTCAGCGATGAGGATAGTATCAAAAAAGCTGCCGATACCATTAAGCAGACAGTCGGTCATGTGGATTGGGTAATCAACTGTGTGGGATTACTACATACGGAGACAGCGCAGCCGGAAAAGGCCTTGCGACAGATGGAAACGGAGTTCTTTTTGCAAAACATGCAAATCAATGCGCTAGCCAGTTTGCTGATAGCCAAACACATCAAACCGTTACTCGCCAAAGCTAATCGCAGCGCCAACCATCCTGCTATTTTTGCGACCGTATCAGCCCGCGTCGGTAGTATCACTGACAATCAGCTAGGCGGCTGGTATAGCTATAGAATGAGTAAGGCGGCGCTCAATATGGGGATGAAAAACCTTAGTATTGAATGGGACAGATCACTTAAAGATGTGTGTGTGGTGGTCATGCAACCAGGCACTGTCAACACTCAGCTGTCCGTGCCATTTCAAGGCAATGTCGCTGAAGGACATCTATTCTCGCCAGCGTATAGCGCGGAATGCTTATTGGAGGTTCTCTCAGGTATGACTGCAGCCCAATCAGGCAGTTTTGTCGATTGGTCTGGAGAGTCAATACCTTGGTAATATAATAAGTGATGCTATGATAACGTCAAAATACTAGACTAGTGAGCCATAAATAGCGCCATAAACTCGTTAACGGGCGTCTGCTCCAGTCTTTCTTGATCGTCGCATAACTCAATGATCTGCTGACAGCGACTTTCGATAAAACGAGTGGCTAGACTGGCGTGGAACTTGGCTTCCAGTACAGGGATGCCCTCAGCGCGGCGGCGTTTATGCCCGATAGGATATTCAACAGCCACTTTTTCTGTACTGGTGCCATCGTTAAAAAATACTTGAATGGCATTAGCGATAGAGCGCTTGCTTGGGTCATGATAGTCTTTTGAATACTGCGCGTTTTCTTCTACAAACATCTTGCTGCGCAGCTCATCGATTGACAAATGCTGTTCGTGATAGTCATCCTCGTAGTTCTCTGCCATCAGATCGCCTGTCAACAACGGCACAGCCACCATATACTGCAAACAGTGATCTCGATCGGCTGGATTGGCAAGTGCGCCTTCTTTTGAGATGATGCGAATCGCTGAGTCATGGGTAGTTAGGACAATTCTCTCAATATCGTCGATTCTGTCTTCGATGTGTGGGTGCAGAATCACAGCGGCTTCACAAGCAGTCTGCGCATGAAATTCAGCTGGAAAGCTTATTTTAAATAAGATATTTTCCATCACGTAACTACCAAAATCCCGCTGGAATTTAAAACGACGTTCGCCTTCAGGCTTTGTCGCTAGATCCTTGTTGGTATGGCTAAATAGCACATCATAAAACCCCCACTGCGGTGCAGTTAATGCGCCAGGGATGCCCATTTCACCACGCGCCGTTATATCGACCAGACGTACCGCACGACTGGTCGCATCGCCTGCTGCCCATGATTTTCGGCTGCCAGCATTGGGTGCATGCCGATAGGTGCGCAGTGCTTGACCATCGACGATGGCTTGTGAAATCGCTGCCATGATGCGCTCACGGGACAGCTGATATAGCTTGGCGACGACGGCTGTTGATGCCAACTTGACCAAAAATACATGATCGAGCCCCACACGGTTAAATGAGTTTTCGAGTGCCAGTACGCCTTGAATTTCATGCGCCATGATCATGGCTTCAAGCACTGCTCTCATGGTTAATGGTGCTTGTCCTTGGCTGATATTTTTTTGACTAATATAGTCGGCGACTGCCAAGATACCACCCAGATTATCAGAAGGATGGCCCCATTCAGCAGCAAGCCACGTATCGTTATAGTCAAGCCAGCGCACCATGCAGCCAATATCAAAAGCGGCCTTAATGGGGTCTAGTCTATAGGAGGTGCCAGGGACGCGAGCGCCATGCGGCGTTATTTGATCGGGGCAATCAGGCCCCAAGTGCTTGGTGCACTCAGGGAAGCGCAGCGCCAATAGACCGCAGCCAAGCGTATCCATTAGACAGTGGCGCGCGGTATTCCACGCATCAGTAGGGTTTGGGGATTGCTCGTCTATTGAATAGTTGAGAACGTAATCGGCGATTTTTTGAATTTCATTGTCATATTCTGGACGGACATTACTCTCTACCGTCGCATCGTTTGTATTTGAATTGGTATTTGACATGGTTGGTTCCTCATCCTGAGTGTACTACTTCCTTGACTGATTATCTCAGCCATCCTTTTAAAGGAATCATCATTTAAAAGTAGCATACTCAATATGGAACAACCAATTTGAATTATGTTAAGAATTAAGACGTTAGCAACGGTCTAAATCATTAAGTACAACAGACCTAAAACAAACAAAGCGGCCATGATAAACAGCAAGAAACTTAAAACTTTGGTCGTGGTTGACGCATTGTCCGTACTCTCTTTTTTGATTTTGTTTTTCTTAGCAACGTATAGCACCATTTTTACATGCTCGATATTGTCCTCGAGATAATGCTCGCCTTCAGGTACAAAACCTAACGACTCATAAAAACTCAGTAAGTAAACCTGTGCCGAGATGATAATCGGACGCTTTTTACCATACTTTTTGCGGCACTGTGCAATAGCCTGATTCATCATTTGCCGTGCTAGACCATCACCTCTATGCTCTGATAGCACAAGCACTCTACCGATAGCAGGCATCGCAGTGTGGTTGGTCTTAATCGCAGGATCAGCTACTGATAGGTTGGATTTTAGCTTATTAAACTCAGGTGGAATGATACGGCAATAGCCCACCAATGCTGCATTTTGATGAGCGATTAGGTGCAAGCAATCAAAATCCACTTCATCCATATCTTGATAGGCACAGTTTTGTTCGACGACAAACACTTGCGAGCGCGCCTTTAAAATATGGTACAAATCAACTGAGGTCAGCTCGTCAAAGGTTTTTAAAGAAAATTCACAAGTCATAGTGGGCTAGCTTCTGGCAATAGGCAGTAAAAGATTGGCATTATAACGATTTAGGCAGGCATTAACCATTCCTAACCGTTTAGGGTCTGGCTGATTTTATCTAAGTTTAGGCTATCAGACATAGCGCTAAAGATTTCAAAGTATTTGCCGCGTTGGGCATAAAGTACCTCATGTGTACCTGTCTCAACCACTTCGCCATTTTCTATCACCACGAGATCGTCGGCATCGATAATTTGGGCGATATTGTGCGAGACCATAATGACGGTACGGTCTTTTTTGATCAGATCTAGGCTTTTTTTGACCTGTTGACTGGCTATAGCATCTAGACTGGCTGTCGGCTCGTCCAAAAACACAATAGGTGGGTCTTTTAAAAACATCCTTGCCAGCGCAATCCGCTGCTGTTGACCACCTGATAGGGATTTGGCAGTACTCTCATAGCCATCAGCTAACCCTATGATCTGCTCGTGGATAGAGGCTTTTTTTGCAGCCACGATGATGTCATCTTCGCTGGCATTCATGTCCCCATAGCGGATGTTTTCACTAATCGTACCCGAAAAAATATGATTGCTCTGTAGTACTAACCCGATGCGCTGACGCAATTCGTGGGTATCACAGTTAGCCAAATCATGCCCATCTAGGCAGATCGTGCCAGCATCTGGGGCATAGAACTTGACCAATAGATTGATAATTGTGCTCTTGCCCGCGCCAGAAAGGCCAACCAACGCGGTGATACGATTGGGCTTGATAGTAAAGCTGACGTTTTTTAGCGCTTGCGTACCATTAGGATAGGTAAAATCGACATTTTTAAGCTCGATATGACCCTTTAGATTGTTGCTACTGATGCCATCGATGTTTTCGACTTGTTTATCATCTTCTAAAATATCAAAAAACCCTTCGGCATAGGTCAATGCATTATTTATCTGGTCGTAGATGCGGTGTAATTGACGGATAGGCGCGGCGACGTTCTGAAACAGCATGACATGAAATAAAATCATGCCAATGGTCATCTCACCTTGTAGGACAAAATAAGCGGTGAGAAGGATGATAACCACCACACCAATCTGCTCGATAAAGGTTTTGATGGCATCATAAATAAAGCCAATACTACGAATGCGCAGTTGATTGTCCGTCATTTCCTTTTGAATGGCTAGGTGTTTCTCAGCCTCAATGGACTCACGGACAAAGGATTTCACCACGCTGATCGAATTAATCAAAGAGATCACCAAACCGCTTTTGGCTTCTCGAAACCCACGCATCTGCCGACGAAACCCTTGCAAACGGCGTGCTTGCTTTTGGCTGATAAAGAAGTAAATGGGTATGATAATAAGACCGACCATGCCAACCCAAAAATTGGTCGAAAACATGATAATAAGTGCCACAATTGCATTGGCAAATAGCGGTAGCATGTCGATAAAGAAGTTTTGCACGAGGCTGGTTAAACTGCTGACCCCGTAATCAATACGGGTTTGCAATTTACCACTGTCGTTCTCACTACTGGTATAAAACGCCATGCGATAGGTAAGGATGCGCTCAATGATTTTTTGGGACAAGTCACGAGATAAGTTGATACGAATCTTTTCACCAAAAAAACGCTGACCAAAAGAGATGAATATCGACAGGATCTCTTTGGTCAGGAGGACCGCGCTAATAATACCTAACATACGCAGACCTGCTTGCCATGGCTCGGCAAGCGTAGCAATTTCGGTTAACGTATCAACGGTATAACGTAGTACAAACGCATTGACCTGCGCGGTAAAGGAGCCTAGGGCGGTCAGCACTAAGGTAGCAATAATAAGCAGGCGATAAGGTTTAGCAAATACCGCCAGTTTTTTTAATATATCCCACAGCAGTGCCCGCCGTTCTTTCTTTTCGACTGGAGGCTTTTTGTCTAATTGCACACGGCGTGGCTGGGGAGATGTTGGCATAAAACTCTATCGCAAATTGAAATAAGCCATGGCTACGCTTAAAATGCATCCGCTGGCACAAAAACTTCACCAACCATAATACGCCTTGCTGAGCGGCTCATCGACACTTTTTTGGCTTGCCAGCGCCCATCGACCAGTTCGGTTTTTCCGCCGACGAGCAATGTGCCTGATGGGTGGCCAAAACGCACCTCTGTCAGCTCGCCAGCGCCTGCTGCTTGATTGACGAGCGTGCCTTGTGTGGTTGCTGCAGCGGCAATAGCGACGGCTGCTGTACCCATCATGGCATGATGCAGTTGACCCATACTCATGGCACGTACCACTAAATCAATCTCATTTGCATCGACCGACTTACCACTAGAGGCGGTATAGCTCTGTGCTGCGCCAACCCAAGCGACTTTAGGAATGTGTTGGCTGGTCTGTGCCTCGCTCACGTCTTTAAATAATCCCATCGCAACACCGCCTGTGGCACGGATTTTCTCAAGTTTGGCAAGTAGCTCACCGTCGCTATTGATGTCGCCTTGTAATTCAGTACCGGTAAAACCTAAATCTTCTGCTTTCATAAAGATGGTTGGGATGCCTGCGCTAATAAAGGTCGCTTTGACGCTATCGGTATTTAAACCGCAGCCAGTTACATCGAAGTCATCGACCAAGTTGCCAGTAGGGAACATGTCGCTGGTGGCATCTACAGGATCGATAAACTCAATTTTGACTTCAGCCGCTGGGAAGGTTACACCGTCTAATTCAAAATCGCCCGTCTCTTGAACCTGTACTTTATCATCTGCATCTTTATAGACTGGGACATAGGCAATAATCGTTTTACCGATATTTTCTTGCCAAATGCGTACTTCACAAATACCGCTATCTGCATTGTCATCGATGCTATGAGCAATCTTGTCAGCATCGACCAAACCCATATTAATGGCACAGGCACCGACGGCCGCGGTTAAGTTGCCACAGTTACCCGCCCAGTCAATCATAGGTTTGGCGATATTAGCTTGTCCAAACAGATAATTCACATCGTGGTCTGGTCTGTCAGAGGCCGATAAAATAACCGTTTTTGACGTGCTAGAGCTACCATTGCCCAAACCATCAATCTGCTTGCCGTAAGGATCTGGACTACCGATGACCCGTAATAGGAAGTTATCACGTGACTCGCCAGCGACTTGGCAACGCTCAGGTAATTCAGATAATTTAAAGAAAGTGCCTTTTGAAGTACCACCGCGCATATAGGTAGCAGATACGGATAGTTGCGGGGCGAAAGAGAGTTTTGATTTAGTATTGGTTTGGGCCACTGTATTAAGTCCTTTTTATATTGTTATAAGAATAGGTATGGTGCCATCAGCAAGTAAATATGCATGATTAAGAGCGCTCGTTAATAATGATAGCGGCAAGAGATAATCGTCAGATAGTTATCATCGACGGCATATACCAAACGATTGGCGTCGTCGATACGTCTTGACCAAAATCCGGATAGGTTTTCTTTTAGGGGTTCAGGTTTGCCAATGCCTTCAAACGGATTACGCTTACATTCGGTGATGAGTTTGTTAATACGTTTGAGTGTTTTTTTGTCTTGCGTTTGCCAGTACAGGTAGTCTTTCCACGCAGCATCTGTCCATGCTAGTTGTTCACTCATTGTTAGACCCTTTTCCTTTGGATGGATTACAGTCTTTGAGTTCAAGCACTTTCAATATCGCCATCCGTATGCTCATTATTATCGTTGCTACCATCACCTTTATCACTATCTTCTACCGTATCTATTAGCTCACGCGTAACCGTCTTGCCAGCTTTATATTGGGCAATAGAGTCCGCTAAGTGCGCTGCATTGGCAGGAGATTTTAGCAGATAGACGGTTTCCATCAGGCTATTGTAATAATCAAGTGACATAACGACTGCATCATCAGCGTCACGGCGGGTCACGATAGTGGCATTGGCATCATCGTTTACCGTGTCTAGGACAGATTTTAGGTGCTTTCTGGCTTCTGAAAAACTCACGACTCTCATGGATTACTCCTTTCATGATATTCTGCATGACTTGTACAATATATAGTACATATTACGCCATTGGTTAAGTAAACTCAATATTTAGCTACTATCTAGTACTTAGGAATAAGTCACAAAAATCAGTGTATAGAACGTAAAAGCAAATAAAAGCCGATGTCATATAAAGTTATACAACATCGGCGACTTTTATACTTTATTGCTTATCACGCTAAAACCTACAGGATAGCCTTAGACAATATCTAAAGTCCCTTCGATAAACTCTTTAGCAAAGCGTTGTAGCATACCGCCAGCATTATACATTTTAACCTCATCAGCCGTATCTAAGCGGCAGATAATCGGCGTCTCAGTGGTACTACCATCGGCACGATGGATCACTAAAGTCATCAACCCGCCAGCCGAGACTTCACCTGTGACATCAAAGGTTTCCGTACCATCGATATTTAGCGTATGGCGAGTCGTGCCTTCTTCAAACTGTAAAGGCAGCGCGCCCATACCAACTAAGTTTTGACGATGAATACGCTCAAAGTCCTCAGCGACGACGGCTTCTACGCCAGCGAGACGCACACCTTTGGCAGCCCAATCTCGGCTTGAGCCTTGACCATAGCCATCACCTGCGATGATGATAAGCGGCTGCTCACGGTTCATGTAGGTTTCAATCGCTTCCCACATGCGCATGACTTGACCTTCTGGTTCGACGCGCGCCAGTGAGCCTTGGACAACTTCGCCATCTTCATCGCGTACCATTTCGTTCAATAGTTTAGGGTTGGCAAAGGTGGCGCGTTGCGCGGTTAAATGGTCGCCGCGATGGGTTGCGTATGAGTTATAGTCCTCAGCAGGCAAGCCCATAGTATCGAGATACTCGCCAGCTGCTGATGAGCCAAGAATAGCGTTTGATGGTGACATATGGTCGGTTGTGATGTTATCACCAAGGACTGCAAGCGGACGTAAGCCTGTCAGTTTATTTTTCTTGGCCATTTTTCCTTCCCAATACGGCGGACGGCGAATATAGGTCGTCATTTCACGCCAGTCATACAATGGGCTTAGTGCCTTACCTGTGTCTTTTTTGGCTTCATCAAACATTGGGATATATACCGCATTGAATTGCTCAGGCTTAACAGCCGCTGCAACAATGGCATCCACTTCTTCATCATCAAACCAGATGTCTTTTAGATAGACGTCATTGCCGTCTTGGTCTTTACCCAATGAGTCTTTTTCGATATCAAAGCGGATGTTACCAGCGATGGCATAGGCGATAACCAATGGCGGCGATGCCAAAAATGCTTGCTTGGCATACGGATGGATACGGCCGTCGAAGTTACGGTTACCAGATAGAACTGCTGTGGTAAATAAATCATTATCGATGATTTCTTTTTCGATATCAGGGTCGAGCGCACCGCTCATGCCATTACACGTGGTACAAGCGAAGCCGACCACATCAAAGCCAATTTCTTGCAATTCTGGCATCAGACCTGCTTCTTCTAGGTACATTTTGACCGTTTTTGAGCCAGGTGCTAAGGATGACTTCACCCAAGGTTTACGTAATAATCCTTTGGCATTGGCGTTACGAGCAACTAAGCCTGCGGCAACCATGTTGCGTGGGTTTGAAGTGTTGGTACAGCTGGTGATCGCAGCGATAATCACTGCGCCATCTGGCATTAGACCATCTTTTGGCTCTGGTAGTTTTTGATCGGGCGCATGGGCGATACCTTTGGCAACCAAATCATCAGTTGATACGCGGGCATGTGGACGCGACGGGCCTGCCATATTACGACCTACTGACGACAAATCAAACTCAAGCACACGTGCGTACTCGGCTTTTTCCATGCCGTCAGCCCATAAGCCAGTTTGCTTGGCATACTGCTCAACCAATTTGATTTGTTCTTCAGAGCGACCAGTCAGTCGTAGATAGTCAGTGGTTTGCTCATCGATATAGAACATCGCGGCAGTGGCACCATATTCAGGCGTCATATTAGAGATTGAGGCACGGTCACCAACGGTCAGCTGACGGGCACCTTCACCAAAGAACTCAATATAAGTAGAGACCACACCTGCATCACGTAAGAATTCAGTCATCGCCAGTACCAAGTCCGTACCGGTAATGCCTTTTTGTAATTTACCCGTTAATTTAACACCAACGTAATCAGGCAGACGCATATATGATGGGTTGCCTAGCATGACGCTTTCAGCTTCTAGACCGCCGACACCGATTGAGATCACACCTAGGGCGTCGACCATCGGCGTGTGACTATCAGTACCAACTAGCGTATCGGCAAACGCGACTTCTTCACCTGCTTTATTGTGCACAACTTGTACGACAGGTGACATTTTCTCTAGGTTGATCTGATGCATGATGCCGTTACCAGGCGGTACGACGTTTACATTGTCAAAAGCATACTGACACCAGTTAATAAAGTGAAAACGGTCATCGTTGCGGCGCTCTTCAATCGCACGGTTTTTCTCAAACGCATCTTCTTCAAAGCCTGCATGCTCAACGGCCAAAGAATGATCAACGATGAGCTGAGTTGGCACAATAGGGTTTACTTTAGACGGATCACCACCTTGCTCAGCGATGGCGTCACGCAAGCCTGCCAAATCAACAAAGGCCGTCTGACCCAAGATATCATGACAGACTACGCGGGCAGGGTACCAAGGAAAGTCTAAATCTTGCTTACCCTCGATATGCTGTTTTAGGGCATCGGTTAACTCTTCTGGTGGGCAACGGCGTACTAGGTTTTCACACAATACTTTTGAGCAGAATGGTAGCTTGTCATAAGCACCTTCTTCGATACGCTCGACCGCTTCACGGGTGTCAAAGTAGTAAAGGTCAGTATCGGGAAGTGGTTTTTTGAATTCATCGTTCATGGGTTGTACGAGGGCGTTGTCCATAAGTCACCTTTGGCTGTTGGCTAATTTTCATAAATAGTTAAGCGTTAATATCAGGTAAAAATTCATTCCTTTAGCAAAATCATCGTTCGTTATTGCAGGCTTTGCTAAAGAAGCGATATTGAAAGTTAAGATGGCATGATCTATAAAAAATAGCGTATGACGATTAAACCTAAAAAGATCATAGTAAGGCTCAATCGACATACCTGTATCAGCTAGCACTGCCGCTAGCTGATGGTAAGTACATAACAATAGCTACTTAAAAAACCAACTTAACGCGCACTCATATCTGGTACAGGGCGTAGATCTTCACCCGTATATTCTGCGCTTGGACGAATGATACGGTTATTGGCACGTTGCTCAAACACGTGAGCTGCCCAGCCAGTCAAGCGTGAACAGACAAAGATTGGTGTAAATAGCTTGGTTGGGATGCCCATGAAGTGATAGGCAGATGCATGGAAAAAGTCAGCATTACAGAATAGCTTTTTCTCACGCCACATCACTTCTTCACAGCGTACCGATACGGGGTATAACACTTCGTCGCCAACATCAGCAGCCAGCTTCTCAGCCCAGCCTTTGATGACTACGTTACGTGGATCTGATTCACTATAGATGGCATGACCAAAGCCCATAATTTTGTCTTTACGAGCCAGCATGCCCATCATCTCGGTTTCGGCTTCATCAGGTGAGCTAAAGTCTTCAATCATATCCATCGCCGCTTCATTCGCGCCGCCATGCAATGGACCACGTAGTGAACCGATTGCGCCCGTGATACAAGAATGAATATCAGATAAGGTAGAGGCACAGACACGAGCAGTAAAGGTCGAAGCATTGAACTCATGCTCTGCATACAAGATAAGCGAGACGTTCATGACTTTTTCGTGTAGCTCGTTTGGTTTTTCGCCTTTGAGTAAATGCAGGAAGTGTCCGCCAATAGTGGCATCATCTGTATCAGTATCGATACGCACATTATCATGGCTAAAACGATACCAATAGTTGATGATCGACGGGAACGCTGCCAGCATGCGGTCAGTTTGATCATTTTGCTGAGCAAAATCAGTCTCAGTCTCAAGGTTACCGAGCATAGAGCAACCAGTACGTAGTACATCCATTGGATGCGCGTCGCTTGGAATGCGCTCAAGCACATCTTTTAATGCTTGTGGTAGCCCGCGTAGTTTTTTTAGCTTGGCTTGATAGGCATCAAGCTCGCTCTGAGTAGGCAAGTTACCGTATAGCAACAGGTACGCTACTTCTTCAAAAATACACTTGTCGGCTAGCTCTGATACGTCATAGCCGCGATAGGTCAGACCAGAGCCTGATTTGCCGACGGTAGATAGAGCGGTTTTACCAGCGACTTGTCCGCGTAGACCTGCGCCTGAAAGTTCTTTCTGTGCTGCCATGGTTACATTCCTTTTGTAGGTAGCTTTTTTGGGTGAAAACGGTGTTTCTAACAATGTTTCTGATGAGAAATTTATTGATTAATGACTGACTATAGCGCCAGTTGAGCGTTATGCAGGCTGTTCAGGCTGTGGACCGTCTAAGTCGACATTACAGCGCTTAAACTCAGCTTCAATAGGGCCATTCAAGACCTCCATTGCGCTGCCTTCGCCTTCTGCATTGTTGATCTTCATATATTTGGCACCCAGTGGTGACTCCATGAAGGTCTGGATTTCAGTCATTTCTTCTGGGGTAGGGTCAGCCATCGGGGTTGCGACTTCTTCGCCATTCATGACACGCAATTGCTCATTGCCAAAAGCAAGCAGCTTTTTGCCAACGTCTGACGTATAAAAGCTATCTAGCTCTTTTAACTCTGCATCGGTGAATTGACCTCTATAAAAGCTATCAACTTCGGCTTTACCCAAGTCCTTATCACGCGATTCAAGGCAGCTGACTTGCTCTTCACTGAGCGCACCACTATTGATAATTGGCGCAAACAGTAGACTGTTAACGGTATCTAACGTAATTGTCGTCATGACCAAGTCGTCTTGAGAGACAGCATCTGATGGCACAGCTTGGGTCGCAACTGTATCGGTTGCTTCACTGGTAGTCGTGTCAACGTTATCGACGGTTTCTGGCGTGTTATCACAGCCAGTTATGAGTAGTAGTGCCGCCAGCGTACTACTGAGTAGTGACGCTCTAAAAGCAGTATGAGAAGTAAGCAATGACATAAATAACCTAAAGGTAAATAAAGACGGGTTTTGAAACAATAAAGTCCACAGAGATGGTTTATCGTTTCGGCGTTGCTACTTGGCAATTATTAGTTATTAACTACTTATTATCAGCAAATAGCTTGTCTAGTGTCTGCTCAAACTCATGGTAGTTCAAGAAATCATAGAGCTCCATGCGAGTCTGCATGGTATCGACGACTTTATCTTGTGTACCATCATCTAACAAATGCTGATAAACGTTCAATGCCGCTTTGTTCATAGCGCGGAAGGCAGATAGTGGATATAGCACCATCTCGACACCCACACTATACAACTGATCAGTGGTATATAGATCTGTCTGACCAAACTCTGTCATGTTTGCTAGTACTGGAATATCCAATACATCAGTGAACTTACGATACATCTCGATATCGGTTAGCGCTTCTGCAAAGATCATATCTGCGCCCGCTTCTTGGAAGGCAACGGCACGTTCCACAGCAGCGTCCAAACCTTCTACTGATAGGGCATCTGTACGAGCCATCACTACAAAGTCAGGGTCAGTTTTTGCGTCCAATGCCGCCTTCAGACGGTCGACCATCTCTGAGATACTAACGATTTCTTTGTTAGGGCGATGACCACAACGTTTTTGTGCTACTTGGTCTTCGATATGTACTGCCGCGACGCCTGCTTTTTCCATTTTTCTGATGGTCTGGGCGATGTTAAACGCACCACCAAAGCCCGTATCGATATCAACCAATAATGGTGTATCAACGGCATCGGTGATACGGCGAGCATCTTCTAGTACGTTATCAAGGCTGGTCATACCGAGATCAGGCAAGCCAAATGACGCATTGGCCACGCCAGCACCAGAGAGATACAACGCTTGATGACCAACTTGGGTCGCCATCATCGCTGTATAGGCATTGATAGCGCCTGCAATCTGTAATGGCTGGTTGTTATCATTTTTTTGAGTGAGAGCACTGCGAAAGCGCGCGCCTGCTGAAGATGAAGTCATGTGATTGTCCTTACATGGAGGGAAAATATTCTAATTGTTGTAGTTGATTATACTCAATTATTCATGCCTGAAAAGTTTGGGTTCTTAATTAGTAGTTAAAAATAATAATAACTAAATGTAGTATTTTTGATAGTATTCATAATTCAAATAGCATTATGCAATTATTGGTAATTTCCTATGATAAGTATTCATATTGCTTAAAATTACAGCTTTTAGAATCGTCTATTTTTTACATTTAGTTACAATTACTAAAGTTGCCTTGCTTTATTGATATAGTTACACCTATTAAAAAGCCCCAACAGCTAGGCTATTAGGGCTTCATTCTATTCGAATAGAATGATTAAGTGCTGAGTTTTAAATTAAGCAAAAGCTTAAGCAAATAAACCTGCCATATTGGCCAAGAACAATAACGCGAAACCTGCCAAGAATATCAAGCCCGCGATAGACAGAGCATTCATACCTGCTGACAGTTTTTTATGCTTTTTAACCAATGAGTAGTTTAACCAACCGAAAATAGGCGCAGAGACGAACGCCGATATCATGGCAAACTTAAGCATAGCGCCTAATTGTCCTGTGAAGAAAGTGATAATTACTAGCCCACCACCGATAGCATAGGTAGTCCAAAAAGCGATCTGCTTTTTATTGATTTCGCTTTCACCTTTTAGCAGGCGCCAGCATTCAGCATTAGCGCGTCCATAACCATCAGCACAGGTAATGGTCGTGCCAAACATACACATAAAGGCGACGAAAGCGACCAGCAATCTCGACCATTCACCAATGGTTGCGGTATACATATTGATCAACTGGTTGATATAAGCACCGCCGACCAACTCAATCTCTTGTCCTGATCCGTACTGGACAAACACACCTAACGATAAGAAGAACAACGCCAATATCGCTGAGACGGCATAGCCAACATTAAAATCTAACAAGCCTTGGCTATGCGTGGTGTGATCTGCTTTGACTTTGGCAGAGGTCCACATAGAGGTAATCGCTGCAAACTCTAGCGGTGCTGGCATCCAGCCCATGAGTGCTACGATAAAGCCCAACGTGGCTAGGTTCCAAGGAGAGGCCGCCACAAAATCTACTGCCATAACGGTTGGCTTGCCAGCAGCAATGATAACTGCAGCAACGGTGGCCGTGGTAAGCGCAATCATAATCCACTTAGTCACACCATCGAGCAATTTATAATGCCCTGCAATCAAAAAGAACCAAGAGACCGCGACGATAATGAGAGATAACGCCATTGTCGACAGACCAAGTGAGGCTGGCAACATAAAGCCCAAAATTACGGCAGCGATAAGTGAAACCGCACCCGTACTAATAACCGCTGACAAGATAGAAAGAATAAAATATACCCAAAGATATACCTTTGAGCGTTTGGCATAGCCTGCAATCAAACTCTCGCCAGTATCGTAGACGTAGTCAGTTGCAAAGCGAAAAAACGGATACTTAAACACGTTGGCCAATACAATCATAATAGCCAATTGCCAACCATAGATAGCACCCGCCTGTGTTGATGAAATCAAATGCGAACCACCAATGGCAGCAGTCGCCATCAAAATACCTGGGCCAAAGATGCGCCAGCTAAAGCCCTCTTGTTGCGAGGCAATGCTATCGTCAGGGGCACTTGGGTTGTTGAGTTGTTGTGTGGACATGAATACCTCGAAATGGTTAAAACAGCAAATTATCACTTACCTGTGTCAGCTTGCCAATGATCAGAAAAGAACGTCCTATAAACCGTCTAAATATAAAACGATTTACATCGTATCGACTTTATCACACCAACACTGTCTAGGAGAATGATTATTCTAGTTATTATTACTATTTGTTTGCATTGCTATTCTTGTTAGTTAGCATACTTATAAAATAATATCAATATTTAAAATGAATTATTTTTGGCGGTTCTTTATAACACAATATTCAACGGATATCTGCCCATTTAGGCCTGTGACACAAAATTTTGCTGCCGATAAGTAATGCCGCGCTGCTCGTAGACGTGATAAATGGCTGTGAGCAAGTCAGGTATTTTGGGATGTACAAAGTCTTTGAGGGTGTGTAAATAAATAGGGGAGGTGACATTTTCATGAACCAAACGTTGGTAGCTGATCTGTTCCGTACGTACGGTTTGCAAGCTGGCAGGCACCAATGTAATGCCTTCTCCTGCCGCGACCAGTCCCAATGCTACCTGCAAATCGCTGACTGTCGTGGTCATAAAAGGTGAGATGCCATACTGGGCAAAAAGATGTAGTAAAGGCTCAGTAATAGGCTCGCTAGCGCTAGATGATGCTTCATGAGTAGCAGCACGGTTGACTCTATTTGTAGATAACTTGTCGCTCGATTGGGTTCCTGTCTCTGTCGTCACCGTGGACGATACTGGCAAATGTGTTTGATGATATAAAATTAAGCGATTGTTCGCTAGATCTATCAAGCGCTGCTTACGTACATTGGCAAGCGGATGTGATTTTGGCAATGCCACCACGTAGCGTTCATGACGTAGCAGAATCTGCTGAATCCATGGGTCTTGATGGGCAAATCGGCCAAAACCAATATCAATCTCACCAGACTTGAGTGCATCTATTTGTTGATATGAGCTAATGTCTTTTAAATTAACGTCGATATCAGGGCTGAACTGTTTAAGCGTGGCAATGATTTCAGGCAACAGGCCATATAGTACTGAGGGCACAAAACCTATATTTAAAACGCTGCTAGGTGCTGATAGACGCTGAGTCATACTAGTCACGGTATCAATCTCGGTAAGGATGGTGCTTATTTTATCGTAGAAGAAACTGCCCGCTTCAGTCAGATGTAGTGGCCTGTGGTAGCGATCAATAAGCACCACGCCCATGTCAGTCTCTAACTGTTTTAGTAATCGACTCAGGCTTGGCTGTGACAGTCCTGTCTTGGTGGCGGCCGCGCTAAAGCTGCGCAAGTCGGCAACCGCAATAAACGCATTAAGCTGTTTTAAATCCATACTATTGAGCCTGTCATAGTCTATGTTGTCTTCATGATGTTTGTTTTTACTTCTTATTTATCCTGCAGTTGAAGACAATTTGCACAAATATTCATGACATTAAAAAAATTGTGCTTGAAGATAATGGTATGAGCAACTATATTGAGTGCTGATAACACTGTTACACTCTAGCAAGAAAAATCAAAACTTCATCTTAGCAGTCATTTAACGCCAGTAGAACAAACTGGTTTGGTATTATTCTATGAGCGACGAAAAAGAAGACATCGGTACTGATTTTGACGAAAAATTGGCTAAAATCGTTCACCAGAAGTCGCGTAAGCGTAACAACAATGATATCTATGAACGTTTTATTAGTCGTGTTCATAGCTCTGAAGATAGTAACAGAAAAAATTCGAAACCATTGGAAGGCGCACAAAAACTTCCTGCTTTTGAACCATTAAGTACAGAAGAGTTACAGCTGTTTGAAGATCAAAATATCGACGAAGGATCAAAAGTAAATGCAACTTTTGATTTTTCAAATCAAAATGTATCACAAACTCATATACCGAGCATAGAGGATTACGACTATAGTAGTGTTAGTGATGTCGGCTCACATACTGCAGATTCAGAATACACAGAAAATAGTAACGATACGGACTTGCCTGCTGCTACCGCCCATTACAGTGAACCTACGACAGGTATCATGTCTAACAATGACTCTATAAATATTGAAGACTTAGTAGAATCAACCTCTGTTGAGGAAGTAGTAACCAAAAGCAATGTAAAGAGTAACAAAAAACCTATCGTTATTGGTATAGTTGTTGGCTCAATAGTATTGGCTACTATCATAGTGATGCTTATATTTTCAGGAATATTATCAACTTCTGCTGTTGACGATAAAGGTAACAGTGCTGATACTCATGTAGAGAAAGACAGTACACCAGTTATTGACACTGAGACAATAACACCTGTCGAAAGCCAAACAGTTACTGATGACATTGACCTTATAAGTGAGCAACCAGCATCCATCCAGCAGAGTGCTTCAGATAATAGCAGACCAGACATGCCAGCTGCTAATGAACTAGAGTTGAATCCTGAAAACTCTACAACAGGAGACGATGTTGCTGTTTCGGAAACTGAGGAAGCTGCTATTACCTATGATGATTTTAGGCAAGAGTCACAAACCACATTGTATAGAGAAACTAACGATTAGAATGGTGATGTTTCGTTTAGTTTAACCCATTAGACAACACATAGGATACACGGTCATGTACCGTTGATAACGTGAGTTGAACTGGTACGTAGCTATGAGTAATTTAAATAACATTAGTAGCGGTAGTGCTACTAAATCAAAAAACATTAGACCACGCAGGCGTTTTTTCTTTATCGCCAGCATGGTCTTTATTGTTCTACTAGCTATGTATCTATTTGACCGTACTGCTTCTACGCTATCTCAAGCATCGTTCACCAATAACGGTTTAACGGCAAGCAATATTGCGACAAAAAGCAGTTTTAATAACATTCCATCACAATCGTATAGCCAAAGCGACTATGTAATCTCTGATATTTATCAAGAGAATGATATCATTAGTTATGATGACTTCAAACAAGAAGCTCAAAATGTACTATTTCGTGATGAAGGACAGTTTAAACAAGCTACCTATAGCACACATGGTATTACGCCTACCATTAGCATTGAAGACTTTAGAGTAGAAGCGCATAAAACCTTATATCGTGAATCCAGTTATTAGGGCTGCTATTAGCGCTATAAGATTATAATGATAACTATAAGTCAGTAAGTGAATAATATTAAGCCCCATTTTTCTATAAACCAGACGAATGGGGCTTTTTTGTGGGCTCAGTGCTCCATGCTTTGCTGTATGTCATCTGTCGCGCTCAACGCAACCGCTACGAAAGCGGCAGCCGTTGCACTGTGATTGGTCTGCTTGTATTGGATATGCACGGGTATGTGTGTGCTGACGTTGTTTAGCATCATAAAGTGACAGCCATCGCTATACAGTTTGCGTACGCAATAAGGCGCAATCGCTACTCCTAAACCGGTCGCTACCTCGGTTACCAATGTCTGCATGTGCTTGGGTTGACTGATGATATTGGGCGAAAACCCAGCTTGTCTGCATAGCATGATGGTTTCATCAAATAGACCAACTGCTTCATCACGGTTAAAAATAATAAACCTATCATCTTTCAGCTGCGCCAAATCAATGGTTTTTTGATTGGCTAATGCATGGCTCTGGTTCACAATCGCCACCAATTTGTCGATATAAATACTGTGGCTAACAAAGTCATTAGCAATAGCGCTCGGCAATGGTCTTGAGAAAGCAATATCGATGCGATCATTGTTAAACGCTTCTATCTGTTCGGTCACCGTCATCTCAAACAATGACACATGTACGTGCGGAAATTGGGCTTTATAACTGCGTACCAACGTGGCCATAAAGGTCAAACAAGCTGAGCTTAGATGCGCAATATTGAGTGTGCCGACTTGTCCATCATGGGCTCGTTTGACTTGTGTCTTCGCTTGCTCTGTCAAGGTCAAAATAGTGGCAGCGTCTTTCAGCAGTTGCTCGCCAGCTGGCGTGATAGTTACCTCACGAGAAGTACGATTAAACAGCACAACACCCAATTCTGTTTCTAATGATGAAATATGACGACTGATAGCAGGTTGTACGGTATACAGCTCACGCGCCGCTTCCGAAAAACTCTGGTGCTTGGCCACGGCCATAAAGCTTTTGAGTGTTTTTATATCCATACCATCAATCCCTTTTATTAACATCTTTCATCAAAATCTTGCTCAGTCTTATTTTTTATCTATACAGTATTTATATGGATTCAATCATATACTATCATTTTTGTTATGGTTTGATAGGTTCTATACTTGCGGCATGATTTATTAAGTCGAGATAACAATGGATAAGCCAGTACCAGTACTAAACCAATCGTCAAGCCAGTCATTAAGCAGATTTATTTTACTGTTAATGACCGCCGCTATTGCCGCAACCGCCGCCAACCTTTATTACAATCAGCCGATTTTACCGCTCATCGGTCATGAGTTTCATTTGACCAACTCACAACTGGGTAGTATTCCGGCATTGACACAGTTTGGTTATGCGTTTGCTTTACTGTTCCTCTCACCATTGGGCGATTCGATTGCGCGTAGACGCCTGATTGGTATTCTGTCGTGCTTATTAGTAGCTGCTTGTGTTTTTGCAGCGATATCACCCAGTTTACCCGTACTACTGCTATCGGTGTTTTTGATTGGTGTCAGCGCCAATATTACCCAGCAGCTCATTCCTTTTGCCACATCCATGGTATCTCCTGAAAACAAAGGTGCAACCCTTGGTACTCTGATGATGGGATTGACCATAGGTATTCTATTGTCCCGAACTTTAAGTGGATTTATAGGGGAGCAATTCGGTTGGCGCAGTGTATTTGTGATGTCTGCCGTATTTGCTGCCATATTTGGGATATTGTTACGGGTGTTTTTGCCAACCAATACGCCGCATACCACACTGCGTTACTTTCCACTTATCAAAAGTAGCTTAGCACTGTTTATAAAACATAAATCCCTGCAAAAATTTACCCTTGCTGGCGCATTTTGGTTTGCCTCATTCAATGTACTGTGGGCAACACTGGCGATTTATGTCAGCGATGCGCCTTTTAATTACAATGCACAGCAAGCAGGATTGTTTGGTGTGGTTGCGCTGGCAGGCGTGATAGGGGCCAGATCCTCTGGCAAATGGGTCAATAGATTAGGCTCTAAAACCTTGGTGATGATGGCATTGGCACTGGCTGCCACAGGCTTTGCTATTACAGGATTGTTCGCAGGTAATTTGGTGTCGCTGATTGTCGGTATTATCTTAATCGACTTTGCTGTATTTAGTGCGCAAGTGGCCAATCAGGTTTGCGTCTTTAGTATCGATCCCGCCGCCCAAAGTCGCATCAACGGTATTTATATGTTGGGTTACTACACAGGCGGGGCACTGGGGTCTATGGCGGGTGTCAAAGCTTTTGCCCTATACCAATGGCCAGGAGTGGTGGTGGTCAGCATCGTCTTTATTATAATCAGTGCAATATTCAATGCATTCGCCAAAAAATAAGTGATATCAGTACAGTTATATCCGTAATAGATATCGAAACGACTAGGGACACATATGAACCAATTAAAAACCGCAGGTAGTTTTACCTTACTGTGTATTGCCAGTTTGACCATTATGGTTGGCACGTTACTGGCACCTGGCTTGGTCAGCATTTCGGCAGGCTTGGGTATTACCGGCAACAGCGTGCTATTAATCACTTTGCCGTCATTGGGTGCGGTGGTATTTGCGCCACTAGCTGGCAAGTTAATCGATAAATATGGCGCGTACAAACTCTTGATGATTGGTTTGTTTTTATACGGACTTGCAGGTGCCAGTGCTTATCTTCTACATGGACCAGCACAGGTGTTTAGCAATCGGTTTTTATTGGGCGGTATAACGGCGGGCGTCATGGCGAGCTGTACGGTACTAATCTCTACATGGTATCAGGGGGAGGCTCGCTTAAAGATGATTGCCAAGCAAGGCATGTCCATTGAGCTGGGCGGGGTCATATTCTTATTTTTAGGTGGCTTGCTGGCCTCACAGTTTTGGGCATTACCGCTATCGATTTATTTGATTGCGTGGGTGTTTTTAGCCATGCTACTACTGTTTGTACCACGGCATCATGCAACTGCTGTAAACCATGAGCAGATTACCAAGGACGATAGTAAAACCATCATTAGTGGCTTATCGCTAAAAAATGTGTATCTTATCTCAACCTTAGCGATGACCATATTTTTCACCTCAACCGTGTTATTGCCCATCACTATGCATGAGTTGAGCTATAACGAATCACAAATTGGTCAACTGCTGGCCTTTATCTCTTTGGTGGCGGTCGTTACTGCAGGCTTTATGCCAAAAATAATCAAATGGTTGAATGAACCTAAAGTATTGGCACTGGCATTTTTAGCGTTTGCGTTGTCGTATATTTGCTTTACGCAAGCCAGCTCCCTGCTATTAGTATTAGGCGCACTATTGATCGGCATTGGCTTTGGTTTTAGTATTCCGCTGTTGAACCATATGACCGTCGAGCTAAGCGCTGCTAAAGTACGTGGCCGTAACTTATCTTACTTTACGATGGCGGTGTTTTCGGGTCAGTTCTTCACATCATTTATGGAGTACATGCCGGGCGGTGCGCACAACGTGTTTATTATGTGCAGCGTGTTCAGTGTCATCATTAGCATGGTTTTATTTGTGAAAGGTCGTAAAGCTGCTTGATAGAGCGTTTATACTTTCCATAAGAAAACATGAAGGAAGTAGCTTAGAGTCATCAACAGACACTGAGCCAAACACTGTTGCTGTTGCTCTTGCTCTTTATATTACAATCACAATCACAGCATCAGTTAGCTTGTGGGTCGTGTTAAGCCAGTTGCTTTTTAAGCGTTCTTAAACGGCTTTTAAATTCTGAGCGGTCAACATAACAGCCTTTGAGACGACGCTCACCGACGTTTTCATCAAATGCGTTACGCCCATGCAGGACTCGGCGGTTATCAAAAACCACCATTTGACCAGCCGCTAGTTTTAACTCAATCTTATAGCGACTGTCTTTTAGTCGAGCCATCAGCTCTCGATAAGCAAGATAGTAGTCGTACATAACGTCACTTGGCAAATCAAAAATATCTGCAAGATGGGCGTTGTATTTGATTTCCACAATATTGCCAAAGTTATCTAGATTGATGACGGGGTGGTGCTCACGGATATCATGGTCAGTGTCATGAAAACGAAAGGGGATGGCATATTCGGCCAGCAAGCGAAAATACTCAGGCTGCTCTTCTCGTAACCCTTCTAACACCTTTAATCCATCTACGAAAGTAGATTCACCGCCTATGCTTTCATTACTCAAAAAATGCAAAAATTGATAGCCTGGAGGCAACTCCTGATTTGGCAAGTCGGTATGCAACGGTAATGATAGCGAGGTATAAGCTAAATTAATCGGCGACTTTTCTGATATCACATCAAAGGTCATACCGAAATTAGTCTGACGTAAATAATCGACTCGCATAGCGGTCTGTACACCAGCTTCAGAGTCGTCTGGCATATTATCAATGATGGTAAGCCCATATTTATCCAGCGTACTCATCCACTCATATAAAGCGCTGTCACTGGTCATGATGCTCTGCTGATCATACATCGGAATGTGGTCAATAAACGTGCCATCCCAGCTTTCATAAGGACTGCTATGATCCTTGGCCAATGCACTAGAATACCCAAACTCACGTAACCAACTCTGATCAAAGTGGCTGATATGCGCTTGTTCTGACCATTCAATCGTTAGCGTTGTATCATCAAAAGAGACAGAGAGTGGATGGATATCTTTTGAGACACTCAGCAAATCAAAGCTACGCTCGCCAGTGTGCGGATGAAAAGCCGATGGGCAGTTATCACGCAGCCAGATATAGTGATACGTACTGTCGATACCATCATTCCAGCGTATTTGAATGGCGTGATCAATGAGCGCAACGGATTCTATTTGATAGTCAGTTGCTACGGCGATGTCTAGAGATGGTGTTGCTTGAGGCGTTTCCATTGGAGCAGACCCTACATATACATGAAGTAAAAATATATTTTACGGTATCTTGTTAGGATCGGTTATTCAAACAATGAATTACGAATCACCTAATGGGCAATATCAATCAACGCAGTACTAAACTGCGATTGATATCTGGCGAGATATTTTCTGAAGGGTTTTAAATAATATTAAGGCTTCGCGAACGAAGCCCTAATATTTGCGATGATTGGTATAAGCTTTTTGTTTATTCGAAAGCTACTTATCGAAAAGCTACCCTAACCAGTATTTCGTAACCCTGCAGCCAGCGCATTGATACTACGGATCAATGGATCTTCTACATTAAGGTCGCCATGTGCCAAATCGTTCGGGGTGTCCTGTTGTCTGGCACGCTTTAACAGCTCAATCTGGATATAGTTGATCGGATCTAGATAAGCGTCTCGCCACTGCAGGGATGAAGCAAGATTCTGCTGATTGGATAATAAAGAGTCTTGCTCAAGCAGAGAGTTTAATCCTGAATTGGTCAGCGTGTATTCATCGGTGACCGCTGTCATAATTTTTTCGCGTAACGGCTCATCATCACATAGTTGGCTATAGGCCTCGGCAATATTCATATTGGCTTTGGTAAAGGCCATCTCGATATTACTGATAAACACGCTAAAAAACGGCCAGTGCTTATTCATCTCTTTCATCAATGCTTCGTCTTTTTTGACGCTATCTAGCGCACTACCAACGCCATACCAAGCAGGTAAGGTAAAACGTGCCAGTGACCAGCCAAATACCCAAGGAATCGCTCGCAAGGTGGTCTTACTTGGCAGGCCTTTTTTGCGATGGGCTGGACGTGAGCCAATATTTAATAACGAGATTTCTTGTACTGGGGTGACCTCGGAGTAGAATTTATAAAACCCTTCAGTATGATCGGTCAGCTCGCGATAACGCTGTTCGCCAGCATCTGCCAGCTGTGCAAACAAGGATTCATACTCTGGCAACTCAGTCGGTTGCACCACAAACCTTGAAGAGCAGGCTTTGAGTGTACCCGTGATTGCCATGGTCAGCTCAAACACAGCAGTATCTGTATTGGCATACTTGGCATAGAGCACTTCGCCTTGCTCAGTTACTTTAATCTGACCATGTAGCGTGCCAGCTGGCTGTGCAGCAATGGCTTTGTGTGTTGATCCACCACCACGGCTCACAGAACCGCCACGACCATGGAACAAGCGTGTTTTTATACCATATTGCTCAGCAATGTTATTAATGGTTTGCTGTGCACTATAAAGCTGCCATGCAGAGGTGATAATACCGCCGTCTTTTGATGAGTCTGAATAACCCAGCATAATCTCTTGCGTGTTATCCGTGTTCCGTAGCAGTCCACGATATAGTGGATTATCTAATACGGCAGGCAAGATTTTATCGATATTTTTGAGATCTTCGATGGTTTCGAACAACGGCGCAACTGGCAAATCAGCAGACAATTGACCTTCGTCATCAATTCTGCATAAGCCTGCAAACCGCATGAGCAGCAATACTTCTAGTAGCTGGCTAGCATTATTGGTCATCGAGATCACATAGCTACCAAAAGTAGCCTGTCCCACCAGTTTGCGTAGAGTGGCGACCGAATTCATCAGTGACAATTGCTCACGCGTTTTGTCTGTCAGGTTATCAGTATAGATAAGCGGCGTGCCTGGTTTTTCTAGCAAGCGCGTCAACCACTCTTGACGTTCGGTTTCGCTTAGCGTTTGATAATCAGGCAGGTTGGAGGCACTAGCAAAGATATCGGCAATCACTTCGCCATGATATGACGACTCTTGACGGATATCGAGCGCCGCCAAATGAAAGCCGCAAGTTTTGACCAAACGAATGACATCTAGTAGTAATCCTTCTGCGTGTGCCGTATCGTGTGTATTGACACTTTGGCGGATAATGCGCAGATCTTCTAGTAACTCTTCTGGATTGGCATAGGCATCCTTTTCGGCTTCGATATCCGTACCTTTACTTTGGATGCGGCGATTGGTGGCTTTAACTTTAGTCAGAATGATAGAGAGCAGGCGACGATATGGCTCATTGCCATAGTCATCGAGGTTATAGTCAAACACACGCTGATCGAGCTCATCATAACTTTTGATTTTGGCATATACGTCAGGTGAGACGGTGACAATGGTGTCACTATGAATCAGCTGTCGGCGCAGTTTTTTGAGTAGTACTTGATAGTGACGCAGCACGGTATCCGCATGCATCAATACAGCAAGTTCTGTGGTCTCAAAAGTCACAAAAGGATTGCCATCTCTATCGCCGCCAATCCATGAACCAAAGCTCATAAATGCAGGCAGTGGATAGTCTGTGAGCTCTGGATAGATATCGACAATGGCTTTTTTGATATTACGATATACTTTAGGAATGGCATTGAACAAACTGGCGTTAAAATAATGCAGACCGTTATTAATCTCATCATATACCAATGGCTTACGGGTGCGCACTTCATCAGAAGACCATAATAGATCAATCGTTTGCGCCGTTTGCTCTTTGGCTTGTTCATAGGCAAAGCTGTTTTCAGACACGTTGTTTAAAGCATCACTATGTGTGAATAGACTTTGTAAGATATTCATCGTGGTACGGCGACGCGCTTCGGTAGGATGCGCCGTAAATACAGGTGTAAATTTTAGCTGATCAATCAGCTCTTGCATTTGAGCAGGCTCAATATTGCGTTCACGACACTCAAGTAAGGTACGACGAAATGATCCTTCCCAGCTTTGCTCAGACTGCATACGCTGCGCATGACGCTGCTCACGCAAGTAGTTCTCTTCACTTAGATTGGCAAGGAAAAAATAGATAGAAAAGCCGCGTATGACATTCTTTAAGGTTTGATTGTCCAAAGAAGCAATAAAATCGATAAGCTGCTGTTTATGCGCTTCATTCGGCTCACGGCGCTGTTGAATAAAGCCTTTGCGCAGCGTCTCAATCGTATCTAGCGTCTGCTCACCAGATTGGCGAGAAATAGCATCACCTAATAATGAACCCAACAAGCTGGTGCGTTTACGTAGTACGTTGTTATCTAGTGTCATCTTCAACCTTCCTATCAAATGAGTGGATACAATACTATGGTTATCTTATACGTAATATCCTTATAGTTTTTTGCAATTTAACATAAATAGGTGAGACCTGCTTGATGTTGATAGCAACTTTTTTTGCTAGCAGATACTAGCAGACCTCTAATGCACTATTATTAGAGCGATTTTTTGTGACCATGCTCATTGCTATATTCTATCCAAAAGTCCGCATTATCCACTCCAGCCTTTCTAGGGTCAAAGACAGGGTTTATACCTAATTTCATCTGCTCGTCGTAGTCTTTTAGAACTTTTAGAGCAACTTTACTTAGCAGTAAAATGGCAATGAAGTTTAAGTAGCACATACTACCAAACCCTATATCACCTAATGCCCACATCATACCGATCGACTGGACACTACCCGTGAAACAAACGATTAAAAAGACCAGTTTGAGTACATGCTTGAGAATGGGGTAGCGCAGTTTATTGTCCAAATAGACCAACGTAGTTTCGGCAATATAGTAATAAGCAACCAAGCAGGTGAAGGCGAATAAGAAGATAGCAATCGCAACAAAGCCACTTCCATACTGGTTGAAGACAGTAGATACAGCCGCTTGGGTAAATGCCGTGCCAGCTTCAATACCCGGCATATTATCAACTAGGGTTATACCTTCAGGGGTCACCACGTTATACATGCCAGTTGATAGAATCATCAACGCTGTTGCAGTACAGACAAGCACCGTATCGATGTAGATAGAGAAGCTTTGCACTAAGCCTTGTTTAGCAGGATGTGATACTTCGGCTGCCGCTGAGCTAAAGGTCGCCTCACCAGCACCCGCAACGTTTGAGAAAACAGCACGGCGTACGCCCCAAGAGATAGCGGTCCCAACCATACCACCAAACACTGCATCCATGCCAAAAGCGCTCTTAAAGATAAGTGCAAACATTGCAGGGATATTTTGAGCGTTAAATGCCAATACAATCACCATCATGAGGATATAACCAATTGCCATGACAGGTACGACTTTTCCTGCAAAATTAGCAATACGCTTCACACCGCCAAATATAATGATACCTAAGAGTACGACTAGGATAATCCCTGTTATAACAGGCGGTATATTAAATGCTGTATTAAAAGAGTCCGCAATGGTATTAGCCTGAACGCCAGGCACTAACACGCCGTAAGATAGACAGGTCACGATAGCGACGATGATAGCAAAAGGTTTTAGCTTCAATCCTCTTTCAATATAAAAAGGGGAGCCGCCACGATATTGATCACCGACCTTATGTTTGTATACCTGCGCTAAGGTAGACTCAATAAAAGCACTAGCACCACCTAACACACCCATGAAAATCATCCAAAATACTGCCCCAGGGCCACCTGCTGCAATTGCTGTTGCAACCCCAGCAATATTACCCACACCAATACGTCCTGATAGCGCCATACAGAAAGCTTGGAAGGAGCTAATCCCTGCTGATGAGCTTTGTTTGTCGAACAACAGCCTAATCATTTCTTTGAAATAACGGATTTGTACGGCACGAGTCATAATCGTAAAATATATGCCGACGCCTAACGCAAGATAGACTAGGGCGTCACTCCAAATATACCCGACGATAGTATTGATGATATTTTCCATAACTTTACTTCCTTGTAGTGTTTTCGGTTATGCTGACTTGGGCATGGATAGCGGACAATGTCAGTTTTTAGTTCACCAACCAGATAGTTTTGGTTTGGGTATACTGGGACAACGCCTCTAAGCCATTGTCACGACCGCCGAAGCCAGATTGTTTATAACCACCAAAAGGTGTCGTAATATCACCCTCAGAGAAACCATTAATCGAGACGGTACCAGCTTTAATAGCGGATGCCACGCGGAATGCGCGATGGATGTTTTGTGTATAAAAGGAAGCGGCAAGACCGTAATTACTCTGATTGGCGAGCTGAATAGCTTCCTCTTCGGTTTCAAAACTAGTGACAGCTAAAAGTGGGCCAAAAACCTCTTCTTTAAACAGCGTCATATCCGGGCTGACATTATCAAAGACGGTAGGCTCGATATACCAGCCACTACCGAGTTCATCGTGGATACGTCCACCTGCGATCAAACGAGCACCCTCCGTTTTGGCAGTATTGAGATGTGATATTACTTTCTCAAAATGCGCTTTTTCGATCATTGGGCCAATAGCGACCTCGGGATCGTAAGGGTGACCAACCTTCCAAGACTGAAGACCTTTTTTTAATAGCGTTAACAAGGCTTCTTTTTGGCTAGAGTGGACAAGTAGACGTGAACCACAGCTACAGTTTTCGCTCATATTCCAAAACGCAGCGGATAAAATATGCTCGATGGTTTGTTCATTGATAATGGCATCCGCAAAAACGATTTGAGGGCTTTTGCCACCACACTCTAAGACCACTTCCTTGAGGTTGCTTTGTGCAGAGTACTGTAGAAATAGTCGACCGACCTCAGTTGATCCTGTAAAAGAAACCATATCAACATCCATATGCTGACCGAGTGCCGCACCTACTTCTTCACCAAGCCCACAGACTAACTGTAACGCCGCTTTTGGCACGCCAGCCTCGTACGCCAATTGTGTTAATCGATATGCTGAGAGCGAGGTCAATTCAGCCGGTTTAACAATGACTGAGTTGCCAGTTATTAATGCGGGTGCAACTTTCCATGCATACATTTGTGCTGGAAAGTTCCATGGTAGTACTGCACCCACTACACCGATAGGTTCTTGTACCACAAGGCCTAGCGCATCAGCGCCAGTAGGAGCAACCTTGCCAAAAACTTTATCAGCCGTTTCGGCGTACCATTCAAAGGTTTCAATCGTAGCGGGCAGGTCAGTGTTGAGACATTCCGTAATAGGCTTGCCTGCATCGACGCAATCTAAGGCAGCTAACTCATCCATATACTCATGCATCAATTGACACCAGCGCTGCATGATAGCTTTGCGCTCTGCAGGAGACATCCGTCGCCACTCACCATGTTCAAAAGCGTCTCGGGCTGCCGCGACCGCCGTATTAACATCTTGCCGACTCCCATTAGCAGTGCTACCTATGCAGGTATTATCAATAGGGCTGTAGTTAGGGAGTGTTGTCTCGGATACTGGTACTGTAGTATCTATTAAATGGCCTGCCCAAAGCTGTTGGTTGCTGGCGAGTTCGAAGACTTGCGCTGTGGTCATACTCATTAGATTGTCCTTTTCTATACAATGGTAGGAACGATAAGAATGGTGCGATGTATCAAGACAGAAGTGCTAAAAATGACTGAGTCTCTTCTTTTGACATATCAGTCAAAGGTAGTCGTACTGACCCAACATTGATGCTCCCGTTAATGCAGCCTGCTTTGGCTTTTTGGTTATAGTTTCCAGACTCCATAGAGTGGATAGCAGGATACATGGCTGTCATCAGCTCTTTAGCACGGTTCCAATCGCCTTTTTGTGTGGCTTCAAACAATGCGACTTGTTCTGCTGGGAATACGTTAGCCGCACCAGCGATCCAGCTCTTAGCACCCCAAAAGAAGAAATCTACTGGTTGGTCGTCACAACCACAAACCACTTCAAAGTTTTCAAAATTAGCCTGTAGCATACGTAATGCATGACTAAAATCGCCGCTGCTTTCTTTGACACCTACAATATTGGGATGTTTGGATAAATGCGCGACGGTTTCAAACTCAATGCTTACACCGACGCGTGCTGGAAAGTTGTACATAATGATAGGTAGGTTAGTGGCATCAGCGACGGTTTCAAAATGCGCAATAATACCGTCTTGGTCTGGTAAGCTATACGGATTGGCTGATAACATTAAGCCGTCGTAGCCCAAATTGTTGGCTTGGTGCGCAAGTTCGATAGAATGATTGGTCGATAAACTGTTGATACCTGCAATCAGAGTGACTTTGCCTTTGGCAGCATCAGCGATAGTGGTCAAAACCAGTTCACGCTCTGCAGGCGAGAACGTGTAGTATTCACCCGTTGTACCGCAAGCTACGATTCCGGTAACGCCTTTTTCTATGAATACATTGACCAGTTCGGTTAGCTTTTGAGTATCGATATCTCCATTAACATCGAAAGGAGTAACGATAGGGACTAAAACGCCATGAATGTTCATATAAATATCCTTATTTGGAATTAAAAGCCGTTAGTAAGCCATGAGCTGTTAGCGACGTTGTTGGTTCTATGAGTTGTCATAGAGATGAGAGGTTTGATTATTTAAAAGACTTGAGTTTAAAGCGATCTAGACGATAAGCAGTAGGATCTACCATGGCAGTATCGCCAAAATATAATGCTGCGATCATCTGTGCGCTTACCACAGCTTGGGTCAGACCTAGATGCTGATGACCAAAGTTTAAAAAGACAGAATTACGTCTATCTATAATGGGTAGAGAGTCTGCTGTAGAAGGTCTAAACCCCATCCATTGCGTATTGCTGTCGCTATCCAATGGGGTCTTTAGCATTGCTTGAGCTTGTTTCAATAGCATGTCCGCACGGTTCATATTGGCGGGTGCCTCAAGTCCTGCATACTCAACAGTGCCAGCCAAGCGCAGCCCTTTTTCCATTGGTGTCATAATAAAGCGGCGATCCATGCTAGAAACAGGCAGGTTGAGGCGCTGACTTTCGTTAGGAAGCATCAGGTGGTAGCCTCGCTCTGTATCCATTGGTACTGAGACATCTGTGAGCTGTTTGGCTAGGGGTTTAGAGTGCGCCCCTGCTGCGAGCATAACTTTGCTGGCATGAAGCTGCTTTTGTGTCGTCGTCAAACGAATACCATCAGTTATTACTTCCGCGCTCAGAACACGGCAATTCTCATAAATTTGACCACCAAGCGATCTAAAAATAGTGCTTAATTTATGGGTAATGGCTTCTATATTGGTGATATGACCTGTCTCTGGAAAAAACAAAGCACCCAGTTGATTGTCTTTTAACGCAGGCTCAAGATCTGTCAGTGCTGATTGTGAGAGTAGGTTGTTAGAGACCCCTAAACTGTTTAAGCATTGACCGTGTTCAGTCAGCATTTTTAGACTGTTGGGTTTCTCTGCGGTCAATACGGATCCTTGTACTTGTATCCAAGAATGTAACTGCCACTCTTTGGCAAAATCTTGCCAAGCTTGAAGGCTCTGTGCATTTAATGCCAAAAGCGCTTGGTGACTGCGTGCAAATGGTTCGGTACGCATATTAAGTAATAGCTGAAACGCCCATGGTGCTAAGCGTGGAAGGTAGCGCCAATCTATACGCAGAGGCCCTTCGGGGTTGAGTAGCATGGCAGGAACATGTCGTAAGATACTGGCATCAGCAATAGGAAAAACCTGTTCAGTGGCTATGTGACCTGCGTTACCATAAGTTGCGCCGCGAGCGATTTTGTCCGCTTCCAAAATTGCAACTTTTACCCCGCGAGATTGTAGAGTAACTGCAGCACATAGCCCGATAATGCCACCACCGATGATATGTATATCAAACACTTGTGTGTCCATGAGAGTCTCGCTTTTCTGATCTTACTTAGCAATAATTGGTTATTTCCTAAAAGCCATACAAACTGGTATTTATAAAGAGATACCCCATTTGAACGGATCGCTGTCTTGAACGATGAGAGAGGTCTCTGCACATACGTAGGCGTACCCTCGGATTGTGGGGATAATAGTATTGATAGGGTGGTTATGAAGAGAGCTATGATTACTAAGTACATCAATAGGCTGATAGCTGGCACTAAAGACACTGCCAATAATGCTTTGCTGATACCAAGTCTCACCAGGTGCGAGTACATTGTCTGCGGCTAAGCAAGCCAATTTGGCACTGGTTCCAGTACCACAAGGAGAGCGATCGTAGGCAGATCCAGGGCATAATACGAAGTTTTTGCTGTTAGTGCCGGCGAGATCGCTCTTGCCAAACAGTTCTATATGATCAATTTCGCCATTGTCAGCACCCGTGATTCCAGACTTATGAAGTGCTTCCTTAATCTGTATGCTAAATTGAGTAAGCGCCTTAACATTACTGGCTTCAATAGCTTGCTTATGATCGTTGACTAGGAAAAACCAATTACCACCCCAAGCGATATCTCCATAGATAGGACCGATATCAGGTACTTGAACTTCTACTTGTTTTTGGTAGCGATAAGAAGGGACATTCTGGACGCTACAACTACCATCATCATGTAAGGTTGCTTTAACTAGGCCTACGCTTGTTTCTAGATAGTGATCACCAGTGGTTATTTTTTGTTGATAAGCTAGAGATGCAATAACGCCGATAGTGCCATGGCCACACATACCTAAATAGCCATGATTATTAAAGAAGATCACGCCAGCCGTGGCACGAGGATCAGAAGGCGGGCACAAAAGCGCTCCGACAAGCACGTCATTACCACGAGGTTCTAGGATAATACTTTGACGTAAATGATCGAAATTCTGTTTGAAGTCCTGAAGTTTTTCTTGAATAGATTGCCCACTAAGCTCAGGAAATCCTTCATATACCATACGAGTAGGTTCACCGCCAGTATGCGAATCAATAATCTTAAGAGTAAAAAGCGTATCAAACATGACTGCCTACCTGATTCATCCGTGAGTTAATATACTGTTAGCGTTATTCATAAATGAACAAGGCGTAAATATAGAATGACGTTTTTCAGAAAAGCAGTCTTGATGTTTTTATATGAATAAATGCGCATTTCTGCACAGGTTATAAAGATATTTAGGAGTATAAATATGGTGTAGCACTCTAAAATACCTGAAAAGCTCAACGACAAGCTTGAGATGCTATATGGGAATATACCGATGCGGCCGTTAGTACTAGAAGCACCTACAAAACAACTGTCAAAACACCTAAAAACTTATCAACCAGCCAATTTTGATGAGTTTGTTGGCAATATATCGTTATTGATGCCTTTGTTTGATACTATGAAAAATGTGGTGTTTTTTGTTAAAGATGACCAAGCATGCTATCGATTAGTCAGCAAAACGCTCATTAAACGTAGCGGGCTTAAAAACAAAAAAGCACTAATAGGACTAACTACAGAGCAAGTGTTTTTGAAGTCTCAAGGCAAGGATTATCTCAATCAGGATCTGAGAGTGTTAAGGGAAGGCAGGGAGATTGTTGATAAGTTAGAACTTCATAGCTATGCATCAGGACAGCTAGGATGGTGTATCACGCAAAAAATCCCCGTCTATGATGTAGAAAATCATATTGTAGCAATGGTAGGTATATCAGTAGATATTGATGAAGATAACGAGCGGATATTACGCAAACACGCTCGATTGGCAAGCGTAGATCAATACGTACGAGACAATCTTGATCAAAAAATCAATATTGGTCAATTGGCGAAATTGGCAAATCTTAGTCAATCGCAATTGGAGCGTACCTTCAAAGCAGTGCTCAATATGTCACCCATTCAGTTTGTACAAAAAATGCGCCTAGAGCATGCCATTCGACTACTAGCGAATCATAAGCTAACAGTAACTCAAGTCTCCTTAAACTGTGGATACGGTGATCATAGTGCCTTTAGTCGACAGTTCAAACAATTTACTGGGATGTCTCCTGTGAACTTCCGTAAAGTACATTTTAAAGAGCCATAAATAAAAGCAAAAAATATGGTTCTTGATTCTAAAATAACTCTCTAACGACTCCGAAGCTCATCTATATAATCTGCCCAATCTTGCATCATCTGTACCCTAGTATCGATTTCATCGAGTCTGTTGTAAGCCCCGCCATGTGTGTCTTTTATCCTGTGACCCAGCTGTAATTCTGTGACGATATCTGAATAGCGTAGCTCAGGCTGTTCCATAAGCAAGGTTTTAGCGGATGCTCGAAATCCATGCGAACACTGCACATCTTTGTATCCAAGCCGGTGGAATATCTGTACCAACGTCGCTTTACTGATATAAGCATTGCTTGAACCGCGCATCGAGGCAAATACATATTCCTTATGCCCAGTAATTGACTGGATGTTTCGTAATCGCGCAATTACTTGCGTGGCTAAGGGAACAACTAAGTGCGAGACCATATCGTCACGACCTTCGCCTTTAGTAGGGGAGAACGCCCATATATTATTGTCCCAATCGATGTCATCCCAACGCATCGAGCGCAGATCGATACTACGTACAAACACATAAGGTAATAAGTTCATCGCCTCTAATGTAATCTTACTTGCACCTCTAAAATCAGACATATCTTTTAGAAGCGTCGCAAATTTATCTGGTTTGGTGATGGCTGGCAGGTGATTGCCTGAATTGGCAGGGGCAAGCTCACCACGGGTATCAATTGCCACATTTCTATCGCACAACCCTCGAGCAACAGCGAATGAAAACACTTTTTCAGTATACAGACGAGTGCTCGCACCAACGAAAGTCGCTTGATTATCATTATTCTGAATCGATTCACACACACTCAGTATCATCTCGCTAGTGATATCGTCCATTCTTAAATCACCAATTTCTTGGCACATATATCCTAGACATAAATCCCAGAACTTGAGGGTTGACTCACTGTATGACGGTTTTTTAGATTTACTTTGAGTGCGACCTGCTGTTTTGTGTTCTCGCCATGCTTTGGCAATCTCAGAAAATGGTGCGTTTTTTAGGTGAGTATATTTATTGGTTTGCTCTTTTTGCTGAATGGCTTTTGGGTCAGAGCCTTTGGCAACCATATCAAGAATGGTGTCTGCTTTATACTTAACCTCATGGAGACTGACATCCTCAATCTTACCCAACATCATCCTAGGGCGTTTGCCCTCGATATGCGGATGGGAATAACGTAAGTAGTATTCCTTTTTGCCATTTGGATAAATACGCAGACTTAAGCCAGCCACACCCGAGACGCTGACAGAATAATCTTTGTCGCGGCATTCGAGCTTATTGATATCGTTTGCAGTGTCGATAGCCATAATATATATCCGTAATATGATAATTAAGGTTAATGATAGGTTTATGATTGATGACTTATAAAAAGTCTATTCTGTAGAAAAATACAGAAGTATTGGACACTGTCATGGACACTGGTATTCATTAGTATTTTTAGTAAAACCTTTTAAGTAAAGGTTTTTAAGACATAATTATCCCCAAGTTTCACTTGGGGATAATTATAGCATAGTGACCAAATAGTGAGTAGGCCATACGCTGAATAGGTTACACGGCATTTGTACCAACTATCCCGATACATAATTAAATGCGATTATGGTGTCCATGATTGATTCGGTAAGGAGTTGAGTATATTTTTTATAAAATACATGCTCCTGTACTCGCACAGAATATAAAAAGTAGGGTCATAGTACTGTTTTGTGCAAATTTGGAATGTACCAATTTTGAGTGGTATATAGAAAATATATAACTACAAGTTAAATATATTAAAAAATATCAATAGGTAGCTCATTCCTCTTAAAAATAGCTTGATAACGATAAATAGAGCGCTACTGTTTGTGGGTAGATAAAATTTATCGCTACGCAAAAGAAAATAGAGTCAATTCTAATGATTTAACAATCTGTCTATGATTTAAATTTAAAAGGTTATACGTGATGACTTAGGCATAGCGTTTAAAGACTAGATAAGATTAGAAATATTCGAAGGAGTTACAACGTCTGGCTGATTTTTTGCAATTAGATATAGGTTGGTGATATTGAGCGATGTCTAGCCACACAAACAATAGTTGTTGAAAATAGGCGATTAGCATATCTATATTGAAGACTTAGTCAACAGATACAGATACAGATACAGATACAGATACAGATAATAAATAAACTATCGCAGACGAATGGCCATGATTATATCGAATGAAAAGATAAGAACGTATTTGGACGTAACCAGTAGTATTTTAGCAAAGCATAGAACACTAACGGTCAATCATATAGAACATTCAAATCTCAATGCCTAATAAATCGTTAGATGACCGATGTAATAATATGCCTGCGAGAGATGCTTAGAAGTAAAACTAATCAAGCGTGAGCTATCATCCAAAAGATTCGGTTGAATTAACAGGACAGAGTTAGTCGGTGAGCGCTAAATAGTTTGGTAGGATGTTTATACCTAGCAGTATCAGAAATGTATGATCGTCATGATTCTATAGTTAGTAAGGCTTAAACCTACTACTTAATAGGCTTTATTTAACTTATGCGTACCTAAAGTTAGGTTCACGAGTTAAAAGAGGTAATTTCGTAGTAAAAACAATACCCTATAATGCAGAGAAAATTAAATGGTTCATGAACCTTAATGTGTAACATATTCTGAGTACAACAACCCTTATTTAAACTGTTGGGATTCTTAACTGAGACACCTATAAGCTTTAGCATTAAAAGTCAAGTCATCAAGTTACTACGACTGGACAAATCGTCACATTAGTGAGCAGTAGTTCCATCGCAATTAGGTTGAATTAATTATTAGAGTAGCTCATGATGAGACGAGTCAGTGCTATGGTGCATATTCATAATTAGTCCGATATTTTTACATATTAGAGATATTAACGATAGTCAGCACCTTCGATATTCTGTAAGTAGGGTCTGGACTAAAACTTTTTTACCTTACTATTCATAGGGACTTCATTCAGTTTTCTTGTATTCAAGCTATATTAAGCCAAATATATGACGAACTGAACCACTAATGAGAAGGTTTAGACTTTATACATGATTGATCGTAGGGCTCTTATACTTTCAAGTCTTAAATTCTACAATATGTAAAGCATCCATATACATTACATATTAAATCGAATGAGTCCGCCATCCTTACATGTTGCATATATTAATTTAAATAAATTCAAATACTTAGAGAGTAACCCGTAATTATTTTAGGGTTTTTAGTACAAGCTATTAGTTAGCTTTGTAATAAATATCACATAGTTCTATGATGCGTAGCGCAATAGATAAGCTAGTTCAGCAGTTTGTTATAAGTAGTTTCATTATATCAGTCTGTTTTAAGTGATCTGTTAATAGGTTTAAGGGCTGAAATAGATAGTTCCGCTAGGGTATACCTCAGCACAACCAGCCAGGTGCTTTTACTGGTTCGGTTCCCTAGTGAGGACTTGAGTCTTTGGTTGTGTGCTAATAATATCAACGGTTTTCCTACCTCAAATAGTCTCAGTGTGCTTCATAGTGTGCTTCATGGTGTACTTACCATTCATACTCTACTTGTAACTGGTGCGCTATACAGACACTGAACTAGCAAATGTATAAGGATGGTTTAGTCATGAAATTTAATCATGTTGGTATTCCAACGCAAGATAATTTTGAAGGTGAAATTGATTTGCCTCACCTAAAAATGACAGTTTCGGACCACGAAAATAATCCATATGGTATCCAATGGCAACGCTACTGGCAGGGAGCGCCTTATCCTGATGTGGTTAAAACCATACCCCACGTAGCGTTTGTAGTAGATGATCTAAATAAAGAGTTAGAGGGTAAAAAAGTGATCATTGAACCCAACTCACCAAGTGAGGGGCTAATAGTGGCTTTTATCGAAGTAAATGGCGCACCTATCGAACTTATGCAATATTTATGAGCTAATCCGAGTTTGTCAGAGTTAGGCTGGTTACTGAAGTGAAAGCATTAAAAAGGTGTTGATAGAATGAATAATTACTTTAAAAGTCCCTTTAAAGGCAAATCCCTTAAAGAGCAAGTCACTAACCCTAATATTATCGTGGGTGAGCACAGTTACTATTCAGGGTACTATCATGGACATAGTTTTGATGATTGCGCCCGATATTTATCACCAGATCGAACGGACGTAGATAAATTAATTATTGGGCGTTATTGCTCCATAGGTTCAGGTGCCGTGTTTATGATGGCAGGTAATCAGGGGCATCAAAATTCTTGGATAAGCTCTTTTCCGTTTTTTATCAAAGTGAGGATAAGTTTTTTGGAGCGAAGGATGGGTTTGAGCGTTCAGGAGATACTGTTATTGGAATGATGTTTGGATTGGTTCAGAGGCCATGATTATGAGTGGCGTTACTATTTGTGATGGCGCTGTTATTGCTAGTCGTGCTGTCGTTACTAAAGATGTCGAGCCGTATTCAATTGTAGGTTCAAACCCAGCTAAACATATCCGCTATCGTTTTACAGAGGTTGAAATAGCTCAATTGTTAGAAATGCAGTAGTAGCTATGGAGTACAGATCAATTAAAGTCAGCTATGAAACTATTATGTTCTTCACAAGTCAATGCTCTTTACGATTATTGGAAAAGCCTACCGAAAGATGACTATTTAAAATAGTTCACTGCGGTGATCATTTAAAAAGTATGCTCTATACTCTATGTCCTATTCTCGATTGAGTCTTTATGTCTAATAAACTATGTAATGAACCTATAATACAATACGAACCACAGAAATTACGTCCAATAGTAGCTACTATTGGAGTGCTTTTTAAAGATGGAAAGGTGCTTTTAGTCCGCCGTGCTAACCCACCCGATGTAGGTCGATGGGGTTTTCCCGGTGGTAAAATTGAACGTGGGGAAACGGTTAAAGATGC
>ERZ1089244.30-NODE-30-length-35280-cov-6.793357_pt1 | contig 35280 bp, 41 predicted proteins | sample MGYA00383550_ERZ1089244 | MGnify/ENA primary metagenome ERZ1089244 (study PRJEB34543, sample SAMEA5968661) | marine metagenome | biome: water | collected 2014-06-21 | depth 0 m | study: Ocean Sampling Day (OSD) data from North Adriatic Sea
CCTGGGTCCCAATAAGAACTCTGTCGGAGTGACCCTCGGCGACCCGGGAACCCTTCAGGCCAGTTACGTCGTCAGCTGCTCCGATATCAACACTCCAAAATCACAGACCGTCTCGGTCACCATCACCGATCCGGACGCGGGAAGCGACGAGGATTCAGGCGACGACGGCGACGGAGCCTGACTCAGTAGACTGACCGCTTAGCCGAGTTCGTCCGGAAATGGGCAGTCTGAGGAGCGTGTCACCGTGAGCAACCCCACTCGGGGGCCGTGGACCGGCCGGCTTCTGTCCGGTCGTTACGAAGTCCACGAACTTATTGGTCGCGGGGGAATGGCCGATGTGTATCTGGGGCGAGACGGTCGCCTCGGTCGTGACGTCGCCATTAAAGTTCTGAAATCCACCCTCTCGACCGACGAATCAGCGCGTAATCGTTTCCGCCGCGAGGCGATGGCGGTGTCGCAAATGGCCCACCCCACTGTCGTTCGGGTTTTTGACGCGGGTGACGAGCAGGACCAGGCAGACGGACAGCCCGCAGGCTCGACGACTCCGTTTATCGTGATGGAGCACGTCGCCGGACGGCTGCTGAGCGACATTATTCACCGCGGCGTCATCGACGAAGCGGCGGCGCTAGGAATTATCGACGGAGTGCTCAACGCCCTCGAGGTCTCCCACGCGGCCGGAATCATCCACCGCGACATCAAGCCGGCCAACGTGATGATCACGAAAGACGGCGGCGTGAAAGTGATGGACTTTGGTATTGCCAAAGCCATCGCCGAAGGTATGCCCCAGGGCACCGAGACTTCGTCGATTTTGGGGACCGCGCTGTATATCTCGCCGGAACAGGCCCGCGGCCAGGACGCCACCGCCCGCAGTGACTTGTATTCGGTGGGGGTGATGTTCTACGAAATGCTGGCCGGACGTCCCCCCTTTACCGGAGACTCACCGGTCACCGTCGCGTTCCAACACATCAACGACGACATTCCCCCTTTGCAGCTTCAAAACGCGAGACTCACTCCGGGAACTGTTCGTATTGCTAACCGCCTCTTAGCCAAAGAGCCAGGTGAGCGTTTCAGCTCAGCGTCGGAGGTGCGAGAGGCTCTGCTGGCCCTGCCAGAGCCCGGATCAGAGCCCGTCGACGACACCCCGTTAATTTCTCAGGCGCCAGGACCCACCGCCGGCCTCATTGACATCCAACCCTCCGGTGAACCCGATGTCGTCACGGCGAGCGTTCCCCAACCCACCTGGCAATCCCAACAGGAGCCGGCCGTGGAGTTTTCGATGCCAGCAGGAGGAGGCGTCCAACAGGCGAGTGTCCCGCGGTTAGCCATTGGCTTAGGTGCGGTGATTTCTCTGGGAATGCTGGCAGCGATTGTGGTGTGGCTGTTTACCCTGAACCCCGCAACAGTCACCGCGTCCCAAGCTCCAATGGTGCCCGATCTGCGCGGACAGAGCGAAGCCGTGGCCGTCAACACCATCGACGCCCTGGGATTAGACCCCGTGGTCGTGCGCCGGGTGAGTGGGGAATTTGATGAGGGACTGGTCGTCAGGACAGAGCCGGGGCCTGGTTTGCGGATTTCTGAGGGAGAACCCGTTCGGGTGATTGTCTCGGCGGGAGCTGACCAGATCGAGCTGCCGGATCTGGTCAACCAGACCGCCGAGGACGCCAGGGAACAGCTGGCCGCTCTCGGACTCGGTGTCACCGAGGACCAGGCCGACTACTCGCCAAACCTCGAAGAGGGAACAGTGCTCGGGACCACTCCCGCACCGGGAGCGCTCCTGCAGCCAGGAGATCCGGTCACGTTGATTGTGTCGAACGGTTTAGTGCGGGTCCCCGATGTCAGCGGACTCACGATTGGTGAGGCGAACCCCCTACTCAGTGGACCCGATATTCAATTGACGGTGCGATTGCAGCCCGATGCGGGATGTGTCGGTCAAACAGTCCAGGCGCAATCGCTGCCACCAGGCGACCACCCGCAACGCTCGGAAATTGTTCTTCGATACTGTTCCGGATTTGATCCGGCAAACCCCTTCCCTGAAGAGGGCGACGGGTAGTTAGGACGCCTGAACGCGAGGGCTTAAGCCCCGTGCTGTCGCCGTGGCGCCAGTGAGACCGGTTTTTTCCAACCAGTTGGCAAGCATCATGTAGCCGCCTTCGGTGACGACCGACTCGGGGTGGAACTGCACGCCATACATCGGCTTGTCCCGGTGGCACAGGCCCATAATGACGCCGCCTTCTGTCCGGGCGGTGACATCCAATTCTTCGGGAACCGTGCCATCCACGACAGCGAGGCTGTGATACCGAGTCGCCCGGAAGGTGCCCGGAACACCGTCGAATAATTCGTTGCCCTGGTGAACCACTTGGGAGGTTTTTCCGTGCATCAGCTCATCGGCGTGCTCGACTCGGCCGCCGAGAGCCTCCGCGATGGCTTGGTGACCAAGACAGACCCCCAGCAACGGAGTCGATTGCGTGATCGCTTCGTGCACCAGCGCAATCGATATTCCCGCGTCGGCGGGGGCGCCAGGACCCGGTGAGAGCAAGACGCCGTCGTAGCGGGCGATGAGCTCGGGCAGCTCGGCTTCTGTGACCGAGTCATTGCGGATGACATCGGTGGTGGCACCGAGCTGGTGAAGATAACCGTTCAGGGTGTACACGAAGCTGTCGTAATTGTCGACAACCAGGATGTGAACCATCTCACCCCTCTCCTCACCATGTGTCACACACGCTAGCGCGTCTGCAGACCGGGGCGTTTCACCGGTCCCGCCCACGCGACCAGATGGCTCAGATACACTGGCGCGCATGGCGCAAAACTCCAGAGGTCGCAACACGGTCATCACCGCGGAAGGCGACGATAAGAACCCCGTGTGGTTTAAGCCGGTCATGTTCGGCCTCATGCTGATTGGTCTGGCGTGGATTCTGGTCTATTACATCTCGGGCACAGGGTTGCCGGTTCCGGCGCTGGGTGCCTGGAACATTGCCGTCGGCTTCGGCATCATGTTTGTGGGCTTTTTGATGACCACCCGGTGGCGCTAAGAACTACACAGCTGTCGTTTTTCTTCCTGGGGATAAACCTGTGGATAACTGCTCGTTTCCCATCCGCTCAGCAGGACAGATCAAAACAGGACAAAACGGGCGCCCGTGAGCACGACCTGCGCTCCGAAGGTCAGGCCAAAAAGGCCCGCCTGGCCGCCTGGGAAACCACTCTCTCGGTCCCTCACCAGGCCCCACGCCAGCGCGAGACCGGTAATCAACCCTCCGATATGCGCCTGCCACGACACTCCCGGCACGAGGAAGCCCAAGACCAAATTGAGCAGTAAAACTATGAGCAGTTGGGGGTTTTGGACTCCAAACGACTGTTGCAGGACCAAGAGGGCTCCAAAGAGGCCGAATATTGCTCCTGAGGCACCAATCACCGCCTGATCAAAGCCCAACCACAGCACTCCCACCGACCCGCCAAGACCAGAGAGCAAGAAGAGCAGGGCAAACCGGCCGGAACCTAAAAGCCTTTCCAAGAGTGTGCCCAGAACCCACAACGAATACCCGTTGAAAAGGATGTGGAAAAACGACCTCTCCGAGTGGACAAACATGAGAGTGAGCATTCGCCACGGTTGATCGAGGGTGACGGGCGGGTAGTACAGCAAGATGTTGGTGACCACTCCCTGGCTCAGTAATTGAGCGAGGAAAATCACCACAATCGTGCCCAAGAGGCCGTAGGTCACGGGTGTCTGACCAAGCGCATTCATGCGCCTGGCGCGCTTTACTCCAGGCGATGCGTTCTGCGTTGCCTCACGCTGACACTCGGGGCAGTGCACTCCCACCGCCGCCGGGATTTGGCACTCGCCGCAGATTGTCCGCGCACACCGCTGGCAGAGCACGAAGCTCTCCCGGCGCGGGTGCCGGTAACAGTAATCGTCAGACGACGAATCGGACACTAGACAGCGGCGACAGTGACACTCGTGAGGACGACATCATCGACGGGTCGGTCATTCGCGCCCGTGGGTGTGGCCTCGATAGCTTTCACCACCGCCTTGGAGTCCTCGTCCAAGACGGCGCCAAAGATGGTGTGGTTGCCCTGCAGCCAGGGTGTCGGTGCGGTCGTGATGAAGAACTGGGATCCGTTTGTTCCCTGCCCCCCACGCTTTCCGGCATTGGCCATGGCAAGCAGGAAGGGCTCCTGGAACGTGAGCTCGGGGTGAATCTCGTCATCGAACTGGTAACCGGGGCCTCCCGTACCCGTGCCGAGAGGGTCACCACCTTGAATCATGAAGCCTGGAATCACACGGTGGAAGATCACGTCGGAATACAGCGGGGAGCTCTGTGGCTCTCCCGTGCTGGGGTGAGTCCATTCAATGTCACCGGTGGCTAAACCAATGAAGTTTTGCACCGTTTTTGGTGCGTGGTTTTCGAAGAGGCCCAGGTGAATATCGCCGTGGGAGGTGTGCAGGGTGGCGGTGTGAGTATGCGTAGTCATCGCTCTAGTCTGCCAGCTCCATGGACGGAGGCTGTGCGCTGCCCCGACACAATTCAGGCTTTTCTGCCACACTTACCCCGACGTCAGGAGAAGGGAACACAATGGAACTCTCCAAGCGCCGCGAGCGGGAACTGCACAAACTCAGCACCGACGCGTCGGATTTGTGGCACAAACAACGCGATCTCTTTGGTCGCGCAGGCGAGCTCCTGCGTGAAGCGGGTCGCTCGGCCGGAGACATCGGTCGCGACGAGGTGTATCCGAAGACCCGCGACTCTCTCGAGCACGCCTTAGCCCCCGCACTATCCAAGATCCGCAGGGCTCCGCAGCGATCCGAGTCCAAAACGGGCCCTGGTGCGTACATCCTGATGGCGATCGGCGCAGCGACAGTGGCCGTGATCGGATACGCCGTGTGGAGCACACTTCGCTCCGACGAAGACCTGTGGGTTGAAACCGAAGACGAGTAACTAACTGTGGTCGGGGATCCCAATTTCCCCCGTCGCTGTCGTCACCCGGTTTTTCTTCCTCACATACACTCCTCGCCGCTGTGAGGCCAGGTAACTGCCAATCACCACCAAGGGGAATCCGACGAGGAATCCCGGGGTGAGGGGCTCGTTCAGGAACACCACGCCCAACAAGATGGCCACCACCACGTTGACATACGTAATAAGGGTGGAGCGGCCTGGGCCAATCTCTTTAATCAGGGCAAAGAACACAATGAAGCCCAGTGCTGAGGCGACAACTCCGAGGTAAATCACGGCCACAATTCCCTCAGTGGAGGGCATCGCCGCCAAGTCTCCTGGCAGCGTGAAGGCCACTGGGACGGTGTAAATGGCCGTCACCAAAATCATCGACAGGGTGATGACCCCCAATGTGGGGGTGTTGTGCAGTTTTCTATCCGCAATAATCGGCGCCGTCGCATATCCCACGGCCGCGGTCAACAGCATGAGCACCGGGAGAATCTCGATTCGGCCGGCAAAAGCGTCGATTCCCACAAGAGCCACAACGCCGGCAAAACCCGTCACCAGGCCCAGCACGGTCAGTGGGTGCCATGCGGAGCGGTCGCCGAGTACTCCAATGACAAACGCTGCGATAAACGGAACAGTCGTGATTAACAGGCCGGCAAGGCTTGAGGACACACTTCTCTCCGCCTGGGTAATCAGCGCCCACGGAATCACCATCTCCAACACCGCGAAGGCCAGCACATATCGCCACTGCCTGAGGGCAGGCACCAAAGCCTTTTGGGAGAGGGCAAGAGGGAGCAATACCAGCGAGCCAATGGCCACCCGAATCCAGACAATACTGGCCGTCGAAAACTCCTCAATCGCCAAAGCGATGAAGAAATACGGGGTCCCCCAAATGACGCCTGCTGTCAGGAACAGGAGAAGGCCGCGAGGTGACACCAGAGAAGCGTACAGCCGGGGCAGCGCGGGAGACGAATCCCGTTAGAGAAAGGAAAAGGGCGAGTCCGTCATGGACTCGCCCTTCTCACAACAGCAGAGAAAGCTACTTGACAGAAGCCTTCAGCTTGGAGCCTGCCGACACCTTCACGCCGTTACTTGCGGCGATCTGGATGGACGCACCCGTCTGGGGGTTGCGGCCCATGCGGGCGGCACGGTGGGTGCGCTCAAAGGAGAGCCACCCCGGGATGCTGACTTTGGTGCCCTTCTTCAATTCGCTGGTCACCACGTCGAAGATGGCGTCGACGACGCCGTTAACGGCGGCCTGGGTGTGGCCGGTCTCAGCTGCCACTGCAGCTACGAGCTCTGAGCGGTTCATTTGGTCTGGTCCTCCTCGGACTGTTTAGCGAGCAATACCCGGCGTTACCGAGCTGTAAGCAAGCTACCAGCTGGATTTGGTGATGCCAGGCAATTCGCCACGGTGTGCCATATTGCGAAATCTCACGCGAGAAATGCCGTATTTGCTCAGCACACCACGGGGACGACCGTCAATCGCATCCCGACTACGGACGCGAGCAGGGCTCGCATCGCGGGGAAGCTTCTGCAGAGCTTTGCGGGCTTCTTCCCGCGACTCGTCAGTGCCCTTCGGGTCGACAAGCGCCTTTTTCAGCTCGCGACGCTTCTCCGCGTAGCGCTCGACAATAATCTTGCGCTGCTCGTTCTTTGCAATCTTTGATTTCTTCGCCATGTCTTAGCGCTCCTCACGGAATTCGACGTGCTTGCGCACGACCGGGTCGTATTTCTTCAGCACCAAGCGGTCAGGGTCGTTCCGACGGTTCTTCCGGGTCACGTAGGTGTATCCGGTTCCGGCGGTCGACTTCATCTTGATAATCGGGCGAACGTCTTGAGCCTTAGCCATTAGAGCTTCACCCCCTGCTTGATGAGATCGCGCACGACGGCATCAATTCCGCGTGAGTCGATCACTTTGATGCCCTTGGCTGACAACGTCAGGGTGACGTTGCGCTTCAGCGACGGCACAAAGTACGTCTTCTTCTGGATATTCGGGTCAAACCGACGCTTCGTGCGGCGGTGTGAGTGCGAAATGTTGTGGCCGAAGCCAGGCTTCGCACCAGTTACTTGGCAGACTGCTGCCATGGTTCCTCCTGTTGGCTACCGTGAGTCCGAAAGGGGACTCACCCAAGATCACTTGTCGGCACACACGCCCCCATCGTCGATTTCTCGAGAGGCTGTGAGCGTATGCACAAGAAAAGCGGACGACCGCTCAACCCCCACGAGTGTACGCGGTTAAGCCTTCAATTACCAGTCGAATCTTTCTGGCACGACGGGCAGAGCCCAAAGACATCAACCACGTGCTCGGGGTGGGCATAGCCGTGGGCATCGGCAACCCCCTGGGCCCACGACTCGACCGCATGGGCTGAAATCTCGGTTGCCCTCCCGCATCCGCGACAGACGAGATGGTGGTGGTGTCCGGGCTCGCACGCGCGGTAGACCGTCTCTCCCGCACGAGTCAGCGGATCGGCCACACCCTCCTCAACCAGACCGGTGAGGTTTCGATAGACCGTCGCCAGTCCAATCGATGAGCCGTGGTTTTTCAAGACTGTGTGAAGCTCTTGCGCGCTTACGAAGCCGTCCATCTGCTCAAGCGCAGCGCGCACTTCATCTCGCTGTTTGGTGTGGCGCTTCATCGTCCGAGCCCCTCTTCGTGATGATGTCCCGCGACCGGGTCGTCATAGACCACATCGCCGTGGTGCTCGTGGCCTCCGTGTTCGGGATGGAGTGCTCCCAATCCGTAGGCTTCCGCGAGGTGTTCCGGGGTCAACACCTCGGCCGGTGTTCCACTCGCGACAACTCGGCCAGACATCAACAACACCATGTCTGCCGCGCGTGCTTCCTCGAGGTCGTGCGTGGTAAAAACCACGGTGCAGCCTTGGTCAGGCTCGTCGTGGATGATGTCGTCGATGACCTGTGCGGAGAGCACGTCCAGCCCGGTGAGTGGCTCATCCAATAACAAGATGGTGTGGTCTTGGGCGAGTGCCTGGGCGACAAAGACGCGTTGGCGTTGACCACCCGAGAGGCTGTGGATACTTCGATTGGCCAGATTCATGATGTCGAGCTGCTCCATCGCCCACGACACTCGATCACGATCTTCGCGACCAAAGCGCTTCAGAATGCCGGTCGTCGAGAAGCGTCCCATCCGCACCACTTCCCGCACAGTCAACGGAATACCGGGAGTGATGGGCATGTGCTGGAGAACATACGAGACCTTGTCTAACGCCTCGTCGGGAGTGGTGCCAAGCACCACCAAGCTCCCCGGATTCACCTCAAGCAGGCCCGAGATGGCGTGGAGGACAGTGGATTTTCCGCTGCCATTAGGCCCAATCACGGCAACGGTGGAACCATCTGGAATATCAAAACTCGAGGTATCGACCACGACGTGGTTGTCGCGGAAGATGCGCATGTCGGTGGCGGTGATCGACCCCATCAGGCCACCTCCTCCCGAGCCCGAGTGCCAAGCCTGAACAGCTCACGGATCGCCATGACGACGAAGAACAAGACCACGGGAATGAGCGCCATCGTGGCTGAGCCCGCGGTGCCTAAGTAGTAGCTCAGAGTGAGACCGAGCCAGACCGACACCGCTCCAATAATCGCCGCGACGGCAATCAGCCGGGGAATTGTCCTCACCAACAAACTCGCAACTGCGGGAGGCCCAATCAACAGGCCCAGAACCAACAGTGTTCCCACTGATTGATAGCTGCCAATAATGGCCAGCGCAATTAAGGCCAATAAGGAGGCGTGAGCGAGCCGGGGGTGGAGGCCTAAGAGCTGGGCCTTATCCCGATTTAAGCTCAGCGCCACCAGCGGCCGATACAACACGGTGGACACCACAACCACAATGCCTAACAGGACAAGCTGTCCGGTGATATCCGACCAGGACACTCCCAGGGCATCGCCAAAGAGAATGCTGGTTAATGACCCGGCGTAGGAATCCAAGCGGGAGAGGATCACGACACCCAAGGCCAACATGCCGACAAACAGCAATCCAATAGACGTGTCAACTCCTAACGGAGTCCGCCTCTGCACCCATTCAATGGCGAGCACCATGACGAGCGCTGCGAGCGCTGCACCCAGTAGCGGGCTTTGTCCGAGGACAAAGGCGGCCGCCACCCCGGGGACCACACCGTGGACAAAAGCATCACCAAAAAAACTCATTCCCCGCAGAACAAGCCATGTTCCGACAGTGGAAGCCATCAATGCGGCAAGAATGCCGCCCACCAGGGCTCGTTGCTGGAACCCGTAACTAAAAGGCTCCAGTAACCATTCCACTGTCCTAGTTTCCCAGGGCCGCCGCGATCTGGCGAGCGTTGAAGAGCATCATGTCTTGATAGGTCTCCTGCTCACTGCCTGGCTCCCCGATGCTTCCGATGTACAGCGGGACCACATTGAGTCCTCCGCTTTCCTCCGCCACTGCATCCAACAGGTCAGAGGGCACGTGGAAATTGCCAAACATCACCTCAAGCCCTCGATTCTCAATCTCTTGAACGAGCGCCGCTAAGTCCTGCGAACTGGCTTCAGCCAGCGTGCTTCCTCCTGGAATCACGACACCAGCGATATCGAAGTCGTAACGCTCAGCGAAATATCCGAGTGCATCGTGGTCGGTGACGAGAACTCGTTTCTGGTCGGGAATCGCGGACAAGATCTCGATCATTTCAGTCTCTGCACTTCGGATGGTGTCGGCCACCTCACTCGCGCAGTCCACGAATTCCTCGCCGTACTGATCGCCCAGCACTGTCCCGAGAGCGTCTGTCGCCTCAGCCACGCGGTTCATGTCCAGCCAAAAGTGCGGATCGAAGGCTCCGTGCGCGTGCTCGTCGTGTTCTTCCTCACCGTGCTCGTCGTGTTCTTCCTCATCGAGCTCGTCGTGTTCTTCCTCACCGAGCTCATCGCCGTGTTCATCACCGTGTTCGTCACCGTGCTCGTCGTCATGACCACCGAAGGGAAGCGGTGTCCCGACCTCGGCCATGCGAAAGACGATTCCTCCTTCAGACTCAAGTTCCTCAAGGGGCTCGACAAGGCTCTCCTCGAGCTGGAGGCCGTTGGCGACGACCAACCCGGACTCCGCAATAGTGGCCAGTTGTGCCGAGGACGGCTGATAGTCGTGGGGGTCAACCCCGAGAGGCATCAACACCTCTACTTCTGTAGTGCCGGCACATTGCCCGATTTGATTCGCAATGCTGCCCATGATGGTGGTGGTCGCCGCGAGAGTCCGCACCTCCGGGGCAGGGGCCTGCGCAGTTTCTGGCTCAGTATCTGGCGAGCTTGTTTCTGCTGTGCAGGAGCTCAGCACCAGTGTTCCGAGGGCGAGAGAGGTCATAGCCAGGAATTTCATACTGCCGATACTAAACAGTATTGATAATCGTTGTCAATAAGACTAGTCGAGCAGGAGAGCGGGCTCCTCCATGACACTCGCCACATCCGCCACAAAACGGCTCGCCACATCCCCATCCACCACGCGGTGATCGAAGCTGGCAGCAACGGTGGTCACCATGCGAGGAAGCACCTCACCATCAACAATCCACGGCTTGGGCTTAATCGTTCCCAGCGCCACAATCGACACTTCTCCCGGGTTCAAAATCGGGGTTCCGGTATCAACACCAAACGAGCCCAAGTTGGTAATGGTGATCGTCCCGTTCGACATGTCCTTAGGCGCTGTCTTGCCCTCACGAGCCGTCACCGTCAACTTCTCCAACGCGGCCGCAAGCTCTCGCAGGCTCATCAAATGCGCGTCTTTGACGTTGGGAACAATCAACCCCCGCGGAGTCGCCGCCGCCACACCCATATTCACGTAGTGGTGAACGATGATTTCCTCATCGGTCCACGTGGAGTTCACCGATGGGTTTCTCTGCACCGCCCAGATCATGGCTTTGACCATGACAAGAAGAGGGGAAATCCGAATTCCAGCAAATTCGGGCGACGCCTTAAGGCGTTTGACAAACTCCATCGTCCGCGTCGCGTCCACATCGACAAAGACCGACACATGCGGGGCGGAGAACATGCTGGTGACCATGGCGTTCGCAATCGCCTTACGCACACCCTTGACGGGGATGCGCTCCTCGCGCTCCTCCGGCCAGGTCGGGGTGTCAATATTCCTAAACACCTTGGCCTGCTCGGCGTGACGCATCACGTCCTCGCGCAGAATCTCACCCCCCACACCACTCGGACTCACCTGGCTGAGGTCCACCTCGAGCTCTTTCGCGAGTTTCCGAATCGGGGGTTTGGCCAGAACGGGAACAGAATCTTGAATCGGAACCTTCACCTCAGACGCGGTCTCCGGGGTGACGGTTTCCGCTGGCGCATAGCGCTTGCGCCTGGCAGCCTTTTCCTCGCCGCCCGTTCCGTAACCCACAAGATTGTCGGGCTCAGGCGCGTCGCTTGCAACCGTGGACTCCGCGTCCTGAACAGCGGTCTGGACCTCTTCCACCACTGGATCTGGTGCAGGAGCATCGGGAGAGCTATCGCGGATGGTGAGAATCGTCACCCCCACCTGAACGGTGTCACCCTCCTCCGCGAGAAGCTCGCCCACAACCCCTTCAACGGGTGAGGGCAATTCGACCAAACTCTTCGCTGTTTCGATTTCGCAGAGAATCTGGTTCAACGAGACACTCTCGCCTGGTTGAACCTTCCAGGCAACAATCTCCGCCTCAGTGAGGCCTTCTCCCACATCGGGGAGAGGGAATTCAACGATTGCCACGGGACACCCCCCTTAGATTCCTAATATGCCAGGGCGCGGTCAACAGCATCCAAAATGCGATCCACGCTCGGGAGATGAGCCGCTTCAAACTGCGCGGGTGGGAAGGGAATATCGAAGCCACTGACGCGAATAACCGGCGCTTCGAGAGAATAGAAAGACCGCTCGGTGAGGGTGGCGGCGATCTCACTGCCCACGCTCACGTTCTGTGAGGCCTCCTGCACCACGACAGCCCGACCGGTGGACTGAACAGAGCCCAACAGCACATCCCAGTCGATCGGAGACAGGCTTCGTAGGTCGACGACCTCAATACTGGTGCCCTCTTGTTCTGCCACCTCAGCGACCTGTAACAGCATGCTCACGATGGCGCCGTGGCCAATCAACGTGAGATCAGTGCCCGGTTTGACCACCACTGCTTGGTGCAGTTCAGGACCCGGATTGTCGGTATCCACATCACCTTTTTGCCAGTAGCGGCTCTTTGGCTCAAGGAAAATCACGGGGTCCGGCTGGGCGGCAACTTTTTGAATCATCCAGTAGGCGTCGTGGGGGGTCGCCGGGCTCACAATCCGCAAACCTGCAGTATGCGCGAAATACGCCTCCGGGCTTTCCTGGTGGTGTTCGACCGCTCCGATGTGGCCGCCATAGGGAATCCGAATAACGACCGGCATCTGAAGGGAGCCTTCGTGGCGGTAGGTGAGCTTGGCCAGCTGCGTCGTGATTTGATCAAAGGCCGGATACACAAATCCGTCGAACTGGATTTCGCAGATCGGGCGATATCCGCGCATGGCCAAACCAATCGCCGTTCCCACAATCCCTGATTCAGCAAGGGGGGTGTCAAACACTCTGGCCGGACCAAACTCGGACATCAGCCCCTCGGTAATCCGGAAGACACCGCCCAACTGCCCGACTTCTTCGCCCATCACTAGGACTTTCTCATCAGCCCCCATTGCCCGGCGCATGCCTTCGTTCAGGGCCTTGGCCATGGTGAGATTCATGCGCCAGGTCCCTTGTCCACAAAGGACGCCTCGTATTCGGCGAACCAGGCTGCTTGGGCTTCGACCGGGGCGTGGGGGGCGGAATACACATGGCGGAACATCTCGGATGGCTCCGGTTTTCCTAACGCCAACACATCGCGACGGAAATCACTCACCTCGTCCAGTCCTTGCTGGTCCACCTCATCGAAAAACGCCTGCTGTTCGCCTTGGGCCCGCAAAAATGCGCCAAAGCGCGCAATCGGGTCACGGTCAGTCCAGAAACGAAGCTCGTCCTCGTCCCGGTACTTCGTCGGATCATCGCTCGTGGTGTGTGCGCCGATCCGATACGTCAATGCCTCAATAAACTGCGGGCCGCTGCCCGAACGAGCGTGGTCGGCCATTTCCCTGGTCACGGCGTAGCTAATCAGCGCGTCATTACCGTCGATTTGGCGCGAAGGAATTCCATACCCCGCGGCGCGTTGGGCCAGGGGCGTCCGGGACTGCACCCGCACCGGAGTCGAGATGGCCCAGTGATTGTTTTGGAGGAAAAACACGACCGGGGCTTGATAGCTCTGCGCAAACACCATGGCTTCGTGAGTATCACCCTGACTGGTCGCGCCGTCGCCGAAATAGACAATCGACGCCTCGTCCGTCGTGACATCTCCCGTGGCGACGGTGCCATCGAGCCCAATACCCATTGCATATCCGGTGGCGTGGAGCGTGTGGGAGCCAATCACCAATGTGAACAGGTGGAAATTGTTATGGGTTTTCGGATCCCACCCACCGTGCGTGAGACCCCGCAGCATCCGGACAATCTGCAACATCGACACCCCGCGCAGCCTCGCCACCGAATGCTCGCGGTAGGCAGGAAAAATCGAATCTTGTGGGCGGGAGGCAATCGCCGATCCCACCTGACAACCTTCCTGCCCAATAGCCGGCACCCACAACGCCATTTGACCTTGGCGCTGCAGGTTTCCTGCCTCGATATCGAGAGCGCGAATCACCGCCATCGTGCGGTACATGTGCTGCAGAGTGTCGTGGGGCAGCGCGTCGATATACGGCCAGTACTGGTCATAGACCGGGCCGGGCACCAGGCTTCCATCCACCTCAAGTAGTTGGAGGGTGTCCTTCGAAAGAGGCATGACCCCTACCCTAACCGCGGGCTATCAGCCTCTTTCCGTTTCCGTTCCACAACCGAGTGAAGAATTCACCGTCTGGCAACCACACACGCAAGACGTCAGTTCGCCCGAAGCCCTCCAACCAGGCATAGTGGAGGCGTGCTGCGCCTCGTTTTTCGGTCCCTCATCACTGCTGTCGCTTTAGGAGTGGCCGTGTGGGCAGTCCCTGGATTGTCGATGACCCCCTACGCGGAGTCCAGTACCGAAATTCTGATTGGCTTCCCCACACTCGAAGTGTCACTGACGTATTTGATTGTGGCGATTGTCTTCGGAGTGGTGAACACGGTGATTGGGAACACGATTCGTGTCGTGGCCTTCCCGATTTATATCCTCACCCTGGGTCTTATTGCCCTACTCGTCAATGGCCTCATGCTGTTGATTGTGAACCAGGTATCGCTGTGGTTGGGCTTTGGCCTAAACGTCGACGGCCTGAGTGCCGGTGTCTTGGGTGCCCTTGTGCTGAGTATCACCAGCTGGGTCATTGGCTTGTTTTTCCGGCCGCTGCTCCGCCGTCGCCGCTAGGCGCACTCACCGCGTCAAACACCTGAGCCGTGCCCTCAGTGCCTCGTGGCAGGTCGGCCGTGAGAGTCCGCAGCACCGACACCGGTGACTGGTCAATCCGCTTAGCCGTGTCGATATAGGTCTCGCTTCCGTGTGCTCCCGCCACATCCCAGGGAGCCTCACCAGAATCGGTCCGCACAATCACCTGTTCGCCCTGCAGGCTTGTGCCACCCAGCGCAACAATCGGATCGTCGGTGTGTTCAATCCGAAGAGCCGGGTAGTCACCGGTCACCGGCTGCAGACCAACGGGAGCCCCCGCCGTGATGAGAGCGCGGGTGCGGAAGCGACCCGATTCAGCGAGCGCAGTCGCCACCGCACCCCCCTGTGAGTGTCCGACAAACACCACCGGGTCTGACGGTGTGACCCCTGCCCGGACCAGGGCCTGCCTGGCCGCCAGGGAGGCTGCGGCAGGAACACCCGCGACCAGCGCCAGGTTCGAGTGCATATCGAACGGATCACGCTCCTGCCCCAGCGACCACTCCCTGGTCCCGGAAATGAAAACCTCTGTGTGGTGAGTCCCATCGGGAAGGGGATATCTCTCCACTCGGATGGGATGGTCGGTTTCTGGCAACCTGGCCAATCGCTCCGCCACACCCTGAGCAATCGGGACGTCGCGTTCGATGCCGTGCGGCATCACCGTCACCGACCGTGGCCCTCCTCCGGTCAGCTCGCGAGCTACCCGAGCGACATCATCGATGAGGCCATCGCCGATCACGAGCGACGTGCGAAAACGCTCTTGGTCTGCCACCTGCTCGGAGTAGGCCACCAGTGCACTGGCAATGCCCGCCACGTCCTCCAGCCACCTCGAACAGCCGGTCATCAGTGCCTGCCAGCTCTCTGGCCGGTAGTCCGATTGGGTGTGGCGAAGTTCATTCACCGCACTCCTGCCACGAGTGGCGACTTGTTCCAGGCGTTCTGTCAACCACCAGAGATCCTCGGTGGCGACACGGTGGCCACCCGAGGAATAAATGACCAGTCCGGTCACTCGTGCTCCCGGGTGGAGAGGCGCCGATAATCGTCTTCGCATTCGTTTTCCACCCGCCGTACCAGGGCGACAATGTGGTCAAGATTGACGGTGGCCTCGTCGAGTAGCCGCTTGGCCTGGGCTTTACTCGGGCCCGCCCAACTCGACACGTCTGGCAGGGCCCACCACGAGTGGCGAAGAGCAGCCCACTCGGCCTCTGCGGACTCCACCGCTCGCCACACGGTGGCAATCCGGGAAAGCTCTGACACGGCCGTCAGGGTGGCAGGACGAAGAATATTGCCGAAAAACCCCCACCACACGGAGAGTTTTCTGTGCACGAGCCACCACGTGGACAACGCGCAAATACGGCAGAATAGAAGAGTCGGTCAACCCGAGGGGGTAGGTGTGTCAGATCGTCCCCCCGCAGCACTCTCCCCGCTCGACGGGCGCTATTGGTCAGACGTCGAAGGCCTCGCGGGATTCTTCTCCGAAGAAGCCCTCAACCGCACCCGTCTCGAGGTCGAGGTCGAATGGCTGATTGAACTGTGCACGCATGGTGTGGCCGGCGTGGACGCACTGAGCGCGGGTGACCAAAAAACTCTTCGCGCCATCACCCTGGGCTTCGATGCCGAACAGGCCGCCCAGATGAAAGAGATCGAAGCCACCACCCAGCACGATGTGAAAGCCGTCGAGTATTACCTACGCGGTCAACTCGAGGCAGCAGGGCTTAGCCACCTCTCCGAACTGGTGCACTTCGCAGCCACCAGCGAAGACATCAACAATGTCTCGTATGCGCTGATGGTCAGCAGGAGCGTCCACGACATCTGGTTGCCCGCCGTTCAGACCATCATCGATGGGCTTCGGGAGCGGGCGCAGTCATGGCGAGATGTCCCCATGCTCTCTCGCACACACGGCCAGGCGGCGACCCCCACCACCTTTGGTAAAGAGCTCGCCGTCTTCGCACACCGACTGGGACGCGTGGTGCAGCCGCTTCACTCCCTCCACCTTCCCGCCAAGATGAACGGCGCCACGGGCACGTTCTCCGCCCACCACATTGCGTGGCCGGACACCGATTGGGTCTCGGTCTCGAAGGGCTTCATTGAACGGCTGGGTCTGGAGTGGAACCCGCTCACCACCCAAATTGAGTCTCACGACGGATTAGTGGCGCTGTTCCACCAGATGAGCCACGTTGGCACCATCGCGCACAACCTCTGCACCGATATCTGGACATACATTTCTCTGGGCTATCTGCGCCAGATCCCCGTCAAGGGGGCCACCGGGTCGTCGACCATGCCGCATAAGGTGAACCCCATCCGCTTTGAAAATGCCGAGGCGAACCTCGAGATTGCCGGGGGGCTTCTGCAGACACTGGCCAGTACGCTCGGCACCTCCCGCCTCCAACGAGACTTGACCGATTCCAGCACTCAACGCAATATCGGTGTGGCGATGGGCCACCAAATGGTGGCCTGGGCGAATATCGCCCGGGGCTTAGGCCAAGTGGATATCGCTCCTGGTGTCATGGCTGCTGACTTGGAGTCCACCTACGAAGTGCTCGCCGAAGCAATTCAAACGGTGATTCGGGCAGAAATTGCCGCCGGGACATCGTCGATTTCTGACCCTTACGACGTCGTCAAGCAACTCACCCGAGGGGCGAGTGTGACAGCGCAGTCTCTCAAGGATTTTGTCTCCGGGCTGGACATCAGTGACACGGCCAAAGCACGGCTTCTCGAACTCACCCCGGCCACCTACACCGGGCTCGCCAGCAGGCTGGTCGACGAGCTCTAGTTAGTCGTTTCCCGACTCGGGTTTGTCGCGTTGGCCCTCAGGAATCGGGTTTGGCTTCATCGCCAAGAGCAACATCGCAATCACCATGATGACCATGACGAACGTGATACCCATCGCAATGCTGGCGAGGCCCACATCGCGGCTCACCATCAGCACGGTGAGGAAGGCAAACACCGCGAGGACACCGCCAATTGCCACGTATTCGACGGGCGCCATTTTGCGCACTCTGCCGGGTTCATGTGCCATTAGATCTCCTCGCCCCCAGTCTCACTCACGGAGGCAGTACGAGCGCTGAGAGCGGCAATCACACTAAACACGGTGACAATGGCCGCCCACGCCCCGACCAGACCCATTGTCCACACCACATTGGCGGGAACCGCCGCCACGGCTGCTGCCAAGAGCAGAGTGAGGATGCCAAGAGTGATCCAGTCTCGGCGAACGACTTCGTGACTGTCCATTCGAAGACCGCGAAGCAGGCTCGAGCCACCCGCCAGCACCGCCCAGACCACGACGACCCATCCGAGCAGAGCGAGCGAGCCCGTCGTGGCATACAGAGCAGCAAACACCCCGCCAGCAAGGGCCGTCACGCTCTGACCAATCCACCAGCCAAGCCACTGTGTCGGGCGACCCGACAGGGCCAGCACAGCGCTCTGGTCAAGACCCAGAACAAGGAGGAATCCGCCGAAAACCGCCAGGGCCAGCTCTGTCTGGTCAATCCGCAAGAACACACAGAGCACCGCGAGAATCGCCGTCGGCGCCACCGTCGCCCAGAACAGGCGGACCGACACGGCGGTGTCTGGGGTCACGCCGACGCCTTTGGAATCATCGAGAGAATTTTTTTGAACATGGCGCGCTGACCACGCTTGGCTTTGTTCACATACGCCAGGGCTTTTTCGGCATCGTCCGAAGTCCAGGCGGGTGGATGGGCAAGGACAGCTCGAATATCAGCCGGGCGCACAATGCGGTGTGACAGGCCAGCATCATCCAACATGCCCTCCACTTTGTGACTATTTGACGTCAACGCCAAGAACGGTGTTCCCGTCAGCAGACACAAACACACTCCGTGGAACCGTCCGGTAATCACCAGCTCGGCAGACTCCAGAGCCTCAAAAAACCCGTCCAGTGGCACGCGTTCCAGATCCCCCACGAGCCTCCGCCACAGATTCTTCGCATAGCCACGGACAAGAAGGGTTCGCTTCATGAGGCGAATCATCCGGAGGCGAAGTGTCAGCGGAAATGTCTCGTCAACCGGTGGCGTGAGTCGCTCAAACGGCTTCGTCGGGTAGTCCCCCCGGTGTCCCGGTGGTGGGGTCATCGTGACGTAGCGCGAGCCGCGGTCTTCACGGTGCAGGGCATACAACAAATCAGTCGCCGGCATTCCCACCGCGTCGGTGTACACCCGGCCTGATCGGGTCCGCTCCGCGACGCTCTTTCGCGTCCAGCCAAGAGTGAGGTCCGGCACGGTGGTTGCTTTCAATCCCTGCGCAGCAAACTGCTTTTCGCTCCGTGACTCCCGGACATAGCGCAGAAGGAAGTGGCCTGCCTGATGGGCCATCTGATCGGAGTTGTCTTGCCAGACGGAGTTGACCAGGAACACCGGAATATTTCTCTCTGCGCAGTACGGCGCGACCGCGACGAGAGTTTGGGCCCTGGTCGCCGAGTGATGAAGAGTACCCTCGCCATTCACAATCACCGCGGCGGCTGTGTCGATCAGTTTCTTGTGCACACGCCACGTCGAATACACCGAGACGGTTTTCACGTCGAAGCCAGCTCCCGCCAGAGAATCCACCAACCTGCTCATCACCACCTTGCAGCCGTAATGGGCGATCGCGGCGGTGTCGTTGAGAACGACAATCGTCGGGGGATGCGAGGCCACGAGGGTCCTTCCTGCTTTGGAGCCAACGCTCCACGGTACCCGGTCAGTCCACTCCCGGTGCGGCATGGAAGGCGCCAGGCGCAATGGTGCCGAGGATGAATTCTCGCTCGGCGTCTGGATTGTGCTTAACCACATTGTTTCGCCCGTGGGCGATATCGGGCGTTTGGAAAAAGTCGAATCCGTACAGGTCGAGCTGGCGAATATCGACCAGAGTCTTTGCCAAAAAATCAACGGCCATCGCACCGGTCGATGGCCGATGCCCGAGACGCTCAATCAGCTCGTCCTGCCAGCGTGCCGGGTAGTGACGAAAGAATCTGGCTAGATCAATCGGCCCCAGACGTCGTCCCTTTGCCGACATCAGCACAATCCCCTTGGCTGCCGCCCGGCGGGCTCGTCGGAGAAAAGACCATTTCGCCCACGGTGTTCCCCCTGTCAACGTCAGGAAGACGTAGTCGGTGCGACGTCCTGTGCTGTCTGACTGAAGATCCGCAAACGCCCCCTGGTTAATCCGAATGACGAGATCGTGGGAATCAATCTCCGCACCGTAGGCGGTGTCAAGCAAGCTCTGGGCGCTACCCACCAGGGCCACAGAGGCCTCCGTCCAGGGGTATGCCTTAGTCATCAGAGGTATTCACCTGGTAGACCCGGCCGTGTGCCACGGCACCGCGGACAAACTGTTCTTCGGCGATGGGGTCGTGCGGAGCGGCCTTAATGATGCCGGTATAGGTCGTGGGCGAGCCCCAGAAATCAAAACCGTAGACACTGATTTGGTCCACACTCTCGACGGTACGGCGAAGCAAATCAATCGCCATCGCTCCTGTCGAGGGTCTCGCCCCTAAGAGCTCGTGGAGCTCGGCGTGCCACTCAGCGGGATACACAGGAATCAAATACTTCATATCGATGCCGAGAAAAGTGCGCGCTTTGGGAGTCATCGCCACGACCGTGGGTGCTTTAAGCCTGGCCCTGGAATACATCCACGCCTTATCCCAGGCGTAGCCAGACAGCGACATCAAGAGCGCGTCGGTTCTCGTTCCTGTCGATTCGGCGCGAAGGGGGATAAATGCTCCCTGGTTGATGCGAATGACGTACTCCGCCTGGTCAATCTGTGGGCCAAAGGTGCCCTCCCACACACTGGAGGCGTTTCCGACCAGGGCAATGGAGCGGTCTTTCCAGGGAAATTCGCGATCCGGCACAGGCTCTATTCTGCCTCGCTGGCAGCCATCACCAGCAGATCCGATAACTCTCGGACCGCTCCCCGACCTCCCGGGTGTGCCGACACCCAGTGCGCGGCATCCACCACCTGCCAGACAGCATTGGCCGGCGCGGTCGCTAACCCGACTTGTTCCAAACAGGGAAGATCCGGCAAGTCGTCTCCCATAAAGGCCACCTCAGATGCGGAGAGTCCCTGCGTTGCCATCAGCTCCTGAAGAGCAACCCACTTATCGGGAACTCCGGTCAGCACCGGCTGAATGCCAAGTCGTTCGAGGCGGGCGACCCCTGCCTGGGACGAGGATGATGAGATCACCGCGACTGATAGTCCCGCCTGGACCATCTGCACAATCCCCAGACCGTCTTTGATGTCAAAGACTCGTCGTTCCAGGCCAGCAGAATCAATGGCGATGGTCCCGTCGCTCAACACCCCATCGATATCGAGCGCGACAAGACGAATGGCACGGAGCAGTTCCTGAGTGGGTGGGCTCACCTGGCCAGTTCCCAGATGGCCTTGAGCTTGGCCAACACCCGACCCAAATCACCGCTTGGAATCATGTTTGGCCCATCGCTCAATGCGTTGTCCGGGTCCGGGTGGGTTTCCAAGAACAAGCCATCCACTCCCACGGCCACGGCTCCCCGCGCGAGAGGTTCTGCCAGCCAGCGAGCGCCGCCCGAACTTCCGTCCATGGCGCCTGGCTGTTGAATGCTGTGGGTGACGTCATAGACCACTGGTGAAAACTCTCGCATGATGGGGAACGAGCGCATATCGACCACGAGGTCGTGATATCCGAAGGTCACGCCCCGCTCGGTAAGGAAGGAATTCGCGCCACCTGCTTGACGAACTTTCTCGATGGCAAATCGCATATCTCGTGCGGCCATGAACTGTCCGCGTTTAATGTTGACCGCCCGACCGGACTGACCGGCAGCCACCAATAAATCTGTTTGCCGGCACAAAAATGCCGGAATCTGCAGAACATCCACCACCTCAGCCACCGCCTCGACCTGGGCGCTCTCGTGGATATCGGTGATCAACGGAAGGTCGAACTGGTCTTTCGCTTTTTGCAAAATCCGCAGGCCCTCCTCCAGTCCCGCAGAGCGGTAGGAGGAGATGCTGGTGCGGTTGGCCTTGTCGAAGGATGACTTGAAGACCACATCAATATCAAGGTCGTCGCCAATTTTCTTCACCTGCTCCGCCACCGTGAGCGTGATTTCTTCCGACTCAATGGCGCAGGGACCCGCAAAGATCACCAGGCGGTCACCGCCTAGCTGGATGGTGTCCGTAATAGAAATGGGCGGGGCAGGAGTGGGAATCATGAGGGAATCTCTCTATGTAGTTGGTGGATCGTCACCACACCCAAGACCTTGCCAGCACTCACAACAGGCAATGCGGATATGGCGCCTGGCTGATGACCTTCCATGACTGCGAGGGCGTGGGCAAGCAGAGCATCGGGCTCGATGGTGGAGGGGTCGGTCGTCATCACTTCGCGCACCTGCGTGTCGGACAGGTCGCTCACTTCGGTGAGCGCGCGACGCAAGTCACCATCACTCACCACCCCAAGCAGTGCCTCGTCGTCGCCATGAACGACAGCCAAACCCGTGGGGTGACGGGACATTTCGATGGCCAAATCCCGCACACTGTGGTCGGGTTGGAGCCTGGGGATATCGTCCGGCCCCGCCATGATCTCGGCCACCGTACGGTTCAGTCGGGCGCCGAGCGCACCATTGGGGTGGAACTTCGCAAAGTCTGTGCTGGTAAACCCTCTGGCTTCCATCAAACACACCGCGAGCGCGTCGCCGAGGGCGAGTGCCAGCGTGGTGGACGTCGTCGGAACGAATCCTTCCGGGTCGGCTTCTTGATGAATGGAGGCATCGATGAGAACGTCGAGCTTCGACACAATCGGGCTGTGGGTATCGGCGATGATTCCAATGAGTCCGATTCCTCGGTGATGACAAAAATCCACAAGTTGTGCGATGTCGGCACCCGATCCACTTTTTGAAATCACAATGACGACGCCTGCTTGGTCGACGGACCCAAGGTCGCCGTGAAACATTTCGGACGTCCAATAGAAATGGCTTCTGGTGCCAACACTGCTGAAGGTTGCGGCGAGTTTGTGGGCGATATGCCCAGATTTTCCGACTCCTGTCACAATCACATCGGCTGGTTCCCGGTCCAAGATCAGTCGTGCGGCTGCCGCCACCTGTTCAGGAGCGCGATCAAGCGCGGTGTCCAAAGCCTGTCGTTCTGTCTCCAACACGGCTCGGGCGCGCGCGACCAGCGAATCAGTCATCAATTCCCCCTGCAATCAGCGCCTCGAGGTCTTCTGGCACATCAATCGCCCGTGGACGATACTCCGTCACGAAGGTAGCAATCGGGATGTCGTTTTCGAGAAAGCGCAGCTGTTCGAGTTTTTCGCGGCGCTCTAATTCACTCTCACCGAAGGACTTGTGTTCTTTCACGGCCTCTGGGCTGTAGACATACAAACCCACGTGCCCCCAGAGTTGATCACCGTCATCCGTGCCGTCTCGGTCGTGCGGAATCACGGACCGGGAAAAATACAGTGCCCGGCCCGATGAGGAGCGCGTGGCTTTCACAATGTGAGGAGTCTGACCCTCCTCCACACTCATCCGAAAGATTGGCGTACACACCGCAAGCCCACGGTCGAAAAACGCCTCGATCGCGTCGCTAATCAGTGACGCAGGAATAAAGGGATCGTCGCCTTGCACGTTGACCAGTGCGGAAGCGTCAATCCGTTCCGAAATCTCTGCCACCCGCTCCGTGCCACAGGTAGCCTCGGCCGAGGTCATCTGAACATCGGCGCCAAACCCCCTGGCGACGTCGGCCACTTCCTCCGAATCGGTCGCAATGTGGGCGCGGTCTGTCCCCACAGCCTCGACAGCGGCCATCCAGACCCGCTGAATCATCGGTTTGCCTCCCACATCGGCGAGAACCTTGCGAGGGAACCTGGTCGAGGCGAGCCGTGCTGGGATAATGACGTGGGGCTCAGGCACCCGTCCAATCTATCGCGAGCCCCCCAAGGGAGGACGACATGCGCTTGCCACGTCCTCTTCGACGGCTACTGGACCCCCACACAGGTCTGATTACCGGGGTCAAATCTGCTCTTCGTGCGGGTAACCAAGAAGGTATTGCCCGCACGGTCTCGAGGTACCGGCGCCCACTGAAACTCTCTGGGAGTGAGGCCGATGACCTCACTCGAATCCTTGTCGGGCGACTGAGTGACTCGGTATCCCACGACGAAGCCTCCGAATCACTCCAGACAATCGCCAGTGGCCTCGCGCCCCAGTCCCTTCACTCCACGACCTGGTCGGCACTGGAAAACCTGTCTCGAACTATTGGGTGTTTTTCTGCCTCGCTCGCCTTTACCCAGCGTGCCCATCTGGCCATCGAGAAGGAGAAGAGTCGTCCTCGACTGGTTCTCTCCGCCATTCATCGACGGGACCTCGACCTCGCCATCGAACACTTTCGGCACTACTGGACATGGGATGACGACTGGTTCGATATCGCCCACTACATCTGGGTGTGGAGTGGGGGCATCTCCGGTGTGAAGGCGTTTGATCTGGAACCGGAGTGGGCGGAGCTTCTAACGAACCGACCGGTCACGATTCTCGGCCCAGCCGAAACCACCCTCACCAAGAAAAACCTTAAGAAGAACTCGCTCGTCGCCCGAGTGATTATGCAAGACGTCGTCTCGTGGGACACAGCATCTGATCCGTTGGGGGGGCAATGTGACCTGGCGTATGCGAGTCGGGAAACCAGAAATTGGCTGCGCGAGACGGGTTCGTGGGATCAGCTTGCAGATTTTGCGGTCACCAGCCTGCGGGTCGATGAGGGCTCCGAGTTGGGCGCCAGTCAGGTTCCTCTCCGCCGTGCTCACGACCCCAGGCGCCTGATGCTGGGAGGCTCCTCTCCCAACATGATTCCCCTGATGGCGTGGGACGTGATGCGCGTTCCCGGTGTCACCCTCACCATGGGCGGCACGACGTTTTTTGCCTCCCAGGAGGCGTATACCGCGGGTAACAGACGCTTCAAACACACCTCGGGACGTGCCACAGATGCAACGGGCAGCACCGGTGAGCTGTTTGAGCGCTGCCCCACATTTGCCCGGCACAACGTGCTGGAGAATCTGACGTTGATTGCGAACTGGGTGAGTCAGGCAGCGGTATCTGCCGATCGGCCGATGGCACGAGTCGCGGCCTTGAGCCCCGAGGACTACATGGCGGAACTCGATGACCTCTACGGTCGGGACCGGCGATAGAGATGTCAGGGATTACCGGGATCAGTCGCCGCCTGCGCCAACGCCAAGCCGTCATAGCTATGGACGGCATTCGAGACGCGATCGAACAGTGGCGATCGGATCAGATCCCCGTTCTCACTTCCCGACACCAGAAAATCTTTGGGTCCAAAAAACACGCGGCGCTGCTGGCTGAGGTGGTGGCGGGTCGGCTCGACAATCAGATGTCGCATGCCGAAGCAAGCTCGGCACTGGTCGAGGCCTCCACGTCACTGCCCTCGGTGGGGGCCACCCCAGTCACCTGGTTTGTCTGGGAAAACCTGGCGCGAGCCATTGGATGTTTCCGTGCGTCCCTGCACTTCACCGATGGAGCCTTCCAGCACATCACCGCCCTCCCCACCCGGTCAGACGAGGAAAAGGCTCGCGTGTTTCTGGCACACCTGTATCAGGGTGACCTTGAACGGGCGGGCCAGACCTGGCACACCGCGAGCCCCACTCCTGACAGCGGGAACTTGTGGACCGACGCTGGTCACCTTCTGTGGCTACTCAGCGCAGGGCAGGCCGGCGCCTCCGATCACCTCGTTGGGGACGCATTTGCCGACGATGTCTCTGGCAGAGACATTCTCGTGTGGGGTCCTGCTCCGACAGACACCCCACCCTCGCTTCCCGATGATGGCTACGTCGCCCGGGTGATTGCGCCAGGGGTCACCGGGTTTGATCCAGACGATGCGGTCGGCGGTCGCTGCGATATTGCCTATGCGAGTAGCCGGGTGACCAAGGGGTTAATTGCCGAGGACGCAGCCGATCTTTTGGAGCCATTCCAGTGGGTGTGTTTTCGCACAGACTCCTGGCGCCGCCTGTCCGTTCCCCAGGGCCGAACCGCAAAGAACCACAAACGTCTCCTGCCCTCGCCGTGGGATAAGACAAACGTCATTCCGCTAGCGGTGTGGGATCTTCTGCATGTGCGGGATGTGTCGGTGCGAGTTGGAGGGACCACGTTCTTTGCCTCTGCCCAGGCCTACACCCCCCAGGAAACACGGCTGAAGGATGAAGCCAGTGGGAAGACCGACGAGCGGGGGAGCACCGGGCTTCGTTTTGAGCGCTGCCTCTCTCTTGCCCACCACAATCTTTCGGCCCATCACACGCTGATGGCTTTGATGCAAAGAGCAGGTTGCGTGCAGTTTGACGCCGCAGGGGAAGCGGTCTTACGGCTGAGCCTCGAGGACTACATGGACGAGATCGACTCGCTCTATGGAGTAGACGCGGTCTAAACCTTCGGCATATCGGCAAAACGCGAATAGTGGCCCTGGAATCCCACGGTGATGGTGCCAGTCGGGCCGTTTCGGTGTTTGGCCACGATGAAATCTGCTTCGCCGGCGCGGGGGTTTTCTTTTTCGTAGGCGCTCTCGCGGTGCAACAAAATGACAACATCCGCGTCTTGTTCCAGGGAGCCCGATTCCCGGAGGTCAGACAACTGTGGCTTACGATCAGCCCGCTGCTCAGGACCACGGTTTAGCTGAGACAACGCCACCACCGGGACTTGTAGTTCCTTCGCCAGGAGCTTCAGCGCACGAGAAAACTCGCTGACTTCTTGCTGGCGAGACTCCACTTTCTTGCCGGCACTCATCAGCTGCAGGTAATCGATGACGACCATCTTCAACCCCACGCGCTGCTTGAGGCGCCGACACTTGGCTCGAATCTCCACGAGGCTCATATTGGGGCTGTCATCGATATAGAGCGGCGAGGCGTCAATCCGACCGCGCGTTTGTGCAATCGTGGTCCAATCGCGCTGCTCAATCATTCCCTTCCGCATCTTTTGCAGAGGAATCGAGGCTTCCGCGGCAAGCAAGCGCATAGCAATTTCTGCCCGGCCCATTTCCAGAGAGAACACAATGGTCGGCAATTCGTGCTTTATCGCTGCCGATCGCGCGAAGTCCAGGGCAAGAGTCGACTTACCGAGGGCAGGGCGGGCAGCCACCAGCACGAGCTGTCCTCGATGGAAACCGTTAGTGAGCTGGTCGAGCTCCGAGAATCCCGAGGACACACCAAGGAGTTCGCCGGAGGAACCTCGTGCCGCCTCAATTTCGTCGATGGCTTCGCCCACCGCGTCGGTGAGGGGCACGTAGTCATCCGAATCCACGCCGCCCGAGACCTGATAAATCTCGGTTTGTGCGTAGTTGACGAGTTCGCTGGCTTCGCCCTCACTCGCGTAGCCCATATTGGCGATCCGCGTGCCGGCCTCGACGAGGCGGCGAAGGACCGCTTTGTCCGAGACAATCTGGGCGTAGTGCCCGGCACTGGCAGCCGTGGGGACCATCGAGACGATGCTGTGCAGGTAATCCACACCGCCAGCCCGCTGGAGCAGACCAGTTTTCGTGAGCTCTTCCGACACCGTGATGACGTCAGTCGGCTCACCGTGAGAGTAGAGCGACAAGACGGCGTCGAATATCAACTCGTGCTTGGGGTGGTAGAAGTCCCTCCCCCGGAGCACTTCGATGACGTCAGCTACAGCGTCTTTGCTCAGCAGCATCCCGCCGAGAGTGCTTTGCTCCGCCGCCATGTCGTGCGGTGGTGTGCGTTCCCCAGACCGTTGAAAGTCGTCACCGAGGTCGGAGACAACACCGAGCTGAGGAATTGACATACCCACCCTTTACACACACGAAACCGTTATTGACGTTGTACCACTGACCACTGACGCCGCCCGGCGCCTGTGCCGACGTGTCGCCCTGGCGGGGAACAACTAGTGACCGCCTCACTGTAGGGATACCGCTGAGGGGCTTCAACCAACCCTGTGGATAACTATGTGGATGACCAGGGAGCAACTCCGTGGAGAGTGTGTATAACCTGGGGACAAATTGGGTAAAACATGGGCAAACTGGGCCCAAAAAAGCCTATTTAGCGACTCTAAGTCACTAGGGCCGCGAGGGACAGAATCTGTATAAACACCAGGTTGAGGGTTACTAACCGCACCGTTGATTGTGGAGAAAGTGCGGATGACCGCACACCGCAGTCATGCCGATAGGTGGGGGCATAATGCCCCCACCACCACGACATCTAGTGGCCGGCCGAATTACTTTTCGGCCACCACCTGAACGGTGATTCCGGCAACCACGCCCTCGCCGATTCCCACGGTGGCCTGGTGGTCACCGAGAGTCTTGATGGCGTGCGGAATGTCAATGCGTCTCGAGTCGACAGCACCAAGGCCCTGATCGGCAACCGCGCTCTCGATATCGGAGCGTGTGACCGAGCCAAAGAGGCGACCCTCTTTGCCGGACTTGGCCACAATGCGAATCGGTTGAGCCTCCAGCTTGTCTTTCATCGCCACGGCGTCATCGTGTGAGGCGACCGCTTTTGCTTCGCGGGCCTGTCGAATCTGGTCGACTTGCTTCTGGCCACCACGAGTCCACTCCATGGCATAGCCCTCCGGCAACAAGTAGTTGCGGGCGTAGCCGTCTTTCACATCGACGACGTCACCGGCCTGACCGAGTCCTGTCACCTCGTGGGTAAGAATGACCTTTGCCACTTAGGACCTCCCGGCTCCCGCGTACGGCAATAGAGCCATCTCGCGGGCGTTCTTAATGGCCTTGGCCAGGAGCCGCTGCTCCTGCACCGAGACACCGGTGATCCGACGAGCACGAATCTTGCCGCGCTCAGAAATAAAGCGCTTCAGAGTCTGCACATCTTTGTAATCAATGACACCCACCGTGATGGTTTTCACGGGAGCTAAGGGCTTGGCACCCTTTCCTCCGCGACCTTTGCGGCGGTCGCCACCAGCTTTTCCAGCCATGAATTGTCCTTCTGTGTTCTGGGGTTAAAAGGGAACGTCGTCGCTTGCAGGAGCGGCCACACCGGGCGTTGCCCACGGATCCTGGGTCTGCCCACCCGCTGCGGGGGACGCCCATTGGTCATCCGAGGCGACCTGGCGATTTCCGCCTCCGCCACCACTGGACTGTTTCGTCACCGCGGCGGTGGCGTAGCGCAAGCTGGGGCCGATTTCGTCGACCTCCATCTCAATGCTGGTGCGCTTTTCGCCCTCTTTGGTTTCATACGAGCGCTGACGCAAACGGCCAGTAGCCACCACACGGGCGCCCTTGGTCAAAGAGTTCGACACGTGCTCGGCGAACTCCCGCCAGACACTGGCTCGCATAAACAACGGGTCGCCGTCTTTCCACTCGCCGCTTTGGCGGTCGAACATCCGAGGCGTCGACGCGATCGTAAAGTTCGCGACGGCCACACCGTTTTGGGTGTAGCGCAGTTCGGGGTCTGCCGTGAGGTTTCCCACGACAGTAATCGGGGTTTCTCCAGCCACAGCTACGCCCCTTTCTTCTCCGCCGGCTCGTCCTGGCCGACACGGAATGACACGTCTTCGGCGCGCAGCACCTTGGTGCGCATAACGCCTTCGTTTAACCGCAGCTGGCGATCCAGCTCGGCAGTGGCCGCGGGAGTCGCGGTGAAGTTCACGACGGCGTAAATGCCCTCGTTCTTCTTCTTGATTTCGTAGGCCAAGCGACGCTTGCCCCAAATGTCGACCGATTCGATGGAGCCGCCATCATTGCGGATGACCGCAAGAAACTGGTCAAGGCTTGGCTCGACCGTGCGCTCTTCCACCTCAGGGTCCATGATGACCATCAGTTCATACTTATGCACGAATACCCGACCTCCTTCGGACTAGAACGGCCACAGGATTTCTGTAGCAGGAGGGTTAGTGCGATCGCCTAGAAGGCGAACACTGAATAGTAGCCGGCTGCCCGGGCAGAGGGCAAACCCTTCACGGCGCACTATCCCCGCTCAGCCCACCACTGCAGAAGTTTCTCCTTCGCCACTTCCGGGCCGAGAGGCCCATGCTCGATGCGCAGGTCGAGCAAAAATCGATACGCCTCGCCCACCTCTCGCGACGGGCCGATGCCGAGGATGTCCATAATCTGTTCACCGTCTAGATCCGGACGCATGGCGTTTAGCTCCTCCTGCTCGGAGAGCACCGCAATCCGCTGTTCCAAATCGTCATAGGCGAAGGCCAGGCGGTCTGCTTTTTGACGGTTTCTCGTTGTCACGTCCGCGCGGGTGAGGATGTGTAACTGCTCGAGCACATCACCAGCGTCTCGGACATACCGACGAACGGCCGAATCGGACCAGCCCTGATCGGCGTAGCCAAAAAATCTCAAGTGCAATTCGATGAGCGTGGAGACGCGATCGATGGTGTCGTTATCAAAACGCAGCGCTGTCAGGCGTTTTTTTGCCATTTTCGCCCCCACCACATCGTGGTGGTGGAAGGTCACCTGCCCGCCCGGCTCGAATTTCTTTGTCACCGGTTTGCCAATGTCGTGAAGGAGCGAGGCCACCCGCAATGTGACATCGGGTGGCTCACCAGGAAAGCGCTCTTTTTCTAAATCAATCGCCTGGTCCAACACCGTCAAGCTGTGTTGGTAGACGTCTTTGTGGCGATTGTGTTCGTCTCGCTCTTCCCGAAGCAGGGCAAGCTCAGGAAGCACTTCCGCAGCTAAGCCCGAGTCGACAAACACTTCAATGCCGGGGCGTGGCGCGTCCAGGCTCACCATTCGGACAAACTCTTCCCGCACCCGTTCGGCAGAAATATCGGCAATCTTGCCCACCATCGACTGCAGGGCAGCCGCTGTGTCAGCCTCTAACGACATCCCCAATTGCGCGACGAATCGACAGGCCCGCATCATCCGCAACGGGTCGTCAGCAAAACTCACCTCCGGCGAGCTTGGAGTGCGCAGGATGCCCTCGGTCAGGTCGTGGAGACCACCGTGTGGATCCACCAACACCACGCCTGGGACCCGAACAGCCATCGCATTCACGGTGAAGTCCCGCCGGACCAGATCGTCGTCGAGGTTGTCCCCAAACTCGACAGTGGGTTTTCTGGACTGACCGTCATAGCTGTCGGCACGGTAGGTCGTTATTTCAATAGTGTGCTCACCAAATCGGGCCGCAATCGTGCCGAAAGCTCTCCCCACATCCCAGGTGGCATCAGCCAGTGGGGAGACCAAAGCCTCAATCTGGTCGGGGGTTGCCGAGGTAGTGAAGTCGAGGTCGTGCACTTGCTGACCGAGAAACGCGTCTCGGACCGGACCGCCGACGAGGGCCAACTCGAAACCCGCCTGGTCAAAGGCGTCAGCGAGGGTGCTCACCGGAGGGGTAGAGACCAGATTCTGCAGAGTGTCGAGGGCCTCGGCAACGCGTGTCATCGTGCTCAGAGTCTAGACTCGGAGCGTGCCAGCCGAACGGAGTGACCAGCGCGGCAGATGACAAAACTCAGGCCACCCCGCAGTGTCAGGTGGGCCCGTGGCCTGGTCCTCCTGCTCGCCAGCACGCTCGCTCTCACGGTCTCTGCCGTCCCGGCTGAGGCCGCTGCGCCTGCCAGCACGTCAGCGGGAACACTGGATGTCTTCATTCAAGAAGGCGCGATTGTCCAGCCTGGCCAGATGGTGACAGTCCGCGTCACCATCCGCGCCCAAGAAGCGCAACCCATTCCCGAACAGGCGGTGCGGTTATCGCTGACTGCTGAACCACTGGCAACCGAAACTGCCCTCCGACGCTTCCTCGACCGTGACGCCGATCCGGCACTAACGGTGCTCGACACGAGACTGTCGCCCGCCGTGCGGGAGCTCGAAAGTAGCGATGTGCGCATTCCACTTGTGGTTCCAGGCGACCCCGCGGATATCGAGGCTGAACCCATGACCTATGGGCTCCAGGCTGACTTCATCCCTAACCTTCAAGACCCAGAAGCCGACGCGCAGCTCAGCCAACGGCAAATTCTGACGATTGTGCCGGAGGGAGCCAATATCCCCTCCACCCCCGTGGCTCCCATTGTGAGCCTGACGGTCCCGCCTGTGGGAGGCCAACCGCTGAGCGCCGCCGAACTCGAGGCCTACACAGCACCTGGTGGGGCGCTCGATGTCGTAGCCGGGGTCCTCCGCCGCTACCCCGCGACAGTGGCAGTGGATAGCCGAATCACCCAATCCATTTCCGCGCTGGGTGAGGCCGCACCAGAAAGTGCCACCACCTGGGCTGCCGACTTAGGAGGTTTGGGATTCCAGCAGTTTGCGCTGCCCTGGGCAGATACTGACCCGCTCGCGGTTCAAGCTATTGACACCCTGCTCTACGCCCGCCTCGGCCAATACCCCTGGCTCCACGACGCCACCGTCACCAGGGAACAGCTGGAATCCCTGGCACAACGATCGGCCGAGGCCGTCTTAGCCCCGAGCTCGGTGGTCGACAGTGACCGCACCGTGGTGCAGTTTGGGTCGGCGACACTCATCCGGGTTGATGACGAGCTTTCCAACGCACTGCGAGACGGCGTCTTGGCGGCGACCGAAGGGGAAGCCGAGGCGGCTTTGCAGCGAGTGCAGGGGCTGGTGGCCAAAAGGGCGTTTAGCCAAACGGGTGAAGCCCTGGTAGTCGACACGGGGCGGCTTCCCGTGACCGCTATTTCCCTGCGGTTAGAAGACATTCTGGAGCGACTAAACGACATTGCCTATGTCGACATTGTGGGTGTGCCTCTCGGTCAAGAACCCAGTGAACTGGCCTTCGAGATCAACGAGGGCTCACCGCCCAGGGAGTGGAATGACTTTGTCACTCAAGTGCGCGAGCTGTGGCAGTCAGATGTGAGCTATGCCACCATCGCGGCGAACCCCGAAACGGTGGTCGTCAATCGATGGAACCGTTATCAAGCGCTGTTTTCCTCCGCGTGGCTCGATAACCCTGTCGGAGCCCAAGCCGAATGGGAACGCGCTCAGGCAGACTCGGCCGAGTTCCAAGACTCGGTCTATATCGAACCGGGTAGCTCGATAACCGTGTTGGCCGACCGGACAGAACTGCCGGTGACAATCCGCAACGACCTGCCCTCGTCGGTCACCATTCAGCTATCGGTCAAACCCACGCGTGGATTGCTCCGGGTCGAACAGTCCCAAATCAGTGTCGTGATTCCCGCCCAATCGTTCCAGCGGGTGAGCGTTCCCGTGCGGTCACTCGCCAACGGGGTGGCTCCCGTGGAGCTCTCAATCACCGACAGTCTGGGAAATACGCTCAGTGAACCGGTCAACCTACAGGTCACCATTCGGGCGGGCTGGGAAAGTGTGATCACGATTGCGCTCGCTGTCATCGTGGGGCTGGTCTTCGCCGTCGGTATCTACCGGGCCATCCAACGTCAGCGGGCCCGCGGAGCACCTGGTGAGCTCTGAGTCTGGTCCCGCTCGGGACAACGTGGGACGGGCCGGGGTTCTCCTCGCCTCCGGCACCGTCGTGTCCAGAATCTTGGGGTTTGTCGGGGCCATTTTGCTGGCGCGCACACTCGGCACCGTGGGCTCCGGTGCCGACGCATTTGCACTGGCCAATCAGTTGCCCAACAACATCTATGCCCTGGTAGCTGGCGGTATTTTGACCGCCGTCCTCGTGCCCCACATCGTCAAAGCCGGTGCTGATTCCGATGGCGGTGCCGGGTATGTCAACAAGATTGTCACCCTCGGCATCGTGGTGTTTGTGGCGTTTGCCGTGATTGCGACGGTGCTCGCTCCCCTGCTTGTGCTGCTCTATGCCCAGCAGGGCGGAGGCGGTGACCGAGGATTTAGTGACGCGGATATGGCGCTTGCGACCGCACTCGCGTATTGGTGTTTGCCCCAGGTGTTGTTCTACGCCCTCTACAGCCTGTTCGGTGAAGTGTTAAACGCCAGGAAGATCTACGGGCCCTTCACCTGGGCTCCCGTGCTGAACAACGTGGTGTTTATTTCCGGGCTGCTGCTGTTTAGTGAGTTTTTTGGCGACACCAATACCGCAAACGCGGTCGAGTGGACACCGCAAATGGTGGCGCTCATTGGCGGCGCAGCGAGCGCGGGAATCGCGGTGCAGGCGTTTGTGTTGTTGCTGTTTTGGCGCCGTGCGGGATTGCAATATCGCCCCGATTTTCACTGGCGAGGAGTGGGGTTAGCCAACACCGGGCGCGCAGCCGGCTGGTTATTTGGAATGATCCTGCTGGTTCAGATTGCGGGAGTGATGCAAGCGAATGTGGCGACTCTCGCCACGAGTGAGGGACAACCAGGCCTCGCCGTCCTGCGGTTTTCCTGGTTGTTGTTCATGGTGCCGCACTCGGTGATCACCGTGTCTCTCGCGACGGCGTATTTCACCCGGATGTCGACGCATATGCGAGACGGGGACACCGACGCGGTGACACACGATGTGACCACGTCCCTGCGACGCATTGGTGCGCTGATGGTTCTGGCCGCGGCGGGGCTTGCCACACTGTCTGTTCCGTTTGCGAGCCTCTTCGGCGGGAGTGAACAGAACATTGTTCAGATGGGAGTCGTCATTAGCGCCTACGCCTTAGGGCTGGTGGCCTTCAGTTTGGTCTTTGTCGTGCAGCGGGTCTTTTATTCGATGAACGATACGAGGACGCCGTTTGTGTTTCAGATTATTCACACGGCGGTGTTCATTGCTTTGGTCTTGGTGACGGCGAATCTTGCGAGCGAGCAGCTGGCCGCGGGGATCGCAGTGTCGGCGTCAATTGCCTCCACCGCTCAACTGTTGGTGGCGCTTGGGCTGTTGAAGCGGACACTGCCACAACTGCGGATTGGGGCCATCCTGGCACGCCTAGTGGGGTTTGTGGCGGCCAGTATTCCCGTGGTGATTGTCGGTGTCGCACTCGTGGCCACGATGGGAAGCCTGGACATACCGGGTCTGGAGCGCACAAGTGCTCTTACCGCACTGGTGACAATCGTCGCGGTGGGGCTGGTGATGGCCGTGATGTATGTGGGGTTGTTGGTCTTGCTTCGAAATGCCGATATCCGGGAGATTCTTGGGGCGATTCGACGACTCATTCACCGAGTCTTCACCGGTCGGGAATAGCCTCGGCCTAAACTGCGTTAGCGCGGATAGACCCCAATTGGAAGAGCAGAGCTGTTCATGCATGACGTTGTAATCATTGGATCTGGACCCGCCGGATATACCGCGGCGATTTATGCGGCCCGCGCGGGCCTGAACCCCGTCGTCGTGGCATCGTCCGTGGAGTTTGGTGGTGACTTAATGACCACCACCGATGTCGATAACTATCCGGGCTTTCCTGACGGCGTCATGGGCCCGGATTTGATGATGAAAATGCAGGCTCAGGCCGAGCGCTTTGGCACCACAATCATTTTCGATGACGTCACAGAGCTCTCGTTGGACGGACCCGTCAAGACGGTGTCTCTCGGAAACGGCGACGTATTGGAGACCAAAACGGTGATTTACGCCACTGGCTCGGCGTATCGGAAACTGGGTTTGCCGGAAGAAGAACCCCTAAGCGGACACGGGCTGTCGTGGTGTGCGACCTGCGATGGAGCGTTTTTCCGAGAAAAAACTGTCGCCGTGGTGGGCGGTGGTGATTCGGCCATGGAGGAAGCAACGTTCCTCACGCGCTTTGCCGACAAGGTCTATGTCATTCACCGCTCAGACAAACTGCGCGCCTCTCAAGCGATGCAGGAGCGGGCGAAGAACGATCCGAAGATCGAGTTTGTGTTCCACCAGCGCGTGGAACACATCTACGGCGATGGCCAAGTGACCGGTGTCGGTCTTGTGCACACCGAAACCGGTGAGGAAACCACGCTCGATCTGGATGGGCTGTTTGTGGCCATTGGCTCAGACCCCAGGACGCATATTGTTCACGACAAACTGACCTTGACAGATCACGGAACGATCTGGGTGGACGGCAGGTCCTCAAAGACATCTGTTGAGGGAGTGTTTGCCGCCGGCGATGTGATTGATCCGACTTACCGCCAAGCGGTGACAGCGGCCGGGTCAGGAACCGTTGCCGCCCTCGACGCCCAGCTCGCCGAGCAGACCAGCGCACTGGCCTCCGCCG
>ERZ1089244.35-NODE-35-length-30598-cov-6.088564_pt1 | contig 30598 bp, 27 predicted proteins | sample MGYA00383550_ERZ1089244 | MGnify/ENA primary metagenome ERZ1089244 (study PRJEB34543, sample SAMEA5968661) | marine metagenome | biome: water | collected 2014-06-21 | depth 0 m | study: Ocean Sampling Day (OSD) data from North Adriatic Sea
CGGTACCTGGTCGGTGACCCGAGCAATGCCAAAGTCGGTGATTTTGACCGCCCCGTCGGGAGTGATGAGGAGATTGCCGGGCTTGACATCCCGGTGAACGAGGCCTGCTTGGTGGGCTTGGTGGAGGGCGGCGGCGGTTTGCCGAACAATCGAGAGCACTCGTTCGGGAGGGAGGACTTTTTCTCGCTCCAAAATGGTGCTGAGCGCTTCGCCCGGCACCATTTCCATCACGAGGTAGGCGTTTCCCTCCTCTTCGCCATAGTCGAACACGTTTGCAATGCCTTCGTGGTTGACCAAGGCGGCGTGACGGGCTTCCGCGCGGAACCGCTCCCTAAACCCCGGGTCACCGAAATACTCTTCTTTCAAAATCTTGATGGCGACTGTTCGGCCAATCACCGTGTCCGTGGCTTTCCACACTTCGCCCATCCCACCGATGGCAATGCGGGAGACCAGTTCGTAGCGCTCGCCGTAGACCTGTCCGGTACTGGGCCTCATCGGTTCACCGCCTTTTCCATCACTGCTCGGGCAATCGGGGCGGCCACCGTGTTGCCGGTGCCATCAGCAGCCACACCCTCGACCACGACGGCTACCGCGATATCGGGCTGTTCGGAGGGGGCAAAGCCGGTGAACCAGAACGACCGACCATCACCAATACCTGTTTCTGCGGTGCCGGTCTTCCCCGCCACACTCACACCGGGAATTGCTGCTCGATCGGCAACCCCCTGACGAACACCGACGGTCATCATCCGCCGAAGTTCGTTCGCGGTGTCCGGCCGAAGCGGAGTGGAATAGACCGAGGGTTCGGTTTCTTGGAGCACCCGCAGGTCATCGGAGAGCACCTCATCGACCACATGCGGTGTCATCAGTTCTCCTCCGTGGGCAATCGCTGAGGACATCATCGCAACCTGAAGGGGGGTGACCCGCACGTCGAACTGCCCAAATGACGAGAGCATGAGTTGTGCCTGGTCCATACCGCGGGGATACCGGGAGGGGGTGACCGTCATGGGGATTTCCAAGGTGGCTTCGAAGCCAAAGTCATCCGCCATAGAACCAATCGTTCCCTCTCCCAGCTCCACTCCCAGTTGTGCGAACGGAATGTTGCAGGATTGGATTAGCGCCGTTTCCAGCGTCACGGTCTCCTCCGGACCACATAACGCCCCTCCCGCATTCGTCACAATGTCCGTGGAGAGCGGAAGTTGCAGTTCCGGAGGGTTCGGAAAGTCACTGCTGGCACGGTAGCGACCAGAGTCGAGTGCCGCGGCTGTGACCAGCACTTTGAACACACTGCCCGGGAAATACTGGTCGCCTGCAATGGCCCGGTTTGCCAGAGGTTTCATCGGGTCGGCTTCCAGGCCCCGGTAGTACTCGATCACGTCGGTCGTGCTGTGTGCGGCCAACTGATTGGGGTCATAGGTCGGGTTGGACACCATCGCGAGGATCCGTCCCGTGGAGGGCTCCACGGCAACGACCGATCCCGCCCGATCTCCGAGTGCTTCGGCTGCGGTGGTTTGTAGCTCGTGGTCGAGGGTGAGAACAACGGTGGCACCGGTGGGTGTCGACCCGGTGACGAGGGCGTTGAGCTGGTCGAGAAACTGCTGACTGGATTGGCCGGTGAGGAGGGCGTTGAGTTCGCTCTCCACTCCGGCGTTTCCCTGGGTCAGTGTGTAGTACCCGACCACCGGCGCGTAGAGGCCCGGGTGGGGATAGGTGCGGAGGAAACGAAACTCGGAATCGACTGGTTCGGTGGTGGCGACCAGCTCGGAGGAGGCAAAGATTTTGCCGCGCTCGGCGGAGAAACTCTCATACAAGTTTCTCACGTTTCGATCGTCTGATGTGAGGGAGGGTGCTGCCAGAACTTGGACGACGGAGGTGGAGACAAACAGCGACACAAATAACACCAGCACCGCGGCTCCGGTGACACGCAGTGACCGGGTCATGACATCCCCCGCATTCGGTTTTCGCGTTTCGTGGCGTCATCACTGAGGCGCAGAATCAGCGCCACAATCACCCAGTTCGCCACCAACGACGATCCGCCGGCAGCCAAGAACGGTGTGGTCAATCCAGTGACCGGAATCAGTCGAGTGAGACCGCCAATGACGACGAACACCTGGAGGGCAATCACAAACGCCAGTCCAGTCGCCAGAAGCCTGCCGAAGTCCTCCGTACCGAGGTATCCGACGCGAAAGCCTCTGCTGATTAGTAGCAGATAGAGCGCCAAGATTCCGAAGATTCCAATCAGCCCGAGCTCTTCCCCGAGCGCTGCCACGATGTAGTCACTTTCTGCCAGCGGGACGAGATCGGGTTGGCCCTGCCCCCAGCCGGTGCCGATAAATCCCCCCTCGGCAAACCCAAAAAGCCCCTGCACCAGCTGGTAGCTCCCACCCGTGGCCTCATAGACCTCGGGAGAAAACGAGTTCAACCAGCCAGCGATCCGGCCTTGGACGTAGGCAATCTGGCTCCCAACGGCGAGCGCTCCCACCAGAAACAGTCCACCGCCAACGACAATCCAGATGAACCGATCCGTCGCAATAAACAACATCGCGAGAAATAATCCGAAATACAACAGCGATGTCCCGAGGTCTCGTTGGAACACCAACACTCCGAGCGACAGCGCCCAGACGGCCAGTAACGGCCCTAAGTCGCGGAGCCTCGGCCAGCGCACACCAAGCAGCTGCTTGCCAGCGACCACCAGGCTGTCTTTCGCGGTGAGGAGGTAGCCGGCAAAGAAAATGGCCAGTGCGATTTTGGCGAATTCGCCGGGTTGGAAAGAAATCTGACCAAACTCCACCCAGAGCGTGGCGCCGTTCACGGTTCGGCCTATCGGGGGAATCAGCGGCAAGACGAGCAGGACGACCCCTGCCAGCATGGCGAGGTAGCGATAGCGCTGGAGTACACGGTGATTGCGCACCACAGCCAGAACAATCACGACCAACAACAGCGCCACTGCCGTCCAGGCCATCTGTCGAATACCGGTGGCTTGCCACCCGCTCATTCCCTCGGCAATGTCCAGCCGGTGAATCATCGTGATCCCTAAGCCGTTCAACATCGTGGCAATGGGCACGACGAAGGGGTCGGCATCTGGCGCCAGCCAGCGGATCACCAGGTGGACTAAGAGAACGAGGACGGCGAGACCGCCGATATAGCCAAAAATGCGTAGATCGAGACCACCCAGTGCACCAAACTGCACCAGCGCCATCGCCACAGCGCTCAGCCCCAAGGCGAAGAGAATCAGCACAAACTCGAGGTTTCGCATGCGCTTTGGCACACGGACTCGCAGGACGACTCGACCGGTGACGGGCGAGACCGGAGGAATGGTCGCCTGACTACTCACGGGTCAGCCGCTCCACAATTCTTCTCGCCTCATCCAGATTGTCCGCTGGCAGGGTGTCGCGCACACTGTCTTGAATAAACGGCGGGAGATCGTCCACAGAAATACCGGTTTGTTCGTAGGGGGTGGAGAGGCTGAATGGCCCCACGTTTTGTTGCACTCCCTGATAAATCACGACCACACCGTCGTCTTCGCCCACGAAGTATTTCGTTTGAGTCCATTGGTAGCTGGCCATGACGCCCCAGAACAACGCGGCGATCACAATGACGACACCCACTGCCCAGACAATTCGACGGCGTCGGTGTCGGCGCTTGTCCTCTTCGATGAGCTCTTCGAGGTAATCCTCTTCGGGTTCGAAGTGCTCGTCGAATACCGGTTGCGGCCGGAGTGGGTGTAGCAGCATTGACGGCAGCGACTGCACCCGGGTGACAGGACCCGATTCGTAGGTGAGAGGTTCCGCTGCTGAGCCCACCACTTCGGGCGCGATTGGCGGTGACGTGTCGGATTCAGCGTCGACGTGGGCAACAACGACCGTCACATTGTCCGGCGCTCCCTCAGCCAACGACGCCATGACGAGTTTGTCGACGGCCTCCCGGGGATCCTGGATTTCTAAGAGGATTTCGGCGATTTCTCGTTCGCTCACGTAGCCGCTGAGGCCATCGGAACACAGCAACCACCGGTCTCCAGGCGCTGTCTCCACGATGTGGGTGTCGACTTCCGGGTCTCCCTCGATGTCACCAAGAACCCGCATCAGGACACTGCGCCGGGGGTGCACGGCGGCTTCGTCTGGGGTGATTCGTCCGCTATCGACCAGACGCTGCACAAACGTGTGGTCAGAGGTCATCTGCTCGAGGACACCGTCTCGCAGGCGGTAAATCCGGGAGTCGCCGATGTGGGCAATGACCATCTGGGTTCCCACCCGCACCATCGCGCTGACTGTGGTGCCCATACCGGTGAGTTCCGGGTGGTCAACAACCGCTTCGCTCAGTTCTTTCCCGGCTTCCAAAATTCCCCGGTAGAGACCTTCTCGCGCGTCGTCCACAGAGGCGTAGGACTGATCCAGTTCGACCAGATGTTTGACGGCGATGGCGCTTGCGACATCGCCGCCGGCGTGACCGCCCATCCCGTCGGCCACGACATAGAGGTGGTTGCCGACTGATCCAGAGTCTTGGTTGGTCGCTCGGACCTTCCCGATATGGGAGGCCGCAGCGCTCAATACCTGAGGGACCACGGGGTTAGCGCCTCAACTCGAAGGTGGTTTCGCCCACCTGGACCGGGGTATTGAGGGGAATGGGGGTGGGGATACTGACTTTTCGCCCATCCAGCAGGGTGCCGTTAGTGGAATCCAGGTCTTGGACCATCCACTGGTCGTTCCACAGCATCAGTCGGGCGTGGTGGGTGGAGGTGAAGTCGTCGCGGATGACCAGGCTCGACTCGGCTGATCGCCCAATCGTGAACTGGTCGTCGGCATTAAGCGCTACTTCCAGTCCCTCTTTGGGACCAGAAGTCACGACCAATGTGGTGGCGAGGCCCTCACCACCGGCAATCGGTGTGGGCTGGGTGGCGGTGGACGGACCAGACGACGAGCCGTTTGCGTCTGGACGACGCATCGGTGGCCCGAAAAGATCGGTGCGAAGAGCGTAGACAATCGCAAAAATAAACGCCCAGAGAAGACCGAGAAAGGCGAGTTGTAAAACAAAAAGCGTGAGTTCGCTCACCCGGCATCCTCCGTGGCGGTCTGGGGCATCTCCAGAAGTTGGTGGTACCCCTCAGATGTTTGCGGAACCACCTGCACAACAATACGCGCCTGACCGATATCGAGATGGCACTGGTCAGGCAGTGCTGCTCTGCTGATGGCCACTCCATCGAGTGACGTGCCATTGGTGGAGCCCAAGTCCACAATCTCGGCGCGTGTGCCATCCCAGACAATCTCGCAGTGCCGTCTTGAGACCCCCCTGGCACGAATCGATATACCGGCCTCACTGCCCCGACCAATGAGGGTGTGCCGGCGGACGATCGGTTATCGCCTGCCGTCGTAGTCCAACACCAGAATCCAGACAATCCCGTCTTTAGTGACCGACGCAGCGACCCCGACCATTCCTTCGCTAAGCGATGGGTCTGCTGCTAAAGAAATGGTCACCGTTCCTGTGGCGTGATACCCCTGGGCGTCAAGGTGCCGAGCGACATCGTCGCTGATTTCTCGAACAAGGGCGTCACCGAGCTCCGACATCCGCTCATAGTCAGCGTGGCTGAGTGAGACCGTGTAGTGCTGCGGGACCAGGATTCTGGTGCGGGACACAATTACCCCGTGAGAATCCATTTCTCGTTTTATTGCCGCCACCATTTCTAGCGGGTGGACACCACTGCGGAAGGTTTTTGCGAAGGCTCCTCCCACGGCGCGCTCGACCGAACGCTCAAAGCTGTCGAGAAAGCCCACGGATCCTCCCCCCGAGGTGTGACCCCGATGCTAACCGGGTTTGGAGGCCCCATTCTGGGCAGGATGTGCCTGGGGAGAGGAGTCGGCGCTGTGCTACTCTCAGCCTGGCGCCCGCTGGCGGGCGCACTGCGCGAGTGGCGGAATTGGTAGACGCGCTGGCTTCAGGTGCCAGTGCCCGCAAGGGCGTGGGGGTTCAAGTCCCCCCTCGCGCACGACGTTTTCTCTCCGCAAATCCCTGTTCGGGAATACCCTGGCGGTGTCGGTCGTTACATCGCTACAGAGGAGGCCCCATGAGCACGCTCGTTGTTGATGTGTCGGGAATGACCTGTGATCACTGTGTGAACAGTGTCACGAAAGCCGTCGGTGCGCTGGAGAAGGTGGAGTCGGTCGAGGTGGAGTTAGAACCAACCGGAAACTCTCGGGTCACCATCACCCACACCGGTGCGGAGCTCGGCGACGTGGCTAGTGCCGTCTCGGCAGAGGGCTACACCCTCGAGGCGGTCGCTGAGCAGTCGTGAGTCTCATCACTCCGGATGCGAGCCACTCTGTCCAGCTCGATATCGAGGGGATGACCTGCGCGTCGTGCGCGGGACGGGTGGAAAAAGGCCTGAATGACCTTCCGGGTGTGACCGCCACGGTGAATTACGCGACCGAACAAGCCACCGTCTGGGCAGAAGCCCCTGATCTGGAAAAACTGGTCGCCCAGGTGGAAAAAACGGGGTACCGGGCTCGCTCGTCGAGCGAATCCACGGGACCCCGACCAGACCGGGTTGCTGAACTTCGACGTCGGGTCATCCTCTCGGCCCTCTTCACGGTTCCCGTCGTGGTGCTCAGTATGGTGCCGCCCCTGCAGTTTCCCGGCTGGCAGTGGGTGGTGGCCGCCTTGGCGCTTCCGGTGGCGGCGTGGGCGGCATGGCCCTTTCACCGCTCGGCATGGGTGAACGCAAAGCATCGCGCGGCAACGATGGACACGCTGGTCTCGATTGGTGTCTTGGCAGCGATGGGCTGGTCGTTCTACGCCCTGTTTTTCGGTGGCGCTGGTGTGATCGGGATGACGATGCAGATGCATCTTTTTGCCCCGCCCAGCGAAGTCGGAAACGAGGTGTACTTCGAAGTGGCCGCGGCCGTCACCACCTTTATTCTTCTGGGGCGGTACTTAGAAACCCGGGCGAAGCGCGATGCGGGAGCAGCGCTCCAGGCACTGTTGCGAGCAGGAGCCCACGAAGCCCGTGTGCTACGAGAGGTGCCAGGCCCCGACGGTCCGATTTCCCTTGAGCAGGTCGTGCCTATCGATCAACTGGCCGTGGGTGCGATGTGTGTGGTGAGGCCGGGTGACCGGATTCCCACCGATGGAAATGTCCGTGAGGGACAATCGGCGATTGATCGAAGCGTGGTTACCGGGGAATCCGTGCCGGTCGAGGTAGAGCCCGGAGACAGTGTGATCGGCGGAACGATTAACGCCCACGGACGCCTTGTGGTCGAAGCCACTCGGGTTGGGGCTGATACGCATCTGGCGCGGATGGCGACGATTGTGGAGCGCGCCCAAAATGGAAAAGCCCGATCTCAACGGCTTGCCGATTCCATCTCGGGTGTCTTTGTCCCGATTGTGATGGTGCTGTCGGTGCTCACCCTCGCCGGCTGGTTAATCTGGGGACCCTCAGCGGAATGGGCGTTTCGCGCGGCGGTGGCGACGCTGATCATCGCCTGTCCGTGTGCTCTTGGTCTAGCCACCCCCACCGCATTATTGGCGGGAACGGGTCGAGGAGCAGAGCTTGGCATTCTGCTGTCCGGACCAGAAGCCTTGGAACAAAGCCGACACGTCGACATCGTGGCGATGGACAAGACCGGCACTCTCACCACGGGGCAGATGACCGTCGTGGGCACTGCGGTCCACGGAGTGTCGGAAGACGAGTTGTGGAACACGCTGCTGGCCGTGGAGCAGTCCTCGAGCCATCCCATCGCCGAGGCCCTCCGTCGAGAGCGACCTGAAGCGGTGGTCGGCACCGTGACCGAGTCGAGGGCGCATGCAGGCTTTGGTGTCTCCGCTGTCCACGACGGCAAGAAAGTGTGGGCGGGTCGGCAGTCCTGGCTTGTCCAGCAGGGGCAGGCCGTTCCAGATGAGCTTGCCGACCAGGTGGTCACAGAAACCCAGGCGGGATATACCGGCGTCTGGCTTGCCGTGGAGGGTGTCGTGTGGGGGGCGGTTTTCCTTTCCGACGAACCCAAAGACACCGCGCTCGCGACCGTGAATGCTCTCCGACACCAGGGCGTTCAGGTGGTGTTGCTGACCGGAGACAGCCAGGGCGCCGCGTCTCGGGTCGCAGAGCTTCTCGGCATCGAGACGGTCATCGCGGAGGTCACCCCAGAAGGAAAAGTCGAGGCGGTCTCCGCTCTGCAAGCCCAGGGCCACCGTGTGGCCATGGTGGGAGACGGCATTAACGACGCTCCCGCCCTAGCAACGGCGAATGTTGGCATTGCCCTGGGGTCTGGAACGGACCAAGCCATGTCCGCCGGCGACATCACGATTACCCGCGGCGATATCGACCAGGTGCCCACGGCACTGCTGTTGGCGAGAAAAACGCTGAATACGATTCGGGGAAATCTGTTTTGGGCTTTTGCCTACAATGTGGTTGCCCTCCCGCTGGCAATGGCGGGAGTGTTGAACCCGTTGATTGCCGGAGCAGCGATGGCGTTTTCCTCGGTGTTTGTGGTGTCTAATTCGCTTCGTTTGCGGGGATTCCGCGCCACCAGCGCTCGTACATCGCCCGTTCAAACTCCGCGCGACTAATTTCTGCCTCACTCGTCAACCGGAACGCGTCATAGGCCTCGCGAAAGAACTCTTCTCGCCTGATATCCGACCAGCGTCGGACCCGCTCCAGTGGATCGTTGCCCACCCAGTGGGTGCTTTTTCTCAATGTCCGCACTAACCCCGTCACTCCCACGACCAGCGCCACCAGGGCAAGAAGCCCGGGCAGTAAGAACGCGGGGAAGCCCAGGGCAAAGGGGGAGACCGTGACGGTGAACAAACCCGCTGCGCTGAGGCCAAACCACCAGCCAATTGCCCGAGACGGCGGAGGGGCGTGGTAACGAAAGAAGGAATACCAGGCCGCCCCGTTTTCTTCCCAAAACGGCCAGTGAGGTGGTGCGGGTGTGCAGTCTGGATAGGGCTGCCAGCCCTCCGGCGGGATAAACCCTTGATGGAGAGAAATCCATTCGGGGTGTGGCTCTCGCCATCCGTCGGGAACAACGAATCGGAGCGGAAGATCCTCGAGGCGATTCCACTGCGGCTCCACGTGCGACTCCCTGGGTTCCTAGAGGGGCATTCCGGCGCGTGGTGCGGGGAGGCCGAGCAGGCTTCGAAGCTGGCGAGGAGTGGCGGCCTGGTGGGTTGCTGCGTCCCATTCCGCGGGAGTGCCATAACCCCACTGCACCGCAACACTGTCCAGGCCGTGGGTGTCAGCGCCATGAATGTCGTGGATACGGTCGCCGATCATGACGGTGCGCTGTGACTGCTCGGCATCAAGGCCTAAGCCACTCAATGCGTCCTCAATCATCAGGTGTTTTTCACCGCGGGTCTCATCGTCCGCTGCGGCGGCAATCACCTCAAAAAATGGCACGAGCGTGAAGTGCTCCAGCATCAGAGTCGCCGGTGTCCGGGGCTTGGAGGTGGCAATGGCGAGGCGTCTGCCACTCTCTCTCAGATCCCGCAACAAATGACCCACACCATCAAACAGACGGGAGTCGTAGGCGCCAACGTTGAGGTAGCGCTGTCGATAAATCGCAATCGCCTCATCGACTTCTGCATCCGATAGTCCCAGTTTGTTCCGGAATGACTCCGGCAGTGGAGGACCGACCCAGTGCAACAGCTCAGCCATAGGCGGGACGGGGTGGCCTATTTTGCGCAGTGTGTAGGCGATGGACTGCGTAATCCCGGGAGCACTATCGACCAGCGTTCCGTCTAAGTCGAGAAGGATGGTGTCGTAGTGGCTCACTGGCTCAGTGTAATTTGCCCGCAGTTGATGTCTCTCAGGGCGAGTGCTCAGAGGCGAGTGCTTAGAAAAGAGTGTCGCCGGGGGTCTCCGCCCCACGCAACGCGTCATAGTCCAGAACGACACACTCGATTCCCCGATCGGCCGCCAAAGTCTTTGCCTGGGGAGTGATTTCCTGGGCGGCAAAGACGGCCCTGATGGGTCGCAGGTGGGGGTCTCGGTCGAGTAATTCTCGGTAGCGGGTGAGTTGTTCGACACCGTCAATCTCCCCGCGGCGTTTGATTTCAATAGCCACTGCGGTGCCATCAGAGGAACGAGCGAGCACGTCCACCGGACCGATGGCCGTCGGGTATTCCCGCCGCACAAGCGACAGTCCGTCATCGATGGCCTCTAGTTGTCCCGCCACAAGACGCTGCAGTTCAGCCTCTACCCCTTCTTTGATGAGGCCTGGATCGTCGCCTAAGTCGTGGGCAATGTCGGAGTGAATAGTGTGAATGCTCACCACGAGTGTGTCGGCCGTTTTCTGATGGGTCACCCGCCACAGCTCCGTCACTCCAGCTTCCTGCGCCGTCTCATCAGGCTCCAGCGTTGTCATCACACACGGCGGCGACATCCAGTTCAAGGGTTTGTAGCTTCCGCCGTCGGAGTGGATGAGCAGGCTGCCGTCGTTCTTGGCAATGAGCAATCTGGTCGCGAGCGGCAGGTGCGCTGTGAGCCGTCCCGCATAGTCGACGCTGCAGGTGGCGATGACGACTCTCACCGAGAGTCTCCACCAGGGAGTGGTTTTGTTGCGCCGGTCACCAGTAATCCAATGAAGACGAGAATCGCCACACTCCACAGAGCCGTGAGAATGCTGGTGAACTCTGCCAACCCACCAATGAGTGCTGGGCCAATCAGAAACGCGGCGTAGGCGATGGTCGCGACGGCACTGACCCGGGCAGGGCCACGAGACGGGTCGTCGGCTGCTGCCGACATCGCCACGGGGAACCCGAGCGCCGTGCCCAGACCCCAGAGCACCACCGAGACGATATTGGCCCACAAGAAAGGAACCAGAAGCACCGAGGAGATGCCGATGAGGGCGGCGACCGCACTGGCTCGGAGCACGACGACTCGTCCGAATCGATCCAACAGCGGAACTCCCGCAATCCGACCCACCGTCATGGCCGAAGTGAACGCGACGAACCAGAGGGCTGCTTGGGCGTTGCTGTAGCCGCGGTCATCCACCATGGCCAAGGGAAGCCAGTCGCTTGCCGAGCCTTCCGCAAACGCCATGCTGAGTGCGACGATGCCAATCAACACTGTGCGGGGTTCTTTCCAGACCGCGAGCCGGGAGCCGACAGTACTTGGCTCGTCGCCGTCGGTGGTCGAGCCTTGTGGCCCACCCATTAAATAGACGCTGTATATCGTCGGGCCAATCAGCACCAGCGCCATCACCGGAAAGTGGATAGCGACGCCAATATCCAAGGAGCTGGCTAGTGCGGAGATTCCCCCGCCAGTGACCGTTCCCAGTGAGAACAGCGCGTGGAACCACGGCATCAGGTTTCTCGACATTTTCTTCTCGACGTCCGCGCCTTCGACATTCATCGCCACATCCGCAACACTCGCGCCGACGCCGAAGAAAAACATCGCCGAGGTCGCCACCACGAGGGAGGGGATCACCACACTGATTACTCCGACCAGTCCGACAACGACGACGGATAACGTGGCGAACCAAAGGATCGTGCGGCGCTCGCCGAGCCAGGCGACGATATGCGACGCAAAGGCTAATCCGGTGAGGGCGCCAGCGGCTGTTCCAAAGAGGAAAAAGCCCACCTCGATGGTGGACACTCCCAGGTTGTCACGAAGACCGGGAATGCGAGACAGCCAGGTCGAGAGGATGAGGCCGTTTATGGCAAATATCCAAAAAACACCCAGTCGGCGCTTCTTGAGAGCCCTGAGGTCACCGGTCGTGGTCGACACCGAGCACCATCCATTTCTCTCCGCGGACGCGGTATCCGAGCGTGAGCGCCCTGGCACCGAGATACCCAAATCCAATACTCGCTTGGAGAGTGGCAACTCCCAGCCACACCACACTAGAGCCGGCGAGGGCGAGTGTGACCCAGAACAGCGGCAACAACGCTGCCAGGTTGATCACCCCTGTGAGTGCCAGGTAGCGGCCGTCCCCGGCCCCCATCAACACCCCGTCTAACACAAACACATATCCCCCCAATGGCATCGAGAGGCCGAGGAGAATGAAGACCGGAACTAAGAGTTCTCGCACGGTCTCGTCCGAGGTGAGCAGAAACGGGAAGACGGGCGAGACGAGAATCAGCAGGCTCCCCAGTGCGGCACCGGAGAGAATTCCCCATTTCACGCTCTGGCGCAGAACCGCGCTCGTGCCCTCGGGGTCAGAGGCCCCTAATCGGTTGCCGATCAGTGTTTGGGCCGCGATAGCCAGAGAGTCAAGAGCCAGAGCGAGCAGGCTGAAGACCGTGAAGGCCACGTGCCAGGCAGCAAGGTCTTCCGTGCCAAGCCTGGTGGCCACAACGGTGGCTCCGACAAAAGCCACCCGCAAACTGATGGTGCGGATAAATAACCACCCGCCGAGTCGTGCCGCCCGGAACACACCTGCCCGTCCCGGTCTAAGCGACGCGTCTTCGTGGGCGGCTCGGCGGAGAACCACCCCGACTAACCACACCGCCATGGCCCATTGCGCAATGACCGTTCCGATTGCTGAGCCGATAAGACCCCAGCCGAGACCGTAAATCAACACCGCATTGAGACCTGCGTTTGCCCCAAAGCCGACACCCGCGACGACAAACGGCGTGACGGTGTCCTGCAATCCGCGGAGGACACCGGTAGCGGCAAGGACAAGCAGCATGCCGGGAAGCCCCCACCAGGAGATGGTGAGGTAATCAACGGCTGCCGCTTCGACAACAGCGCTCGCCTGGAACCAGGAGACGATGGTGTTGCCAAACACCAACCCCAGCCCAGCCATTCCCACACCGAGGAACAGGGCAAGCCAGACTCCGTCGATTCCGGCCGCCATCGCGCCCCGTGGATCTCCTGCGCCGAGGCGTCGTGCCACAAAAGGCGTGGTCGCGTAGGCGAGAAAAATGAGCAGCCCAACGACCGTTTGCAGGATGGTGCCGGCGAGACCCAAAGCGGCCAGAGGTGTGGCGCCGAGATAGCCCACCATGGCGGTGTCAGTGAGGAGAAAAAGAGGCTCGGCAATCAAGGCCCCGAGAGCTGGGAGGGCAAGCGCCAGAATCGTTTTCCCCGAAGCCTCCTGACGCACAGCGCCACGCTACCCTCAGTCGGCGACAAGCCCGGGCACATAGGCTTCCTGCATGCCGACTACCGACCACTCCGTCTCACCGGCAAGCGGCCTGGAGCTTGCCTCGCTCCACCCTGACGTTCGGCCAGGTGATGACCTCTTCCGGCATGTGAACCAGCCTTGGTTAGACGATCACCCAATCCCCGCCGACAAATCGATGTACGGGGCATTCAGCATCTTGGCCGAGAGTGCAGAAAAACACGTCCAGGCGATTGCTGAGGAGTCGGCGCAGGCCGCTGACGGAAGCATTGCCAGAAAAGTGGGTGATGCCTACACAAGCTTTATGGACCAGGACACCGTCAATCGCCTTGGGCACAGCCCGCTGCTCGAGCGCCTCCACCTGATTCAGGAGGCAGGTACCGATAAGACGGAACTGCTTCGACAGATGGCACGCGCCGAGAAGCGGGGTGTGGCAGGGCTCTGGCAGATGTTTATCGATAACGACCCCGGTCAGCCAGATCGATACATCGCGTTTGTCGAGCAGGGCGGACTGTCCTTACCGGACGAGTCGTACTACCGGCTCGATGACTTTGCCGAGATCCGCGACGCCTTTGTGCGGCACCTCAGCCGCGTCGCTGACCTGCTGGGTGACCGGATTCCGTCAGATTTTGCGTCGCAGGTGATGGCGGTAGAGACCGAGATTGCCCGGACGCACTGGGACCAGGTGCGCTGCCGGGACGCTCACGCCACCTACAACCTCATGACCCTTGAGCAGTGGCGGGGCTCCATCGGAGAGTTCCCACTGACTGTCTGGTTGGACGAAATCGGTTTACGCGACAGCCAGGTGCAGGAGGTGGTGATTCGCCAGCCGTCAGCAGTTGAGGCCTGGCCACACATCTGGAATGAGCTATCTGGCGAACAGCTCTCGTCGTGGATTCAGTGGCAGGTTATTCGCGCGCTCTCCGGATATTTGAGCGACGACCTGGTCGAGGCCCATTTTGATTTCTTCGGTCGAACCTTAAGTGGAACTCCGGAGCTTCGTCCGCGGTGGAAGCGAGCAGTTGCCTTCACTGAATCGATTCTTGGTGAAGCGGTCGGCCAGGTGTATGTGGAGAGGCATTTCCCCCCGGAATCCAAAGCGCAAATGGATGAGCTGGTGGGCAATCTGCTGGAGGCCTACCGCCAGAGCATCATGTCGTTGGAGTGGATGTCGGAGACGACCAAAGAAAAAGCGCTCGAAAAACTCGCGACATTTCGCCCGAAAGTCGGATACCCCGATCGCTGGAAGGACTACAGCTCTTTACTGGTGTCGTCCGATGACCTCGTCGGAAACCTGGAAGCGGCGGCGGCGTTTGAGTTTTCCCGTGAGGTCGGGAAGCTCGGAAAGCCGGTCGATAAAGACGAGTGGTTTATGACCCCGCAGACGGTGAATGCGTATTACAACCCGGGATTTAACGAGATTGTTTTTCCCGCCGCAATTTTGCAATATCCGTTTTTCGATCCTGAGCGTGACGCAGCCGCGAACTATGGCGGAATCGGTGCGGTGATCGGCCATGAGATCGGACACGGTTTTGACGATCAAGGGTCGCGTTTCGATGGCGAGGGCCGCCTTGTCGACTGGTGGACGGAAGAAGATCGGACACGCTTCGACGAGCTCACTCGAGTGCTGGTTGACCAGTTCGCCACTCTCGAACCCCGGCAGCTCCCCGGCCACCGGGTCAATGGGGAATTGACGTTGGGGGAAAACATTGGCGACTTGGGAGGGCTTGGTATTGCCTGGAAGGCGTACCTCCTCTCCCTCGGCGGAGAGGATCCGCCGGTTGTGGATGGCCAGTCTGCTGCCCAGCGCTTCTTTATTTCGTGGGCACAGTCCTGGCGGCTTGCCGCGCGAGACGAGGAAGCGAAGAGACTGCTCCAAATTGATCCGCATTCGCCCGCAGAGTTTCGATGCAATCAAATTGTGCGGAACCTGCCGGAGTTTTACGACGCGTTTGGGGTGAGCGAGGCGGATGAACTGTGGCTTGAGCCCGAGCGTCGAGTAGCCATCTGGTAATTCCGGGGAAACATCGTTAGCCTGGAGGACGAAGAGACTTATGCCTCTAGCGGAATACATTGAAGGAGGGCAGCAATGAGAGCAAATCTGATGTTCCTGTTGGGCCTCGCCATTGGGTATGTGTTTGGTACCCGTGCGGGCCGGGAGCGCTATGAACAATTGCGGGCCGGAGCAGAGCGGTTGTGGACGAACCCCCGAGTGCAGACTCAAGTTCACCGCGCGGAAGACTACGTGCGCGGTCTTGCACCCGAAGCCGTCGAGCGGGTCGAGACGACGGCGAAGAAAGTCGCAAGCCAAGTGAAGAGCCGTCGCGGAGGCAGCGCAGAGTAAATGGCTGAGCGCCGAGAAAAGCGGTCGCTGTTTCAGCTGATCACCGAATTGCCCTACCTATTCGGTGAGCTGATTCGGGCGGAGCTTGAGCTTCTCCGAAAAGAGCTGGTTCATAAGCTGAAGGGCACAGGAATCGGCCTCGGCTTAATCGCTGTGGCGTTTTCCCTGTTGGGCTTCGTCGGACTGCTGCTGACCATTGCCGGGGTCTACGCCCTCGCGCTAGTCCTTCCCGTCTGGGCAGCCGCCCTCATCCTTGCCGGAGTGGTCCTCCTTGTGGCCGTGGTGCTCTTTGCCGTGGGGGCGGGACTTGTTGCTCGGACGAAATCACCGCTTCCGCGTCGTACCATCGAGTCAGTCCAGGACGACATCGCTCGGATTCGTGGCGATCGGACGAAGAAAGCCTCCTCACCCGATGAGTCTTAAGCCCGAGATTCGTCGCGCAAGTGACGCCCGGGATCGTCTGGGCTCCCACCTCGACGACATCGAAAGTCGCTTCATGCCTGCCTATGTGGGAAAAATCGCTCGGGCGTGGATGAAGTATCAGGCGGCTCGTCATCCAGTGGGCTGGGCGATCGGAACCACGGCAACCCTCGCGACCATCCTTGGCCTCGTGGGGTGGGCGGTTTTTAGTAAAGAGGACTAGCCGAAGAGAAGAGCGGCTTCTTCATACCGATCATCCGGTACGACTTTCAGGGTGCCCACGGCCTCTGTCAGGTTGACGACCACAATGTAGGTGCCACGCACCGACACCATGTGCCCCCACTGCGCAGCGACGGCAGCGTTCAACGCAGCCATGCCAAAGCGCGTGGCGAGTACACGATCGAAAGCGCTCGGTGTGCCACCGCGCTGAATGTGACCCAGGGTGGTTGCCCGAGACTCAATTCCCGTTGCGTCGTGAATCATCGGCGCCAACATGGTCCCGATTCCCCCCAGGCGGGGGCGTCCGGCCGCATCGGTTCCCAGCGTCGAGTAGACCTCGTCCATCGACTCCAGCTGGAATCCCTCCGCCACCACAACCAGTGGCGCCCGACCGCGGTCGTAGGCGCTCTTCACAAAATGCGTGATCTCCTCCATCGAGGTTTTGCGCTCCGGAATCAGAATGAGGTGTGCGCCGACGGCCAGACCGGAGTTGAGGGCGATCCATCCAACATTGCGCCCCATGACCTCTGCCACCATGCAGCGGGAGTGGGAGTCACCTGTCGTTCGAAGCCGATCCATCGCTTCTGTGGCGATGCCCACCGCGGTGTCAAAACCGAAGGTGTAGTCAGTGCCGTTGAGGTCGTTGTCAATCGTTTTTGGAACACCAATAATGGGGACCCCGTCATCAGCTAACTCTTTCGCCCCGGCGAGGCTCCCCTCGCCACCAATCACAATGAGGGCATCCACCCCGGTGTCAGCGAGGACTTCTTTCACTCTTGCCGCGCCACCGTGCTCATAGGGGTTTGTCCGGCTGGTGCCGAGAATGGTGCCGCCTAGCTTGTTAATGCCTTTGACGTCGTGACGAGACAGCGGCATCGTGTCGGCTTCGACCACGCCCTTCCAGCCGTCACGGAAGCCGACGAAGGTATGACCTCCGGTTCGCTCTCCGGCGAGGACCGCTCCGCGGATAACAGCATTGAGACCGGGGGCATCGCCACCGCTTGTGAGAATTCCAACGCGCACCCTTCTATCTTGGGGTCTCGAAGCCGGTGGCGTCACCATCACCGAGGATTTTCCGGGGAGCGAACGCTGTGGATGCGGTCGAACGCGAAGCCGTACCCTCGAAATACCCAATCCCACAAGGAGACAACATGGCCACCGATAAGACCCCTGACGCGCAGACTCCCAACGCCGACACGCAGACCTGGGCGGAGTACCCCGGCCGGACTCTCGGTGTTGTCGCGCTTGTGCTCTCGTTTTTCCTGCAGATTCCCGCACTGGTGATGGGAATCATCGCCTGGGTGTGGTCGAACAAGGCCAACCAGTCCAACGTGCCCGCCAAGGTGGCCGTTGCGGTCAGCGCGACGTTGATGGTGCTCGGCATCTTGGCCATCGTCGGTTGGACCGCCCTTCTCGTCAGCCTCGGCTCAGAGTTTGGGGAGTTTGGCGAATTCGGAGATTTTGACGACTTCCGGATGCGGGACGGGCGCGACTAACGCCCCAGGGTGATGCCTCTCGGGCGCCCAGGAACTGTGCTTGTGCGACGTCAACTGCCCGTTAAGCCAATAGCCCCTACCCTCGTCGTATGCCCATGACGGTCACCACAGGATCGACGTCGCCAAAAAGCGCGACCGGAGTTCGGGGAGCGAAGGGGCTCGCCGATGACTCCGTCGCGCAGGTGCGTTCCTGGCTGAACCGCGCCCAGCAGTTGCATAAGCGCCCGCACGCGAGCTCCAGACGACTGGCCGATCTTCTCAAAGACCCTGACGGGCCCCAATTCGCGCTGGGTTTCGTGGACCGAGTGCTGCGACCAGAAGACTTGACCGTGGCCGCACAGGCACTCCGTGAACTCGGTTCCACTCCGCCTGCTTTTTTGACGGGCATCCTCCGACTCTTGCTTCGCACGGCAGCCGTGTTTGCTCCACTCTTTCCGTTCATCGTGGTGCCAATTGCCCGCGCCGCTCTCAAAGGGCTGATTGGCCATCTCATCATCGATGCCAGCGACCGGTCTCTGGAGAGGACGCTGAAGCAGCTCACCCGAAAAGGCGACCAACTCAACATCAACCTTCTCGGTGAAGCCGTTTTGGGCGATGCGGAAGCCGCCAAGCGCCTTGCCGGTGTCGAACGCCTCATCGAACGAGACGACGTGACGTATGTCTCAGTGAAGGTGTCGTCGGTCGTGGCCCAGCTGTCGATGTGGAGCTACGACCACACTGTTGAGCGCGTGGTCGAGACCCTTGTGCCCCTCTATGAAAAAGCGGCTGCTACCACGCCGCCGACGTTTATCAACTTGGACATGGAGGAGTATCGCGACCTCGAGATGACCCTCGATGTGTTCCAACAAGTCCTCGACCGCAAGAGCTTGAAAAATTACTACGGCGGCATTGTCATCCAGGCGTATCTGCCTGAGGCTTTGGACGCGGTGAAGCGGCTCAATGAATTCGCTACGAAGCGTGTGGAGACTGGTGGCTCTCAGCTGAAGATTCGAGTGGTGAAGGGCGCCAATCTGCAAATGGAGCAGGTCGATGCCGCGTTGCACGACTGGCCCGTCGCCGTGTTGCCGAGTAAAGAAGAATCGGACACCAACTACAAGAGAGTTATTGAGTGGGCTTTCCGTCCCGCCCACGCCAAAGCCATTCGTGTCGGCGTTGCGGGACACAACCTCTTCGATCTGGCGTACGCGCATCTGCTGGCAGAACGCCGCGGCGTTCGGGAGCACGTTGATTTCGAAATGTTGGTCGGGATGGCACCTGACCAGGCAGATGCCGTGCGGGAAACAGTCGGCCCTTTGATTCTCTACACCCCGGTGGTGCACTCCCACGAGTTTGATGCGGCAGTCGGATATCTCGTCCGTCGTCTCGACGAAAACGCCAGCCCGGAAAACTTCATGTCGGCCGTGTTTGACCTGCACTCACACGACGAGATTTTTGCCCGCGAAGAAGATCGTTTCCGCCGGTCGCTTGACAACATGACCGGTAAAGAGCCTGCTCGGCAGAGGATTCAAAACCGGCTGGACGAGAAACTGCCTCGCACCGTGGCCTCAGCGGAGACGTTCCACAACGAACCCGACACGGACACCGCGCTTCCCGCCAACCAGCAGTGGGTCCGAGACATCTATCGCCATTCGCTCTCACAGCGAGGCCAGGAGGCGGGACTCGCGACGTTGAAGGCCGGAGCAATCCCTGATTCTCTCGGACCGATTGAGGGACGGATTCAGATCGACAACCTGGTGAACAAGTTGCGCTCCGGCGGTCAGAAGTGGAACCAGAGAGGCGCCGAGGCACGCGCCAAGATTTTGATGAAGGCCGCTGCCGAGTTGGGAGTGCTCCGCGGAGACATCCTGTCGGTGATGATGCAGGAGGCGGGGAAGACTCTGCAGGAGTCAGATCCAGAAATCAGTGAGGCGATCGACTTTTGCCGCTACTACGCCCACTCCTCGCTCGAGCTCGAGCGGATGGATGGAGTGACGTTCACCCCCGGCAAGCTGACACTTGTGGCACCGCCGTGGAACTTCCCCGTGGCGATTCCGACCGGGTCGGTCACCTCCGCCCTTGCTGCGGGATCGGCCGTCATTATCAAGCCCGCACCGCAGGTTCGACGCTGCGCCGCCGTCATGGTCGAAGCACTCTGGGCGGCAGGAGTCCCCAAGGACGTGTTGGCCTTGGCCGATGTGTCTGAGGGAGAGCTGGGCCGGGCCCTGATGTCACACCCCCAAGCAGACCGTGTCGTGCTGACGGGCGGGTTTGAGACCGCCGCGCTGTTCCGGAGCTGGCGGGCTGACCTTCCCGTGTTGGCAGAGACCAGTGGAAAAAATGCGCTGGTGATTACTCCCAGCGCTGACGTGGATTTGGCCGTGGCCGACTTAGTAAAAAGCGCGTTTGGTCACGCGGGGCAAAAATGTTCGGCGGCGTCGCTCGCGATACTGGTGGGCTCGACGGCCACGTCAGATCGTTTCTGGCGGCAGCTTGCCGATGCGGTGAAGACCCTGCGGGTGGGGTGGCCCAGTGATCCTGCTGTGGTGATGAACCCTGTGATCGATCCTCCGTCGGCCAAGCTCCGAAGCGGGCTGACCGAATTGGGCCCGGGAGAGAGCTGGTTGGTCGAGCCGCGTCAGTTGGATGACACGGAGAGATCCTGGTCGCCTGGTGTTCGCGTGGGTGTGCAACCGGGAAGCGAATTCCACCGCACCGAATACTTCGGCCCGGTCCTTGGCATCATGACCGCGAAGAATTTGGCTGAAGCAGTGGAGATGCAAAACGCGGTTGATTACGGGCTCACGGCGGGAATTCACTCTTTGGATCCGGATGAGGTGTCCTACTGGCTCGACACTGTTCAGGCAGGGAATTTATACGTCAACCGTGGAATTACCGGGGCGATTGTTCGCCGGCAGCCCTTTGGTGGCTGGAAGAAATCGGCAGTGGGTCCGACCGCAAAGGCGGGAGGGCCGAACTATCTCTTCGGCTTTGGCTCGTTCCACGAGGATCCGTCAACGGATTCGAGTGTGGCCAACGAGAGCGCGGTGCAGGACGAACTGCGCGGGCTCGTTGATGCCGCGGGCGATCACCTGTCGCCGGAGGACAAAGACTTTGTCTTCCGTTCCTTCCACGCCGATGAGCAGGCCTGGCAAGAGCACTTTGGCGTGAGCTCGGATGTAAGCCAGGTGGGTGTGGAGAGAAACGTCTTCCGCTACAAACCCTTCGAGGCCACTGTGCGGGCATCGTCACTCACGCCACTGCGCGACATCCTTCGCATTGTGGGAGCTGGTCTACGTGCGGGGGCAAGGGTGCACCTGTCCAGCACTGACGGGGTTCCAGACGCGGTGAAGCGTCGACTCACCGAAGGCTCGATGCGTCTTGCCAGCTACACAGAAGAGACGGAACTGCAGTTTGTGGAGCGGGTTCGCACCAATCCGCCCGAGCGCATTCGACTCCTCGGCGGGAACGTCAGTGTGATGTATGTCCACTTCGACGGGAACCCCGCAGTGGCCATTTGGGGCGATGAGGTGATTGTTGCCGGTCGTATCGAGATGTTGCCGTTCCTTCATGAGCAGGCGGTATCTGTGACCGGCCATCGGTTCGGCGCTCCCGATCCACGCTTCTTGGAGCTCGCGGTCTAGCTCCGGTCGATCAGTTCGGACAGAACAATCGAGCTTTTCGTGAACTCGACATTCGGGGCAAGCCGCACTCTCTCCAGCGCTTCCTCCAGTGCCTGAATATCGCGGGCCCGCATATGCACGATGGCGTCGGCGTCACCACTCACGGTTCCGGCACCGACCACTTCGGGCACGGAGCTCAACAGTCTTTTGAGCTCTTGGGGGGCGACGGTCCCGCGGCAGTGCAACTCCACATACGCTTCAACCCCTAGGCCATCGACGGCTGGATCGACATCGACGGTGAAGCGCCGAATCGTGCCGTCGGCGCGGAGCTTGTCGACTCGACGTTTCACGGCGGAGGCGGACAGGCCGATGTCCCGGCCAATGTCTTGGTAGTTGGCGCGGGAGTCATTGCGCAGGGAGGCAATAATGCGACGGTCGAGGTCATCCACAACCACACTCTACGACGATTTATTGCGCGCATAGGGGTAAAAACGACAAAACATAGCGTCAATTAGCGATTTTCGCGCACATCCTGCGTGAGACACTCGCTGTATGACAATGACTGCACCTGTTGCTGATGGCGTGCGTGAACGAACCGCAGAGCCCAAGAGAGTCCTGATGTGCCGGCCCACTCATTTCACCGTGAGTTACCGGATCAACCCGTGGATGTTCCCAGAAAATCCCACCAACCAGAAGCTCGCTGAGTCGCAGTGGCAGTCTCTCTATGACGCCTACCGTGCCCTGGGTATCGAGGTGGAATTGATTGATCCGATTCCTGGGTTGCCCGATATGGTTTATGCCGCCAACGGCGGTTTTGTGTTGGACGGCATCGCCTATGGCGCTCGTTTCCGCTATCCGGAACGCCAGCCCGAAGGGCCCGCCTATCTTGATCATCTCGAATCGCTCGGTTTCACCCCCACCCCCGCGGAGGAACTGAACGAAGGGGAAGGGGACTTCCTCTTGGTGGGCAATGTCATCCTCGCGGCCACGGGATTTCGCAGTGATGAGGCCTCCCACCGCGAGTTGGCGACGGTGTTTGACCGAGAAGTCGTGACACTCCGTCTGGTCAACCCCAGTTTTTATCACCTCGACACCGCTCTCGCCGTGCTGGATTCGACCACGATTGCCTACTATCCAGACGCCTTTGACGAGCCATCCCGGCGGGAGCTCGAGCGTCGTTTTCCAGACGCCATTCTTGCTTCGGAAGCCGATGCCACCGTGCTTGGTCTAAACCTCTTTAGCGACGGTAAGAATGTGGTCATGGCCGAGCAGGCAGTCCGTCTTCGCGCTGATATCGAGGCACGAGGTTTCCAGACGGTCGGGGTTAACCTGTCAGAACTGTTACTCGGTGGGGGAGGTGTGAAATGTTGCACGCTGGAGCTCAGGAACTAACAACGCCATTCACCCACGAGGCCTCAGCCCGAACCGGCGAGGCGATTGCTCGTGAGTCGTCGGTTTTGGCACACAACTACCACCCGTTACCGGTGGTCGCTAAGCGCGCGAGAGCGCAGTGGGTCTGGGACGTTGACGGGGCCAAATACCTCGATTGTCTGGCCGCCTATTCGGCGCTGAACTTTGGCCACCAGCATCCGAGTTTGGTGCGCGCGGTGAAGAGGCAACTGCGCACCCTCAGCCTGACCTCCCGCGCCGTCCACAACGACCAGTTAGGGCCGTTTGCCGAAGAGCTCACCGACTTGGTGAACCAAGACATGGTGCTGCCGATGAATACCGGTGCCGAGGCTGTGGAGACCGCGGTCAAAATCGCGCGGGCCTGGGGCTACCGAGTCAAGGGTGTGCCGTCGAACCGCGCACACATCATCGTCGCGCAGAACAATTTCCACGGTCGGACATTAGGAATTATTAGCTTCTCGACAGACTCCGAGGCGAGAGATGACTTTGGTCCGTATCTGCCAGGATTCACGGCCGTCCCCTATGGCGATGCCGAGGCACTAAAAAACGCGATCACCGACGACACGGTGGCAGTTTTGTTGGAGCCGATTCAGGGTGAGGCCGGCATCGTGATTCCCCCGGCGGAGTATTTGCCAGAGGTTCGCAGGATCACCGCCCAGCACAATGTGTTGTTCATTGCCGATGAGATCCAGTCAGGTCTTGGCCGGACGGGAGCTACCCTCCAGGTCAATAACGTCGGGGTCCAGCCGGACATGGTGATTATGGGTAAGGCCCTTGGCGGGGGCTTATTGCCGGTCAGCGCGGTTGCTGGCCGGTCAGATGTGTTAGGCGTGATTCACCCCGGTCAGCACGGGTCAACGTTTGGTGGAAACCCCCTGGCCGCTGCCGTGGGCCGGGCGGTCGTCAGGCTGCTGCGCCCGGGCCAGCTGCAGGCGTCCGCGAAGGCTCTTGGGCACGTGATGCGCGAGCGTCTAGACGCGATGGCGAGCCACGGTGTGGTGGGGATTCGTCAGGCGGGACTGTGGGCAGGAGTCGATATTGATCCGGAGCTTGCGACGGGACGTGAAGTCGCTGAAGCCCTCGTGGGCAGAGGCGTGTTGACCAAGGACACCCATGGATCGACCCTGCGATTTGCCCCACCCCTGGTGGTGTCTGAGCGAGATATTCACTTTGCGATGGATCAGCTGGAGGGTGCGCTGGGAGAGCTCAGCAGATTCCGTCACCGCGCCTGACTTGCGTTTTCAGGTTAAGTTAGGCTAACCTAAGTTCTTCAGCCGACAATATGTGGTGAGGAGAACGTCTTGATGTCTGTCACTTTTGTCCGCTCCGCCGTTGTGCTGGCAGTGGGATCGCTCGTCCTGTCCGGTTGTGCTCCAGCAGCTGACCCGGAACCAGAGAGCGCCACGGCCGAAACCAGCAGCGAGCCAGAAGCCGGCTCCGTTGAGGCCGTCGAAGGACAACCAGAATCAGACAATTTCCTGACCCTGTATTCCGGACGAAGCGAGACACTCGTTCAACCGCTCATTGACCAGTTCCAAGAAACCACGGGCATTGAAGTGCAGGTCCGCTATGGAAACACCGGGGAAATGGCGGCTTTGCTGCTGGAAGAGGGAGAAGCAACCCAAGCAGGCGTCTTCCTGTCACAAGATGCCGGGGCGCTCGGGGCACTCCGCGCCGAAGGATTATTCAGTACGTTGCCCGAGGATATTTCCTCTCGGGTCCCCGCCGGCTTCACCTCCACCGACGGGAGCTGGGTGGGAGTGACCGGACGCGCTCGCGTTGTCGTCTACAACCAGGACCTCGTTTCTGAGGACGAACTTCCCACCACAGCTGACGAGTTGGTGCAACCACGCTGGTCGGGCGAACTGGGAGTGGCACCGACGAACGCCAGCTTCCAGTCATTCGTGACGGCGTACCGGGTGATGGAAGGCGAGGGAGCCGCCGAAGCCTGGGTGAGTGCTCTGGTGGCAAATGATCCGGAAATCTTCGAAGGCAACACGCCCATCCTGGAAGCGGTGGAGGCTGGCGTGGTCCCGCTGGGGTTGATTAACCACTACTACTGGTACCGCCTCGAAGCCGAGCGCGGAGAGGACAACCTCGCGTCCCGACTCTGGTTTACCGACGTGGGAGACCCGACGTCGATTGTGAATGTGACCGGGGTGGGCATATTGACCCCCGCCCAGCTTGACCAAGACGCCATCGACTTTGTCGACTACCTCACATCGGAGGCCGGCCAGAGCTACTTCGTGGAGACCACCTACGAATACCCACTGGTGGCAGGAATCGATGCGCCAGACGGTCTTCCGGCCATGGAGGACCGGGTCACTCCCGAGCTTGACCTGTCTGATCTGGAGAGCCTGGACGAGACCACCGATCTCCTGACTCGATTCGGCCTGCTCTAGTCGGCTCCAGACGGCTCGCGTAAAGTCAGGGCCATGTCACAGGCGCTTACTGACACGTCTGCTCGCCCGGCGCCAGCCGCGGTGAGCGGGCCCGGCTGGCGTGTCATCCCCGCGCTGGCAGCGGTGATTGTTGTCCTCATCCCCATGGCCTATCTCGCCATTCGGGCGACGGAGGTTCCCTGGAGTGATGTCGTCACCATAGTGACCGCGTCACGCGCGGGAGAGTATGCCCTGAACACTGTCGTGCTGGGCTTTTCGGTCAGTGCCACCGTGCTCGTCGCCGGGGTCGCCATTGCTGTCGGTCTCAGCAGGTCGCGCGTGTCCCGGTTGCGCTGGTGGCTGGTCGCCTCAGCGTTGCCCTTGGCGATGCCCTCCTACCTGGCTTCTTACGGATGGCTAGTGATCTGGCCGACGTTGTCGGGGTTTGGCCCGAGCTGGTTACTGCTGAGCGCCGTCACCATTCCGTATGTGGTCTTGCCAACAGTGGCGGCACTGCGAAGCGTTGGTGGCGAGCAAGAGAGGGTGGCGAGGACACTGGGCCGGGGAGCACTCCAAGCTTTTCTCCTAGCGACCTGGCCACAAATCCGTCCGGCCGCCCTGGCAGGTGCCCTGCTGGCTTTTCTCTACACCGTCAGCGATTTTGGTCTGGTGGCTATGCTGCGTTTTCACACCCTGACCTGGGGAATTAACGCGGCCTACTCCGCCAGTTTTGATCGAAACCAAGCCGCAGTCTTGGCGCTGTTGATTGTGCTGATTGCTCTGGTGGGTGTGCTGGGTGAGCGTCGCGTCCGAGGCCAGCGGAGACTTTCACTCGGTCGGCTCCGCCCGGTTGGACCGGCACTCGTTCCGTGGGTGCGACGGAGTCTCTTCGTCGCAATGTTGACTCCCCTGGCCCTTGGCATTGTGGTTCCGATGGCAGGACTCATCTCCCGCCTCGTTCAGGCAGAAACCCTCCTGGCCATTGACCCTGCTCGTCTGGCAGAGGCCACCGGGTGGACAGTGTTGGTCGCCGTGAGTGCGGCCCTTACCGCGACACTCATCGCCCTTCCCATCGCCGCTCTTGCCGCGAAATATCGGACACGGCTGGCGAGCACGATTGAATCCTTGGGCTATTTGAGCCACGCGCTTCCAGGAATCGTGGTCGGTTTGTCGCTGGTCTTCCTCACGCTTGGCACCTTGCCGGTGTTGTATCAAACACTTGCCATCTTGATTTTTGGTTACACCGTCTTATTTGCCTCTAAATCCATTGGTGCCACACGCGCCAGCATCGAGGGGGTCTCGGGAACACTGATCCGAGTGGCCAGGACCCTCGGAGAAACCCCGTTTGGAGCGTGGCGCCGAGTGACGCTGCCGTTGGCACTTCCCGGAATCCTCGTCGGAGCACTGCTGGTGATGGTCGCCACGATGAAGGAACTGCCGGCCACGCTCATTCTTCGTCCAACGGGGACCAATACCCTGGCGACAGAGCTGTGGACCAAGACCGTGGCTGTGGAGTACGCGCAAGCAGCGCCCTACGCCGCACTCCTCGTTCTGGTGGCAGCAATCCCCGCCATGTTTTTAGCGGCCACTAGGAGCGAGAAAGGAGACGCCACATGACCACCTTGGCGGTATCCGATGTGAGCGTCTCCTATGGCGTTCAGACTGCCCTCGACGAAGTCTCACTGGTGGTGCCCTCCGGGTCTGTTGTGGCGGTTCTGGGACCCTCTGGCTGTGGAAAAACCTCTCTTCTTCTCGCCATCGCGGGACTGTTGGGTATTGACACCGGCTCGATCGCCGTGGGCTCCCGCATTGTCAGCCAGCCAGGAAATGACGTTCCCCCGGAGCAGCGAGGAATCGGCTGGGTGCCGCAGGAAACATCGCTGTTTCCTCATATGAGCGTCTCGGACAACATTGGCTTTGCTCTGTCCAAAGGCCGCAGGCGAAGCGAACGGATTGACGAGCTCGCGAGTCTGGTCGGACTCGACGAGATGTTGCATCGGATGCCCGATGAACTCTCCGGTGGCCAGGCACAGCGCGTGGCCCTGGCCAGGGCATTGGCCACGGACCCGGACGTGGTCCTTCTCGATGAACCCTTTGGCGCACTCGACGCCGTGCTTCGACACTCGCTGGGGCGCGAGGTGGTCTCGTTACTTCGCGGGCGAGACGCCACCACGCTGCTGGTGACACACGACCGCGAGGAAGCGCTCGACTTGGCTGATCTGGTGGTGGTGATGGACGCCGGTCGCGTGGTGCAGGTCGGAACACCCAGAGAGATTTATGAAAAGCCCCTGACGCCGTGGGTGGCGTCATTTGTAGGTGAAACGGTCGATCTCGAGGGGGAATGGCAAGACACTGCCCTGGAGTGCCAGGCCTGCGGACAGCGAGAGGCCTGTGAAGGAATTCCTGACCGCTACGGCTGCACCGGACACGTGGCCACCGAGTTGGGGTCGCTGGCTGCAAGCGCGCAAGGTTTCCAGCCACGCCAGGGAGAAAAAGTCCGAGTCGTTCTTCGTCCAGAGTGGCTGGTTCCCCAAGCCACCGGCGTGGATTCCCGTGTGGTGACCATCGCCTATGCCGGACACGACGCCTTGGTGGAGCTCGCCGTGCAGCCGTCCGGCACGAGGGTCCGCGCGCGTATTGCTGCTCCCTTCCTTCCCGCGGTCGGCGCACCGTTTGGCATTGCCGTGCGGCACCCAGCGCTGGTGTTCCCGGTGGCCCCCGACACGGCGGCGTCGCTCGAGACCACAGCCCAGGTGGAGGACGACCCTGCGAGTCGAGCTCGCAGTGTCTGAGCACTCTGTTCTCGATCAGCCGCTTCTCGAGCGGATCCGACAGCGTGCTCCGTCATATGACGAGGACAACAGGTTCTTTCAGGAGGACCTGGATGAACTCCGTGCAGCCGGTTACCTGACGCCTCGCCCACTTACTCAGATGGTCGCCGACCAACGTCTCCTTGCCAAGCACGCACCGGCCACAGCGTTGGGGTTGGGAATGCATTTCACCTGGATGGGGGTGGCTCAGACTCTCGCCGCAGACGGCGACCAGTCGTTGCAGTTTGTTCTTAACGAGGCTCGTTCGGGTGAGTTATTTGCCTTTGGTGTCAGTGAAAAAGGAAACGACCGTGTCTTGACCGACTCGGTGACGAGAGTCGAAAAAACAGACGGTGGATATCGCTACACCGGCGAAAAAATCTTTACCTCGTTGTCTCCGGCGTGGACCAGGCTCAGTGTGTTGGGTCGGATGGACGACCAGATCGTGCACGGATTTATTACCCGGGACACTGCCGGCTACGACATCCACAGCGACTGGGACACCCTCGGGATGCGGGCCACCCAAAGCCACACCACCGTCCTGGACGGAGCCGTTGTCGAGCAGGAGCGCGTCGCACGGATTGTGCCGGTGGGAGACCTCACCGACCCGTTTATCGGCGCCATTTTCAAAAACTTCCTGCTCTTAGTCTCCGCGGTGTACGTCGGTATCGCCGAGAGGGCGCTCGAGCTTGCCGTCGACGCCGTGAGCAGCAGGAGGAGTATGGCCCGAGACGGCGCCAGCTATGCGAGTGATCCTGATATCCGCTGGCAGATCGCGGATATGGCGATGGCGGTGGATGCCCTCGATGCGCCGCTTCGAACACTTGCTAAGGATGTTGTGGCGCAGGCACCCCACGGAGCCACCTGGTTTCGGTTGCTCTCCGGGGTAAAACACCGATCGGTCGAAACAGCCCGCACCGTGGTCGACCGCGCACTTCGACTCCACGGTGGTCGTGGCTTTAAGCGCACCAGTGAAATCAGTCGGTTGCAGCGAGATGTCCTCGCCGGGGTGTATCACCCGAGTGATACGGAGGCCGTGCACCACACAGTGGCCTTCGACCTCCTCGGCTCTGAGGGTTAGCGATGGCGCGGGCACTCCGCCGGGTCGATGAAAGCTTCGTCGACGCCGAGGGTGTGACGACGTATTTCTATCGATGGGCCCCTCGCACGCCTCAGGCCGTGATTCACCTTGTGCACGGACTGGGCGAACACGCCAAGCGCTATGAGCCACTCGCTCACGATCTCGTCGCAGCGGGCTATGAGGTGTGGGCCCAGGATTACCGCGGCCATGGACAGACAGGACTCGAGCAGTGGGGTGGCGACTACTCCCAACTGGGGCGCCTTGGTCCAGGTGGACTCCCGGCAACACTGAGAGCACTCCGTCAGTTCCACACCCAGATCCGCGCCGCTCGACCACGACTGCCGATCGTGTTACTCGGCCACAGTATGGGGTCACTTCTGGGTCAGATACTTCTCAACCAGGGATTCGCCGACGATATTGACGCTGCGGTGTTGACCGGAACCACGCTCCGGCTGCCGGGATACATGAACTCCGGGGACCTCAACGCCAGACACCGCCACCTCGGGACAACCGGTGCTGAATGGTTAAGCCGAGATCCCGCTGTCCACCACGCGTGGGTAGATGATCCCCTCACGTCCCCCGCAAACACACTCAAGCTCTTTGGGCTTCTCGACAGTGCTCGGTTACTGGGCGTCCCGAAGACACTCTTACGCGACATTCCTCTTCTTCTTATGGTGGGAACAGATGATTCTCTGGGTGGTGAGCGGGGAGTAAAGAAGCTCGCAGCCGCTTACCTGGCTCGCGGTGTGAGTGACGTGACCACAGGGGTGTATCCCGGAGCACGGCACGAAATATTCAACGAAACCAACCGCGAGGAGGTCATTGCTGACCTTGTCGAGTGGCTGGGGAGGGTGTGCCCAGCGGCGCGAAAGTAGGCTAGAGGCGTGCACGGCGAATACAAGGTTCCTGGCGGCAAGCTCGTCGTTGTGGACCTCGACGTGGACGGGGGTGTGATTACCCAGGCACGTCTTGCAGGGGATTTCTTTCTCGAACCCGACGACGCGTTAGAAGACATTAATCACGCTCTTGAGGGCTTGTCGACGGGAGCAAGTCACGACGATATTGAAAAGGCGGTCACCACAGCACTCCCCGATGATGTGGTCATGTTGGGCTTTAGCGCCGATGCCGTGGCGACTGTGGTCCGCCGGGCCTTGACCAGTGCGAGAGATTTCACCGACTACACCTGGGAGTATCTCGCCCCAGAGCCGCTCGAACCGCTCCAGCAGATGGCACTCGACCAGGTCCTCACCGAAGAGGTGGGGGCGGGGACCCGTGGACCCACGCTGCGGTTATGGGAATGGGCAGGCCCCGCGGTCGTGATTGGAAGTTTTCAGTCGCTCAAAAACGAAGTGGACCTCGAGGGGGCATCGAAATACAACATGGAGGTGACCCGGAGAATCACCGGTGGCGGGGCCATGTTTATGGAGCAGGGCACGGCGATCACCTACTCCCTCTATGCCCCCGTCGAACTCGTGGCGGGGATGAGCTTCCAAGACTCCTATGCCTTTCTCGATGACTGGGTCATCCAGGCCCTTCGTGGATTAGGAATTGATGCCCACTACAAGCCACTCAATGACATCCAAAGTCCCGAGGGAAAAATCGGTGGTGCCGCCCAGAAGAGACTGGGCAGCGGCGCTGTGTTGCACCACGTCACCATGGCCTATGACATGGATGGTGATCGGATGGTCGAAGTGTTGAGGATTGGCCGGGAAAAAATCAGCGACAAAGGCGTGGCCTCGGCGAATAAGCGCGTCGATCCGCTTCGTGCACACACTGGGATGAGCCGTGA
>ERZ1089244.36-NODE-36-length-30533-cov-17.832010_pt1 | contig 30533 bp, 23 predicted proteins | sample MGYA00383550_ERZ1089244 | MGnify/ENA primary metagenome ERZ1089244 (study PRJEB34543, sample SAMEA5968661) | marine metagenome | biome: water | collected 2014-06-21 | depth 0 m | study: Ocean Sampling Day (OSD) data from North Adriatic Sea
CTAAAAAATAGTCTCTGTCAGTGCCATGGTCGAATGTTCAACACGCCCTAATATAGCTATAAAATAGCGAGTGGTTGCAAACTCTACTCATGCAACACCTTATAAATCGTCTTGGCAAGTACAGGTCCAATGCCGTTGACGCCTGCCAGCTCCTGCTGCGATGCACCCAGTAGTTGCTGCATACCGCCAAAGTGATTGAGCAGATCACGGCGACGCTTTTCGCCCAGTCCAGGTATCACTTCTAACACTGAAGAAGAGCGGCGCTTATCACGCTTTTTACGGTGCGCGGTGATGGCAAAACGGTGCGCCTCATCACGGATATGCATCAGTAGATGCAGCGCTTTACTGTCCATAGGTAGATCAAGCGGCTCATGGTCTAAGAAATGTAGCACCTCGAGCCCTGCTTTACGTCCCTCGCCTTTGGCTACGCCAATGAGCAAAGTATCCCCTAAGATTCCAAGTTCTGTCAGCACTTCTTTAGCGATACTCATCTGCCCTTTACCGCCGTCAATCAGTAGTAAATCCGGCAACGGCTGCTTTTTATAACGGCGGGTCAATACTTGCTGCATCGCCGCATAGTCATCGCCGCCGACAATATCGTGAATAGCATATTGACGATAGTCGCGCCGGCGCGCCCCGCCCTGATCGAAGACCACGCAGCTACCGATAGTCGCCTCGCCCATAGTGTGCGAGATATCGAAACACTCAATGCGATCGATGGCTCTATCGGTGACATCAGCGAGCACATCTTTTAGAGCATTGAAGCGCGCATGCAGCTCAAGATAATCACCAAGCTTAGTCTTTAGCGCATTGCTGGCATTAAGAGTGGCCAAATCTAACCATTCAGCGCGGTGTTCGCGCACGTTAGTCTTGATGGTGACTTTACTACCGAAATGAGTCGTTAGCGCCTCGCTGATGGCTTGTTGATCGGGTAGTTTGTGGCTTAAGATAATCTCGCTTGGTAAGTCGTCAGTCACCTGAAAATAAAACGAGGTAATAAAAGCGGATAAATTATCAGCGATAGGCTCGCTGCTATCGACATCAGGGAAGTAGTTCTTGCCACCGAGCACGCGCCCGCCGCGGACCGTCAGCACATTCACTGTTGTCATGCCAGCTTGGCTAGAGATGGCGATAACATCGGCCTCACCTTGCACGGTATAGACCGCTTGCCGCGCTTGCACTTCGCGCAGCATCGATAGCTGGTCGCGATAAAACACCGCTTTTTCGAAGTCCAACGCTTCGGCAGCGCCTTCCATTTTTTCGATCAAAGCACTATGGATATCGCTAGAGTCGCCTTTTAAGAAACGAATCGTATTATTGACATCCTCGAGATACTCTTCTGGCGACACCAGTCCCACACAAGGCGCACGGCAGCGCTTGATTTGATACTCCAAGCAAGGACGCTTACGCTGCTTAAAAAAGGTATTAGTGCATTGACGCACTTGAAACATCTTTTGCATCAGCACTAGCGTCTCTTTTGCTGCATGCGCTGAAGGAAAAGGCCCAAAAAAACGGCCTTTTTGATGGTTGCCTTTGCCTCGCCCATAAGCCAAACGCGGATAGGGTTTATCAGCAGAGATAAACACATACAGATAAGACTTATCATCGCGCAGCAGCACGTTATAAGGGGAACGGTATTCTTTAATCAGGTTTTGTTCGAGTAGCAGCGCTTCGGTCTCACTACGAGTAATGATGGTTTCGATATTATGAATACGCGCAACTAAAGCCCGAGTTTTTGGATGGTCGATAGTCTTAGCAAAGTAGCTATTAACGCGGCTTTTTAATGATTTGGCCTTACCCACGTAGAGAATATCACCATTTTTACCCAGCATTTTATAGACGCCTGGCAAGTTAGGTAAGCGCTTGATTAGGTGCTTTAAACGAGCTTTTCTATCGTCTTTACTCTCTACTTCAACAGTATTTTTACTGTTGTCTGCACCCATATTATCGTTTGCACTCATACTGTCATTCGCACTAGCCCCTTTACTAGTAGCACTTTTGACTTCACTACTAGTATCGCTGTCAGTATTCGATTTTAGAACTTTAACCATAACCACTAAAACTCTCGAAGGGTTCGAATTACTATTATTTATGGGGAGCTGCCGACTAGATTACAAGATGGAAAACAACAACCTTATCAAGCCATTATCTGCTTTATTGGACATCTATAGTGTCTATAATATCTATCCTACCTAAATATTTATCTTACTTGCGCATTTTTTTACCAAAACACCAATGCAAAAAAAGCCAGCGCTAAGCTGACCTTTTTATTGCTACAACCTGTTTTTGTTTGAGCAGTATTATTTGAGCTGCGACAAAATAGCAACCTCGCGAATATAACTGGCCAGATCTTGCTCAGACTCTTCCATCAGCTCATCGTCTTGCATATGTTTGGCGTACTCAACCCACAATAATAGCTGATACAGGCTATTACGCTCAGAGGCCGTGTATTGCTTAATGAATTGCTTAAGCGTGCTCTCATCATTGATATTGAGCCTGCCGCGCCAGCTTTCTATCTTAGCGACTTGCTCATTCGGAAAAAATGCCTCAAACAGCGCTTTGACAAGCTCGTGACGGTTCTCTTCGCTGATGAGTTTACCGACCCGCTTAGTCTGACGGTTACGCGCATTAGCACTAGTAATATCAGCTAAAGCCATCAATTCCGCCATAAAATAATCACTGGCTGGCAAGGCTTTTAATTGCTTTTTTGATAAATTGGCTAAGGGTATCGATAACGCTTGTAGCCGCTCGTGAGATTTTTTGAGTTCGGTACGCGAAACGCGCATGTCTTGTTCTGACCAATCAATCATAAAAGCTCTCTAAAAATAATGGGAACAAAAGATATAAAGTAGCGACTAAAATAAGCGACTACCAGCGACTTTTTTCACGGTGCTTAGCGACTACGGTTAGCTCTTTTGGTAGATGCTGGGTCAAATGACGCTGTAGCTTTTCAGTGATAAAAACCGAGCGATGCTTGCCGCCTGTGCAGCCGATAGCGACGGTTACGGTATGGCGATTATTATGCAAAAAATTGGGCAGCCAGCGCGTAAGAAAGTGAGCAATATCCTCGCTCATTTCACTGACCTCTGGATAATCCGCAAAAAACGTGGCAACCTCACTATCTAAGCCAGTCGCGCTACGTAGATCGGCATTCCAGTGCGGGTTAGGCAAGATTCTCACGTCAAAGACGAAGTCAGCGTCGATAGGCGTGCCGTATTTAAAGCCGAACGATAGTAAATTAATGACGATTTTGTTTTCTGCGCCGACTTGATCGCGCAGGCGCTCTTTGAGCTGATGGATATTGAGCTTGCTAGTATCGATAGTGATATCGGCGCGGCTAGCGATGGGCTGTAATAATTCAACTTCTCTTTTTATCGCGGCGGGCAAGTTATATCTAGTGTTTTTGATTCCACCAGCATCTTGCGCCATTAGCGGATGTACACGGCGCGTGGCGTTGAAGCGGGCAACCAAGATATCTTCTTGCGCGGTGACGTAGATTACTTGTACTTTTGCCTCGCCATAGCGATTATGTAGCTGCTGCTGGATCGCTGCAAAGTTCGACAAGTCAGCTCGCGGTGAGCGAATATCGACACCCAGTGCCACCCGCTTGATGTTACTTTCGTTGACAAGCTTATGCGCCGCTTCAGGCACTAAAGATAACGGTAAGTTATCAATAGAGTAATAGCCCAAATCTTCCAAAGCATTGAGCACTGAGGTCTTGCCTGAGCCTGAGCGCCCAGAGATAATAAGCACGCTGAGCTTATCGCTGTTAGATGATGGCGTTTGAGCATTTGCGCCGAGCTTGTCCACTTCCATGCTATTACCTTAATCCATAAGCTGATTAATAAATACCGTTACTGCGCTCTAAACGACTGAGCTCACTGTCTCTATCCTACGCTATTTATTTGACGATAATATGACTATTTGACCAAAGGGCGGTTTAGTAGTACCAATTGATTATCCAGTAGCCTTGCCTGCCCTAAGGTGGCTGCAACTAGAATAATCAAGTCTTGCTGATTTTCTTTGAGCTTAAACGCTTCAAAATCGATAGCTTGTAGATCAGTCGTTTTTACTTGTAGATAGTCTATCTCAAACCCAGCTTGTGTGATACGCTGAGCCGCCTTTGTTAATAATGATTGCAGTACGGACTCATCAAAACTATCTGCTGCTATTTTTTGCGCTAATTGCTCAGCCAAATCTTCTAGGACTTCATGTAACACAGGTGCGGTTTGTCGCTCAGCAGCAGTTAAATATTGGTTGCGCGAAGATAACGCTAAGCCGTCTTCTGCTCGTACGATAGGCGCGCCGATAATCTTTATCTGATAACTCAAATCTCTGACTAACTGCTTAATAATCGCTAGTTGCTGATAGTCCTTTTGTCCAAAAAATGCCACATCAGGCTGCACAATATTGAACAGTTTTGCGACGACAATACCTACGCCATCAAAATGCGTCGGCCGCGATTCACCGCACAACTGCATGGCTATATTACCTGCCATGACCTTAGTAGGCGGTGGCAATTGCGGATACATCTCATCAATACTAGGCGCAAACACATAATCGGCGTCTACGCTTGCAAGCTTGGCCACATCAGCTTCAAGAGTGCGCGGATAGCTATCAAAATCCTCACCAATGCCAAACTGAGTTGGGTTGACAAAGATACTGACCACCACGATATCAGCGTGTTGTTTAGCCATTTTGACCAGTTGTAAGTGTCCAGCATGCAAATTACCCATCGTCGGTACTAAGGCAATACGCTGCTGACTACGCAGAGGATTTAAGGTGTCTTGCAAGCTTGCAATATGATGATAAATGATAGGCATCACAGGGTCTTCTTTTGGTATCGGATAATATTAATCAAACTGATGCTGCGCCTGCGGAAAGCTGCCTTCACGTACCGACTGCTGGTACAGCGCAAACGCGCCTTCGATGCTACGTTCCGTGTTGCGCTCATCAGTTAAGAAATCATGAATAAATCTTGGCGCGCGCCCATGCACCATGCCCAGCATGTCATGCATCACTAACACTTGACCGTCGGTATCTGCGCCAGCGCCAATGCCGATGACAGGTACCGCGACTGCCTCAGTGACTGTCTTAGCAAGCTCTGCAGGTACGCACTCTAGTACCAATAGCGCCGCGCCCGCTTCTACCACTGCTTTGGCGTCCGCTAATAATTTGTCTGCCGCTTCATCGCTGCGACCCTGAATCTTGTAACCGCCAAAGACATTGACCGACTGCGGCGTTAAGCCTAAATGTACACAAGTTGGCGTACCGGCTTGCGCTAAAGTCGCGACCAAACGACTCAGCTCACGTCCGCCTTCTATCTTGATGACATGCGCGCCTGCCTGCATCAGCTGACGGCTATTAGCGATAGCCTCAGCTTCAAGCGCATAGCTCATAAAAGGCAGGTCCGCTAAGATCAGCGCTTGTTTATTACTACGGGCGATATTCGCGGTATGGTATGCCATATCGTTTACAGTAACTGGCAAAGTCGACTCATGACCTTGCACCACCATACCTAAACTATCACCAACCAAGATAGTATCAATCTCAGCCTTCTCCATCATCCGCGCAAACATGGCGTCATAGCAAGTGAGGCAAGTGAACTTAGTACCGTCTTTTTTGAACTTTTTTAGCGTAGATAAAGTCGTCATATGACCCTCAATGACTTAAATAAAAGTATTTTGAATAGCTAATAAAGATAGGAGCGAGCGGTGACTTTTAGCGTAGCTTTTTGCACTTATTCAATAAGCTTAAGGCCGCTCCAGTCTGCACTCAATGGATGAGCTGAGAGTGGCTGGCCCTTAATCATAAGCTCAGGCGCTAGCTCGCGTAGCGGCACTAACATAAAGTTGCGCTCATGCAGCCCTGCATGCGGCACTATCAACGCCGGCTCATCAATTTGCTGCTGACCATAAAGCAAAATATCAACGTCCAAACTACGCTCGCCCCAACGGCGCACACGCTCGCGCTGCGCTTGCTTCTCTAGCTCCTGACACAAAGCAAGCAGCGCTAAAGGCGCTAAAGTTGTCTTTATTTCCACCACAGCATTAATAAAGTCGGGCTGATCTTGCGGGCCCATTGGCGCTGACGCATAGTAAGAAGACACTCGCAGCTCACGTATGTCCTGATGCTGCTCTAAGCTGAGCAGCGCTTGCTGTAAATGCTCAATGGGCGAGCCAAGCTCATTAGCTAAGTTACTGCCTAAGCCTAAATAACAAGTGGTCCAATGGTTACTCATACGCCCCTTCACTCAGCTTATCACTATCAAGCATTATCGGTACTGTTTTTGCTACTATTTTTAGTGCTAGGCTGACGGCGTCGGCGTTTGGCTGGTACCGCGCCTTTATGAGTTGCTGCTGTCGCTGGCGTAGTATTAGCTTTAGGATGACTAGACTTAGCGGCGGCTTGAGTAGCGGATTTAGTAGCTGGGGCTTTCTTCTCGGCTTTGGCAGCAGTGTCTTTTTTAGCAGCATTGCCGCTCTTAGAAGCTTTGCCGTCTTGCAGCGCTTTATCTGTACTGTTATTTGCTGCAGGTTCAGATAAATTTAACGGCTTACGGCGACGCTTGCTAGGGACAGGCTCGCTACTTTTAGCACTCGCTACCGACTTTGGCGTTTGCGGTACTGACATAGTGGTTGAAGCTTCTAATTGCTTAGCTCCTGATTGCTTAGATTTTGACGGCTGAGCTGGTGTCTTGTCAGTTGCTGATTGAACGCTTTCTTGATTGTCTGCAGTGGCTTTATTTTTGGTAGAGACTTTACGGCCGCTAGATTTCACCGCCTTGCCAGCGTCAGCATTGCTATTCGTGCTGTTATGATTGACTCTATCTTTATCAGCATTATCGCTACTATTTTGGCCAGCCAGCTGTTTGTTTAACGGTGGCACGACTCTTTCATGTTCAATCACAAACAACGGCTTTGGCGCGGCAGGCTTTTTATGCGACTTTTTAGTCGCGGCTAATGACAATTGCTGCAATTGTTCAAGCTCTTGACTATCTTGTTGCAGCTGCTCAGGGCTAGCGCCTTGCTGAGCATTATTCTGAGTGCCCGTTTTATCACTATTGCGGCGGCGGCGACGCGAAGGTACATTGGCAGTATCATTTGCCGATTGATTATTATGACTTCGACTGACTTTGACTTGGTCGGGATTGCTGTGAGCAGTCGCTTGGGTAGTATCGTTTTGCTTTTGACGATTACGCCTGCGTCCACGCTGACCTTTTTTGTAAGCGCCGCGGCGGATATTTTCATCAAAATCAGCGATGGCTTGCTGCTTGTCTCTCTCGGACAAGGTTTGATAAGTCTGCCACCACTCACCCATGCCATTGGTAGACTCGGATAACGGATGCTCGCTATCGCCGCACTGCTCACGCAATAATAAAAAGTCGAAACCCGCACGAAAGCGCGGATGCTCAGCCAATTGTTCAATCTGCTTGTTACGCGGCGCCGCCAGCTTCGGCTGCAAAATCCAAATATCACGGATAAATTGTTCAGCGAACTTCGGAATGGCAGTCTTGATGCGCTGACGATCGATCACTTTACCTGCGGCATGTAGCTGCGCATCGCCAAAAGGCATATTACGGTTTTTGGCTTTTTCTAGCTGATGCAGGTAATTCTCCCACAATAAAGCGGCGTAGAAGAAGGCAGGGTTGATACTCTTACCAGCAGCAATACGCTTATCAGTGTTGATAGCGACTTGTTGTACTAATGGACTTGGCTCTGCAGGCGGATAGATAAACAGGTTATCGATAGCACCATATTCGAATAAAAGCGGCAATAGCGGTACTAGATAGCCGCCAGTAAACATCTTTTGCGTCTCGTCATAGAGACGGTGCGGCGAGATTTGCTCAAGCAGCGCCCAATTACTGTCGTGGAACTGCTCGGAGAGCTCTTTGTCAAACTCAAAGCCTAATTTGGCCTTAAAACGTAGCGCCCGTAGCAAGCGCACAGGATCTTCTTCGATGCGAATAGGCGCGTGACCTAACAAGCGAATGATTTTATTGTCAATATCTTCAAGCGCACCGCAAAAATCATGGACTACGCCTTTTAGCGGTTGATAATACAGCGCATTCATTGAAAAATCGCGACGGGCAAAATCTTGCTTGATATCGCCCCAAACATTGTCACGCAAAATCATACCGTCTTGATTGGTGCTTGCTTTATTATTGGGCGGGCCACGAAAAGTGGCCACCTCAATGAGCTCACGGCCCGAATAAACATGCGCTAGCTGAAAGCGGCGACCGATAATGCGGCAGCGCTTGCCAAAGACATCTTTTATCTCGTACGGCTTGGCATCGGTAACCGCATCAAAATCTTTGGGCGCAAGCCCTAATAAAGTATCGCGCACTCCGCCGCCGACGATATAGGCATCAAACCCAGCTCGCGATAAAGTGGCAATAACTTCGGTAATGGAATTGGGTAATTCAGATTTATTCAGTTCTAACTGCTTGGCGGCACGCTCGGCCATGCATCTACTCCTCGCCGGTATTCTGTCGTTCCCGATAAACACAGCGTTTATCAGGCAAACACATCGGTTAGTTTAACAAATTTTAGGCTTGATTGTTGTATTATGACATTTACTTACAGCCGATTTGCTAAAAAACTTATAACCGATAGCAAATAACAGAGCTACTTTATTAATATAGCTAGTTTTTGGCAGAGATTTTGGCAAGTACTCAAGGCGTAGCGCTTTTGACTGAACTGCCGAATTAAAAAATGATTTAACGCCTAATGCTGCACCCGCATGCGCGCTCGGTTGTTTGCTATGGTTTTAGCGCCGATACCTTTTACTTTCTCTAGCTCATCAACGCTTGTAAACGGGCCAAACATCTCACGATACAGAATAATGGCTTGCGCTTTACTGCTACCAATACCGTCAAGCGTTACCAGCTCACCCTCGCTAGCACTATTGATATCGACTACGGCCTGCTCACGCGCTTGCGTCTCATAATTCTCTTGCGCTAATAGATACTCATAAGCCTGCTTTGGATCTGCATAACAAACCGCTGCTTGCACCTTAATTGTCATAAAGCATAGGATTAAAACAGACAAAATAGCACTTGACCCAAGGCGTGAGCGTTTATTATGGTTTTGCACACCTCGATAGTTGATAAGCTTATAAAGCGCGTTCATGTTGTTTGGCGGACTCCCAAAGTGCATCCATCTCATCGATATCGCTCTCTTCCAAGCTTTTACCACAAGCTTGCAGCTGATCTTCGATATAACCAAAGCGCGACTTAAATTTATGAACGCAAGTTAAAGTCGCCGCTTCTGCATCAAGATTGAGCTTACGCGCAACATTGACTAAGGCAAAGACACAATCACCAAGCTCTTTTTCAATATCACTACTATTGGCTTTTATCTCAGCCTTGGACTTGCCGGTAATTTCAGTTTTTAATTCATCGATCTCTTCTTCTAGCTTTTCAAACGCGCCTGCCACTCCTTCCCAATCAAAGCCTAACTTTGACGCTTGGCTTTGTACTGACTGCGCTTGCATCAGCGCACTACCTGCCTTCGTCGCATCCAAACGCCGACGCGGTTTGCCCCGCGCTTCGTCGACTCGCCGCTCCTCCGCCTTTATCTCATCCCAGCGCGCTTTTACCGCAGCCTCGTCTTTAAGACTCTCCGCTTCAAACACATGCGGATGACGACGAATTAACTTCTGTTGCAAAGTGGTAATCACGTCACTCATATCAAAACGCCCTTGCTCCGCATAAAGCTGACAGTGAAAAATCACTTGCAATAACACATCGCCAAGCTCGCCTTTGATATCCTCATCGTCATCAGTCTGCACCGCCGCGCCAAGCTCGTACGCTTCCTCTATCGCATAAGGGATCAGGCTGTGATTGGTTTGCTTTTTATCCCAAGGACAATCGCGCCGCAGCCGTGCCATTAAAGCCAGTAAATCGCCTAATTCACCGGTGGCAGTGGGTGTGTCTTTTACCGGCTGCGGTGGTAAGGTTTTAGTCTGATATTCATTAACTTGTGAATTATTATCATCGATAGTCATAACCATAGTCACTCTTATTTTTATCGTTTAACACTAATTACTTAAAGCCGCTTACAAGTTAGTGTACCATTGAATGCTTATTGAAGAATAACAATGCTTTTCACTTTTAAGCCTAGGAATATCTGTTTTATGTCTACTGTCAATACTACCAGCTACCAGCCTACGACTACCTTCGATCCCATCACTATCGGCTCGTTTAAAGCCTACGATATTCGCGGCGAGCTTGGCGTGACTCTCGATGAAGACATAGCCTACCGCATTGGTCGCGCCTTCGCGCAAATTTTATCGCAGCGTATTGATGATGACGCTGAGTTAGAAACATTAAAAAAAGCAGTGGTCATAGGCTGCGACATCCGCGACTCTAGCGAAGCCCTAAAACAAGCGACTATCGCCGGTATATTGGATGCCGGTGTTAATATTATCGATTTAGGAATGACCGGCACCGAAGAGGTGTATTTTGCTACTAGCCATTACCAAGCGTTAGGCGGTATCGAAGTCACCGCGAGTCATAATCCAATTAACTACAATGGTCTAAAGCTGGTTAAAGAGCACTCAAAACCCATAAGTGCGGACGATGGCTTAGCTGAGATTCAAGCCTTGGCTGAGTCGGGTGACTTTGCTGCGATCAAGCAAAAAGGCGAATTGGCAATACTAACGGATAAAAGCGCTTACATCGATCACGTGATTGGCTTTATCGATATCGACAAGCTCAAGCCGTTAAAAATAGTGATTAATTCAGGTAATGGTAGCGCCGGTCCCGTCGTTGATTTACTGATTGATAAACTCGTGCAAGCTGACGCGCCTATTGAGATCATCAAACTGCACCACAAGCCTGACGGCAGCTTCCCTAATGGTATTCCTAATCCAATGATCTTAGCCAACAGAGAGTCCACTCGCCAAGCGGTATTAGACAATAAGGCTAATGTAGGCATTGCCTTTGACGGTGATTTTGATCGCTGCTTCTTATTCGATGAGACCGGCGAGTTTGTCGACGGTAGTTATGTGGTCGGTATGCTCGCGCAGGCCTTTCTTAATAAGTACCCAAATGAGTCCATCGTTTATGATCCGCGCGTTATTTATAACACCGAAGCGGTGATTGACGATCTCGGTGGCAAGGCAGTGATCAGTAAGTCAGGGCACTCTTTTATCAAGCAAGTCATGCGTGAGTCCGGAGCGATTTATGGCGGCGAGATGTCGGCGCACCATTATTTCCGCGATTTCTTTTATTGCGATAGCGGTATGATTCCGTGGCTGTTGACTATTGAGCTGTTATCAATTACGGGTAAAAGCTTATCAGAACTCGTCAACGGCTACATCAGCGCTTATCCAAGCTCAGGCGAGCTGAATTTTCGCTTAACCACGCAGGATGCGCAGGCGATTATTGAGAATATAGAAAGTAGATTTGCAGATGAAAAACCCAGTAAATCTACTCTAGATGGGCTTAGTCTTGACTTTGGCGATTGGCGTTTTAATTTGCGGGCTTCCAATACTGAACCCTTAATTCGGCTCAATATAGAGACTCTTGGTGATAAAGACTTACTGAAAACCAAAATCAATGAGATTGAGGACTGGCTAGCTCAGCAAGGAGCGGTTCCGGCTTAATATAGTCGAACCACTATTAAAGTGTTACAGCGTTAGACTCGTTTAGCCTACTACTGTAGTACTTGCACTCGTCTGCCTTGTACCACTTTTAATATTGATTGACTATAACGGATTAGGCAACGTTTATGCAAAAAGATAGAGTCATAAAATCTGTGTTTCTAGTTTGTAGGCTGGAGTAAAACCCAGCCTACGCCAACCAAATGCTTTATTTACAATTGGGATAGCTTTGTGGCCTTATTTTGCACGCCCAATACCTGCATAAGCGCCGACAAGCGCGTTTATTTGCGGGCGTGATAAAGCATTTTGTGCATCAAATATCGGCATAGCGAATTGGTTGAGCTGCGCGATGTCTAGCTGGTGCTGCGGCGATAGGCTAATAATAAAAATCGCCTGCGCGTAAGCGAGCTGCTCATAAGGACTATCAAGCAGTTGTAGCAGTGGCTGCTGCCCATAGTCCTTGGCAAGCGAGCTTTTGGCTTTATCACTATAGACTAAGGTTTTAATGTTATAAGACCATAGTAGCGCCAGTAGCGGATGGATAGCTGAGCCTGTGGTACGCCCTGAGCCTGACTTATAGCTACCGCCCCAAATCATCACGGTTTTGTTATCTATAAAGCCATCATAATGCTGCCAGAATTTGCGGAAAATCAGCTCTTTTTGGTCATCATTGATGTGCAGTACTGACTGCAGTAAAGGCATATTGACGCTATTGTCTTGCGATGATTGCTGCAGCTTGTCAAGCTCAGTTGGTAGCGTATGACCACCAAAGCCCCAACCTGCCTGCAGATAGCTACTGCCTACCCGTGCGTCTAACCCCATAATACGGCTGACTTGACCGATATCCACTTGTTGACTGTCCGCTAAGCGCGATAGCTCATTCATAAAGCTCACTCTCGTCGCTAGCATCGCCATAATACTGCTACGCGCAAACTCGATAGTGGCAATATCAGCATGATGATAAGCGCGAGCATATTGTAGTAACGGCTGCAGCACGGTTAGCTGATGACTACTCTCAGGCGTTTTTTCGCCCAACAGCCATAGCGAGGGTTTGAGCATTGAGCTGTAAGCCTCACCATCTTGCAAAAACACAAACGGCACATAATAGACCCAAGCGCGCTGCAAGCTGTCCGCTAACTTCGTGATATGACCAAGCTTTTCGATACCACTCATAATAATAGGAGTCGTCTGCTGCTGACTATGATTAAAAGCTATTACCCAGTTATCATCTGTCCAAACGCTTTTGATACTCTCCAAAAATAACCAATAGCAACTGACTGATAAGGGCGTCGCTTTTTGTTCGTCTAGCGATTGGCCAACTTTGCCTTCATAACTTTGAATAAGTTTATCCGCGCTAGCCGGTAATGCACATTGAACGATTTGCTGCTGCTGTCCATATAGCTGCCATAGTGCCTGTAAATGCCGCTCAAAGCCATAGTGCTCAACTTGCTGCGCTAACAAGTCTAAATCGGCATAAATGTGCACCTGATGATCTAGGCTCGCTAACACCACCGCGCTAGTAATGGCTTCGATACTATGACCGATGATCACGCAGACCTCAGACGACTTGTCGTTCATTACGTGATCATTATCAACAGTAGACTCAGAGCTCATAGCATTCCCTTAATTATCGTTTTCTCAGCCGCAAAGTCGACTCTCATTTCTATACTTTGTCTTGCCATCGTTATGCAAATAACTGCTTGATATGCGCAAGGAGCTGATTGGTAGAGCTATCAAAAGGCGCGGTACTGTCTTGTTGCATTGCCTGATAGACAGTTTCGGCCATCTGCTTACCCATCTCAACCCCCCACTGATCAAAAGGGTTGACGTCCCATATACTCGCCATCACGTAAACTTTATGCTCATATAATGCAATCAGCTCGCCTAAACTATGCGGGGTCAGCTCATCGAGCAGCAAGGTCGTAGAAGGCTGATTACCGCGGTAGTGCTTGTACTTGTCTGTCGCAGCGCTCATCGTAGTACTGTCAGCGTTGACCTCTTCAATCGCGGCATTACCAAAGGCTAATACTCGGCTTTGTGCCAAACAGTTAGATAAAGACAGCTCATGCTGATGTTGGAGTGAAGTATTTTGCACCTCATCACTATAGTGACGCACGCAGGCGATAAAGTCGCAAGAGACATGCTGAGTGCCCTGATGCAGTAATTGATAAAACGCGTGCTGGGCGTTGGAGCCAATCTCGCCCCATAAAATCGGGCAAGTATCATAGTCGATATGAGTACCGTCATGTGTCACTGACTTACCGTTACTCTCCATCTCCAGCTGAGTCAAGTAGCTTGGCAGGTACTCAAGCCGACCATCGTAAGGCAAGACGGTATGCGCGTGTATCTGTAAAAAGGTACTATTCCACACCGCCAGCAAGCCTAATAGCACTGGTAGATTGTCTTTGAAGTCCGCGGTCGCAAAATGCTGATCCATACTATGAGCGCCAGCGAGCAGTTCTCGAAACTGACTCATACCGATACGAATGGCAATCGCCAGCCCAATCGCTGACCATAAAGAAAAGCGACCACCGACCCATTCCCAAAGCTGCAGCTGATGCTCAGGATGAATGCCCCATGCCGTCATCTTGGCGCTGTTGGCAGAGATACCGATGAAGTGACGGCGCAGCACGCTATTTTGCGAGCCTGAATATAGAGCCGCTGTCGTTAATAACCAAGACAGTGCTGTTTGGGCGTTAGATAGCGTATCAACGGTGCCAAAAGATTTAGAAGAGATGATAAATAGCGTCGTCTCAGCATCTAAACGTTTTAGCAAGTTATCGAGCTGCGAGCCATCCATATTAGAGACGAAATGCACGATAATATCTGTATCAGCCCACTCATCTAGCGCAGACGTTGCCATTAGTGGGCCTAAGTCTGAACCACCGACGCCTATATTGACCACATCAGTGATGGCTTTACCTGAAAACCCGCGCCAAGTACCATTACGAATCCGCGCCGATAAACGCTCAACTTGCTGTAAGCTGTGATGCACATCACTGACCACGTCCTGCTCATTGACGACTAACTCTGCGCCCTCAGGCAATCGCAGCGCAGTATGTAGTGCCGCACGCTCTTCGCTAGTATTGACCATAGCGCCTTGTAGCAAATCTTTGATACGCGCTGTTAGCTCACAGCTCTCAGTCAAATGTAACAAACTTGCTAATACCGACTCATCGATACATTGCTTGCTATAATCCATATACAGGCTACCTGCCTGCGCGCAAAAGCGCTGCGCTCGACTGCTATCCTCTGCAAACAGCTCCGCTATCGACCACTTCTGCTTCGCTAACGTTTGCAATTGCTGCCAATACTCAGAGTCGCGAGCACTGCTATAAATGTTATTGGCACTCATATCGTTCATCAGCTACCCTTTAGATGCGAGCTGCTGCTCAGCAAAGTAAATAAAAGCTTGCATATAAGATTGCATATCACCAGCATCGTAGCTATCACCGCGCATAGTGGTGACATTAACGCCAGACTCACTAATCAGCGCATCGATAGCATCGGTTAGCTGAATCTCGCCGCCGACAGAAGCTTTGGTGTTGGCCAAATAGTCAAAGATTTGATTACTAAACACATAACGACCCACTACCGCTAGGCGCGACGGCGCATCGGTTAAATCAGGCTTTTCGACAAATCCCGCTACCCCAAAGCTAGCATTACTGTCTGTACTGTCACCGATCTCAGTAGTGCTATCGACAAGTTTGGCAATGCCATATTTATGGACGTCGCTATCGGCGACTTGCTCAACGAGTATCTGTGAATGCTGATCTTTAGCAAATTCCGCCAACATAAAGGCTAAGTTGTCAGTAGCCATATCGCCAGTAAAGGGATCAAGCACGACATCGGGCAGTAAGACTGCAAAGTCATTGTCACCGACAATGGGACGCGCTGCTAATACCGCATGACCTAAGCCCAAAGCCCTACCTTGGCGGATCATCGACACGCTGACATCATCCGGTAGCCAGTTGAGACTATCAGCCAGCTCGTCTTTGCCTTTATGACGTAATTGCGTATCAAGCTCGGCATTGATATCGAAATAATCTTCAATCGCGCTTTTTTGCGCATGACCGACAAGGACGATATGCTTGATGCCGGCGGCGATAGCTTCCTCGACGACGTAATGAATGGCCGGGCGATTTCCTAAAGGCAATAACTCTTTAGGTACGGACTTGGACAGTGGTAGCATACGAGTGCCGAAGCCTGCGACAGGAATGACGGCATGGGTTATTTTTTTCATAGATTAATAGTGCTTTTAGTTAGTTTTAAGGCAATATAACGATTTTTTCTGAGCTGCTCTAGTATAACCGCGTCTATTTTGTGTTATAGCCGTCAGGGTTCATGCTTTGCCAGCGCCAAGTATCTTCACACATATTAGTAATGGAAAGCTTAGCTTGCCATCCCAGCAGCTCTTGCGCTTTATCTGCACTAGCATAACAGCTTGCAATGTCACCAGCACGGCGCGCCACAAACTGATAAGGGATATCTATTTTATTTACTTTACTAAAAGCGTTAACCAACTCCAGAACTGAGCTACCTCTGCCTGTGCCCAAATTAATAGGCAAAAATCCTGCTGCATGAGTTTGCTGCTGTAAATGATCAAGTGCAGCGACATGGCCTTGTGCTAAATCAGTGACATGAATATAGTCACGCACCCCAGTACCATCGATAGTCGGATAGTCATTACCAAAGATACTAAGCTTGTCTCGTCTACCTACAGCTACTTGCGAGATAAAAGGCATCAGGTTATTTGGAATACCGCTTGGGTCTTCACCAATCTGTCCTGACAAGTGCGCTCCTACCGGATTGAAGTATCTAAGAGTAATCAGACTCCACTCTTTGTCTGCTGCTGCTAAATCTTCTAAGACATGTTCAACCGTGAGCTTGCTTTGGCCATAAGGGTTAGTCGCAGAACGCGGTGAAGTCTCATTGATAGGTAAGGTCTCGGGATCACCATAGACAGTAGCTGAGGAAGAAAAGACTAAGTTCTTCACGCCAAATTCAGCCATTACTGCAAGTAAAGTGATGGTCCCGCTAACGTTATTGTCATAATACATTAGAGGCTTAGCGACTGACTCGCCTACTGCCTTGAGTCCAGCGAAGTGAATCACCCCAAAAAACTCATGCAAGTTAAATATTTCTTTTAGTTTCCCAGCATCACGGATATCACCTTCGATAAATTCGATAGACTGTCCAATGAGATTAGAAACGCGATTAATAGCTTCATAGCTGCTATTAGATAAATTGTCGTAAATGACAATCTCATATCCTGACTCGTGCAGAGCAATACAGGTATGAGTACCAATATACCCAGCACCACCCGTCACTAATATTTTATTATTCATAGCAATTTTCAAACATAAAAAAACACCCCATTATAGGGGTGTCTCTCTTACTTCTCAACATAGCTTTAGTAGTTGGTTCTTAACTCTTTATCTACTATCAAGAATACCTGACTTACCAGCCAGTAACTTCTTTCAGCTTATCACCAATTTTTGATGGGTCACGCGTGTAAGCGATACCTGCATCTTCAAAGGCCTTAAATTTCTCTTCAGCTGTGCCTTGACCACCAGAGATGATTGCGCCAGCATGGCCCATGCGCTTACCCGCTGGCGCTGTGACGCCAGCGATATAGCCGACAACAGGCTTAGTAACATTGTCTTTAATATAAGCGGCCGCTTCTTCCTCAGCGGTACCACCGATTTCACCGATAAGTACAATAGCTTCAGTCTGTGGATCGGCCTCAAACAGTTTTAGCGCATCGATCTGGTTCATGCCTGGGATAGGGTCACCGCCGATACCGATACAGGTTGACTGACCAAAGCCAAGCTTCGTGGTTTGCGCCACCGCTTCATAAGTTAGCGTACCTGAGCGGGAGATGATACCGACTTTACCTGGCAGATGGATATGACCTGGCATGATACCGATTTTGCACTCGCCTGGCGTGATGACACCTGGGCAGTTCGGACCGACCATACGCACATCACCAGCTTCTTCGATATAGCGCTTCGCTTTTAGCATATCGATCGTCGGTACGCCTTCGGTAATGACGATAATCAGCTTAACGCCGGCATCGACCGCTTCAACGATAGAATCTAGCACGAATGGCGCAGGCACATAAATGACTGACGCATCCGCTTGTGTTTCATCCATTGCTTCTGCCATCGTGTTAAAGACTGGCAGACCTAAATGCGTTTGTCCGCCTTTACCTGGGGTTACGCCGCCAACGACTTTAGTGCCATATTCGATCGCTTGCTCAGAATGGAAAGTACCGTTTTTACCGGTGAAGCCTTGTACTAATACTTTGGTATCTTTATCAATTAATACACTCATTGTTTTATCCTTGTATTCGCTTGTCTGATAGCTGTTAGTAATAGCGGCTTACTCGCTATAGGCAAGCAAGCAGCGACTATTACTGATGAACTCTACTGTTTACCTACTGATGATAAGTTAGGCTTGAACAGCATCGACGATTTTTTGGGCAGCGCCCGCTAAGCCTTGAGCAGAGATGATTTTGACATCGGACTGCTCGAGCAGCTCGATACCTTTCTCAGCATTGTTACCCTCTAAGCGCACAACGACAGGTACTTGTACATCGACTTCTTTTACCGCGGCAATGATAGCTTCTGCAATCATGTCACAGCGCACGATACCGCCGAAGATGTTAATGAGTACGCCCTCGACACTGCTGTCTTCTAGAATAATCTTGAACGCTTCAACGACGCGATCTTTAGTTGCGCCGCCGCCAACGTCCAAGAAGTTAGCAGGCTTGCCGCCGTATAGCTTAATGATATCCATGGTCGCCATAGCAAGGCCGGCACCGTTGACCATACAACCGATGTTACCTTCTAGCGCAACATAGTTAAGGTCAAACTCTGCAGCTTTTAGCTCACGCTCATTTTCTTGCGTTTTGTCTTGTAGCGCGGCGATTTTTGGCAGACGGAATAACGCGTTTGAATCGATACCAATTTTGCCATCGACACAGACGATCTCGCCATTTTCACGTACCGCTAATGGGTTAACTTCGAGTAAAGCAAAGTCATTATCAACAAAGGCATTATAAGCACCAGTCATGATTTTCACGAACTGATTGATTTGTTTGCCTTCTAGACCTAACTGGAACGCAACATCACGCGCTTGATAAGGCATGAGACCGACTAATGGATCTACAGTGACTTTGAAGATTTTTTCTGGCGTCTCATTAGCGACTTCTTCGATGTCAACGCCGCCTTCGGTTGAGGCCATAAAGGTGACACGGCGGGTAGAACGATCGACAACTGCGCCTAAATATAGCTCAGTCTGTACCGGATACATATCTTCTGCGACTAAGACAAAATTGACCGGTTGGCCATCAGCGTCAGTCTGAAAGGTGACTAAGTTAGTACCGATAAGCTCATCAGCAACTTGCTTAGCTTCTTCGCGAGTTTTGACAAGTTTGACGCCGCCCGCTTTACCACGGCCACCCGCATGAACCTGCGCTTTGATAACAGCGATGTCTGTTGGAGTCTTATCAAAAGCAGCGGCAGCTTCGTCACCGCTGTGAGCAACGATACCCTCTTGGATCGGTAGGCCGTAACTTTTTAATAGCTCTTTGGCTTGATACTCATGTAAATTCATTGATTGTATCCTTTATTTTTTTCAATTGAGAATGTGATAATAAATAGTTAAACAAACGCGCCATGATATAACTGACAGCGCGCTTGTTGTTAGCTAGAGCGATAATAATAGATAGCGCTACTAGCTGTAATCCTTATGCTTAAGGTTGTCCGCATGACAGCGTATTAGCCTGCCAGTTTGACAGCTATTGACGCTTTAGTTGCCATCTTCTTTAGGACGAAGTGATGACTGACTAAGGACATACCTGCACGGATACTATTTACGTTTTTTACGCTGAATGGCGTGAATAGCACGGCCATCAGCAGATAAGGCAGCTTCATGTACCGCTTCTGAAATCGTTGGATGCGCGAAAGTCATCAGCTGCAAATCTTCGATACTAGAGACAAATTCCATCGCGATCATGCCTTGATGGACGATGTCGCCGGCGCCAGCAAAGATAGCATGCATACCGAGTAAACGATCGGTCTTAGCATCGGCAACGACTTTGATTGAGCCTTGCGCTTCACTTTGCGCCAGCGCGCGACCGTTAGCAGCTAGATTGAATGAGCCTGTTTTGACCTCATAGCCTGCATCCGCAGCTTCTTTTTCAGTCAGACCAACCCAAGCGATTTCTGGATGGGTATAGATAATGTTGATAATAGTGTCATAGTTGACTTGTGCTTTTTCGCCATGAATGCGCTCAACCGCCATCATGCCCTCTTCCATCGCTTTATGCGCGAGCATCGGGCCACGTACTAAATCGCCAATAGCATAGACGCCATCTAGATTGGTTTTGCACTGATCATCGACATCGATAAGGCCGCGTTCGGTTAGCGTCACACCGCTGTCCTCGCCAAGTAGCTTCTCAGAGTAAGCACGGCGACCGACACAAACGATCAATTTATCAAAGCTCTCATCCGAGGCTTCGCCTTTGTTTTCGCTAGTGACGACGACTTGACCGTCTTTGACTTCTGCATTAGTCACTTTGGTATCGACGCGGATATCTAAGCCTTGTTTTTTGAACATCTTACGAGCTTCTTTGGCGATATCTTTATCCGCAGCGGCTAAAAATTCAGGCAGCGCTTCATAAACCACGACTTCCGCGCCCAAGCGACGCCATACTGAACCAAGCTCAAGACCGATAACGCCTGCACCAATCACGCCCAAGCGCTTTGGCGTCTCAGTGAAATCAAGCGCGCCAGTCGAGTCGACGATATGCTCGTGATCGACTTTGGCAACTGGAATATCGATAGGCACAGAACCTGAGGCTAAGATAACGTTCTTGGCAGTAATGGTGCTTTCTGCATCATCCTCTAGCGCAACAAATTTAACTTTTTTGTCATCGCCTTTACCGTCGACTAACGTGCCCCAACCTTGTAGCCAGTCAACACCATTGCCCTTGAGTAGTGCCGCAACACCGCCGGTTAATTGCTTGACGATACCTTCTTTACGCTCAATCATCTTCTCGACGTTGATGCCGACATCACCGGTGCTGATGCCATGCTCGTCGAGCTCGTCTTTTGTCGCCTCATAGCGATGTGAGGTATCAAGTAAAGCTTTTGATGGAATACAACCAACGTTCAAGCAAGTACCGCCAAGCGCCGGCTCGCCTTTGTAAACACGTTTTTCGATACAAGCGACGCTCATACCCAACTGACCGGCACGAATAGCCGCTTCGTAACCACCAGGTCCGCCGCCGATAACGACTAGATCATAATTATCTTTCATAGTAGTTTCCTAATATTTTTATCGTAAAATTTAGTTTGGCTCTATGCTATTGACGTTATTCTCGCTTGCATAGCTATTTATTTTAATCGATTGATAAAGCATCAAATTCAAGATGTATAGCTAATACACTATCTTGATAGGATGATTCATCTAAAATGAATAGCGAGAGTTTTAAGGTGAAGTTTATTGTTCTAAACAGTAGGCAAGACAGAACATTTATTGGCATAAAGGCAAAAAGCTTGTATTAGCGATTGCCAATACAAGCTTAGAAGCTTATAGGTCTAATAACAGCATGGTTGGGTCTTCGACAAGATCCTTAAGTGTCACCAAGAACTGTACCGCCTCTTTACCATCAATCATACGGTGATCATACGATAGCGCTAGGTACATCATTGGTAAAATCTCAACCTTACCATCGACAGCCATCGGACGCTCATTAATCGCATGCATACCTAAGATAGCAGTTTGCGGTGGGTTCAAGATAGGCGTTGACATGAGTGAGCCAAAGACACCGCCGTTAGAGATGGTGAACGTACCGCCTGTCAGCTCATCAAGACCGAGCTTACCTTCTTGTGCTTTACCGCCAAGCTCACGGATTTTGCTTTCGACATCCGCCATGCTCATCTGATCCGTGTCACGAAGTACAGGTACAACTAAACCGCGATCTGATGATACAGCAACACCGATATCATAAAAACCATGATAGACGATATCATCGCCATCGAGTGAGGCGTTCACTGCTGGGAAACGTTTTAGCGCTTCAGTAGCAGCTTTGACGAATAATGACATAAAGCCTAGACGCACACCATGACGCTTCTCAAACTGATCTTTGTACTTAGTACGCATATCCATTAGTGGCTTCATGTTGACTTCGTTGAACGTCGTCAGCATCGCTGTTTCTTGAGTCGCTGATAGTAGACGCTCGGCAACACGCTTACGCAAACGAGTCATCGGTACGCGCTTTTCGCTACGCTCGCCCGATTCGGCGACTGGCGTCCCCTTATCGTTTTTGATGCTGCTATCGGCTTTGAGTTTAGGGCTTGCCATATCAGATTTGGTAACTCGGCCATCACGGCCACTGCCTTCGACATTTTTTGGATCAACGCCAGACTCTTTCGCCGCTTTACGTACCGCTGGGCTTTGGTCTTTATGAGCGTCTTCTTTTTTGTCTGTCGCTTGTACTGGCTCACCGCCATCAGCTGCTTGCTTTTTCTGTACTGGCGCCGCAGGCTGATCTGGATTGACGGCTGGAGCTTCCGCATCATCACCGCTGCTGTCTTCACTATCGGTACTGCCGCTAGCGCCAGCTTCAAACTCAGCGATAAGATCGTCTGACTCAACCGTATCATCGACTTGCTTAACGATTTTGGTGACTACGCCGTCATCTGGAGCGACTACTTCTAATACAACTTTGTCCGTTTCGATTTCCGCTAAGATATCATCACGGTTGACTTGTTGACCTTCAGTAACGTGCCACTCAACGATCGTGCCATCAGCTACCGATTCTGGAAACACGGGGGCTTTAATCTCAGCCATCGATATACTCCTTAGATTGGGATAAATATTATTTATTATGAAATTGTGGTAACCAGCCAAATCATTTGATTCACTTTAATTTAGTACTTTGTTCCAATACTGTTGTGAAATGAATAATACTCTGACTGCTACCACCTGTTTGTTTGATCTTTCTTAAAGCTAATACTGTCAAAAACTACTTTGTCAATTGTGAGACTTCTACACCTAAGCCGCCGGCAATTAAGTCTTGCTGCTGACTGGCATGCAATTTTGGCGATCCGGTAGCTGGTGCGGCACTTGCTGGACGCGCAACAGGCTCCATCACTTTCGCTTTGGTTGGGTGCGGAACCACAATACGGAACATATGCGGCGCTAGATAATACCAAGCCCCTTGGTTTAAAGGCTCCTCTTGCGTCCAGACGATCTCTTTTAGATTGCTGTATTTATCAAATTCAGCGATCAGGCGCTCTTCTGGTAGCGGGTATAGCTGCTCAATACGTACGATAGCCACATGGTCTAAGCCCAATTCACGGCGCTGCTCGAGTAAGTCATAATAGACCTTACCCCCACAAAGCACTAAACGGGTAATTTTATCGTTATCCTGCTCATCAATCTCAGAGATCACCGTCTCGAACTTATGACCAGTCGATAACTCTTCTAGCTCTGAGGTAGCAAGCTTATGACGTAATAAGCTCTTCGGCGACATTACGATCAAAGGCTTACGAATCGGACGTACCGCTTGACGACGCAGGGCATGGAATATCTGCGCTGGTGTCGTTGGAGTAATCACTTGCATGTTATCTTCAGCACACAGCTGCAAGAAGCGCTCAAGACGAGCTGAAGAATGTTCAGGACCCTGACCTTCATAGCCATGCGGTAATAACATGGTCAAGCCGCACACGCGCTGCCACTTAGTCTCACCACTAGCGATAAACTGGTCGATGACCATTTGTGCGCCATTGACAAAGTCGCCAAACTGAGCTTCCCAAACGACTAATGCATTTGGCACAGTCGTAGCATAACCATATTCAAAAGCGAGCACTGCCTCTTCTGATAAAAGCGAGTTATAAATTGCAAAGCGCGCTTGATCTTTACTCATATGCGCTAATGGCACGTACATACTGCCATCGTTCATATTGTAGATCTCGCTATGACGATGCGAGAAAGTACCCCGGCCAACATCTTCGCCAGTGATACGTACTAAGGTTTTGTCATGGTCAACTAAGCTGGCGTAAGCGAGTGTTTCAGCCGCGCCCCAGTTTAGTGGCTCTTCACCGGTTTGCATCGCTAAACGCTGCTCAACCACCTTTTGTACTTGACGCTGTAGCTTATAACCTTCAGGCATCACTGCCATCTGCTTACCATAGCCTTTTAGGATGTCGATATCGACGCCAGTATCCCAGTCATCTTCTAACTCATGACCTAAATAAGGGGTCCAATCGACAAATAGTGCTTCATCAGGCTCACTCACTAAAGAGTTCGCGACATACTCGCCGCGATCTAGTGATTCGCGGTATTCGTCTTCGTATTTAGCGGCTTCATCTTTGCTAATAACGCCTGCATCGATAAGCTTATTGGTATAAATAGTGCGTGTCGTTGGCAGTTTTTTAATCACTGAATACATCAGTGGCTGCGTTGCTGAAGGCTCATCCGCTTCGTTATGGCCATTACGACGATAGCAGAAAAGGTCAATAACGATGTCTTTGCCGAACTCATGGCGATAATCTAGTGCCAATTGCGCAGCAAACACTACCGACTCAGGATCATCACCATTCACGTGTAAGATAGGCGCATGTACCATCTTAGCAATATCTGTACAGTACTCTGTCGAGCGCGCATCTTCTTGACGGCTAGTGGTAAAGCCAACTTGGTTATTAATAACGATATGTACTGTACCGCCAGTAGTATAAGCGCGGGTCTGTGACATCTGGAAAGTTTCTTGTACAACACCCTGCGCTGCAAAAGCAGCATCACCATGAACGACAATCGGTAATACCGAATTACCGTCTTTACCATGATCTTTTGGCTGGTCATTACGGCGAACTTGACGGGCGCGTACTGAACCTTGTAATACAGGTCCCACAATCTCAAGATGTGATGGGTTAAAGGCCAAGGCCAAATGTGCCTCTCCGCCAGGTGTCATCACGTTTGAAGAATAACCATTATGGTACTTGACGTCACCTGAGCCTTTTTCTGGCTGCACTTTACCGTCAAACTCATCGAATAGGTCCGCTGGATTCTTACCTAGGATATTGACGAGTAAGTTTAGGCGTCCACGGTGCGCCATACCGATGACCATCTCTTTGGTGCCGTAGCCACCAGCGCGCTGAATGATCTCGTTTACCGCAGGGATAAAGCTCTCACCGCCTTCTAGACCGAAGCGTTTTACCCCAGTATATTTACGTGCTAAGTATTTTTCTAATCCTTCAGCAGCCGTTAAGCGCTCAAGAATAGATAAGCGCTTTTCTTTATCGAATTCTATATGGCCAAGATTGCTTTCCATATACTGCTCCATCCAGCGCTTCTCAACGCTAGTGGTCACATGCATATACTCGATACCGATATAACGGCAATAGACGCGCTCCATGATCTCAATGATCTCACGTAGCGACGCTTCAGGCTTACCAATTTTTAAATCATTGGTCGGAAAGACAGTATCTAAATCAGCTTCTGATAAATTGTGGTAGGCCAGTGTTAAGTCTTCGACTTTGTCACGTGGATGCAAATCTAAGGGATCAAGCTGGGCACGGCGATGACCGCGGCGACGGTAAGCGGAGATGAGCTGCTGTACGCCCATTTGCTTAGGGTCAGCACAATTAGCAGTGCTATCACTATTAGCAGCTGAGGCACCAGCTTTGTTTGCCGTTTGATTGCGTGCCAGTAACAAGAACTGATCTTGAATGGCGTTATGCTTAGCATCATTTGGCGATTGATATTGTTTGAAGTACTGCTGCCAATTCTCATCGACACTGTTAGGGTCGGTTAAGAACTGCTCATAAAGCGCTTCGATATAATGAGCATTATCAGCGGCAAGTTCTGTGTATCCTGCATCGGCTTTTCTTTGAGTTGTACTATTCATAATAATCGTCTATTTCATAGATAAATGAATGGAGGTTGCGGGTTGTACTTATAATTATGAGTAACTTTTAGAACGTCTTGGGCTAAATCAATTATTTGTGAACGCTCAGTCTTATTATCTTAGTCGTTTGATAATAATAATTTATATATACTAGCTCTAGCCATAACTATGTCTATCGCTTAGTTTTAACTTTGAAGCGCTCATTAGCGTTTATGGCTAAAGAGTCTATCGACTACAAACATTGTATCCTTTTACCCTCGTCGCTCTCACTAAACGATGCTCCCTAGGGTAGCACGGCCCACAAGCTAACCATAGTTTGTTTGTTCAATACTAGGTATTTAAGTAATGAATATTCACTATCATAGCCAATGTTAAATACATTGAACTACTACTGATGGGCACAAAAAACCAACATAGAAAGCGAAAATTTCGTTAATTGAGCTATTATGGTCTATGATAACATTTTCGCTCGTAAGTTTTTATGGTTAGTTTGTCATTATCGCTGTACTTAGCACAAAATATTAACAAAAGAAAAACACCGCCTCAGGACGGTGTTTTTTTTGTGTCTGATAAATAGTATGTCGCTTATTGACCTACTAGATTAGCCTGCTTGATCGATAAGCAAATTGCGCAGATGACCGATAGCCTTGGTTGGGTTTAAGCCTTTAGGACAGACTGAAACGCAGTTCATGATACCGCGGCAGCGGAACAAGCTGAACGGATCATCTAAACGCGCTAGGCGAGCCTGCGCATCCGTATCACGACTATCCGCTACGAAGCGATAGGCATGTAACAATGCTGATGGGCCCAAGAATTTATCTGGGTTCCACCAAAATGAAGGGCAGCTGGTCGAACAGCAAGCACATAGAATACACTCATAAAGACCATTCAACTGCTCGCGCTGCTCAGGAGACTGTAAGCGCTCTGTCGGCGGTGCTGGCTGATCATTAATCAAATAAGGATGTACTTTTTCGTACTGCTCATAGAACTGGTTCATATCTACGACTAGGTCACGAACGACTGGCAGTCCAGGTAGCGGTCTGATGGTAATCTTCTCAGGTAGCGTGTTCATGTTAATAAGACACGCTAGGCCATTTTTACCATTGATGTTCATACCGTCCGAACCACAAATACCTTCACGGCACGAGCGGCGGAAAGTGATGGTCTCATCTTCTTTCTTTAGGCGTAATAATAAATCAAGCAACATACGATCTGACTCTAGTAGCTCAATCGTATAGGTTTGCATGCGCGGCGCTGCGTCCACATCAGGATCGTAGCGATAAATTTCGATGGTGCGAGTACCTCGGCTCATATTGCTAAACTCCACACTTAGTAAGGGCTGGCATACAAGGATTCTATTCTCTTAGCGTAGGCGCTGCTGAGTAACTTGTAGCTGGCAGTAAACTGCCTAAAATTAAATATCTTGATACTTTATTGGTACTAGCGCACTAGTATGCGCTAGTACCAAGCGATCCAAATAGCGATTGACTAATAAACGCGAACTTTTGGTTCAATATAATCGACCGTCAATGGCGTCTTACGTACAGGCTTATAAATGATACGGTTATCATCAGAGTACCAGATGGTATGCTTCATCCAGTCGTGATCGTTACGACCATTTGGCGCATAATCATCGTCTTCAGGACGGTCATAGTCGGCAACACTGTGCGCGCCGCGGCTCTCATGACGGCTAGCTGCTGAGATCATCGTCGCTTTGGCTACTTCGTATAAGTTAATCACTTCAAAAGCTTCGATACGCGCGGTGTTAAATACTTGCGACTTATCTGCTAAATGAATATGATCGATCTTTTCTTCTAGTGCCAATAGCTTCTCTACGCCTTCATCCATAAGCGCTTGCGTACGGAAGACGCTAGCATGCTTTTGCATAATTGCGCGAATCTCATCAGCAACGTCTTGTGCATTGTAGCCTTCGGTTGACTGCTGTAGCTTATTCAAACGGCCAACCGTAAAGTCTAGCACATGAGTATCTAGCGGCTTATAGTTATGATCGTTATGATGGAATCCATCAACGATATGCTTGCCTGCTGCACGGCCAAAGACGACTAAATCAAGCAGTGAGTTGGTACCTAAACGGTTAGCGCCGTGGACACTAACGCAAGCGCACTCGCCAATAGCATATAGACCTTTGACAATCGTGCCTTCGCTATACAGACCTTCGTCGTCGGTACCAGCTTCTAGATTCGGGGTGATGACCTGGCCATGAATCGTGGTTGGAATACCGCCCATCATGTAGTGAATCGTCGGAATAACGGGAATAGGCTCTTTGGTGATATCGACGTTAGCAAAGTTTTTACCAATCTCAAATACCGATGGCAAACGCTTCATAATCGTATCAACCCCCAAATGCGTCATATCCATAACAATATAGTCACCATTTGGTCCACAGCCACGGCCTTCTTTGATTTCTTGGTCCATAGAGCGCGATACCAGATCACGTGGCGCTAAGTCTTTAACCGTTGGCGCGTAACGCTCCATAAAGGCTTCGCCATCTTTGTTACGTAAGATAGCGCCTTCACCTCGGCAACCTTCGGTCAGTAGTACACCGGCTCCGGCCACACCCGTTGGGTGAAACTGCCAGAACTCCATGTCTTGTAGAGGAACGCCAGCGCGAACCGCCATGCCGATACCGTCGCCAGTATTGATATAAGCGTTAGTAGAAGCAGCAAAAATACGACCCGCACCGCCCGTTGCCAGTACAGTCACTGGCGACTGGAATACTGCAACCGTGCCCGTCTCTTGCTCAAGAGCAATAACACCGTTGATATTACCGTCTTCGTCTTTGATCAAATCAAGAGCAATCCACTCGATAAAGAACTGCGTACCTTGTTCAAGGTTCTTTTGATATAAAGTATGCAACAACGCGTGACCGGTTCTATCAGCTGCCGCGCAAGCACGTTGCACCGCTTTTTCGCCGTAGTTTGAGGTATGACCACCAAACGGGCGCTGATAAATCGTGCCATCTTCGTTACGGTCAAAGGGCATACCCATGTGCTCAAGCTCGTAAACCACTTTTGGCGCTTCACGGCACATATATTCGATAGCGTCTTGATCGCCTAACCAGTCTGAACCTTTAACGGTATCGTAAAAGTGGAAATGCCAGTTGTCATTGCTCATGTTCCCCAAACTTGCACCAATACCACCTTGAGCGGCTACAGTATGTGAGCGTGTTGGGAATACTTTCGTGATTACCGCAACATTCATACCCGACTCAGCCAGTTGTAGCGAGGCACGCATACCTGAGCCACCACCGCCGACGATGACTGCATCGTAATTAAGGGTTTTGATGTTACTAATAGTATTGTCTTGTCTTGTTGCCATTGTGATTTTCCTAATGCCTGTTTGTGCTCGCGCCTGTGTTATTTATACAAGATGCCAGCGAAGTAACTACAAGGGCTATCTACTATCTAAATCTGTGCTATACACTTATAAAAGATAAGAGCTTGGCGCGTTATGACCGTTGTCATCGGTATTTATTGATATAGCGACTGGCCTGTAAGAATTAAAATGCTAGGCGCTACTGTCAAAAATAGCTTAAGCGCTAATGGTTATAATCAAGCGAACGCATCACTTATCAAGCGTAATGCTAAAAATTATACGGCGATAACGCCAAAGCCATTGCCCCAAAAGATCATGATGCCCCAGAACAAATAAACTAAAATGGCAAGAATCATAAAAGTCTGTAGTACCATTCTGAGTTTAGTAGCACTTTCGCCCATCTTTCCTGAAGTGATATAGTCAGTAAACACAGTCCACATACCTACCCACGCGTGGCCAGCTAATGCCAAAATAGCAACTAAGCTAAATAGACGCATAGGTAAGCTATACATAAAGCTCGACCATTCTAGAAAGGTCACGTCTCCATGGGTCAAAAAGAAGCCCAGTAATACGATACTGTACACCGCTAGAACAATAGCACTAATGCGCTGTACCATCCAATCACGCGTTCCTGAACCAGTAAGGCCTGTAGCGCTTTTTACTCCTGAATTATTCTTTATCATTAGAACATCACCCATACAAATGACGCGACAATCAATATCGCTGCAATCACGAAACTGACAAAAGATGCCGTACGTGCTGATTTCAACTCTTCATTTTGGCCATTATCAGCAAATAAATGCTTCACACCCATTACAAAATGATAGGCCGTAGCAGCAACAAATATCCATGCTAAGAAACGAAGAAAAACGTTATCGAATACGGTCAAAAAACTCTCAGGCGATGCCAAAGAGGTTTGCAGTAGCCACAACATAACAGGAATGAGTAAAAATAGGATAATGCCAGAAATACGATGTAAGATTGACGCAATCGCAATCGGTGAGCGGTTAACGCTAATCACTTGGCTTAAGGGCAGATCAATAGGTCGGTTGCTTTTCACAGCGGGCATCCTTTTAGCGGTTATACTCGAGTTCTACTTATGGTTTAGCAATCGTCTACCAAACACACTGAGCAACATACGAGATGAATAAAATAAGGAAGAGCTAGCTGACTTTGCTAAATGCACGTTACGCCATCATGGTGATATGACATACTTACTAAGCGATGATTGCATTATTCTAGCTAGTGTCTGTCAACCACCATAAACACAAAAAAAAGATAACGCCATCGGCTATCTTTATTAAGAATAACTACATGATCATCATTCTAAAAATAGAATAAATAACAATAACATTCAAGTCTTAAACGCTTTTTAATCGCCAAAACACCCTATCAATCGTAACAAGATATTAGAAAACGACCCTGTTAGCTGTCAGCTTCTGATAGGTTTGCGTTAAATTAACAAAGCGTATGTCAGTTAAATTACCGCAATTATAAAATGACTGGCCACTAATTACAAATTTATCCCCAAAATAGTCACTTTTGTCGTTGTTTTTACAAAAACTTAAGCTTCAGTGAGTGTTGGTTCAACTTTTCTAGATTTCTCTCTTAATCTGTCTACAACATTTATAAAGGTATATCACAGCTGTATATCTTCTTATATAAAGTA
>ERZ1089244.41-NODE-41-length-26844-cov-9.596476_pt1 | contig 26844 bp, 22 predicted proteins | sample MGYA00383550_ERZ1089244 | MGnify/ENA primary metagenome ERZ1089244 (study PRJEB34543, sample SAMEA5968661) | marine metagenome | biome: water | collected 2014-06-21 | depth 0 m | study: Ocean Sampling Day (OSD) data from North Adriatic Sea
GACTGTGCGTCTTTCATGATTTTATTGAGTAGGGCTTCAGACTGTTTGTTTTGCTGTAAGCGATCTTCCTCACTTCTTTTATTTGCGTCGATTTTCTCATACAGATTTAAGCAGCACAGTACCAGTATGCTTTCTTGGCTGAGGCTAGGGGCGTCTCTTTTTAGTTCAAGGGCATAGTTATTGATATAAGAGACCGCTGAAAGCAGCTCCTCTTGTTCGTGTACGGGGCAAAAAATTGGATAGGTCACGCCCGCAATCGCAATGTCTACTTTTTTGATTTGGGGTTCAGGATTTTTGGTCATTTTATTAGTCGGCTGCGATTGCAGTCCTGTACTTTGTGCTTGGTTGTCTTTGATTTGAGGGTTTTTGGGCTGTTTTTCTATAAGTTTGCTTTGGTCGTCGGTCATGATAAATCCTACAATATTTAGTCAGTAAAGGGTGTGGTATAAGGTAGTAAAAATAGAGTGGCACCATTCGATAAAGGATAGGGTTTTTATCTATTTTACGACTCATTAACCTTCTGCTTGGTCGATACGGGTTAAGCGTTTTAATACGACCTGTGTGCGCTCAGCGGCCAGTTGATTCTTTTTTTGTAGTTCACTATTTTGTTGTTTGATATCGTGATACTGCTGCTTTAATTCATTATTTTGCTGCTGCAGTTCGCTGTTTTGTTGTTGTAGTTGGCTGATCTGTTTTTGCAGCTTATCTTGCTCTTCACCAATCATGTGATGCGCTTCTGCAAGGTTTTGGTAGCGTTTATCGAGATCGTTCAGTTGTTTTTTGGCACCGTCACGTTCTGTATGGCTGGTATTGAGCTTGGTTTTTAGGGCGGCAAGCTCTTGAGGATCAGTAACAGGGTTTTGTTTAAGACTGCTAAGTTCAGCACTGACAAGCTGATACTGTTTTTTGATGTCGAGTACCATTTTTTCTAATATTTTAAGTTGATCATACATAGTCAGTTTTTATCCTTAACAAGTAAGCGTGGATGAATTTTGTTTTCTGCGTTTAATAATGCCATAGGTGACCGCATAATATCTATATTAACAAAGTAATTACACGTATTAGGCTTGGTCTTTTTACGGTTACTAGCCGTGGTTTTGTCAGTGACATTGCACGGCGTCTACTTCTATTTTTTCAGCAATAATCAATCACTAGGACATCTATTATGAATGACAATATCTCTGGCTGGAATACTTGGCTGACCGCTTTTGATGACTGGACTGATGTGTCTATCAGTGAGGTACACGGTTTGATGACAGGGCTGATGACGGCTTGTAATGCCCCTGACGAAAAGGTATGGGCGAAGGTGTTTGAGGAGTTGAGTTTTGCGCCATTACCAGAGCCTGCTTTGACCTTATTGGCTGAAGAAGCGGAAGATACCGTGTTTCAGCTTAAAGACAAAGATGATGCCTATTCTTATATGCCGCTGATACCTGATGATGAACACGATTTATACGAGCGCGTGATGGCATTGAAACAGTGGGCGAATGGTTTTATGACCGGCTTTGGCATTACCGACTGCCGTCTCACCAGTGAAGAAAATGAGATGCTCTCGGATTTGGCCAAAATTGGCGCGATACGCCTTGAAGACGATGAAGATTTTGAAGGTGGTGAAGAGTCCTATCTATATATCTATGAGTTTGCGCGTATGGTGCCAGTGAGCTTTGCCACTCGTAAGCGTAAGCCAGTCAAAGACATCGCCCTCATATCTGGACTTGCTCTCGATGCCAAAACGACTCAAGAGCTACAAGCAGAAGGTAAGCTGCCAAAACCAATGCCACCAGTCGTTGATGCGATGAACCAAAATAATCCATCGTAGATGATGTGATTTGATAAGACAAAAAGACTCGCTTTTTTATCTTACATCGTGATAAGGATATTTCATGACTTCTCTCAACAAGAATCAGCTAAAAAATGTGTCTTACCCTAAACAAAGCATCGATTGGCTAACCCGTTTGATTGGCTTTGATACCGTCAGTCGGCACTCAAACTTAGCCTTGATTGAAGACGTGCAAGCCTACTGTGAGCATTTGGGTCTAACGGTAGATTTGACCTTCAATGAGGCCAAAAATAAAGCCAATCTATTTGTGACCGTGCCATCAGGAGAAAACGCGGATAAAGTAGACAATGGGCTGGTACTATCAGGGCATACGGATGTGGTGCCAGTTGATGGTCAAGAGTGGTCATCAGATCCTTTTAACGCGGCGATCCGTGGTGACAAGCTATACGGGCGCGGCGCTTGTGATATGAAAGGCTTTATCGCTTGTGCGTTGACGCTATTGCCACAGGCTGTACAGTTATCAAACAGTGGTCAGCTACGTCGTCCATTGCACTTGGCGTTGTCATTTGATGAAGAGGTGGGCTGCTTAGGTGCACCCTTGATATTAGCTGATCTAAAAGCGCGCGGTATTACGCCTGATTATTGCATCGTGGGTGAGCCGACCAATATGGCGATGGTGGTCGCCCATAAAGGCATTGCTGTTTATCGTTGCCGTGTACATGGTAAGTCTGCGCATTCATCACTGACGGCGCAAGGGGTCAATGCCATCAGCTATGCCAGTCGTTTGATCGGTTACGTTGATACTTTGGCAGAAGAGATAAGTTGTCGCGCAGACAATGATGCGCTGTTTGATGTGCCTTATTCGACCTTATCTGTCGGCACCATCCACGGTGGTACAGCGACCAACATTGTGCCCAATCTGTGTGAGTTTACTTTTGATTACCGCAATTTGCCGCATATGACGCAAGACGATATATTAGCACCGATCCAAGCAAAGGTGGCAGAGCTGAGCGCACAAATGCAAGCGCGTGCCCCAGAGACGGGGATTGAGCTGATGCAAGAAGAAAGCGTGCCGGCTATGACCGATAACGATAGCGCTGAGCTACAAGCGTTAATAGCCGCTCTAACGGGGGACGATGACCGTCACAAAGTGGCTTATGCGACGGAAGGTGGTCAGTTTACCAATGCGGGTATTCCAACGATTATTTGTGGCCCTGGTAGTATTGAACAAGCCCACAAGGCGGATGAGTATGTTGAGCTTAGCGAAATGGCACGCTGTGATGAATTTTTACAGAAGTTGCTCACAAGCTGTACGCTCAAGTAATCTATAAAAAGCGCGCTGTCCATTTTTGATATTCGGTAACTCGATTGCTTAACATTTTTTATAAATAACGACGTAGGGGTTGGCTGATGTCTTGGCATCTGTTTGCGGTATTTTTTGCAAGTACATTTTTGATTTCAGCGACCCCAGGTCCGAACATGCTGTTAGCGTTTCAATATGGGATGAATTATGGCGTGAAGCGTACGCTGTGGACGCTGGCGGGCTTGAGTCTTGGTTTGTTTATTTTACTGCTCTCAACTTTGCTAGGTTTGGATGTTATCAGTCGCCAATCGCCTTGGTTGCTGACGGTGATCAAGGCGGTAGGAGCGGTCTATTTGATTTATTTGGGGATCAGCTCGTGGCGTGATGCTGGTGGTAGCTTGATGAAGGATGCTCGCGAGATGAGCGAGGAAGTGGCCATTGACTACCTTGCCTATGAAGAAGGTACAACTGACACCCCCAAACCGCGCTCGCTCTCTAGTGCTGCGGTTACATTTGCCCCAAGTAATATGACGTTGTTTCGTACGGGTGTTTGGGTGTCTTTATCCAACCCAAAAGCCATCTTGTTCTTTGCTGCTTTCTTCCCCAAGTTTATCAATTTTAGCGCGCCGCTATGGCCACAATACATTTTATTGACCATCGGATTGTTTTTCAGTGAGACGATTTGGCAGATCGTTTACACCCTAGGCGGTAAGAAGCTGGCAAGCTGGCTGGATGTTGGCAGTCGCTTGGCTTGGCTTAACCGTGGTTGCGGTGTCATATTTATAGTGATTGCGGCTGCGCTATTGGCTGAAGTTATAAACAGTTTTATGGTTTAAAATATAGTCGATTCATTTTGAGAGCGACACAGTACGATTATGAGGGATTTTTTAAAGCCTTATGTGAGCGAGCACAAGTCAAACTGGCGATAAAAAAGCCGTTTACTATATTTATAATAGTGAACGGCTTTTTTATTGATGCATACTCAGTTTTTAAACATTTAAGCCAATACCTCGATTAGCTCACCCTTCACCATATGCGGGCTGACAAAATCAGTAACGCGGACACTAACGATTTTACCGAGCAGCTCATTCATTTGCTCTTCATCGTACGGGAACATAACGGTACGTGTATTGTCTGCTGTACCGATTAAACAATCAGGGTGACGGTTGGCAACTTGTTCAACCAACACGCGAGTCGTGGTGCCGATCATTTCATGCGTTTTAGCAAGTGTCGAGTCGATGATAACCTTTTGGAACTCAGCCAAGCGTGCTTTTTTGGTCGTGAAGCTGACATCATCTGGCAACTCTGCCGCTGGCGTGCCCGGACGCTTAGAATAAATAAAGCTATAAGAGTGATCAAAGTTTAATTCTTTTGCCAAGTTCAACGTTTCTTGGAAGTGTTCATCTGTCTCACCTGGGAAGCCAATGATAAAGTCGCTAGACAAGTGGATATCGGGACGAATGGCTTTTAGTTTATTAATTTGATTGATGTAGACATCGATGGTGTGGTTACGCTTCATGGCAGCAAGAATCGCATTGGAGCCACTTTGTACGGGCAGATGCAAGTGTGACACCAGCTCTGGCAGCTTGGCATAAGCGTCAATGATGTCGTCGGTAAACTCAAGCGGATGGCTGGTGGTATAACGTATACGCTCAACGCCATCGACATGCGACACATAGTGTAATAGCTCGGCGAAGCGGCAGACACTGCCATCGTCTTTTTCGCCGCGATAGCCATTGACGTTTTGGCCCAACAAGTTGATCTCACGGATACCTTGCGCCGCTAAGCTGTCAATCTCAGCCAACACATCATCAAGTGGGCGCGACAACTCTTCACCGCGGGTATAAGGAACGACGCAGAATGAGCAGTATTTTGAGCAACCTTCCATAATGGAGACAAAGGCTTTATAGCCTTCTACTCTTGGTTCTGGTAGGAAGTCAAATTTTTCAATACTTGGGAAGGATACGTCAATGGTGCCGATACGGTTCTTAGGAGAGATATCGCGCTGCTCGTTCGATTGATCATACAGCTCTGGCAAACGGTGTAAGGTTTGCGGACCGAACACCATATCGACGTATGGGGCGCGCTTTTGAATATTATCGCCTTCTTGTGAGGCCACGCAGCCGCCAACCCCGATGACTAGGTCGGGACGTTTTTCTTTTAGTTTGCGCCAGCGACCCAATTCTGAAAAGACTTTTTCTTGCGCTTTTTCACGAATAGAGCAGGTATTCATCAGGAGTACATCGGCTTCATCGATATCGTGTGTCACTTCCATGCCGTGTGAGTCACCAAGTACGTCAAGCATCTTGCCTGAGTCATAGACGTTCATTTGACAGCCTTGAGTGGTGACAAAGACCTTTTTAGGAGGGGTACTGTGGACAGGCGATTGCGCTGAACTTGGTTCTTTGAGTGCAGTGACAGCAGGCGCGGCAGCAGTTGTTTTAGCAACAGCAGCGTCATTATTAATGCGGGGATTAAATACAGTAACACTCATAAGGATAAGTCCATGATTGACTAAAAATATAGCGGGGTAGCCGATTAACAGGTGGCGTATTTTATCACAACCCGCTCCCAATGTGAAAAATTAGCACGGGCAATCTAGGGTTATTATCATAGATAATTCATAACAGTATCAAATATTTACTGGGATTAGCAGCGCTTTTAGTAAAAACTACCCACCACTATCACTTCTATGTTACACCGCGCTGTCCTATTTATTAACGAAAGGTAAAGGTGATGGTTGAAAGTGCAACGAGTATAGTATGATAAGCGCCATAGCCTTAGCGGTACTCGGCAATTCGTGGTTTATAAATGTGTAGTGATATAATAAAGAGAGACAATATGACAAAGTTGCGCGTTGCTCATAGCATCAAGGATAGAGAGTCAACTGATCAAAAGGATGGTTCAAAGCGCCTCAAAGCAAGTCGGCTAAGAGTGAGTGCGCTGAGCTTGGCGACGGCAGTCAGTGTGCTAGGATTGTCGCAAGTTGCTTGTGCCGAGCTGTGGGGCGATGATCAAGAGGGCTATCAGCAAGATCGCAGCTATCAACAAGATAGTGGTGCAAGCTCATTTACCGCGGCAGCCATTGCGGCAGAGCGCGGCGACATGAGTGCCCTTTACAGTTATGAGCAAGCCATGAGCGGCAGTCTGTTTGCCATGTATCCGACTTATTGGCGGATGAATTTAGACCTAAACTCGCAAAGTGCAGCTGCTGTGTCACAGTTTGTGCGCCAGTATCCCAATACCGTGATGGCAGAAAAGCTGGTGGCTGATTTTGCCGAAACCAAAGCGGGTTCTAATGACTACGCATCTGTCAGACAAGTGGCAAATCTCATTACCAATGCTGATGCAAGCGAGCGCTGTGCCGTGGCGCTTGGGTTTAATAACGGCGGTGATACCATGCGTGCCATGGCAGCGAAGTCAGATGTTTGGCTCACGACCATGAAACAGCCAGCCTTGTGTGAGCAGTTGGCGATGGAGATGAATAATAACGCGCTGATTAGCAATCAAGATAGGGCGGCTCGTCTTAAACGTATGCTACGTATCGGTAAGACGGGTGACATCATGGCATTGTCATCACGTCTTGGTACGCCGATTGCTTATTCAGCACTAAGTGACATTCAGCTGAATCCATCTTCGTTCTTTAGCCGTTTTGGCCGTGAGCCTGCCAGTCAAACCAACCAATATCTGTATTTATATGCGTTGGGACGTGTGGCTGATAAGTCTTATCGTGAAGCCGCGCTTCAGTTAGATTTTGATATCAAGCAAGATAACCAACGCTCAGTTAGACTGTTGAATGATGAAACCCGTCGTTATGCGTATCGCATATTGGGGGTGAAGCGCATGAACTATAACACTGATGATGGGTTCAGTGTTGAGGCGGTTGACTGGTTTCGTAACAGCTTAGACGATGACTTTAACTTTGAAGAAGCGGAAGATTACGCCATGGCGGCGATTCGCTTTGGCCGCTGGGATGATGTCGTTGAAGCTATCTCCAAGATGGATAGTGAAACCCAAAAAGACAATCAGTGGCAGTATTGGCTGGCACGCGCTTATGAGCAGTCAAGCAATGCCAATAAGCGCAGTATCGCTAAAAAAATGTATCAGAACCTAGCAAAAAGTAACGATTATTATGGACTGATGGCAAAAGATAAAATCGGTCAGCGTTTTGATGCCAGTCGTTTGGGTGGTCATCATTTACCAAATGTCAGTAATGCTGACCGTGCGCGTGTCATGCAAGATGCAAACTTCGCTCGTGCTTTTGCCTTATATAATGCGGATGTCAGCCGTGCCTATGCCAATCGTGAGTGGAACTGGGCGGTGAAGCAGGCGCGTGACAATCGTGATGATAATTTAATCGTAGCTGCGGCTCGTCAAGCCTATGATCTGGGCTGGCTCGACCGTGCGATTTATGCCATTGATAATACTGATAGAGTCGATAGCTTGGCCCTGTCGCATCCAATGCCGCACCAAGATGCTGTGGTACGTTATAGTCAATCGGCAGGTATTGATCCTGCATGGGCATATGGCATTATGCGTCAAGAAAGCCGTTTTGTGACCTCGGCGCGCTCAAATGTTGGCGCTAGCGGTCTGATGCAAATCATGCCGGACACTGCAAAATACGTTGCCCGTCATTTGGGCGAGACCTATAGTGCCAGCCGCGCCAACAGTGGCGATACCAATATCCGTTATGGTACTTGGTACATGGGTGATATTTTTAAAAGGTTGAACCAGCAACCTGCGGTAGCAACGGCTGGCTATAACGCTGGACCGAACAATGCCAAGCGCTGGCAGCCCGCTTACGGATCACTAGCAGCTGACCAATATATTGAGTCGATAGCGTTCCCTGAAACGCGAAACTATGTCAAACATGTGATGGAAAACGCCACTATTTATAGTAGCTTATTAGGCCGTAATCAACCCATTAGTCAGCGTATGGGCACGGTTCCTGCCACGTTTTGATAGCCACAGCTTTGTGCGCCATAGACCACTAATGATTTATCTTTAGTGGTCTATTTTCATGTTCATATTGGCCTGTTTCCTAACGATAATGATAATGTTTACGTTTCTGCTATAGATTAAAAAAAACGTTTTGCTACCATTGCGTTAATTAGTGCCTTTAATTCGTGCTGATCAATCGATATCCATATTTTTTGTTAGCTCTATTCTTATGTTTGTGCGTGTTTAGTCTTGCGCGCTACGATCTAAGTTATAGTCCATGTTCTATCATTGCTAGATGCCTTCAGCCCTTATGATCAAAAAATATTTACGTCTGTTCCTATTATCAAAAGTGAGCCATCTCTCATCTGTTCAGGTGCAGGGACGTTCGCCCGTCAACCTGATCCCAAACCTTAATCAATCGACAATATTTTTCAAAAATAAACCTATCCAGCTCTTAGCGTCAGCACGCGCGGGTTTAATAGGCAAAAAGCCTACTGGCTATATGAATATTACCATGAGTATTGGCACGTTATTAATGTTGCAAGGTGTCATGCTGCTGCCAGCACACGCTGCTAGCACTGCCAAAACAGGACAGCGTGTATTAATGGTTGAGATGACGCCGGCACTATGTAGTCTACAGCCAACGCGGGCTCGTATGCGTCAGTGTCTAGAAGGCTATTCATTAACGGTGTCAGGTTTGGACATGGGGTATGGTGAGCGCTGTGGGCGTGGAAGTGAACCGAGGCTGACACCGTTACAACTAAAAGTCGTCAACCGTGTCATGCCAGACACAACAGTGCGTAGCCAAGCATGGCAGCATTATGGTATCTGTAGTCCGCTTAGTGCCAGTAGTTACTTTCGACAAATTACCAACTATGCTGGTGCGTTAAAACTACCGGCTGAGTTGAACACTGGTAACAGCTATACGGTCTCTAAATCACGCTTTATCAATCAAATGACCCACCTAAATAGGGGCATGTCTTCGGCTAGTATTGACTTGGTTTGTCAGGCAGGCAATCGCCGTCAGCAAACTTTGACTGAAATCCATGTTTGTTATGAGGGCAGCGGATTTGGTACTTGTCATGATGTTGTGGACAACTGTGGCAGTAAATTTGTCATCTCAGGCGGTAAATAATCTTTTTTATGGCTTTTTTTAACGGCTCTTTCATATTTATAGTTTCTTTTAAGGTTGTTTTGATAGTTGCTTTTACTGTTTATTCTGAGGCTGCTTGGGGTAATTTTAAGTAAAAACGGATCATATCTTCTGCCGACGCTAAGCTTGTTGCCGATCTCCATACGGTTTATACAAGCTAACATTACCCAACTTTTAAGTGTCTCCAGCGCTTTATCTGTATAAACCCTCGATTGTTTTAAAACCCCTCCCGTATAAAATGTAACAATATAATGAGTAGTAGGCGTCTCATTGTCTCTAGACGATTTACCGAACGAAGTGCTACACTAGCTCTCGGTTTATACATGCTGCTATGCGGCAAACAAGTCGATATCTAAAATGATAATCGTTCATTAGAATTATCTAATAATTAATTAGGGAGTATTCAATGTCAATGAAACAGCCTTTACGTGTTGCCGTCACTGGTGCCGCTGGTAATATCAGCTACGCGATGCTATTTCGTATTGCATCTGGCGAGATGCTAGGTAAAGATCAGCCAGTTATTTTGCAATTACTTGAAATTACGCCAGCTCTTGACGCCCTAAAGGGTGTGGTCATGGAATTAGAAGACTGTGCATTCCCATTATTGGCGGGTATCGTCCAAACTGATGATGCTAATGTTGCGTTTAAAGATATCGATTATGCTTTACTGGTTGGCGCACGTCCTCGTGGCCCAGGTATGGAACGTAAAGATTTGCTAGAAGCCAACGCTGCGATTTTCTCAGCGCAAGGTAAAGCATTAAATGACGTCGCAAGTCGTGATGTAAAAGTATTGGTTGTGGGTAACCCTGCCAACACGAATGCACTGATTGCTCAGCGTAACGCACCAGATCTTGATCCACGTAACTTCACGGCGATGACTCGCTTGGATCACAACCGTGCCATGGCACAGTTGGCTGAAAAGACTGACAGCACCGTCAATGACATCAAAAAAATGACGATCTGGGGCAACCATTCATCAACTCAGTATCCAGATTTAACCGCTTGCACTGTAAACGGCAAGCCTGCGCTAGATTTGGTTGATCGCGCGTGGTACGAAAACACTTATATCCCTGAAGTACAACAGCGCGGTGCGGCGATCATCAAAGCGCGCGGTGCTTCTTCTGCGGCTTCTGCTGCTAACGCTGCTATTGCACATATGCGCACGTGGGCACTAGGTACGGATGAGAACGATTGGGTATCAATGGGTGTTTACTCAAACGGCGAGTACGGTATCGCGGAAGGCTTAATCTACTCATTCCCTTGCACTTGTAGCAATGGCGACTGGTCTATCGTAGACGGCGTTGATGTGTCATCAGATTTCTCTAAAGAGAAAATGGCGGCGACTGAGCAAGAGCTTAGCGAAGAGCGTGACGCGGTCGCACATTTGCTACCATAAGTCGGTTACCTGTTAAAGTTGTCGTATAGAAAAAGCCCTCTTAAAATAGGAGGGCTTTTTTGTGTCTAGGGTACTTTGTTTTTCAGCCACCATTTATTTTTAGCTGTTAACATAATTGATAACGTTAGATTAACGTTGGCTAACAGCTTTTAAAATAAATACTGCTACAATAAATGTGTTAGTTTAAATAATAAGCACAATGAAACCTACACGATCTAAGGAGAAAGCGTATGTTGGGTGAACCTGAATATAGTATGAATGAGTTGTTTGCACAGTTAGGACTGGAGAGTTCTGACGAAGCAACTAATAGCTTTATTGAAAAGAATCAAATGGCAAAAGAAGAGAAGCTCACCGAGTCTCCTATTTGGAATGATAACCAACGTGCTTTTTTGCAAGAAGAGTGGTACAAAGATGCGGCATGGGTCGAAACCATTGATGAGCTCAACGTGCGTATGCATCCCCATGATGACGTTTAAAAGTTAGTAAATAGTTAGTTAAAAACCCACAACCGTGTCTGATGTGGGTTTTTTATTAATAAGTGAGCGTTAGTTGCTAAATAAATGACTGCTTGGCTCGCCATTCGAGTAAATCTAACACATCTTGGTGGATTCCAGCTTTGAGGGCTTCTAGGCCGTCATAGTGTCTTTCACCATGCAAATAGTGTAAAAAACGTACGTGTAACGTCAAGCCGTATAAGTCCGCTTGCAACTCTGGAAAGTGTATTTCTAGGCGCCAACTGTGTGCTTTATCCACAGAGGGTCTCGTACCAATATTAGCGGTACCAAATAAGCTGTCTGGACGTAGTCCTGTTAAGCCTGTTTTCCCATCTGCCGCAAGAGCTACTAAGCCATTAGGGATTACCTTCCCATCTTTATCAAGGCTTACGACATCAACGGCAAAGATACCGTGTAACGCTGGTTTTAGGCGTTTTAAATCAATATTGGCCGTAGGAAAGTCCAGCGTACGCCCAATTTTATCCCCCCCAACGACCATGCCTGTTATGGCATAATCGCGCCCAAGTAGCGCGTTAGCAGCGTCAATGTCCCCTGCCAATAACAGATCACGAATGCGCGTAGAGCTAATACGGGCGGCTTTATTACTGTCATCTGTGACGGTATGGAGGTTGGTCACGTGTAAGCCATAATCACGCAGGAACTGACTGTCGCCGGTTCGGTCATGGCCGAAGCGAAAGTCATCGCCCAATACTAACGCTTTGACATTTAAGCGCTTGGCTAAAATGTCTGCAAATGCCTGTGCTGATAGCGAGCGAAAATCAGTATCAAACCCGGCGACAATTAAGGTCTCTATCCCGTGTTCTGCTAACAACGCTTGCTTTTCTGCGAGGTTGGTTAGGCGGGCAGGGGCTGTAGCGGGCGCAAAAAACTCACGGGGTTGTGGCTCAAATATCATGACGGCTGAGCCAAGATTTTGCGCGTGGGCAATGTCAAGAACTTGGTCTAACATCGCTTGATGACCGAGATGGACACCATCGAAATTGCCAATAGTAAGCACACAGGGCGCTAACTCTACTTGGCTAGTGCTTGTCGGCAAAGCGCTTGGTGACGCCATCAGTTGCTCAAGAAAATAGGTGTTCATAAATTTTCAGCTATGATAAGACCAGATAAAAAAGAAAAAACACAACCATATTAAAAATCGATGTGTCTAAAACCAGCCATTATAAAGTAAAATGACCATACTAACATCCCATAGTCTGCTCATCGTACAAGTATGACACCATCCGTCTTGCGATCTTCAAATAACGTGATGAACTATCCCTGTTTGGATGTAATGATTGGGGTTATACAGTGCGGGTGGTCAACAAATGATGATAAAGAATGACATTAATTTTGGAGGTTCTATGTCCGAGGTCGCTTTGAATGCTGTACCGTCTGTGTTATCGACAGACAAGCTCAACGATCAGTTTATTGTACAGCGTGCCAGTAAAGAGGATTTACCCGAAATCTTGGCTATTTATAACCAAAGCATCGCGGGCAAACAAGCAACGGCCAATCTCGTCCCAGTCACTTGCGAGGAACGGGGCGAGTGGTTTACTGAGCATTTAAACAGTCCAACGCGTCCTATTTACACAGTTCGAGCCAGGGTCACAGCCGCTGAAACTATGGCACCAGTAGCGACATTGCCCATCGTCGCGTGGGGGAGCTTTAGTGATTTATATGCGCGTACGGCTTATCATATCAGTACTGAGATCAGTATTTATCTACATAAAGAATATCACGGGCAAGGGTTAGGTAGCTTATTGACACGCTGGATGCTCGCGCAAGCGCCAAGCCTCGGCATACACAATATCGTCGCACTGGTCTTTGCTCACAACCAGCCAAGCTTAGGTCTATTCCGTAAGCTTGGGTTTGTGCAGTGGGGGTACATGCCAAAAGTTTGTGACATGCAAGGTTTTATCGCTGATGTGGTGATGCTTGGCAAAGCCGTGGAGTCAGATACGGATAGCGAGGCGCTTTAGCCTAAAATTTTCCATTGTCCCGCGATCTTTTGTAGCTCGTAAGTCAGCGGTGCAGGCTCACTTTGGCCTTTTAGCATTAGTTCACCTACAATGGTAGCACGGGTTTTATCGTCGTTATATTTGGTATCCGTGATGGTGACACCATCAACTGTTTGCCTAAAAGCAGATTGGGTTTTGGCAAGCTCTTCTTCGAAGTTTGCCATATCGACTTTGTAGTATTCTGCGGCTTTTTTTGCATCACCGTAGTATAAGCTGTCTAGGGCTTGCTTAACGGTGTCTTCAGGAGTACCAGACTGGGTCGGATTGGTGACTAGGCTTTTTTGCTCGGTTGAGGAAGCGACGGGGCTTAAGTCATCATTATCAATGATGGCTTCATCCGTCACAGGATCAGCTATTGTCTCATTTTCAACGGTATTATCCGCACTCACTACTGGCGCTTGATTGTCGGTATTGTTTGCAGTGACGGCTGCCGTATTTTCAGTATCGACTTCTGGTTCTACCGTATCATTATTGCTACAACCACTTAAAAGTAGACCTGTGCTTAAGACCCCAGTAGCAAGTATGATTGGCAAGCGTGGCAATGAGAGCGGTTTGGTTGTCATATAGAACCTCAATGTTCAGTTATTCATTAAGGGTCAATTATGGCAACTATTGGCCGCGTTAACTGTCAATTCTCATACTAAGCTTGTTTTGGTTTCGTAAGCCAATCTCTTATTTGACCTTTTACCCGTGTTTTAAGTGGCGGGGACGGAAGCCTGTTGCCAACAACACCGCGCCATAAACCAGTGCCCCTACCGCACACATGATAAGTAGGGCCACGATGCGTCGCCACTGGGCATCATCGGTTGGGAAGTAGGGCAATATGAGATAAAGCACCCCCACCATCGCACCCGTAGAGACCGCGAACTGGGCAAATAGCTTTTTCCAGTGGCTACCAAAGCGAAAGATATCACGCTTGTGCAAGAAATAATATAACAAGCCTGCGTTTACAAACGCAGCCCCAGTGGTTGCCAATGCCAGACCGCCATGTAGGGGTATCTCTAATAAATAAAATATGCCAATAAAAATGACACTAAAAACCATGTTGGCAAAAACGGAAATAATACCGATTTTTACGGGGGTTCTGGTATCTTGACGCGCAAAAAATGCCGGCGCAAATATTTTTATGAGCATAAACCCTAAGATGCCACCAGCCATACTACGCAGCGCCAGCGAGCTCATTTGCGCATCGCGCAAGGTAAACTCGCCCCGCAAAAACAGTGCTTGCATCAGTACGTCTGCCAGTATAAAAAGGGCGGCCGAGGCAGGAACGCCCACCAAAATAATCAAGCGTGCGGCCCAATCGATGGTCTTTTTGAAGCTGACATCGTCTTTTTGGGCTTCGCTTTTCGATAAGCTTGGCAAAATAACCGTACCGATTGCGACACCAATCAGTCCTAACGGTAGCTCACTCATACGCTCTGCCGCATACAGCCAAGATACCGAGCCGCCAATCATCAATGAGGCAAAAACAGTATTGAGCAGCAAGTTAATCTGGGTGACAGAGACACCAAAAATAGCAGGTAGCATGAGCTTTAAAATACGGCGAACGCCTTCATGTTGAAAATCCACTTTTGGAGCGACCAGCAGTTTTTGTTGCCATAGCTGAGGCAGTTGTATCAAAAATTGCAGCAGTCCAGCGAACGCGACGGCATAGCCAAGGGCCATGATGGGGGTATCGAACATCGGAGCAAAGATCAGCGCGCCGCCAATCATACATAAATTTAATAGAACCGGAGCAAAGGCGGGAGCGGCAAAACGGCCATAACTTTGCAGGATGCCACTAGCAAAAGCCGTCATGGAAATAAACAGTAAATAAGGGAAGGTTAAGCGCAGCAACTCAGCGGTGATGGCGAACTTATCGGGTTGGTCGGCAAAGCCTGGTGCAAACAAAGTCACGACCCAAGGCGCGATCAAGATGACCACCACGGTGAGCATGGAGAGAACCAGTAACAGCGCCCCTGAGGTGCGACTGACTAAAATCTGTACCTGCTGTAAGCTGTATTTTTCTTTATACTCAGATAATACCGGTACAAAAGCTTGGCTAAATGCGCCTTCGGCAAACAGCCGCCGCAAAAAATTGGGTATCTTAAAGGCGACCAAAAAGGCATCCATCAGACCACCAGCGCCAAAGACACCTAACAATACGACATCGCGTACCAGACCTAAGATACGAGACAGCATGGTCATGCTACTGACCACCATGGTTGAACGAAATAACCGACTTTTTGCCATGAGAACCTATTGTGCCAAATTGTTTACTAATGGTTGTGTACTGATTTACGGGGGTCGAAAAACTGACGAATTATAGCACTTTCATAACAGAGATAAATAAATTGAATGGAGAAATGGTCAGTACTATTAGTAGGCATTACTTCTCAAGGTTCTTAGCGATCAGCTCCCGCAACTTGACCCACTCAAAATAGTCTCCAGGATCCGTTTTACGACCCGGCGCAATATCACTGTGCCCCGTTAAATGTCGGCGTGTTTTTGGATAAGCATCGTATATGGCAGTGATAACTTGAGCAAGCGTGTCATACTGTGCGGTGCTAAAGGACACAAAATCTGACCCTTCAAGCTCAATGCCAATGCTATAATCATTACATTCAGGTCGGCCAAGATAGCTGGATCTACCGGCATGCCACGCCCGTTCGTCAAAGTTTACAAACTGAGTGATGCTCCCATCACGCTCGATAAACAAGTGCGCCGACACTTCTGCGCCTTGAATGGTCTCAAAATAAGGATGGGCGTGCCAGTCTAACTGATTGGTAAACAAGGCCTTAACATAGTGGACGTCGTCAGTACCGCACACGCCAAATTCATTGGGTGGTAAGCTGATATTATGAATGACGATGGTATCAACGCTTGAGTCTGCTGGTCGCCCATTGTAGTTAGGTGACGCAAGCCATGTCGCTGCTGATAACCGACCAGCATTAATGGTCATTGGTGATGATATGGACATAATCTTCTCTTTTAAAAAGGTGTTAACAAGTACGCAGCTTAAACCTTTATCTAATGATTGCTTATAAAACAGTTGTAAACACGAGCTAAACGCTGAGCCAATCTCAGTCGTAGATATTTTGTAGATGGTTTAAATGATGGTATCAGCAGACACTATTCATCAGCCAATAATGACGCTATCGGCGTGTGAACAATAACGTGCGAGGTTTTGCCCCCATGTCTATAAAGCCTATTACTCTACCTATCGATTGTACCTTAACGACAATTCGCCAGCGAGCACGTTTACCATTTGCTATTGCAGGACTACTCCTCTCGGCCCAAACGCAGGCCTTTTTGCCGACGCCGCTATCGCTAGTGACAACAGGGGAATTAGCACCTATGTCAAATAGTGCTGTGATAGATGAGACTGCTAATACCGCAGCATACCCTCGTGTCCAAACAGAGATTTCAGAGGGGCAAAACGCTCAAGCCAGACAACAAAGTCAGGCTGAAGAGTTATTGGCCAACTGGCGTGAACAGGTAAAAACAGAAAATCTGGCACAGCATACAACATGGCGGCGTTTGTTGTACTTCTTTGATGACCAAAAAGGCTTATTGGGTAAAAATAAAGGTGTCAGTGTCGTTGATGACGCCAACTTTTTTTTAAGTAAAAATGGTCAGCAAGATTCAGGCGCAGAGCTTGATGCGATGCTTGTTGCCCTTGCGGACGAGCTGGCAATCACGGAGCACAATGCTCAAACACGTGATAGTAGCTCTCTAAACAGCCACTCTCTAAACAGTCACTCTCAAAATAGCAATTCGGTACTGTGCCGTTTTCCAGCGCGCGTACATTGGCTGAGCGAAACTTTGAATATTGCTGAGAGCGATCTGATGGCTGACTGTCCTGAGTTTGATGAATGGATTGAGAAGCTCGCCCCTGAGCAGCTGTCTATTATGTTTGCGCAAGAGTATTTGGACAATCCTACCTCTGCTTTCGCTCATACGTTATTACGTATCGACTCAAAAGCAAGCGCGGCTGATCCGAGCCAAATTCATCATGCTTATGCCCTCAATTACACAGTGGGCGGTGATCCCGCAGATAGCTTTGTAGTGTATGCCATCAAATCTATGATTGGCAGCTATGATAACGCCATCGAAATTGACCCTTATCCAGAAAAGCTCGCCAAATACCTACAAGATGACGAGCGTGATGCATGGACGTATCAGTTGGCTTTGTCCCCAAGTGAGGTGCAACAAATCATGCGTCATGTTTGGGAAACCAAAGGTCTAGAGATGCCTTATTATTTTGCCACTGATAACTGTGCCTCTGAGATTTTACGCTTAATTGACGTGGTACGCCCGCAGCAACATCTGTTGAGCCAACTGCCTTATGTCGTCATTCCATCAGATGTCGTGCAGTTACTCGATAACGAAGGTCTGCTCGCCCGCACCAACTATACGCCTGCTGATAGCACGTTACGCCAAGCCCAGCTTAATGCAGTTAAACAACAGCGTGAGCAGTTAGGCTATCACAATAGTGCAAAGCAGACTTTTCATGAAATCAAATCGGCGCGGCTTAATCCTATTTCAAGTATGTCAAGCGATAGGCAAACCTTACTGCAGCGCCGTATTGCGGTATCGGACAACAATCCAATCGACAGGCATCCGCTGCAACTTGGTCATGTCGGTATCGGCCAACGTGGCGATAATAATTATATCGATGTTGGGGTGCGGGCAGGCTACCATGATTTTCTCGACCGTCCCGCAGGGTTTCCCCAGTTTTTCGATTTAGAAGGCGCCGCTGTCACTGTGCGTCTGTATGACAAAGATGACAATAGGGTCCACAATAGGGATTATCAACCAGACAGTGTGATCTTACAGAATCTTACTTTGGTGCGTGGTCGCTCTTTTAACCCCGTTAATTCTGCCAAAAAAGGCAAAACGTGGGGGGCGACTATCGAGGCCACGCGCGTTGATGACGGCTCGCAGCAAGATGGCACCGATCATTTAGTGGGCAGTTTGGGTTATGAGACGGGTTGGTCGTGGGCTTTTGGTACGCCTAGAAAAAACACGGGTGAGATGCCGCCACAACTATGCTATACCTTGTTATCAGGAACGACGCAAGTTGGACGTGGTCTCAATAAAGGCTATCGTGTAGGAGCAGGGGTAAACCTAGGTTGTCGTTATCAGATTAACAATCAGTTACGCGTGCAGGCTGAATTGCAACTGCCATATTGGTATCATGGCAGCAGTGATGCACCCGATGTCCGTGGTCATTATTGGCAGCCGATATCGACTTTAGGACTACAATACGATATTGATAAAAAACAAGCCTTGCGTATTAATACCACCTACGATTGGCAAGAGCGCCTCGCCGTTAATGACGATATACAGCTGTCCTATAGACGATATTTTTAGATGTTTGGCTTTTACACGTTTGGCAAAGGGTAGGATAGACTATGAGCACTCAAAAATTCCTGATTATTGGACAAGGTGACATCGGCTTACCGGTGACCAATAAGCTTGCGCAGAATGGCTTAAACGTCACGGGACTGGCACGAGGTGAGCGTCATCAGTACGCTTTGAGTGACAAAGCCGCTTTTATGCAGGCCGATGCGGTGACACTCAAGGCTGAGCAATTGCAAGATTTTACGCATATTGCGATCATTGTGACCCCTGATGAGTATTCTACCAGTGGGTATCACAATAGCTATTTGGCCATCACTCAACATGTTGCCAAATCTGCCGATAAACTAACCCAGCTTGAGCGTGTTATTTTTATTTCCTCAACGGGGGTTTATGGTCAAAATAATGGGGAATGGATTGATGAATATACCGCGCCGATGACACCAGAACGCGAGGCCTCAAAAGTCATACTACAAGCAGAGCAAGCCTTGCAACAAGGGTTCGGTGATAAAGCGATTGTCATTCGTCCGAGTGGGATTTATGGACCGGATCGCCTCATGCGTTTGCGTAAAGTCAAAGAACCAAAAAAAGAGCCAGTGGCAGCCGCGCATTGGAGCAATCGTATTATGGATTGTGATTTGGTCAACATCATTACCAATGTATTGATTTGCGATGCACCAAAACCTATTTATCTGGCCACTGACTATATGCCAGTCACGACTTTTGAGCTGACAGCTTGGCTCAGTAAGCAAGTTGGCGAGCTGCCTCCTGAGATTGATCATAAAAAAACAGCAGTGACAGGAAAGCGTTTACACAGCAACATTCCATTAGCTTGGCTGGATTATCCTGATTGGCAAGTCGGTTACGCTGATATTTTGCGTCACCAGCAGTCAGATGACAGTTCGATTTAATCGGTTTTATATTTGATAGCCTATGGAGATTTCATGACCCAGCCTTCTACTTCTGATAACCGCTTACCCAGTGCTGACTTTACCTCAGTAGAGAGTAAGCCTATAGAAGGCAGTGCTAAGCAGTCGTCTATTTTGTCTGATAATAAGCAGCCTGCAATTGTACATCCTAATTTTGACCCCAATCAGTCTCCTGTAGACCCAGCGAGGTCTTTGTCTGATATTCCAGAGCCGACGCGGCGGCTAAATGGCCAATTGCGTAGGCTTTATGGCCATTCAGTGCGGTTTTATCAGCCTTGTGATGACAGCTTGTCTAAATGGGGATTGATTGCGTCAGAAGCTTTGGCTGAGCATTTGTCACTGTTAAGGGCAGCAAAGCTTGTCGAACTGCCAGCCAGCTTTTATCACAATAATAGCGAGCAGTCGCTATTATCGGCATTAAACCACATGAACTTGTTGGACATGTCAGACATCCAACCAGCGATTCGCGCTTATCCAACACTGCATCGTTATGGTTTTACTGGGAACGATAGTCCAGTAAAACCAATCGACAGTGCGGGTATCAATACTAAAAACATGGCGACTTCTCTGCGCGCCTTGACCAAACGTTATAATCCTGACGAGCTACTTAGTAGTCTGTATGCAGATGACTGGCAAGTAATATTGCAGCCGCAGCAGTTTGAGACAGGGGAAGGCAGCTTGGCTACCGATATTATGGCGTGTAGCGTCGCCGTCCATGCACTAAAGCAGTGTAGTACGCGCAAAAGTATCAATGAGCGCTATAGCGCAGCGCAGCTCTGTCAGCACGTACGCAGCTATCTACTCAGTCAAATCGGTCTTGAGCCATCACAGCGCCATGCGTACCGTCAGATACGGGTTTTTGCAGGGCATATTATTGTGGCTGCTTATCATCTAGGCTGGGACATACAAGTGCGGGCTGATGGAGAGTGTTATTTTAATGTGTCATCACGCAGTGGTTTGTTGACTCGTTATCCTAATATGCAAGATTATGACATCAATGGTTGGTCAAGCTGACCTGTAATGCGTACAATAATGCAAATTTTTTGCCCTTCTTTTTGCTAATAGGAAAGCCACAATGCCTAACGTTCAACATGCTCAAAACCCATCTTTTTCCTCTCATGCTTTTATTCAGCTGGCTTTGGACAACCAAGTGCTAAAATTTGGCGAGTTTGTACTCAAGTCTGGCCGTATCAGCCCATACTTTTTTAATGCAGGCCTGCTTGCCACAGGTGAGATGTTATCGCTATTGGCGCGCGGTTATGCGGATGCCCTAGCTGAGCAAATAAGGGCGACAAATGGCGACAGTAATGAGCAAGAGCTGGTTGTCTTTGGCGCAGCTTACAAGGGCATACCATTTGTGGCAGCAACGGCGCAGGCACTATGGCTTCACCATGGTATCAATGCCAAATGGGGTTACAATCGCAAAGAAGCCAAAACCCATGGTGAAGGCGGTAATTTAGTGGGGGCGGATGTCAGTGGCAAAGCGGTTTGGGTGCTTGATGATGTTATTACAGCAGGCACGGCCATGCGTGAAGTGGTCGAGATTTTAGAACAAGCGGGGGCAAGCGTTGCTGGTATCATCGTTGCCCTTGACCGTAAAGAAAAAGGTCAGGCGGAGCATTCTGCTATTCAAGAGCTTGCTGCAACACTACAAGTTCCTGTACGCGCCTTAGTCGATATCGATGATTTAATCAGCTATTTGGCAGATAAAAACAGTCAATATAAAGATGCTACCCAGCTGGCAAAAATGCAGCACTATCGTGAGCAGTATGGCGTATAGTTTGTTATAGAACGTTTTATAGGCGATACTTTTATTGGCTAAGAGAACGAGACGCTGCGATAGCGTCGCTTGTATTTATCTATTTATAGGACAACGTAAGTGAGCCTTACCATGAGCGCAGAAAATCAAAAAAAATCCTTAAACATCCTCATTATTATGGACCCAATTGAGCGGGTTAATTATAAAAAAGATACTAGCCTTGCAATGATGTGGGCCGCTCAAGATCGCGGACACCAGCTAGGTTATTGTCAGGTTCATGATTTATGGTTGGATCGTGGCCAATTGATGGTTGATACGCAACCTGTTACGGTAAGGCGTGATCCTCAATATTTTTATACGTTAGGCGACGTATCAACAGGTCCGGTCAGCGACTATGACGTGATTTTAATGCGTAAAGATCCGCCCTTTGACATGCGTTTTATTTATGCAACCTACCTGCTTGACCACGCCAAAGCGGCAGGTGTGCTTGTGGTTAATGATCCACAAGCGATACGAGATTGCAACGAGAAGCTATTTGCTACTTGGTTTAGCGATTATATGAGCCCGACGATTGTCACCAGTAAACAGGCGCACATTCGCCAGTTTATCGAGGAGCAGCAGGACGTTATTGTCAAGCCACTAGATGGTATGGGCGGTACAGGTATCTTCCGTTTAACGGCTGATAGCCCCAATATCGGCGTGACACTTGAGATTTTGACGGAGCTTGAGACGCTACCAATTATGGCACAGCGTTATTTGCCTGAGATCAAAGAAGGCGATAAGCGCGTGTTAATTGTCGATGGCGTCGTGATTGATTATAGCTTGGCGCGTATTCCCAGCAAAGGCGAGACGCGTGGCAATCTTGCCGCTGGTGGTAGCGGCGTGGCCATGCCATTGACCGACATCGAACGTCAAGTGGCAGAAGTGGTCGCACCCATTGTAAAAGAGAAAGGTCTGATGTTTGTTGGTCTGGATCTAATCGGCGGCCGGATTACTGAGATTAATGTCACCAGTCCGACTTGTGTACGTGAAATTGACGATCAATGCGGTACAAACATTGCGACAGATTTTATTATGGCCATTGAGAATAAATTGGCGATTTGAGCCAAGCTGCAATACTAGAGTAATTTATCCCTAAGGTATGAACACAATGCGCAAAAAACAGTTGTGCTAAGATACATCGTTAAAACGCGCCTCTTAAAACGTTGTTAGAAAATGACGTGGGGATGGTTGTTTTGCAGTATTCACTAAAGCCAAGCCGCGATTGCTCACGGCTTGGATTTTTGTTATTGACGATGCATAAAGTGCTATATATCGCCCCTCGATTTACACTATACTATGCGGGCTTTTACAGGGTCCTTATCCGACGATAACTGAGCGGGTTATAGGATAATAAGTCCTTCATATACATAAAGAAAAGATAGGCAGACGTTCATGAAAACACCGCATATACTAATGATGGCTGCTGGTACAGGCGGGCATGTATTTCCAGCCCTAGCAGTTGCTGAAGAATTGACTCAGCGCGGTGCGGTTATCCATTGGTTAGGGACGCCAAGTGGCATGGAAAACGGGCTGGTTAAACCGACTGGCTATGAGTTTCATGCTATTGATATGCAAGGGCTGCGTGGTAAAGGCGTAGGGCGCTTGCTAAAATTGCCGGTGACTTTGTTGTCGGCTGCGATGGCGACCATCAAAATTATTCGCAGCAATCAGATCGATGGGGTCGTTGGCTTTGGTGGTTATGTAACAGCACCTGGCGGCATTGCGGCACGTTTGACAAAAACCCCGCTGATTATTCATGAGCAAAATGCCATTGCGGGTATGAGTAATCGCTATCTATCCAAAATTGCAACCAAGGTGTTGCAAGCTTTTGAGCATACCTTTGCCAGCAGTGAGCAAGGCGCAAAGCTGGAAACAGTAGGAAACCCCGTGCGTAATGCCATTACTGGTGTGGTCGAGCCTGTGGCACGCTATGATATGAATGATGACTCACCACTTAAGCTACTAGTCGTGGGTGGATCACTTGGTGCGCGAGTATTAAATGATACTGTCCCAAAAGCGCTGGCGCTGTTAGAACGACCTTTTGACGTGCGCCATCAGTGTGGACGCAATAATGAGACAGCGACGCAAGCGGCTTATGCTGCTGAAGATTTAAGTGCTCATCAGTTCACTGTACAGCCATTTATTGATGATATGGCTGCGGCTTATAATTGGGCTGATGTTATTGTTTGCCGAGCTGGCGCGTTGACGGTCACCGAAATCCAAAATGTGGGGATTGCCGCTATTTTTGTACCACTGCCGCATGCGGTTGATGACCATCAAACCGCCAACGCTCGCACTTTAACGTCGCACGAGGCGGCGACTTTATTACCGCAATCAGAGTTGACAGCTCAGCGCTTAAGTCAGGAGCTTGCTGCACTTGATCGCCGTACTTGTTTAGAAATGGCAAAAAAAGGTCATGCCCTTGCTAATCGGCGTGCCAGTATGCAAGTTGCTGATATTATTTGGCAAACTCTTTAGCTTATATTTTAGAGCTGGTGATTCCTATAGCTCACATAACACATTATTTTGATGCACTAAATTTTATTTGCCTTTAACTTATTCGTCTTTAATAACGAGAAATTCTATGTCTACCTCTGCGAAAGCTCTACCCAAGCGTTTAATTGAAATACCAGAGATGCGCCGTATTCAGCATCTGCATTTTATCGGTATTGGTGGATCGGGGATGTGCGGTATCGCGGAAGTCATGAACAACCAAGGCTATCAAGTAAGTGGTTCTGACATCGCTGACAGCTTGGTTACTCAGCGTCTACAGCAGATTGGCATTAAAATATCGATTGGTCACGACTCTAAAAACATCGCCCATGCGGATGTCATTGTTGTATCGTCAGCGATTGATCGTAGCAACCCAGAAGTAAAAGCCGCACTTGAGGCACGCCTGCCAGTGGTACGCCGCGCGGATATGCTGGGTGAGTTGATGCGCTATCGTCATGGTATTGCAATTGCTGGTGCGCATGGTAAGACCACAACGACCAGTTTGCTGACCACGATGATGGCAGAAGGGCAGCTTGATCCGACGTATGTGATTGGCGGTAAGTTGAACGCCTCTGGCAAAAATGCCGCGCTGGGTAGTAGTCGTTTTTTGGTGGCAGAAGCGGATGAATCTGACGCGTCTTTTTTATCGCTGCGTCCGATGGCAGCGATTGTGACCAACATCGATCAAGACCATATGGAAACTTATGGCAACAGCTTTGAGAAATTAAAAGCGGCTTACATTCAGTTTTTACACAATATGCCGTTTTATGGCTTGGCAGTTGTGTGCGGTGATGATCCAGAATTATATGCGATGATTGATGATATTGGCCGCCCAGTCCTCACTTTTGGACTTGAGCCGTTCAATGACGTCCAAGCCGTCGATTTGGTCACGGAAGGTACTAAGACGCACTTTACGGTATTGCGCCGTGACCGTGATCCCTTACGTTTGACGCTAAACATACCAGGGACTCACAATGTCTATAATGCCCTTGCTGCTATCACCATGGCGACCGATGAAGGGGTAGATGATGAGGCGATTAAACGCGCTCTGCAAAAATTTGAAGGGGTTGGCCGCCGCTTTGAGCAGCATGCGTCTGTAGATATTGATGATGGCAACGTTTTGTTAATTGATGATTATGGTCATCATCCAAAAGAAGTCGCTGCCACCATCAAGGCGGCGCGCCAGAGCTTCCCTGATCGTCGTTTAGTCATGCTGTTTCAGCCCCATCGTTACAGCCGTACGCGTGATTGCTATGATGATTTTGTTGAGGTGCTTTCTAGCGTTGATGAGCTATTACTATTAGAGGTATATTCAGCAGGAGAAAGTCCGATTACAGGCGCGGATACCAAATCACTAGCCCGTAGTATTCGTTTGCGCGGTGAAGTTGAACCAACGATTATTGATAAAAACAATCTGGCACCTGTTATGCAGCGATTATTAAAAGCCAATGACATGCTTATCACCCAAGGTGCGGGGAATGTGGGGCAAATCGCTGTCGATTTGGCTGCTAACAACCTTTATATCCAGTAAGTTAAAAAACTTTTAGGAACGATCCTCATGACGACGAATAACGCGCAAGAAAATACAAAGTTAGATAACACGAGCAGTCACGTAAAGGATGCTAGCTGCTTTGGTAAAGTAGCTGTCGTCTATGGCGGTAGTAGTAATGAGCGTAGTGTGTCTTTAGACAGTGGGGCGGCAGTATTGCAAGCACTACAAAACCAAGGCGTCGATGCAACGCATTTCGATCCTAAGCACCAAGATATTACTGAGCTACGGGCGTATGATCGCGTGTTTAATGTCTTACATGGTCGTGGCGGCGAAGACGGTTTGTTACAGGGTGTCCTGCAATGGTTTGAGATTCCGCAGACCGGTTCAGGTATTTTGGCATCAGCACTTGGCATGGACAAAGTCCGCACCAAGCAGCTATGGCAAGGTTGCGGCTTAGCAACGGCACCATTTTCGTTGCTAACGGCTGATACTGACTGGCAGCAAGTGGTCAATATGCTAGGGCTGCCGCTGATCATTAAGCCGGTTCATGAAGGGTCTAGTATTGGCATGACGAAGGTTAACAATCTCGACGAGCTTCCTGCTGCCTATGCCACTGCAGTGCAGTGCGGTGATGAAGTGATGGCGGAGCGCTGGATAACTGGCCGTGAGTTTACGATTGTGATTATCGATGATGAGGCGTACCCCATCATCCGTCTTGAGCCTGCTGACATCACAAATTTTTATGATTTTGAAGCCAAATACAATCGTAACGATACCAGCTACTATATCCCGTGCGGGTTGAGTGATGCTGAGGAAAAACATTTGCAGGCGTTAAGCCTTGCTGCCTTTCGAGCCGTTGATGCAAAAGGATGGGGGCGTATTGACGCCATGCAAGATGAAGCAGGCAATTTTTGGTTACTCGAAATCAACACGGTACCCGGTATGACCAGTCATAGCCTAGTACCGATGGCGGCTAAGGCTCGAGGTATGGACTTTGATGCGTTGTGCTGGCACATTTTAGCGCAGACATTATAGTGGCTTTCTACATGCAGCCCATTAATAAGCAGCACATTAATAGATAGTCAAATACTCACCGCCAAGCTGTGTTGATAGTGAGTAAATCACAATGAGTAAGAGCAAGGCAATGTGTCACTAGGGCTGCTATACCACAGCGTCGTGTAAACTTGTGTAAATTCATTGTCACTAGGCAGGGTTAGGCTATTGTTTGACCATAAAATACGTTAATATTGTAATTATTGGTCTATGCTCGTGATATGTATAGTTTCTATCGCTACAGCTTATGTGTGCTGTGTTAATTAAGAAAAATGTTACGTTTAAATGAGAGTAATGACACGAAATAAATCGTTTTATCTAACGATTTTGCTAATATATAGTCATATTAAGGCGATACGTTGGTCGTCCGTCGTGTTCTGTTGGCGTTTCCTATTTGTGTTTTCTATTCGACAGGTACGATGAATATCAATGTTTAGAGACGGTTTGCAGTTATGACCAAGCCGCAAAAAGGCCAAACCAGCAGCACCGCCTTGTTTTTAAAACGTTTTAACGCGCGAGATTTAATGGGCCTCTGCAAGATATGCAGACTTACATCAATAAATAGCATGATTATTTCTATGCAAATACAGGGACAAAGGTCGTTATGGCTCAAACTGTCAACGAGGTAACTGACTTGATGAG
>ERZ1089244.43-NODE-43-length-25394-cov-17.023047_pt1 | contig 25394 bp, 20 predicted proteins | sample MGYA00383550_ERZ1089244 | MGnify/ENA primary metagenome ERZ1089244 (study PRJEB34543, sample SAMEA5968661) | marine metagenome | biome: water | collected 2014-06-21 | depth 0 m | study: Ocean Sampling Day (OSD) data from North Adriatic Sea
GTTATTGGTATTTCGTTTTATTATTATTCTATCCTTGATGACTTATAATAAGTCCTCTCTAAGCCATTTTACACCGACTCATAACGCTTGAGCTGACTCAAGGCTATGCTATAAGCCTCAACACTGCATCCTTGACTATCCTTGTGTTGATGAGTCTATTATAGGCTGACCTCACCGCGCAAACTAGACGCCAAAAGCCCTATTTTTTGTACGCTTATGCTTACAGAGGATTTGAGTCATTTGTCTATGTCATATATAAGTACAATATAAAAGTACCTATACCGGTTTTGCTGCCTGGTCTTGTTGCGTTTCGTTGTCTTCTTCAGCATGTTGTTGTGAGACTTTTTCTCCCTCTTCTTTGCCTTCTTCGATTTTATGATTGGTCTCTTGGATGTCTTCAGCATCAGTTGTAGGGGCGTTTTGTTCCTGCTTACTGGCCTCTTGCGGCTCGTATTGTAAGGTAGTCATCACCGGGAAATGATCGGAGCCAATAGAGGGCATTCGACTGATATCTACTAGCGTAAAGCACGCACTGTGAAAAATATGATCTAGCGCCCAACGCAAAAAAGGATATTTGACGTGAAAGGTATTGATAAAATGACGCCCAATACGCGGATCAAGCAAGCCTGAGATGCGCTGAAAACGGCGCGTGGTTTTTGACCATGCCACATCATTGAGATCGCCTGCTAATATAGCCGTTTGCTCATGCTCTTTGATGTGTTTGCCGACCATCAGCAGCTCTGCATCACGCGTCGTGGATTTATCTGCTTCAGTAGGGCTTGGCGGCATAGGATGCAGGCAATACAGCCAAATCACTCGGCCACTTTGCAAGCGTAACTGACTGTGAATTGAGGGAATATCATCGATAATCAGATACTTGATTTCAGGATCTATCAGCTCAAGCTTTGAGTACAAGTGCATGCCATATAAGTTGTCTAAGGGAACTTTGACCGTATAAGGATAGTCAGGCTCTATCTGCTCAAGCGCTCGCTCCCACTTCTTATCTGTCTCCAACGCGATCAGAATATCGGGGTTTTTGTCGTTTACCAAATTGACTAAATCTTGCTTTTGCTCATTGGGCGTTAATACATTAGACACCATGATTTTGATCTGGTGCTCAGCCAGCTTTGGGTCATCGGTGGCGTTTTGTACTTCTTTTTTCCATAACTGCGTATAAGGAAGCACCATTCTAAGCTGATAAGCTAAAGTCAGACTCAAGGCCAAAAACAATAGCCACTGACCTATCTGCCACTCAGAGTAGAATAAAATCATCGCCGCCCAAGCGACGACTCCTAACACCATAATCTGGATGCGCGGAAACTCGACTACTCGGACCCACCAATTATCAAGGGGCATCCAGCCCCAAATGGTCACAAAGGTGATAAACCCTGCTAACCATTGCGCGCCGTAATACAGTAAAGAGATATCCATAATATAGCTAACCATGTATTTAGATGAAGGTCAGGCCAAGAGTAAAGTCTGACTCAATAAATATATTTATTATCATTTTTAATTGTCGTACTTAATTCTCAAGCTTACTTTTGGCCTTTTATTAAGAAGCCTACTTTAGCATTTCATTAAGCGAATAAACATTATAAAACGTTACTGTTTAGAGCCCATGAATAGTAACGATATAGCAGTAAAAGAAATTTATCGAAAAATCTTGCTTTTTTGTTCTATTCACGGCATTGTTACGGGTTGTCCTTGTCACAAACTATGTCACAAACCATCGTACAAGAGGAAGGCATTTCATGAGTAATTTAACAGTAGGTTTAGTAGGCTGGCGCGGTATGGTCGGCTCAGTGCTGATTGAGCGTATGCGCGAAGAAAAAGACTTCACCGGTATCACCCCGGTGTTTTTTTCAACCAGTAACAGCGGCGGCGATGCGCCAAGCTTTGATGGTATTAGCCCAAGTAAACTCAAAGATGCTCATGATATTAAGTCTTTAGCGGACTGCGACGTAATTATTACCTGCCAAGGCGGCGACTATACTCAAAAGGTACACCAGCCTCTGCGCGATAGCGGCTGGGAGGGTTATTGGATTGATGCTGCTAGTACTTTACGTATGGATGAAGATAGCATCATTATTTTAGATCCCGTCAATCGTAGTGTGATTGATAACGCTTTAGCTCATGGCAAAAAAGACTTTATCGGTGGTAACTGTACGGTATCGCTTATGCTGATGGCTATCGGTGAGCTGTTCAACAGAGGCTGGGTGGAATGGGTCAGCGCGATGACTTATCAAGCGGCAAGTGGCTCTGGCGCTAACAATATGCGTGAACTTATCAGCGGTATGGGCGTATTACAAGATGCGGTCAAAGCTGAGCTGTCTGATCCTGCCAGTGCAATCTTGGATATCGATAAAAAGATCGCCGAGACTCAGCGCTCAGCCGATTTTCCTCAGCAGTATTTTGGCGTACCCCTAGCTGGTAGCTTGATTCCTTATATCGATTCGCAAATGGACAATCAGCAATCAAGAGAAGAGTGGAAAGGCGGCGTTGAAACCAATAAGATCCTTGGTAATGATGAACAGAGTAATATTCCTATCGATGGTATGTGTGTCCGTATCGGTGCGATGCGCTGTCATGCTCAGGGTCTGACTATCAAGCTCAAAAAAGACATCCCGCTAAGCGAGATTGAAGAGGCGCTTCAAGGTAGCGATAATAAATGGCTAGATGTAGTTGAGGATACTAAGGAAGCTACAGTCGAGCGTTTAACGCCAGTAGCCGTGACAGGTACTTTAACCGTAGCTCTAGGTCGCCTGCGTAAGCTCAATATGGGGCCTGAATATTTAGGTGCATTTACTGTCGGTGACCAGCTGCTATGGGGCGCTGCAGAGCCTTTACGCCGGATGCTAAACATCATTCGTGAGCAAAACAGCTAAGTTAAAAACGAGTATTTCAATTACGTTTACTTGTAGAATAAAAAAGACAGCAAATGCTGTCTTTTTTTATGCATATAGCTTCGCGCTAACACCTAATTGATTGGATCTACACTACCCTTGCTCATATCATTGTCTATATCATTACAGCATGAGCAACAATGGCTTCTCTTAAGCGTATAGAGATAACCGTGCGCAAAAAACCGCTAATAATGATATAATTAGCGCCATTTTCATAGCTCAGATAGCGATTATAATATGCAATTTACTTTACATAAAACTGCTAGCGGCGAGACTCGTGCGCGCCGTGGTACCGTTCATCTTAATCACGGTGATGTACAAACGCCTACTTTTATGCCTGTTGGCACTTACGGCACGGTGAAAGGCATGCTGCCTCGTGATATCGAGGCCATTGGCGCCGACATTATCCTTGGCAATACCTTTCATCTTTGGCTGCGCCCGGGTACTGATATCATCGATCAGTTCGGTGGCCTGCATAAATTCATGCACTGGGACAAGCCTATCTTGACCGACTCTGGTGGCTTTCAGGTCTTCAGCCTTGGCGAAATGCGTAAAATCACCGAAGAAGGCGTACATTTTAAGTCGCCTATTGATGGCGCGAAAGTGTTTTTATCACCTGAAAAATCGATGCAGATTCAGTATAGTCTGAATTCCGACATCGTCATGCAGTTCGATGAGTGTACGCCCTATCCGGCCACGCACGCTGAAGCGAAGAAATCTTTGGAGCTCTCCTTGCGTTGGGGGCAGCGCTGTCTTAATGAGCATCAAAACCTTGGCAGTACTAATGCGCTTTTTGGTATCGTGCAAGGCAGTATGTATAGCGACTTACGTCAGCAGTCACTTGAGGGTTTACTTGAGATTGGTTTTGATGGTTATGCTATCGGCGGTCTCTCTGTGGGTGAACCTAAAGAGGAGATGATGGCGGTATTAGATTACCTACCTGATGATATGCCAGCCGATAAGCCGCGCTATCTGATGGGCGTTGGTAAGCCTGAGGATCTAATCGAAGGTGTGCGCCGCGGCGTTGATATGTTTGACTGCGTCATGCCAACTCGTAATGCACGTAATGGTCATTACTTCGTCACTGGTGATGCTGATAACACTGGAGTGGTACGCATTCGTAATAGCCAATATCGTACGGATACAGGCCCACTAGATCCTGAATGTGACTGCTACACCTGTCAGAACTTTAGCCGCGCTTATCTTTACCATCTCAATAAATGCAAAGAGATGTTAGGCGCGCAATTAGCAACTATTCATAACCTACGTTATTATCAGCGCTTGATGGCAGGTATTAGAGACGCTATTGAAGCGGATACTTTTGATGAGTTTGTGAGTGAGTTTTATAGCAAGCGCGGGCAACAAGTACCTGAGCTAACGCTGCATTAAGTCATATAGCTGTTGATAAAGGCTCTTATTTTTGTCTCTGTTCATACTAAAAAAGCCAGTCACTCATATTAGTGACTGGCTTTTTTACATTTATCTACTGATAGTCTTAATAAATTTGATCATCAGGTAGCTGCTGCATGGGGATATCAGGGTGTTTTCTTAGATGCAAAACAGCTAAGAGCAAACCACCCCATATAAGCAGCATGGAGATAATCATAAAAATAATGGCTGAAGTTGACATAATTTATTCCTATTAAAGTGTCCGTCTAAGAGCAGTATGATTAGCGTGCATCATCAAGAGCGCGAGCTTTATCATCTTCTTCGTCATGGATACCTTTCATACGAGAGAGTATAAAGGCACCTAAGCCAAATAGTACCACCACGCCCCAACCAAATAGTAATAAAATGGTTGTTGAGTAGCCTTCATAAGGGTTTTGTACCAAATCAACTAATCTTATACCTAGCGCAATGACCAGTACAACAGGCGTAATAACCGTCAGCATAAATACCCAAGCACCGCCTAATTTAACACTAGACACCTGATTGATATGCGCTATTAAACCTGGGATTTTGCGGCGATTAAACCAAGTGACCAAGACAATAGACATGAGTCCGCCTGCGACGATACCGATGTTATTAGCAAAATGATCAATCACATCGACCAATACCAATGAGCTACCCGTAGAGAAAGCTGAGATAGATATAACCGCAGATACACCCACGATTATTGCCACTGCTTTTTTGCGCGACCAGTCAAATTTACTTTGAAACGCAGAGATGGGTACTTCTAGGATACTAATCAATGAGCTAATACCAGCAACCACCAACGAGCCAAAGAATAAGAAACCGACAAAGTCGCCACTAGCGCCCATAGTAGAGATGATTTTGGGGAAAACAAAGAAGGCTAGTCCAACACCGCCACTCGCGACTTCAGCAACATCTTGACCGGTTGACATCGCCATAAAGCCAATAGCTGAGAAGATACCGATACCTGCAATAAGCTCAAATGAGGAGTTAGCAAAACCAACCACTAAGCCTGCGCCTGTTAAGTTAGTGTTCCTTTTAAGGTATGAGGCATAAGTCACCATGATACCAAAACCCACTGATAGCGAGAAAAACACATGCCCATAAGCAGCTAGCCAAACACTAGGATCCGCCATTCTGGTCCAGTTTGGTTCAAAAAAGGCATTCAAACCAACCACAGATCCTGGCAAAGTGACGGCTTTGAAAACCATAATACCAAACAGCACAATAAGCAGTGGTAAGCAGATTTTGTTCGCAAGCTCCACGCCTTTACGGATGCCGCCAAACATAATCAATAGCGCTAAAGCCCAGACAATCACTAGACCTGTAAACATCTGCGGTACAAAGACGGAGGTCAGCTCGCCAGTATGCTGTATAAAGTCACTGACAAAGAAGTTAGTGGTATCCTCGCCCCACTTTTGTCCAAACGAGAAGACCATATAACTACCTGCCCAAACGATGACGGCGGCGTAATAGATGGCAATGACAAAAGAGACCAAAGATTGCCACCAACCGACAAACTGACCAGATGGTGAGAATCTCTTATAAGCTCGCGGCGCGGCGGCGCGGTACTTATGGCCAATAATATAATCTAAAAATAATAACGGGATACCTGCGGTTAATAAGGCGATAAGATAAGGCACCATAAATGCCCCACCACCATTATCATAAGCCACATAAGGAAAGCGCCAAATATTCCCTAATCCAACTGCTGAACCGACAGCTGCTAGAATGAATCCAGTACGACTGGACCAATTTTCCCTTTGCTGTGCCATATAACACTCCTAAAATTCACTGGTGTTCTCTTTTAATGCTTTTTAAGTACCTTAAAAGGTGCACTTTAGAGCAGCAAGATAATCAAAGAGACTATCAGTCAGCTATTGGTTAAAATAAGTTACTAAAACCTTACTACACATGACTTGAAAGTTTCTGCTAATCGACAGCAAATGTCAAGCAATGATAAACACAAAAAGCCATAACGTTATGGCTTTTAATGATAAAGATTATGACGTTTAGACTCGAAATGACAGTACCAACTGTGCTGAGCTAAATTTTAACGGACGACACCGCGTTTACTGTGCTCTAAAGAATCAATGAGTAGCTGGATTTTTGGCTCTTTGGGTAGCAGCTCATTTTGTAAAACCTCAAGCGCTTGGACAGTGGTCAGACCAGACCTAAAAACGACACGGTAAGCTTGACGTAAGACGTCGATAGTCTGTTTCGACCAGTCTTTTCGGCGCATGCCTTCTATATTTAGACCACGAGCGCCTGCCGGATTGCCCGATACCATAGTAAAAGCCGCCACATCTTTTAGAATAAGGCTCGCTCCACCGACTAAGCTGTAGTCATCAACGCGGCAGAACTGGTGAATACCAGAATTGCCACCAATGATAGTATGATCGCCGATGGTCACGTGTCCGGCAATGCCAACGTTATTTGCTAAGACATTGTGGCTACCAATGGTACAGTCATGAGCAATATGGGTATTGACCATCAGTAAGTTGTGACTGCCAATCTTAGTGATAGTAGCGTCTTGCGCGGTACCGCGGTGTAAGCTACAAGCCTCTCGAATAGTATTATGATCACCAATCTCAAGCCAAGTACGCTCACCGGCATACTTAAGATCTTGCGGATCCTCGCCGATACTAGCGAACTGATAAAACTGATTGTGCTGTCCTATACGTGTCAACTTAGCCACTACCACATGACGATGCAAGATCGTGTGAGCGCCGATAGACACCTCATCACCAACGATACAATACGGTCCTATAACCGCCGTCTCGTCAATAGTTGCGGAAGGTGAGATGAGTGCTGTAGGGTGAATCTGGCTCATAGTACAGGCCTTAGTATCATCTAATTCAATGGAATAATAAAAATAGTTCGTGCTAATTTGCTGAGGTTATTTCTCTTGGCGAGCAATCATAATCTGAGCGCTGACGGCGAGCTGCTGCTCAACGTGAACCGTACAGTCAAACTTATAAATGCCTTGCTTTTGCATAGTAATCTTAGAGCGAATGATAAGCTGATCCCCTGGTATCACTTGCCGTTTGAAGCGCACCTTATCTACTCCGGCAAACAGGTAGAGATAGCCATCCTCAGAGGTCAAACCGGCACTGATAAACCCTAAAACACCAGAAACTTGCGCCATACACTCAACCATCAACACCCCTGGCATAATAGGCTCGTCAGGGAAATGACCATTAAAAAACTCTTCGTTGATGGTGACGTTTTTTATACCGGTAATCCACTCCCCTGGTCGACAAGCCGTAATCCGATCGACTAGCATAAAAGGGTAACGGTGCGGTAAATAATGCTTCAAATCATGATAAGTCAGCGGTAAGCTCAAACCGTTTGTTGCTAACTTACTGATATCTTCATCCGTTAACTTATCGAAATCAATGGCACTCATAATGGGCTTCCTTGCGGTACTCGCAATCAAAATATAAATTAGAGATATGCTGTTTTAGGGCGTGTTGAACATTCACAAGAAGGCACTGCTGATAGCTGCTAGTTAATCGAAGCTGTGTTCTAGTCGTCGGGAAAATTGCAGGTAATGCTCATTGCATTGGCTAACTGATTTTATTTAAACAGTTACAACGACTAGGGCGATTTTAGCATCAGCCCTCACTCTAACAACAGGGACAGGACTCTTTTTTGCCGCTTTATTGATAAAAACTGACGTATAGAATGACTATACTTACCATTTTTATCTGCAAATCGTCTAAAAAATAGTCTCTGTCAGTGCCACGGTCGAATGTTCAACACGCCCTAGACAGATATTTTAAAACAGATCACTTTAAATCAGTTAAATAAAAAAATAATCACATCTAAAACCAGTTGCTTTTTAAATTAGAGACTTTTAAAACAGTTGCTTTGGCTGTTGGCGTAGGGTTGACTACTCAATCATTACCCATTTGACGAAAACGTACTGCCGCGCGTCGCCATTTGGCTGTAGGCATAGCGGCTGTACCCGATGAATAAGAGCCTGATGTTTTGATCGATTTTGTCACCATAGTCATACCAGATAAAGTGACATCGTCAGCAATCTCAATATGACCGGTGATACCGACAGCGCCGCCCACGATACAGCGCTTACCAAGACGAGTGCTGCCTGCGATACCAGTATGAGCGGCGATGGCAGAGCCATCACCAATATGGACGTTATGCGCTATTTGTACTAAATTATCGATAATCACATGATTGCCGATAACCGTATCATCAATAGCGCCGCGATCGATACAGGTATTGCTACCTATCCGTACCTGATCGCCAATGACCACACGCCCTAGCTGAGCAATACGCTCCCAGCCACTATCACTCGGATTTTTGGTCGGGGCGAAGCCAAAACCTTCGCTACCTATACTAGCGCCGGCGTGAATTCTCACTTGGTTGCCGATGATACAGTCGTGACCGATAACCACTTGTGACTTAAAGTGACAACGCTCACCAATACTCGTATCAGCCCCAATAACTACATGGGCGTCAAGACAACTGCCTGCGCCTATCTGCGCGCGCGCGCCAACCACACAAAACGGCCCTATGCTGACCCCTTCACCGATGATAGCACTATCAGCAATGCTTGCTGCCGGGTGTATGACGCCAGTCTCAGGCTTTGACTCAAATAACTGAGTACTACTCGCATAAGCCAAATAAGGATTGGCAACGACCAAAGCTATCGTCGGTGCGCGGGCAATCTCAGCATGCGGCTCACTGACTAACACGGCTCCAGTCTCACTAGCGGCAAGATAAGAGAGGTATTTTGGATCCGCCAAAAAGCTGAGCTGGGTGCTAGTAGCGGTAGCCAAACTGCCGACGCCGCTGATTTCAAAATTAAGCTGCTCAGAGCTTAGCGCCGACTTGTTCAGTACAGGTTGGCGCTGCTCAATTTGTGTAATGAGATGCTCAATGGTAGTCATAGTCAGTAACACTGCTAATAGTATAGTAAAACAATATAGTGAAATTAGGCACTAAGCTAAGATAAGCTAACAGTTTAGCTCAGTCATTCGTAATGCTCTATCGCTTAAGAGCTGACGTGATAGTCAGCTCTACATCAAGCCGTTATGGCAGCGCATTAAAAGTAAGGTCAATTAAAAAGTACTACCAATTTGGAACTGGACTTTTTCGGTCTTGTCGTCTTCTTTGTCGCCAATAGGTACCGCATAACTGATCGAAATAGGTCCGATAGGCGTGTACCAAGTCACGCCAGCACCGGCGCTAAAACGCAGATCATTGTCCTGCTTTAATAATGGTATAGGATTACCTTCTGTATCTACAGGACGCTCGCCCGTTACCGGGTCAACGAAGTTGCGATCTTCTCTATCGGTAGTATCAAAGACTTGTCCACCTTCCGCGAATAATACCGGACGTACTTGATCCGCCCAGTCGCCTTTGAATGGCATAGGCAAGATAAGCTCAGTACCAAAGCTTGCTAAGGCGTTACCACCGACCTCTTCGTCTCTGATACGATCACGACCAAGAACCGCATCAGAATAAGCTTTCGATCTAGGGCCTAAACTTAAGGACTCATAGCCACGTACAGAGCCATAACCACCAGCGTAGAAATTCTCATAAAAAGGCAAGTCATTACCATAACCAAGCTTAGTATAACCGCGTGCAATCACATCTTTATAAATCGGATAGTAGACGTTACCGCGATAAATGGCTTTTTGATAATCAGCATCGCCAAAGCCAATAGTCGCATCGACGCTATGGCTCATGCCCTTCGTGGGAAACACTGGGCGATCTAGCGTGCTGTAGTCCCAGCCTAGGAGTAAATTATAGCTGATATAATCATTCTTGAAGGTGGAAGCGCCTTTAATAGGGTCACCACTGTCATCTACAATTTCACTAAATGAGCCCCCATCGTCGACAATCTGGTCGACGTTAGACACGCCAAGGAAACGCCCGCCTCGAACCTCAGTATTATCGATGTTGATACCAGCGCTTATGCGTTTAGTCTCGTCAACAGGATAGCTATAGTTAAGCGTAGCGCCATAAGAGTCGGTGACATAGTTACTGACGTTTCTATCATCATATTTGGTCTCACGGTAATAAGCACTGACCCCTTGTGAGACGCCATTTTCAGTGAAGTAAGGATCGGTATATCCTAAGCTATAAGAGTCGCGTGTCTCTGAGCGTGAAAGTGCGGCATTGACGCGGTTACCGGTGCCCATAAAGTTGTTTTGAGTGAGGTCTAACTGGAAAGTTACCCCGCCACTTTGAGAGTAACCAGCGGCAATCGTTGAGCTACCTGAGGGTTGTTCTTCAACGGTATAGTTCACATCGACTTGGTCTGGCTGATTGGGCACCGATTTAACATCAACGTTAACGGTTTTAAAGAAACCGGTGCGCAATAAACGCGTGCGCGATAGCTGGATTTTTTCGTTAGAGGCCAGCGAACCTTCTAACTGACGCATCTCTCGGCGCAGTACTTCGTCTTGGGTTTTTATGTTGCCGTTGAAATTAATACGGCGCACATAAATAGGTCTTACCGGATCGATATAATAGTCAACATCGACGATCTTGGTGTCGTCATTAATACGCGGTACTGGGCGAATTTGTGCTAGATAATAGCCTTCATTGCCATAACGGTTTTTGAGCGCAGCAGTTGTTGCATCAAGCTTAGCTTGCGAGTACTGCTCATCGGCATTAAAGGTCACAAGCTCGCTTAGATCATTGACATCGAATTTGGGCTCGCCCAAAAAGCTAATATCCCCAAACTGGTATTGGTCGCCTTCGGTTAAGCTGATTTCAATAAAGACGCTTTTTTTATCTTCACTGATATTGAGTATGGCGTTGTCAACGTTAAAGCGCACATAACCATCGTTCTGGTACAGCGCTTTTAGGTTCTCTAAACTTGCGCCTAGTTTTTCTTTGGCGTAGCGATCTGACTTAGAGATGATATTGGCCCATGAGGTCTCTTTTACTGCAAACACATCTTTAATTTCTTCATCACTAAAGTGCTGATTACCAATAATATTAATATCAACTACTTTGGCCGCTTTGCCTTCGATGAAGCGCACGTCAAGCTTGACCCGATTACCATCTAGCAAAGTCTGATCCACTTCGATACTGCTGTTGTAATAGCCTTGAGAGATATATTGCTGCTGCAGCTCGTTAGCGACACCTTGTAGCGTCGCTTGCTTGAGTACGTCGCCGACTGATAAGCCAGCGTTTTCTAAGCCTTGCTCTAGCCCTTCTTTGGGAATAAGCTGGTTGCCCTCAAAATTGACTTCGGCAATGACAGGACGCTCAACGACATCAAAAGTCAGCTGACTACCCTCGACACGGCTTTGAATGTTAGCGAAGTTGTCAGTAGCATACAAAGCTTTAATACTAGTCGCTAAGCTGGCATCGGTCACCGTATCACCGACGCTAATAGGCAACACTGGATAAAGACTATCGGGAGTCAGGCGTTGTAATCCGGTGAAACCAATGTCAGTTGCCACAAAATCTGCCGCTTGTGCAGAAACACTCATCATGGCTACCACTAATGGCAACCCAGCCGCGCTCGTAAGTAAAGGCGTACGCATAAATACTATCCGTCAATAAAAAACTTGCTTAAGTTAAGGTAAAAAAGCATATTTTGTCTACCTTATTGAGACTTTGCTTATGGCTCATTAAGATAGAATTAGAACACTTTATATAAAACGCATCATAAAATAAACTAAAAATTACGTTAAATAAAGCTTAGCTACTATGAGTATTGTTTATTGCTATTTGTATAATGTTAGGCACAATCCTGCGCAGGCGTTAGTGTAGCGCATTTGGCTCGATATGTCGCGCCGCGTTCGCCTAAAACAGCCGGCTAATATCATTACCAATCGCTAACACCATGAAACCTACTAGCAAGAGTAGACCTATATTTAAGCCTGCGATTTGCACCCCTTCTGGTAGAGGTTTGCCTCGTATAAGCTCAATAGTGTAGTAAACAATATGACCGCCATCCAATATCGGAATGGGTAATAAGTTCAAAACGGCAAGACTAAGGCTTATTAAAGCGGCAGTAGATAGTACCATCTCCCAACTGATGTCGAAGCTTTGCTTAGCGACTTTGGCAATAGTAATGGGGCCAGATAAATTATCCAACCCTATCATACCTGAGAGCATCTTCCCCATTGAGCTGACCGTCATTACCGCTAACTGTTCGGTTTTCTCAAATGACTTCACCAGTGATTCACCAGGACCATAGACGACGGTATTTTTATAAGCATCAGGGATAACAATATCAGTCTGAGCGACCATCGCGCCAATCTGCCCATAGCGATTGCCTAAATTGTCTTTTTTGCCTTGTGGCATGATCTGTAACTGCAGCGGCTCGCCATCACGAAGCACGGTGAAAGTGAGTAATACCTCTGGGCTATCACGGATAATACGTGTGGCACTAATCCAATCATTAATAGGGGTATCATCGATAGCGGTAATTTCATCACCGACCTGCATACCCTGTAAACTTGCCGCACCATCAGCAGTCAAATCGCCAATAATAGGCTCAATAGTTGGCTGCCACGGTAGCGTGCCAAAGCTTGTCAGCGCGTCTTTGCCTTGCGCCTGCCCTTGCATAAAATTAGTCACTGGCGCTTGGTAAGTGGTTCGCTGAGCGCTTGCCGCCTCTGCCACTTGTGATTGTACGGTAACGCTTACATTATCGGTCTCACCCATGCGACTTGCTAAGCGGTAATTGATGTTCTCCCAAGTCTGCACTTCATGACCGTCGATAGCGACAATCTTCTCACCCGCTGGCAGCTGCGCCATAGCGGCTGGCGTGTCGGGCAACACTTTACCGATAGTAGTCGCTAGCTGCTCTGAGGGCGTCATAAATAACACCCAAAATAAAGCAATGGCGATAATGAAGTTCATGATGGGGCCAGCGGCGACGATAGCTATTTTTTTTAAAGGATGCTGACGATTAAAGGCTAAGTGCTGCTCATGTTCAGCCACCTCACCTTCACGCTCATCAAGCATCTTGACATAGCCGCCAAGCGGCAAAGCAGATACTCGGTAGTCTATACCGCTGCGCTTACTGGTCCAGCCTGCAAGCTTAGGCCCAAAGCCAATAGAATAAGTTAGCACCTTGACGCCGCATAAACGCGCAACGATATAATGCCCCCACTCGTGCAAAGCAATCAGAGGTCCTAGTACAAATATAGCGGCAAGCAGCGTTAATATAAAAGTCATGGATATCTCAACTTAGGTATAGATTTAAGCGACCTCAAACCATCTGTCCCGCTATCTGGCCAATAAGCGTCTGTGTATAGCGGCGTGCGGCGTCATCAATAGCTAAGATATCATCGATACTAGCATCAGCAGTTAAGCTGGCTACTTTGACTTGGCTCAGCGCTTGCTCATTGATATCCGCTATATCAGTTAAGCGTATCCGCTCTGCTAAAAATGCCTCGACCGCAATCTCATTAGCCGCATTCAACACAATAGTCGCCTGAGTGCCCGCCTGCATCGCTTGCCGTGCTAAGCGCAGACAAGCAAATTTCTGCAAATCTGGAGCAATAAACTCTAAAGCACTTAGCGCAAATAAATCTAACGGCTGTGAGCCGCTGTCGATACGCTCAGGATAGCTTAGCGCATGAGCAATTGGCGTCTTCATATCGGGACTACCCAGCTGAGCCAAATAGCTACCATCGTTATATTCTACCATTGAGTGAATGATACTTTGCGGATGAATCACTACGTTTATCTTATCTTCTGGTAAATCAAACAAATGACAGGCTTCAATCAGCTCCAAGCCTTTATTCATCATCGTCGCTGAATCGACAGATATCTTCTGCCCCATGGACCAGTTAGGATGCTTTACTGCTTCAGCGACCCCAGCTTGCTGCATATGCGCAAATGAATGCTGCAAAAAAGGTCCGCCAGAAGCCGTCAGCCAAAGCTTACGCACCCCATAAGAGGACTTGTGAATCTGCGTATTATCTTGCTGAATAGACGGCGGCAAACATTGAAATATGGCGTTGTGCTCAGAATCAATCGGTAATAAAGTTGCGCCATGAGTCTTAACCAGTGAGATCATCACTTGCCCGGCCATGACTAGCGCTTCTTTATTGGCTAATAAGATACGCTTACCGGCGCGCGCGGCTTTAAGCGTCGAGGACAACCCTGCCGCGCCAACGATAGCCGCTACCACCGTATCTACTTCACCGTCAGACGCGATATCATCAAGACCGGCAGGACCACCAATAACCTCGGAGTCTAAGCCTGCCTGCGCAAGCTTGGCGGCAAAGTCATCGACCTTATCTACAGGCACACAAACGCGCGCAGGGTTGAACTGCTGGCACAGCTGCAATAGCTTATCTAAACGCTGATGACCTGATAAGGCATAGACATCAAAGTTGTCACTATGCGCTGCTAAAATAGCTAAGGTGCTATCGCCGATGGAGCCCGTCGCGCCAAGTACAGCGATGCGTTGTCTGTTAGTCATAAGCTTAAGGGCCTATAGTATTATCAATAATAGATGAAGAATAAAGAGACTTATCAGCCTATAAGCAGACCAAGCTGCTGTAGACCTAAGAATCCTAAAGCAAATATAGGGGTGGCCGAGAGCAATGAGTCAATACGATCTAGCACGCCGCCGTGTCCTGGTAGGATAGTTCCCGAGTCCTTAACTTTAGCGCGGCGCTTGAGCATCGACTCAAACAGATCGCCTAACACCGATATCAAAATAGTCACCACAGATAAAGCGGCAAAAGACAGCAGTGCAGTACCCGACAATTGCAGCATAAAGACGCTAATACCGATAACGACTAATAAACCGGTAACGACTCCGCCTGCCAGTCCTTCCATGCTCTTATTGGGCGAGACATTTGGCGCCATTTTACGTTTGCCAAGCTTACGGCCAACGAAATAAGCCCCGCTATCAGCGCACCAGACCAATAAGAACACATACATCAGCCACCAAGGCGACTGCTGCCACAAAAAGAACATAGCAGTAATGGAGGCAACCAGTATCACCATTCCCATGGCTGACAGTCTGCGGCCATACCAGCTGGTATGAGTCGGAAACTTACTCACCCAAGATAAAGCCATCAGCCATATGATTAAAGAAGCTATCCACCATAATACCCAGGTCATCGGAAATACGAGCGAGATGAGCGTCAGTGCCAAAACAATTAACACAAAAATCGTCGGCTGACGCCATTTTGGCATGAGCTTGGTCCATTCATGGGCTGCAATCGTCACACCAATAGCCAGTAGAGGCGCAAAAAATATAGGCGTTTGGCTTGCAAATAGCGCAATACCTACAATGATAATTAAGACGACTGCTGTTCTAATCCGTTGCCACATACCAATCAAGCCTTATACTCATAGTTGACAGAACTTCAGGGGGTATAGGGTATCTGAGAGTTGACAGACACTTATAACGTAATCATTCACTCTTTTTGTACTATTCGCTAATTAGTCGTTGTACTAGCGACTTGCTCACTAGTCTTGCCAAAGCGGCGCTGGCGCTGACTAAACTCCTTTAGCATACCATCAAGCTCTTCTGCGCTAAAATTCGGCCATAATGTTTGCGTAAAAAACAGCTCAGCATAAGCGGATTGCCATAATAAAAAGTTCGATAAGCGGTACTCTCCGCCCGTACGAATCAGCATATCGACCGCAGGCTCATCTGCTAGCTGTACATATGCGCCTAATTTTTCTTTGGTTATCTCTTCCACCACCAACTGTCCTGTTTGGACTTGCGCGGCGAGCTGTTTTGCAGCATGGGCAATATCCCACTGACCACCATAACTAATAGCAATCACCAATCTCATAGCATCATAGTGGGCAGTCTGAGCCTCTGCATCGGCCATCTGCGCTTGTAAATCGTCAGACAACTGGCTACGATCACCAATAAAGCGTAGCTGAATTTGATACTTCTGCATACGTGGCAACTGCTCACTGATAGTCACCGATAATAAGTGCATGAGTAATGCCACCTCGCTCGGTGGTCGCTGCCAATTCTCACTAGAAAAAGCAAATACCGTCAGTACTTCAATGCCTACTTCGCGGCAGTACTCCACTACAGGGTCCAGCGCGTCTTTACCTTTTATATGGCCTTCGCCTTTGCCTAATTCGTGTTGTTTGCCATAACGATTGTTGCCATCCATAATAATAGCAATATGTCTGGGCTTTAGGTCTATGTCAGTTTCTGTAAGCATTCTTTAGCCATCTTAGTAGTAATAAATTCTTAGCCATAAAAGCTAACTAATAAAAAACTGGCGTCTCGACAATACCACTTGCAAGAGGCCAGTTCTTCATTGACATTCAGGTTTTGACTTTGCGTTGAATCTAGCAAGCCACTTATACTTCCATCAAATCGCTTTCTTTTGTGCTTAAACGCTTATCGATGGTGTCGATATATTTGTCAGTGATTTTTTGAATATCATCATTAGCGCGGCGCTCATCGTCCTCTGAGATCTCTTTTTCTTTGGCTAGATCTTTGATGTCATTCATCATATCACGGCGAATATTACGAATAGAGACGCGGCTGCTTTCCGCTTCACTACGAGCGAGTTTTTGCATATCGCGGCGAGTCTCTTCGGTCAGTGCCGGCATAGGCACACGAATCACATCGGCGCTCATTGGGTTAAGACCCAAATCAGCTTCGCGAATGGCTTTATCTACTGCTTGTACCATAGTGCGATCAAACGGTTGCACCAGTAAGGTGCGTGAGTCTTCAACGTTAACGCTAGCGACTTGGTTCAATGGCGTGTCGGCACCGTAGTAGCTGACCATGATCCCTGATAGCATGCCAGGATGGGCACGGCCAGTACGCACTTTACTAAAAGTATTATCAAGCGCCTCTAGCGTTTTTTTCATGCGCTCTTCGCCGTCTTGTTTGATTTCTTTAATCATCATATTTCCTTAATTTATCTATACGACAATAGTCATAGTTGCTTATTTTGAAGAGATACGGTTATAAATCGTGGACTGCCGATTTATGACTAGTGATAAACACGAGTGCCTTCATTTTCGCCCATAACGACATTCAATAACGCGTTAGGCTTAGTCATATCGAATACTTGTAGCGGTACATTGTGCTCACGGCACAGGGCAATAGCGGTCAGATCCATGACGCCAAGCTTTTGCTCGAGCACCTCATCAAAAGTGAGGCCATCGTACTTGGTCGCATCGCTATGCAGACTTGGGTCTTTATCATAAACTCCATCAACCTTAGTCGCTTTTAAGATCAGACCAGCTTCAATCTCAATACCGCGCAGGCAAGCAGCGGTATCTGTGGTGAAGAAAGGATTACCGGTACCGGCAACAAAGATACAAACCTCGCCGTTTTTGAGATAACGAATGGCATTACGGCTGCTATAGCTCTCAGTGACTTCGCCAATAGGTAAGGCTGACATCAAGCGCGTTTTGATATTGCGGCGCTCAAGTGCATCACGCATCGCAAGGCCATTCATAACAGTCGCCAGCATCCCCATCTGATCGCCTGTGACTCGGCCTACCAGACCCTCTTGTTGTAATTGGGCGCCGCGATATAAGTTACCACCACCGACGACGATACCGACTTGCACCCCAAGGCCACGTAGATGAGCGATAGACAGACTCATCTTATCGAGCACCTCAGTATCAATACCCATGTCTTTGCCGCCCGCTAAGGCCTCGCCTGATAGTTTAAGCAAGATACGCGAAAAACGGGGATTTTTATCAGACATAAGAGCACCTTTTTATCATTAAATATTATCGTTAAATTACTATCAAAACTGTCATCAAGTCGCTGATAGCTTGATCAGCACAGCAAATCAGGCTAAATTGCGCTAATTGTAGCAAAAACTATCCCTTATTGGGCAATTTTCATTCACCGCTTTTGTCATTATGCCTGACGGATATACGCTTTTATTGAGCCTTAGCCCTAGCCTTAACCTCAATCTTAACCTTGAAAGCTTGCAAACAAATCGTATTCGCTAGCGTCATCGATAGTCACTGTTAAAAACTGGCCAACTTTTACCGTAGCGTCAATATTGTCGACATAGACATGACCGTCAATCTCTGGCGCGTCCGCGTAACTGCGGCAGATAGCGATATCCTCTTCCACATCAATCTCATCAACTAATACTTGTAGCGTCTTACCGATTCTCTCTTGTAGCTTTTGCGCGGAGATCTCTTGTTGGAGCGCCATAAAGCGCTCATAACGCTCCTGCTTCACCGCTTCGGGAACGGGATTTGGCAAGTCATTGGCGACAGCGCCTTCGACTTCTGAATAAGTAAACGCGCCGACTCGGTCTAGACGGGCTTCTACTAGCCAGTCGAGTAGACACTGAAAGTCCTCTTCGGTCTCACCGGGGAAGCCGACCACAAAGGTTGAGCGAATGACAATCTCAGGGCAAATCTCACGCCACGCTTTGATACGCGCCAAGGTGTTTTCGCTATGCGCGGGGCGTTTCATGGCTTTGAGGATTTTATGACTGGCATGCTGGAACGGAATATCGAGATACGGCAGCAGCTTACCCTCGCCCATCAGCTCAACCACTTTATCGACATGCGGATACGGATAGACATAATGCAGGCGCACCCATATGCCTAATTGATTAAGCGCTTGGCACATATCATAAAATTTGGATTTGAGCGGCATACCGTTCCAAAAGCTGGTCTTATATTTAAGATCTAAGCCATAAGCTGAGGTATCTTGCGAGATGATAAGTAGCTCTTTGACGCCAGCATTTTTTAGCGCTACCGCTTCATTCATCACCTGATCTATGGAGCGCGAGACTAAATCGCCGCGCAGGCTTGGAATAATACAAAAGGTGCAGCGGTGGTTGCAGCCTTCAGATATCTTTAGATAAGCATAATGGCTTGGCGTCAGCTTGATGCCTGCCTCGTCGATCAGATCGATTTTGGGATTGTAGTCTTTATCTTGCTCTTTAGTAGGGCGCGGCACATGCTGGGCAACAGCAGTAATGACCTCGTCATAAGCATGCGCGCCGGTCACTGACAATACGGCTGGGTGCATAGTACGGATTTTATCCGCTTCTTTGCCCAAGCAGCCGGTGACGATAACTTTGCCATTTTTACTGATGGCTTCACCGATAGCGTCGAGCGACTCTTGTACTGCCGACTCGATAAAACCGCAGGTATTGACGACGACTAAATCTGCGCCGTCGTAATCACTGGCTACTTGATAGCCATCGCGGCTCAGCTCAGTGATAATGCGCTCGCTGTCGACCAAAGCTTTTGGGCAGCCAAGCGACACAAAACCGATTTTGGGCGCAGTGACAGGCGAGCTTGCATGAGCTTGAGCGCTGCTGCTACTTTGTTCGATACTACGGTTTTGATTATGATTGGCTTTATGATGATACGCTTGAGTAGTGCTGGAGGCTTGCTCAGGACTCTCGCTACTCGGTACTTGCGCAGGATTGAATACTGTCGCGGTGTTTTTTAGCGCGGCATTAGCTGGCGATGGCGCTACCGAATCGGCTAAAATAGTATCATCTGATGGCATAGAATTTTTGGACATAGCTGACCTTGCTTGAGATAAAATGGCTGAGCGCATTGTACGTTTTTTTTGTGATAACTGCTAGTTTTGCCGTGCTATGCTGTTGATTTATGGTTAAATGTTATTGATTTAATACATCATCTCTATGAACCATGCCCCCTTTTACTCTATAGGCTTTTTTATGAGCAGCCATTCGCTAGACTCTGCTACTACGCCCGACTTAGCTTTTATCTCCCAGCAACTATTCACCGCCATCTTATGGGTTGATGATTCCTTAGTTATCGAGTGGATAAATGCGCAAGTAGAGCAGCTACTGGCTATTAGCCGCGGTAGACTGTTGGGGCAATCTATACTCAAATTACTCGCACCCGAAGAGTTAGAGCATATAGCGACAAACCTGTCTATAACGACAGATGATGCTCCAACCGGCCTACTGACTGAGCGTTTTTATCAAGCGCAGCAGTATCAGCAGCCCTTTGTCACTCATGATCATATAATAGATTTTTCTTCTGATAGCCGTGATGTCCTACTCATAGACTATAGCGTAACGCCGGTTGTATATCAGGAAAGACCCTATTTCATCGTTGAGATGTGGGGTAAAGATCGGCAAAGCCGCATCACGGAAGACCAGCGCCAACAGCAGCAATACGAAGTCGCTCGGCAAATGCTGCGCTCGGTGGCTCACGAAGTCAAAAACCCACTTGCCGGTATTCGCGGAGCCGCGCAGCTACTCGTGCGCCAGTTCAATAAAATCCAAAAGCTAGACGGCGACCCCAATGCTCTCTCGCTAAGCTCAAACGACAAAGCCACCACCGCTACGTCTAATATACTATTAGATAAAAGTATGCTTAAAGACAAGCTTCATGGGTATACTGATATCATCATCTCCGAGACCGATCGCTTAACGCAGCTCATCGGTCAGCTGCTAGGGTCCAACCAGCCTGCGCATTGGCAACTCATTAACATCCATCAGCCACTAGAGCATGTCTTGGCCTTAGTCCTTAGTCAGTATCCTAAAGTGACTATAAAGCGTGATTATGACTTATCTCTGCCAGAGCTTACAGCTGACAAAGACCAGCTGATTCAGGTATTTTTAAACTTACTTAATAATGCTTGTGAGTCGATGACCGAATTTGCGCAGTTGCAAGTCGATGCAAACTATCAGCCGCAGTTAGCCATTCAAACACGTATTGCATTTCAGCACACTATCGGTCAGCAGCAGCACAAACAAGTACTACAGCTCTCCATCACTGATAACGGCGGCGGTATAGAATCAAGCTTGCTCGGACAAATATTCTTCCCGATGGTGACGAGCCGCGCGGCGGGTACGGGGCTTGGCTTGTCGATTGTACAAGATATTCTCAGCCGGCATCATGGTATGATTGAAGTGCACTCTAAACAACATAAGAGTGGCAATTCAACTTGCTTTACACTGTACTTGCCGTTTACTCAGCCACTGCACTCACTTAATGCTGTCAGTTATAAATAATCCCTACTGCTAATAATGACAATAACGATGAGTTAATAACACTATGACCACTCTTGCTACTCTATGGCTTATCGATGACGATGCCGCACTACGCTTGGTATTGGCCGACACTTTTACCGAAGCTGATCTGACGGTGATTAGCTTTACACAAGCGCAAGCGGCCTGGACGCGCCTCAATGATATTTTACAAAAGCGCGAGCCTGCATCGCAGCTCCCTGATGTTATCTTGACTGACATTCGTATGCCGATGATGGATGGCCTGTCATTCAGCGATTGGGTGCATAAGCACTTCCCTGAACTGCCTATCGTCATTATGACTGCACATTCCGATCTGACGTCAGCCATCAATAGCTATCAGGCAGGTGCGTTTGATTATCTAGCCAAGCCCTTCGATTTGGATGATGCTGTCGCGATCATTTATAAAGCGCTCAATCATCAGCCAGATAGTGATACTCATCAAGACCGCTTAATGGATCAAAGCCGCACGGCGATAAATAAAGAACCTATAGAATCACACTCTACTCAGAATGCAGACAACCAGCAAAATACTAAAACTGCTAGCGATGTTAAGAAGCCTGCCTCTACACCAAGCGATAACACCAATCCGAGTGGTATTATCGGGCAGTCGCAAGCCATGCAGACCGTGTTTCGCGCGATTGGCCGTTTGGCTCATTCGCCGATTACTGTACTGATCACCGGTGAGTCAGGTACAGGTAAAGAGCTAGTGGCAAGCGCCCTACATCAGCACTCGCCGCGCGCCAAGCATTCCTTTATCGCGCTAAATATGGCAGCGATTCCGCATGACTTAATTGAATCTGAACTATTTGGCCATGAAAAAGGCGCTTTTACTGGCGCGACGACGCAGCGTCAAGGCCGCTTTGAGCAAGCTGATGGCGGTACGCTGTTCTTAGATGAAATCGGTGATATGCCGTTTAGTACGCAAACGCGGCTACTACGTGTGCTCGCGAATGGCGAGTTTTATCGGGTCGGTGGTCAGCAGCCTGTTAAAGTTGATGTGCGTATCATCGCTGCCACCCATCAAAACCTAGAGCAGCTCGTCCAGCAAGGCAAATTTCGCGAAGACTTATTTTATCGCCTCAACGTCATCCGTCTACCGCTGCCGCCTTTGCGAGCCCGCCGAGAAGACATTCCAGCCTTAGCCAGTCATTTTATGCAGCAAGCAGGCAAGCAGATGAACACCGCCGTCAAACAGTTAAGTCCTGATGCTCTGCGTAGTATGCAATCCTTTGACTGGCGCGGTAATGTACGCCAGTTAGAGAACGTTTGTCTTTGGCTGACAGTGATGGCGGCTGGGGATACGGTGCTTACCCAAGACCTGCCTCCTGAACTGCTTGCCGATAATGCTGCGGACTCATTAAGTAATAATAACGCTCAGGCCGCTCTTGCTACTCAAGCAATTCCATCCGCGCAAACCTTGAATAGTACCTCGCCTATCCATTCGCATACTTCTACAGCGATTACTGAAACTTCGATAAGTTGGCAGCAAGCGCTAGCAGACTGGGCTAAACAGTCTTTGCAAGCGGGTGAAACGGACATCCTACAGTTAGCGACCCCAGAGTTTGAGCGTGTACTGTTGAGAGAAGCGCTTAGCCATAGCGGCGGGCGCAAGCTAGCTGCGGCTCAGCTATTGGGTTGGGGCCGTAATACGTTGACACGCAAGCTAACATTGCTTGATGTATCGTCGAGCAAGCCTACTACAGAGGAGTAGCCAAGTCTTTGATTAGCTTGCTTTTCCTATAAAAGGAGTACAGATTTTCATTTAATCTGCAAAAAAATTAAATTAATTTGCAAAAAGGGGTTGCCAAAACTGCGAAACTCTATATAATAGCCAACCACTGAGACGCACTACCGAATCAGTTATCTGTCTGTTAGACGTTTGAATTTAAGCGCTGACGATGATAGAGTGACGATAATGGGGCTGTGGCGGAATTGGTAGACGCACCAGATTTAGGTTCTGGCGCCGCAAGGTGTGAGAGTTCGAGTCTCTCCAGCCCCACCATTTTCGGATAGTACATCTTAGACCAAATATCAAAGCCTGCTTTTTAGCAGGCTTTTTTGTGTTTGTACGTTTATTTTATAATTGTAAGTCCTTCAAAACTGCTTTCATGCTTAGATATCTCTCACTGGTTCGTTTCGCCAAAGCCTTATCCAAAACATCTTGATAATGATTATATTGAAAAGGCAAATTAGGAATCGGCTGCTGACAATGCTGAATCGCCCAGTCTCGCCATGGCTGCGTAGTTGACGACTCAATAGCATAAGGCCTGTCGCCTGCCAAAACCTCATACATCATAATCCCAAACGCATAGATATCACTTTGCACCGTACTGCTCTGCCCTTGCCATAGCTCTGGCGCAAGATAAGCTGGCGTACCCGCGCTGTTTTTAACTTGTAGCTTGTTTTTAGAACTGTTTGCAATTGGCCTCGCTAAAGCAAAGTCCGTTAATAGTAAGTTCTGCTCTTTATCCATTAAAATATTACTAGGCTTAATATCGTTATGCAGCCACTCTTTATCATGTAGAGACTCTATAAGCGCTGCCGCTTTGACGATAATTAAGTGCTTTTGTGCAAGGGTTAGTGGCTGCTTGAGATGTTGCGCCAAACTGCCTTGCGTGTAATAAGGTATAGCTAGCCAAGTGAGTGACTGCTCTTGTCCGAGTATGTTTAAGCGCAAGGTGTCGTAAGCGAGAACGGGCGGCGCGGTAGTGTTTTTTTGAACGGCCCCATTGCTACTTTGCAAACGGTTTACTACTTTCAGCACCTTTATTTCGTGATTCAATGATGCTGCATCTAAAGAGCTATCAGGGCTCAGTTGCCATTTTATCATTACCTGACCAAACTGAGCGTGAATAGCGCAGCTTAAGCCTTGATAGGTTTTTGCAGTGTCGTTTTGTTGGCTCAGCCGTTGATGCACGACATTAAGATAGCCTAGTTGCATAAACGTATGAGTTATCGTAGGTAAGAGCTTATCAGCTTGCAGTTGCAGCTCTTGTTTTTTTGACCCATGACTTTCTTCATCTTTCATAGTAAAGTAAAGCCCTTATGTGGCTATAGTAGACCTAAAAATTTAACCCAAACGATTAGAATAGATATGTCCGAATCCAAGCCGAACGATCACTACGCCCTACCCGCACCGTTACTGACATTGCTAGAGCAATACTTACAAGAGCGCGTCACGCCAACCATTCAAATCGACCCCGAACAATTGGCTTATCGCTGGGTCGGTGGTCGCAGTGGTCATCTTGAACCCTTAGCAGTAAATCTGTTTTTAAGCTTAGATGACTTACAAGGTATTGAGACCCAAAAAACAAAACTGGTTCAAAATACGCGTCAATTCTTAAAAGGCTTTCCGGCCAATCACGTACTGATGACCGGAACTCGCGGCGCAGGTAAATCATCGCTAATACGCGCTCTACTGCAAGAATATCATAGCGAAGGTTTACGTATTATCGAGATTGCCCGTGATGATCTACAAGTGCTCGATAAAATTCGCGCTGCTATCAATGCACTGCCTGCTGACACTCAGTGCCGCTATGTCGTGTACTGTGATGATTTGGCCTTTAACGGGCAAGATGAGAGTTACCGGGCGCTGAAAAGCGTACTCGATGGCGCGCTTGACTCTGAGCAAGACAAGCTTTTAGTATATGCAACCAGTAACCGCCGCCATCTATTACCGCAATTGATGAAGGATAATATTAGTATTTATGATGGACAGACCGATGAGGTTAACCCTTATGAGACTATAGATGAGACCGTGTCTTTATCGGATCGTTTTGGTCTTTGGTTATCCTTTCATCCGATGGATCAACATACTTATCTTCAAATTGTGCAGCATTATCTGAGCTTAGAGCAAGCGAAAATATCGGGTGCTTTAGAAACTCATTCAGAAAATCATAGTGAGGCTAAAATGACTACGATTGGCAAAGAAGAGCCGCCTCTAGCTGACGATATCAGAGCCGCAGCTTTACGCTGGGCATCAGAGCGCGGCGGCCGATCAGGGCGAGTTGCTTATCAGTTTAGTCGCTACTTTAGCGGCAAAGCGCAATTGGCTGCGGCTGATAGTGACTCTTAATAGAGTAAAATAATTTTAATCTTAGCTAAAGTTAACATGGAATGGAAAAGTTAC
>ERZ1089244.55-NODE-55-length-21699-cov-16.470246_pt1 | contig 21699 bp, 14 predicted proteins | sample MGYA00383550_ERZ1089244 | MGnify/ENA primary metagenome ERZ1089244 (study PRJEB34543, sample SAMEA5968661) | marine metagenome | biome: water | collected 2014-06-21 | depth 0 m | study: Ocean Sampling Day (OSD) data from North Adriatic Sea
ATTAGGGCGTGTTGAACCTTCGACCATGGCACTGACAGCGACTATTTTTTAGGCGTTTCGATGTTAAAAATAATAAGTTTAGTCATTCTAAGCGCTTATTTTTAACGATGAAGCGGCAAAAAAGAGTCCTGTCCCTGTTGTTGTCGTGAGGGCTGATGCTAAAATTGCCCCATACTGCGTTACAAATCTCGCTAAGGCATCTGCATTATCGTCGCTTTGTGCCTTGTCTGGAACAATTTTAGCGATCAGCAGTGCCTATTTGCGAATGTTCAACACGCCCTAGTAAACATACTCTGACTATATCAAATTATAGCGCTATGCCAAACCCTATCTGTAAAGTCGCCTTTTAAGCGCTAAGCTTTTTATATCGACTCACCCCAGCAATGATAGTCTCATCAATCACTCGGTCATCGCCTAGCATCATCAAGACAAATAACTGCTCCTCAAGAGTTTTCGTCTGACTCATGCGGCGCTCTAATAACGCTGTGCCTGCTAAGTCAATCACCACGAAATCGGCTTCTTTATTCGGCATAAAGTTACCAATTTTATCGTCTAGTACTAGTGACTGCGCGTTACCTAAAGTAATCTGATACAAGCCTTGATGCGCGGATAGCGGATTGCTTTGGAGTTGCTGGACTTTATAGGCTTCATTTAACGTCGTCAGCATTGACAGACTGGTGCCCGCGCCGACGTCGGTGGCAATACTGACTCCGGTGTAGCTCAACGTCTTTGGCAAATCAAATAGCCCGCTACCTAAAAACAAATTGGACGTTGGGCAGTGAGCGATCTGAGTGCCAGTATCGCGCAGCACTTCGTACTCTGATGTCTCAAGATAGATACCGTGTGCCAGCGTCGTATAGCGGCCCAATAGGGACATATCCGCATAGACATCGAGGTAGCCCTTGTGATTGGGATACAGCTCACGGACAAAAGCGACTTCATCACGGTTTTCGGCTAGGTGGGTTTGTAAGTACACGTCATCATAGCTGGCGTAAAGCTCGCCTGCCATTTGCAGCTGTCTAGGCGTTGAGGTAATCGCAAACCTTGGAGTAATAGAGACATGCTGACGACCACGATTATGCCACTTATCGATGATATCTTGACTATCACGGATGCCCTGCTCTGTAGATACACACAGATGCTCAGGCGCATTGGTGTCCATCAGTACGTTACCCGTAATCATCCGCGTCTTAAGTTTTTCGCTCTCTAAAAAGAACGCCTCAACAGACTCAGGGTGGCTTGTGGCAAATACTAGCGCGGTCGTCGTACCATTAGCAAAAAGCTGATTTAAAAAAAACTGTGCCGTATCATGTGCAACTTTTGGATCACCGAAATTTGCTTCAGTGACAAACGTATAGTTATTGAGCCAATCAAGCAGCTGTTCACCGTAAGACGCAATCATGTCTATCTGCGGATAATGCACGTGAGTATCAATAAAACCTGGCATGATTAGCTTATCTTGATAATCATGGATTTTTACGGGTTCCTGACCTTCTTGATCATTAGCGTAAGTCGATAAAATAGCGTGTTTATGACCGTAATCAACCACGAGACCCGTGGCGTCATCGACGACTAATGCACCCTTGGCGATATATTCAGGATAGACGGTTACGCCAGCCACTACCGGTAATAGCGTTATGTTTTTTTGGACAACTGTAGTATCGAGACCATCCGAGCTCTCAGAATTAGTGCGTGCTATTCTTTTGTCATAATCATCTTGGGTCAGGTAATGTAATAATTGCGCTTGATAAATATGGATAGTCATAAAAAAGTCTCACCACTCTATTCATAGCACTGATGTCCATAGGCTATGATCGGTATAAAAAAGGATTAAAGTCGTTTAAAAAGTTACTTTTTATGGCTATGTTGCACTCTTAATTGGCACTTACAGATAGCTCAGTAGTGATAGATTGTAAAGTTAAACAGCCGGGAGTGGTATATGGATTGCTCACGCTTGATGATACTGCTGCATAATTTGTGCAGCGATAGATACCGCCACTGCCATCGGCTCTTTACCGCCTATAGGCAAGCCTATGGGCATAGTGATTCTCTTAACTAATGACTCACTATAGCCGCGCTGTAGCAAGCGATCACAAAAGCGCTTAGCCTTAGTCGCAGAACTGATACAGCCAATATAAGGAGACGATCCTTTGATAGAGTTATCTACGAGCTCAGTATTATTTTTATCAAGCATTGAGCTATCTTCAAAGGTTAGCTCGTCGTCCGCTTTGAGCACGTCTAATGCTGCACGCACTAACTCAAAATCAAGATTATGATCATGGGTCATAACCAGCATAAAGCGTTTACCGCCTTGCTCTATAAAAGGGCGAACAAAATCCACAGGCTCGTCATCGATATGTACGCGAATGTGCTTTGGCAAGCGATAAGTAGGCTCATCTACATTCTGTGTACTCTTAATCGTAGACTCAGCCGATAGATACTGATCGAACCTCTCAGCTCGGCTATCCACCCAATCTACCTGACAAGGCAGCTCTGCTAATATCGTCATCAAAGCCGCTGCCACATGACCGCCGCCAAATACTAGTATCGACAAAGGCGGCGTGATATTAAAGCACTCAAACATAACAGTCACACTACCACCGCAGCATTGGGCCAGCTTAGCGCCTAATGGATAGTGTTTAGTGTAGACCGCATCACGGCGCGCAGTTTTTGCCTTCTCAGAGCGCGCTTTTTGTAAGTTTTTGGCGGTTGTGGCCACATCGGTTTCAAGCTCGCCAGTGAGCAGCTGTCTTGCGGTGCTGATGACATCATACTCAAGGCCGCCGCCGCCTAACGTATCGCTAAAATCATCGCCGGTCACAACCATCTTCGCCTGCAGCGCCCTTGGCGCTGAACCGTTCACCGCAACGACAGTCGCCAATACATGCGCAGCCCCCTGCTGCTGATAGCGCGCTAGAGCCTCGTACCAACGTTCAGGCGGCATGGCCGATACAGATAAATTACTCACTGTGCGCCGGACCCCTAGCGACTGAGACATTAGGATCTTTTATTGCCTCAGGCTGCTCGTCATCGTGCTCGCCTGCCGATTTAGGGGGACTGGTGTCCTCAGCGTGTGGCACTGGCTGCGCTTTATCTTTATTATCCATCTTCACTTTGCCATCGGCGCTGAACTGCTCTTTGACTTCTGGGTGACTATCGGTATTTATGTCATCAGTAGGATTTTTTCTTACAAGTATCTCCCACTCCTCCCCTTGCAATCGCATTACTGCTTTTAGCACCGCTTCACTAGTGGCAGGCATAGTCAGATCAGGGTTTACCTTATAATCCGCTAAGCTTGCTACCGCATTGTTGATCGCGCACCACACACTAGCGGCTAGCATAAAGGGCGGCTCGCCTACCGCTTTTGAGTTATAAATAGTTTGTTCTTCGTTTTTGCGATCGAATAGCTTGACGCTCCACTGTTTTGGCAGATCATGCGACGTTGGAATTTTATAATTAGCAGGACTGTTCGAAGCTAGCGTGCCTTTGTCATCCCATGTCAGCTCTTCTGTGGTAAGCCAGCCCATACCTTGTACGAAACCGCCTTCAATCTGTCCAATATCAATAGCGGGATTAATTGACTGCCCGACATCGTGCAAGATATCGCAGCGCAGCACCTTATATTCGCCCGTCATAGTGTCAATCTCTACTTCTGCACAAGACGCGCCCAAGGCAAAGTAGAAGAAAGGCCGACCCCAAGCTTTGGAGCGGTCGTAAAATATCTTGGGCGTTTTATAGTAGCCAGTAGCAGAGAGGCTAATGCGGTGCTGATAGGCAAGGAGTACCAGCTCTGCAAACGTTAAGGTCTCTTTATCGCCAATCTGCACATGATTATTTTCAAACTTGATACTATCAGACGGCACTGCAAAGTGCTCAGCGGCAAACTCAACTAAGCGCCCTTTCACGGTAAGGCAAGCGTTTTGCGCGGCTTTACCATTGATATCCGTACCTGAAGAGGCAGCGGTTGGCGAAGTATTCGGTACTTTATCAGTGCGCGTTGCAGTGACCTTGACCGTATCTAAGTCCACTTCGAATTCATTGGCGACGATCTGGGCAATCTTAATGTATAAGCCTTGCCCCATCTCTGTACCGCCATGGTTGATTTGAATGGTGCCATCGGTATAGATGTGCACTAGCGCGCCTGCTTGGTTAAGATGCTGCACGGTAAAAGAGATGCCGAATTTGACAGGCGTTAAAGCTATGCCTAAACGCTTGTCGCTACCTTCAGCCTGAGCCTTTTCGTTAGCCGCCATTATCTGCTGACGACGCTTATCGTAATCACAGTCTTTCGCTAGATTGTCCATCAAAGTGGCCAAATCAAAATGCTCAATTGGCTGACCATAATGGGTGGTTTGACCATCTTGATAAAGATTATTTAGGCGCACCTCTAGCGGATCTTTACCTAACGTATAAGCAATTTGATCCATCATGTATTCAGCAGTCATTAGACCTTGTGGCCCCCCAAATCCGCGATAAGCGGTGTTTGAGACCGTATGCGTTTTGCAGCGGTGGCCGGCAACTTTTGCCGCAGGATAATAGTAAGCATTGTCACAGTGGAACATCGCGCGATCGACAATAGCGTCAGATAGATCTGGCGAATAACCACACAGCCCTGACAGCTGCATATCGACGCCTAGGATCTGTCCAGACTCATCAACACCGACCTCGTAGCGATTAGAGAACTCATGACGCTTACCGGTGACCACCATGTCGTCTTGACGATCCAAGCGCATACTCACAGGCACATTATGACGTTTGGCAACGATAGCGCTCAGACATGACCAAGCCGCCGCTTGCGTCTCTTTACCGCCAAAGCCGCCACCCATTCTGCGCACGACCGTACTGACTGCATGAAAAGGCAGATCGGTGACTTCAGCGACTAGCTGCTGCACCTCACTTGGATGCTGAGAGGAGGTATAAACCTCAAGGCCGCCATCATCACAAGGTGTGACATAAGACACTTGCCCCTCTAGATAGAAGTGCTCTTGCCCTAACATATGGATATGACCTTGCAAGCGCTTAGGAGCATTCTCTAAAGCTGACTGCGTATCGCCTCGCGTCATAAAGTGGCTTGGACGTACAAACTGCTCTTGCTCAAGCGCTTGCTCAACCGTCACTATCGCAGGCAACGGCTCATATTCGACTTTCGCTTCCAAAACGGCCTTTTTTGCTGCGCGGTGACTCGTTGCCACTACTGCAAATAGCGTCTGACCGACGTATTCAGTGATGCTATCTACCATCAAAGGATCACCATCAAACACAGGTCCGATATCCGTTGCCGCAGGCAAGTCTTTAAACACTAAAACATCAACCACCCCGTCAGCCGCTCTCACCGCATCTAAGTCCATACTGATAATACGCGCATGAGCGTGCGTGCTTTTGCCCACTGCCAGATGCAGCGTACCTTGCGGCTTTAAGATATCATCGACGTAGGTCGCCGTTCCCATTACGTGACTAATGGCACTATCATGCTTAGCGGAGCTGCCGATTTTGTTTTTGGGTGGACGTACTCGGCGGATTTTATAGCTATCAAAAAGGCTTGAATGATGACTCATTATGCTGCTCCCTGCGTTGGTAACTCAGTCATTAACTGCTTGGCGCACTTGACTAGTAAGCGCTGCACCACATGCATACGATATTCGCGGCTAGCTCTAACATCCGTCATGGGTGACACATCCAAAGGCATGGCATCTGCTGCCATCTTAAAACTTGCGATGTTAACTTTCTGACCGATAAGCGCGTCTTGGCAATGCTGCGCTAACAGAGGAATAGCAGCCATACCGCCTAAACCGATTTTGGCATTAGCAATCGATGAGTTATCTGCTGATAAATCAATTCTCGCTGCCAATAGACAAGCTGAGATATCGTCCTCATAACGTTTACTAATTTTGTGAATAAATAGGTGCTGATGCGCTTGCATTAAAGGAATATGCACCCCGACTACATAACTGCCTGGACGCAATTTGGTTTTTTTATAATCTAGGAAAAACTCAGCCAAAGAGATGGTTTCATCAGAGACTGCAAATGATTTTTTACTATCGTTATCAGCATCCGTCTCTTCATTGATGACATCACAGTGGCGTAGATGCACTCGCGCCTCTAATGCTAACAACACAGGCGGCAGATCACCAATCGGTGAGGCATTGGCAATATTGCCACCAAGCGTACCCATATTACGGATCTGCGGTGAGGCCGTTCGCGCAAATAAATCAGCAAAAGCAGGAAAGTGCTGCTCTAGAATCGGCAGCATTTGCTTATAAGTCATGCCCGCGCCGAACGTTAACTCTTGATTATCGGCAGACTCTGAGAGCGACCACTGCTGTAGCTCATCGAGCGCTGAAAGCTGAATAATAACCTCATGATCCATCAAGCGCTGAGTAACGGTCAGTCCCAAATCAGTACCTCCCGCCCATATCGTGGCAGTAGGATACACAGCGAGTAATTGATTCAGCTCGCTGACAGTACGTGGTATAAATAGCTGCTTTGAGCCATCAATCAAGGCAGGCTCTATGGGGCGTAGTTGAGTATTTGACTCGGCCTTATCAGTATCGGTTTTCTGAGCAGCATGACTCGTCATAGCATCTGTTGCTAGAGTGAGCGCTTTGGACGGCGTATTTGCGCTATCGAGCTGTTGACCGATTTGCTGCATTTTTAAACCAGCATCGATAATAGGCCGATAGCCGGTACAGCGGCATAGATTGCCAGATATAGAAGCGACGATCTCATCGTAGCTAAAATTAGCGGCGTTTGCATTATCCTGTGTCTGCAGGCGATTGTTTTCGTATAGGTTCGCCAATGACATCACAAAGCCTGGCGTACAAAACCCGCACTGCGAGCCGTGACATTCAACCATCGCTTGCTGCGCAGGATGCAATAGTGCCCGATCAGGATGGTTTTCAGGGTTATCTGCTAGGTAGGCGGCTGTCAATAAATGATGACCATCCATTAATGACAGTAGTGTGATACAAGAGTTGAAAGTAAAAAAAGGTTCACTCTTAGTACCCGCTTGCGACGGCAAGCGCTGAGCCATGATGGTACAAGCCCCGCAATCACCACTACCGCAGCCTTCTTTGGTATCGGTTTGACGCTCGTGCAAGCGCAAATACTCAAGCACGGTAGTATTAGGGTTAAGATCACGCACTTGATGCGGCTTGCCATTTAGATAAAAATGAATCATAGCTGTACTCGGCTGTCTGGATAAAAAGGAGATAAATAAAATTTATCTTTAATCGGATAATAATACGTTAACAATCAATATATCAAAGGTCAGGCGCACGCAGCGACACTGCCATAAGGTAGTATTCAATTATTGTAATAATAAAATTTATACGACGACGATCATCATACCTACATCAATACTGATAGCTATACAGGTATTGAATAAGCTGACTGCCTATGAGACTGCTGACTGGTTCAGACTTAATCTTTATTGAGGATGGAGCTTCAGTATCTATCAATGCACTTTAAGCGCTTATATAGCTACGAAGATTGAAAAAACGTCCGTTTACTTTGGCTTGTAGCCAATCACTATTCCGTATTTTGATTAACCAGTCAAAGCTACTTGTTAAAGCTGACTATTTGGTTAACATTGTAATGTTAGCATTATCTTTAATTATTATACAACTCAAAAACAGCATTTATATTAAAAAACTTAAAACGCTTGGCATATAAAACGCCTAAACTCTAAAACGCTTGGCATCTATTATTGGTCAAGGCATAAAAAGGCCAGCGCTCATTTATCAAAACAACTGATAAACAAACGCTGGCCGAAACCTCTAAACTTACAGACCTTTCTTTGAGCGATTAGTCATTACCAAGCTCAAGTAAGCTGGCATTACCACCGATAGCGGTCGTATTGATAGTGATAACACGCTCAGTGACGAAGCGGTGCAGATAATCGAGGCTTAACATCTCAGAGAAGCCCTCCATATCAGTCACTGCTATCACTTGTGTCAAAATACCATCTGTGTTGGCAAGCTCCTGACTGATACTTTGCACCTCTGCTTGGCTACCTGCGACTGCTACTTGTGCAAGGCGATCAATATACAACAAGGTGATCGTTTGTGAGTCATTAGCAACACTCAGCACATCATCGCTGATGCCGACATTGTAGAGTATCTTAGCTGCCTCTTCGCACATATCGACTTGGCTTGGGCAGTGCAGAATTACCTCATTACCGGTCAGTAGTGCTGCAATGAGCTGACCCAATACCGCCATCGCTCTTGCAGATTCGCCGCCGATAACCATAGTTTTGCCGCGAGCGGTGACGTATAGATCGTTAGACTCGCCCGTAGCGCCGATCATCCGCTGCACTTCATCAAGCTTCGGCGCGCTGCTAAGTAAATGATGAAATAGCTTGCGCGCTTTATTGGCATCACCTGTTAACAGCGCAAGCTTAGGTATCGCAGCTTCTAAGTACACCGAGCGCTCAACTGCGCCTAATAATCGCCAAGCTTCACAAACCTCAGCATGATTTTTTTTGAATTCATTTGCCATCTTGCTACTCCTTATGCGAGCTGTGTCTGTGTGGTTGATTGAGTGTTTGTGCTATGAGTAGTATTGCCTGCAGCGCCTTGCTCAGCGCTAAGCTTCATTAAACGTGCAACATAATGTGGTCCGCCAGCTTTAGGTCCTGTACCAGAGAGACCTGTACCACCAAAAGGCTGAACGTTGACTACTGCACCGATTTGGTTACGGTTGACGTAAGTGTTGCCAACGACTACTCGGCGCTCGATATGCTCGGCGATGTTTTCTATACGGCTATGGATACCCAAAGTCAGACCAAAGCCTGTACCATTGATTGCATCTATTAGCTTATCAAGGTCACGCGCTTTATAGCGTAGTACATGCAAGATCGGGCCAAAGTGCTCACCACCGATAACATCGATACTGTTTACTTCAATCGCGGTAGGCAGTACAAAGGTTGCCTCATCTTCACTAACGACTGAGCTTGCGCTCATAGGGGTCTGTCCCAAAATAGTCGCGGTCGCCTCAGACTGCATACGTTCGATATGGGCTTCTAGTCCTTTTTTGGCATCACTATCGATGACAGGGCCGACATCGGTTGAGACATAAGTCGGATTGCCCACGACCAACTCTGCCATATGCCCCTGTAGCAGCTCGATAATGCCATCGGCGACATCTTCTTGCACGCATAAGATACGACAAGCTGAGCAGCGCTGACCGGCTGAGCCAAACGCAGATAATACTGCATCAGTCACCACTTGCTCAGGCAATGCGGTTGAATCGACAATCATCGCATTTTGCCCGCCAGTTTCGGCAATCAATATCGGCAGCTCACCACTGGTCTGCGCGTGATTGTTTAGGCTTTGGTTAATGCGCTGAGCAGTTTGCGTTGAGCCAGTAAAGATGACGCCTGCAATCTGATCTGATGCCGTCAAAGCGCCGCCAACCTCTCCTGCGCCAACGACGAACTGTAATGCCTCGGACGGCACACCTGCTTGATACATGAGCTGAGCGCCGAAATGCGCGATCAAGCTGGTCTGTTCAGCTGGCTTTGCCACCACCGTATTACCCGCAGCGAGCGCGGCAACTATCTGACCGGTATAAATCGCTAAAGGGAAGTTCCATGGGCTAATGCAAACAAAAGTACCGCGAGCTTTATAGACTTGACGAAGCGATTTGCCTGATAAGTCAGTTATCTCATGGACCTCAGCTGCTAAACGCTCGGCTTCATCCGCATAGAAGCGACAAAAATCCACCGCCTCTTTGATCTCATCGATACTATCTTGCATAGTTTTACCCGCTTCGAGCTGACAAAGCGCCATCAGCTCCGCGTAGTTTTCTTCATACAAGTCTGCCGTTTTTCGTAGTATCTCAGCGCGTCTTGCGGCAGGAACCGCTTGCCAAGCGGCTTGACCGGCAACGGCTGCTTCAATGGCTTGATTGGCAATCTCAGCATTGGCATACTGAACCTCGCCAGCTTTTACATTATGATTCCAAGGCGCAAGGACATTTTGACTCTCGAGCTGATGAGTAGCGCCCTCTTTTGTATATTCGCTAATTGCTTGACCATCAATGATTGAGGTCGCTGTCCAAGTCTTTTTGCGCTGTTCTGCAATCGCCGCATCAAAAGGCTGCCACTGGGAGTCGACAAATATATTAGGGCCATAGCTCGCTTCACGCTCGCCATATATCTCTAGCGGTAAGGGAATCTCTGGGTTGTGTAAGTGCTCATTCGCTACGAGCTTATCATACGGGTGCACAGTAAGCTTATCGATCGGATAAGACTTATCTAATAGCTGATGTACAAATGAGCTATTGGCACCATTTTCTAGTAAACGTCTCACTAAGTACGGCAGCAAGTCTTGATGCGCGCCGACTGGGGCATAAATACGTACTGGTATCTGATAGGTTTGTAAAATATGATCATAGAGTGCGTCGCCCATACCATGTAGACGCTGGAACTCGAAGTCTCTGTGGCTACTCATAGTCATGACAGACGCCAGAGTATGCGCATTATGAGTGGCAAACTGCGGCCAAATCAAACCACGCAGATGATCTGAGAGTAAAAAACGTGCGCAGGCTAAATATGCAGTATCTGTGCCTTCTTTACGTGTCCATACCGGATAGCCTGATAGGCCTTTTTGTTGCGCAAGCTTGATCTCAGTATCCCAATAAGCGCCTTTAACCAGACGTAGCGGAATACGGTCGCCAACCTCAGCCGCTAAGCGCGCAAGCCAAGCAAATATTGCGATAGCACGTTTTGAGTAGCCCTGTACCACAAGACCCAGACCGTCCCAGCCAGCAGTGATAGGATCGCGGTATAGCGATTCAAAGAGCTTTAAAGAGATCTCTAAGCGATCGGCTTCTTCGGCATCAATACTCAAATCAACATTGACTTCGCGTGCCGCCTCAATGAGTAGCAGGCAGCGCTGACGCAAGCGCCCAAACACTTGTGCTTCTTGGGTTGCCTCATAACGCGGGTGTAGTGCGGATAGCTTGATAGAAACCGAAGGCTTAGGCATGCCCTCCTTTACTTTGATATTGGCCGTAGATTTAATCGCATGCAGATAATCATTGAAGTACTTTTCGGCATCTTTATTGGTAATGGCCGCTTCACCGAGCATATCGAATGAATAGGTATAGCCTTTATTGCGATAAGGCTGGCTATTACGATTCGCCTCCTCAATCGTCTCGCCAAGCACGAACTGATGACCCATAATGCGCATCGCTTTTTGCATGGCCGCGCGAATCATTGGTTCGCCCATCTTTTTGGTCATGCGATCCAAAAACCCTGATGCGGTCGTACTACTATCTATACTAACCACCCGTCCGGTCATCATCAGCCCCCAAGTCGAGGCGTTGACCATCATGCCATTATTATCTTTGAGATGTTTTTTCCAATCGGCCACGCTCATCTTGTCGCGAATCAGCGCGTCAGCCGTATAGTTATCTGGTACACGAATTAAGGCTTCAGCCAAGCTCATCAGCAAGATACCTTCTTGCGTATCTAAGCTGTACTCTAATAAAAGTGAGTCCACCATCTTGACTGACTTACTATCACGGCGCACGTACTCAACGAGCTTGCGCGTCTGCTCACTTGCTGCATCGCGCTCAGCCTCGGTCGGCTTTGCCAAAGGTAGTAGCTCTGATAGCCAGCGCTCTTCATCGACACTGTATAACGGCGAGATACGCGCATACAGCTCATCGCTTGATTGCTTAATATAATCAGGTGAAAGCAGCTCTGTTGGCTGAAATAGTATAGGCTCTTGCGGGGTAAACTGATCTATTGGGTGCATACCAACTCCATAATTATCGTCTAAAAACTATGATAAATAGAGCGTCAGGATTTTTATAATCTCATATCTTTATACTGGTATTTTTAGTTATTTAAAGCGATATAAAATATAACTATCCGCTTATATAGAGAAGATAAATAACTCTCCAAAAGCGATCTGTAAAATAGCTATAGATAAAGACAAAAAAACCAAATTATAAAAGATCAGACAGCGCTATCACAAAACGAGCAAATCCAGCAAAAGCTGGATGCGGTTAAGTAGATCGTTGCGTGTTAAACGGACTACGTTAACAATACAAAGGCAAATTAACGTTAAGCGGCATTAGTGCCTTCTTCTTGTCGGTAGTGAAGGAGTGCGATCATAGTCTGAGCGGATGGGTCTAATAGCAGCAAAAACATGATCAGGGTGTCGCCAATTCACTGTAAGAAAAACCTCTACGGCGTTGCTTGAGGTGATGCGCTTAACGTCGCCATATTATCACGAAAAAAATTTTCAAACTATGTCTAACCAACATTTATTTTCAATCATTATTACCTTTAAAAACAGTTAGATACCATATTCATCTTGCTATTGACGCTTAAGGCACCCTTTTCTATTTACTCTTTGACTACTCTGTGTCTATACCCACTTTCATAATCAGACAGTTTATGGCTAATAAACGACAACTGTCCCCTATAAATCAGTGCGTTTCATCCGGTAAACCTCTCAAAAAAGAGCCCTCAAAGCTGCATAAAAAAACCCTTCTTATCAAGATCTGATAAAAAGGGTTAGATAACGATAAAGCTTTGATAGAGTTATAAGTTTATAAAATTATAACGACTCTCTAGACTCTAAACAAAGATAATCTTAGCAAGCAGTACTATCGTTAAGATCCAGACCGCTATACTAATATCAGCAAACTTACCGGTTAACGCCTTAGCAGCCGTGTAAGTGATAAATCCAAGCGCGATACCATCGGCGATAGAATACGTTAAAGGCGTAAATAGTAGTACGACAACGACTGGGCCGGCTTCAGTTAAATCTACCCATTCTACGTCTTTTAGCGTAGCTAGCATCAGTACTGCGACATAAAAGATAGCGCCGGCAGTAGCATAAGCGGGAATCATACCAGCAAGTGGTGCAAAGAAGGTACTCAGTAAAAATAGCACCCCAACCGTCACCGCGACTAAGCCCGTACGACCACCCGCTGCAATACCAGAGACACTCTCAACGTAGCTGGTTGTCGATGAAGTACCTAGCGCCGCACCAGCAACAGTCGCTGTAGAATCCGCTAACAGTGCCTTGCCCATATTAGGAATCTTACCATTTTTATCGACTAAGCCGGCTTGACTGGTAGTGGCAATCAAAGTCCCTGCAGTATCAAATAAATCAACGAATAAAAAAGCAAAGATAACACTGATCATGCCAACGTTTAGAGCGCCTGCAATATCAATTTGCATAAAAGTCGGTGCCATAGAAGGCGGCGCTGAGACAATACCGGTGAATTGAGTATTGCCAGTTAATAGGCTAATAAGCGCGACGAGTAAAATACCAATAGTTACCGCGCCTGGTACTTTTTTATAAGCCAAAGCGATAATAACAATAAAACCAAAAGCTGCCATAGCAGGAGAGAAGGTCGTCATATCCCCTAGGCCAACCAAAGTGGCGTCGTTATTGACGATGACGCCAGCACTTTGTAGCGCGATAAAAGCTAAAAACGCGCCAATACCAGCGACCACTCCTTGCTTTAGTGAGTTGGGTATGGAGTTGATAATGATTTCGCGTATCTTAAACAGACTCAAAAGTACAAAGATACACCCAGATAAGAATACCGCGCCAAGTGCGATCTGCCAAGTATAGCCCATGCCGAGCACTACGCCGTAAGTAAAAAAGGCGTTAAGACCCATGCCCGGAGCTAGCGCGACTGGCAGCTTGGCATAAATACCCATAATAAAACAACCAATCGCCGCAGCTAAGCACGTCGCGACAAAGACCGCACCTTTATCCATACCCGCATCTGCTAAGACGTTCGGGTTGACAAAGATAATATAAGCCATGGTCAAAAAGGTAGTTAAACCGGCGAGTAGTTCTGTTTTTATGGTGGTGTTGTCACCTGTGATTCCATAATATCTTTTAATTGCGTTCATAGTGTCGCTTCCCAGTTGCATTAATTAAGTATCGCATCCAAACTAAAACCTTAGTGTTTAACAGGTCAATCAAGGCGTTATCTCTACCAAAAACTGTTTTGGTAGAGATAACCCAGAGAAGGTATTTTTAAACATGTTTTATCATCATGCTGCTAATGCATGATGGGGTGTAGAATGGTTTTTAAGCGATACGAGAAGAAGCTTATCTAGTTTAGTCATTCTAGCCGAATGAGTTGATAGCGTAACGTCTTTAGAAGTCTCGCCTCCGTCTTTAAGATAAAGTTGACGTCATTATGATCTCATTCTCAGTGACAAAACCTTTGGTGATACCTCCGGTTTTGCGTTTTACAGTGCTTTAGCTATGACAAGGTTGTCGCTATCGGCAGTGGTACTTTGTAGAATAAACACGTTTAAAAATTAGTGATAACTTGCCTCACGGCCTAGTATATAAAAAAACATACTCTGTGACAATTTAGTAAGTTAAAACTACAATTCAACCTGCAAGCGAAACTCTATTATATTTACGACTTCTTGTCACTCGTTATTTGGAAAAATCAATCATTAGCAATTATTAAACACATTAATAATGACCTTTTTATCATTTAAACGTACACTAACGAGTGAAGATGACTTAGAAGCCTTTTCATGCTGATTGTTTTTGGCTTTATTGCCTGAACTTGCTTTATATCGTCAATACTATTGTTTTATATTGCTAGCTATCGTCCATTATGTGAGTCCATTAGATGCCTGAATCTTTAAATATTATCGACCTTATCACCCAAGCGAGCCTGCTGGTACAGATCGTGATGGCTTTGTTGTTATTGGCTTCACTGCTCAGTTGGGTGGTTATCTTTCGGCTCAGCGCACGTTTAGGCAGTGCCAAAAGCTTCGATGAGCAGTTTGAGACTTGGTTTTGGTCAGGCGAAGATCTAGCAAAGCTCTACCAAGGCGTTCAAGGCTCGCCTGATCGACAAGGCCTTGAGCAGATTTTTTATGTGGGGTTCTCTGAATATCTAAGAATGCACAAAAAGCGCCAACCTAAAGACGATATTATCGACGGCGTTGAGCGTAAGCTGCGCGTTGGTCTTGGCCGTCAGCAGCAGCTCTTAGAGTCAGGTCTGACTACGCTGGCAAGTATCGGCTCGGTCGCGCCCTATGTCGGTTTATTTGGTACCGTTTGGGGTATTATGAATGCTTTTTTAGGTTTATCACAAACCGAGCAAGCTACCCTCGCCTCTGTCGCACCCGGTATCGCTGAGGCATTGATTGCCACTGCTATGGGGCTATTTGCCGCGATTCCAGCAGTGTTAGCTTTCAATCACTTCACGGCTAAGTCAGCACGGCTTTACGAGTCGCGCGCCTTATTTTGTGATGAGATGACCGGCATGCTACAGCGCGAAACCAGTACCGAAAGTCAAATCGCGACTCCTCGTACTGCGCACATTAATCAGAGCAATCCGCTATGAAGCCAAGTCCTTATAAGCGCCAAAATGCCACGCTCAACAGCGAGATGAACGTCGTGCCTTATATCGATGTGATGCTCGTACTGTTAGTGATTTTTATGGTGACAGCGCCGATGCTGACCACAGGTGTAGAAGTAGACTTACCCAAAGAGCAAGCAGCAAGCATGAGCCAAAACCAGCTGCCAATTATCGTCTCTTTAACTGATAATGGCGAGATTTTTATCAGTTATGAGGATAATGTAGATGTGCCTGTCAGTGAGCCTGAGCTGATTAACACTTTATTCAATCTACAAACTCAAAGTAATAATGAAACAGGCCAGCCCATACAGATTATGATCAATGCCGATCAAAACAATCAATACGGCGCTATCGTGGCACTCATGGCAAGCTTGCAGCAAGCGGGTATCGAAAAAGTCGGACTACTCACCGGCCCGCCTTTACCTATGCCGCAGTAAGAAGCCGCAATAAGTAAATGCTACCGTTATCCTTTATAATAATGGTCTATACGGCTACTTTTTAGCCTTAGCTGAATTGATCTAGATATCTACCTTTAAGCTCACACGACTACTCATACTTATGAATAACGCGCCTCTCGTCTATATACCTACTCCGCCTGACAGTGATGGGCTAACCTTGCCTACGCTGCTCAGCTTGTTGGCGCACGGTATAGTGATCGGTCTGCTGATCTATACCTATCAGCAGCCAAGTCTAGAGACAAGCGGCGCGATTGAGACCACTATGGTATCGCCTGAGCAGTTAGCTGAGATGCAGGCTCAGATATTGAGTAACCGCGCAGCAGCCCAAGCGGCCAGTCAAGCGAACAGCACCTTACCCGCTGAAACCTCCGAAAGTACAGCTAGTACAGCTAGTACGGCTAGCACCCCGCCTACAGCCCCCTCAGAGTCTGCGACGTCAAGCTCACAAAGAGTACCTGTATTTATGCGCTCTGATGACGCTGCCGATGAGCCTATACTGATGAGCGAAAATCAGCAGCAACGATTGGCTGAACAATCGGCCGCTTATGAGCGCAATCTAGCAGAGTGGAATGCTCAGGCAGAGGCATTAGCGAGCGAGAGACTTGAGCAAGTCGAACAACGTCAGCAAGAAGATGACGCAAAAGAGCGTGAACGACTCAAAGAGTATCGTGATAAACAAAAAAATACGACAAACCCTAGAATCAATCGCCCGAGCAAAACGGATCGTAATATAGAGATAGAGACAGGGCTTCCCAGCAGCGCAAATAAAACCTTTGACTTATCAGACGGTCAATCAACGGCTGATAGCAGAGTAGCTGATAGCAAGCCTGCCAGTACCCGTAGTAGCGCTTCGGCTTCTGCGGGCGATTTTAAGAACAGCATAGCTGCTAAAATTCAGAGAAACTTAAAAGCACCGCTTGAAACCCAAGGTATTACTGCTAAAGTAGCTTTAAGATTAGATAATCAAGGTAACGTATTATCCGCCAAAGCTACCGGCGCTAATAGTGCGGTTAATGATGCGGCAGAACAAGCCGCTTTTGCCGCAAGCCCTCTACCTATTGATTTGACCAACCCTAGCAGATTTGCGGCTTTAACCATCAACGTTATGGTTCAATAGATTAAGGTAAAAAGGATTTAAAGCCTAGTGTCAAATAAGTCGACATTAGAGCTTTCTGATATTTATCTCATACCGCCGATTATTTTAAAATTTTTAACTTAGGGTATTCACCTATGAAACTATTATCTTTAAAGCTACCAACCTCAAAGCTCACTACCTTCTCCGCGTTAAACCTAGCTTCGGCTTCGCTATTGCTCACGCCACTGCTGTTCGCTCCTTTATATTCTGCTACTGCTGCACCTATGGAGATCGACGTCACGGTGGTTGCGCCAAGACAACAAAACCAAGTCGCCTTTGTCCCCTTTGCCGGTGACAATGTCTTATCTTCTATTATCTTAAATGATTTGAGCCGAACCGAATTAAAGGTCACCAGCCAAGGCTTACCGCAGCAGCCACGTAATAGTGGTGAGCTTGCAGGCACTCTGCCAGTATGGCAAAGCTTAGGTATCCCTTATTTAGTCGTCGGTAGTACTCGCAGCAATCGCGGTCAAGTGATCACAGATTATGAGGTTATCGATGTTAAGTCTGGTCGTATCATCCAAGGCAAACAAAGCTTGACGGCTAACAATGACGCGCAGAGTATGCGCTATGCCGGTCACGTGATAGCTGACAAAATCTACGAGCTTATCACTGGTACGCCAGGTGACTTTTCGGGCCGTATTGCTTATATCGAAGAGACTGGCGTTGGCAGTGACAAAATCTCACGTTTAAAAGTCATGGACGCTGATGGTGAGAATGTGAGAGTCATGACAGAGGTAAAAGGCTCTATCTTCTCGCCAGCTTGGTCCCCTGATAGCAACCGTATCGCTTACTCCATCCAGCGCGAGAAGTCCTATCCCATCATCTATGTTCAAAACGTGAGTGGCGGCGGCGCTACTGTGGTAGCTAACTATAAAGGTAGCAATCTAAGCCCCTCCTTCTCTCCTGATGGGAGCAAAATCCTCTTCTCTAGCAGCTTTGAGGGTAGCGCGGATATCTATCAGATAAGCGCTAATGGCGGCAACCTTCAAAAGCTTGTCAGTTGGCCGAGCAGCGAAGTACAGCCAGACTACGCTCCTGATGGTCAATCGTTTGTTTTTGTCTCCGACAAAGCAGGTTTTAACAGACCGCAAATCTATCGTTATGAGTTTGGCTCAGGGCGCGTCACTAAAGTCTCTAACAGCAGCTACGCGACAAGCCCGCAGTTCAGTAGTGACGGCTCACAAATTGCCTTTTTGAACGGCAGCTCTGCAGCTATTATGAATAGTGGCGGTGCGGTCACCGCAAATTTAGGCAACACCGGTATCGATGAAGCACCTAGCTTTTCACCCAATGGCAAGCGCGTGGTCTATGCTTCAAGACAAGGCGGCAAAGGCATGTTGACTATTAAGTCTCTTGCTGGTGGTAGCGCTATAAACGTACCTAGTAGTGGCACCGTGCGCTCACCTGTTTGGTCAGCCAGTCCGAAATAGCGGATGGATCAAATAGCAAATGCGCGTTCGCTCTACAGGTTCATAACCCTAAAAAAAACAAAGCGCCTAATGGTTTATTAGGCGCTTTATTGTTTGAGCTCAAACAGATAAAAAGCTTGTCGTCATAAATATACTAAACTTTATACTTAGACGGTATGAGTTGAATAATTAGCCCCTACTCATCACTTGGATCACTCGCTGGTGGCTTTTCATGTCTTAGCTGCGCGACGTCTTCAGCAGTCACTATCTCATTAAAACCATTTAAATCATTAACGATGTATTGTGTCACTGCGGCCATCTGTTCATCATTCATCATGCCATGAAAAGATGGCATACCACGAAAGCCATTGATCAAGATATCAATAATATAATATTTTGACTCCATTTTGCTGTTATCAGCTAGTGGCGGATAATAGCCTGCGCCATAAGCCCCTTCGCCTTTGTGCATATGACAAGCTGCACAAGAGTCGTGGTATAGTTTTTTGCCATCAGTGGTGATAAAAGCATTTTCTCCCTCAAACTTCGCCTCCCACTTTGCAATGCTTGGGTCGTTCTCCATGTTAGGAAGCGAGCTGACATCGACGATATTGACGTTAGGTTCAGTTAGCTCCTCACGGCTCATATACACTGCGCCCCAAGCACCCGTGTTACGGCTTGCTTGATAGTCATTAGTCGTGATAGAGTCTTGCTCTTGTTCACTAGCTATAGTCTCCACATCGTCTGACTGCTGGCTACAGCCTAGAAGTGCTGTACTGCTTATTACACTCAGCAACATCACAGTCAGCAGCTTAGGTGTCATGTTTTTCATGATGGTTGTTTTCACGATTGCATTGTCCATGACTGCCTCTGAATTTTATAGTTATCCACATTGACCTAGTATCTAGCCTTATATTGTATTTATGCTAATAATGCGTCTACGCTAGTAATACGTTTATGTTAATAATGCATTTACGCCAACATTAATGTATTTACGCTAACATTTTTGCTTTTTTATGAAGACGCTTGGCAGCATCCATACCAGATAATATAGCGCCTTCTTGCCATGCTGGAATATGTGAGCAATGCTCGCCCGTTAGTACAATACGGTTGTCAATACTGCACAGCGTGTCGTAATGCTGGCGACGAGTCGATTCATTCCAGATACCATAGCAACCCAAGGTCCAAGGAATACGGTGCCAAACGACTGACGTCCCTGCTTTAAACTCTTCAGGATACTGAGGATGAATGTATTTGCCGTAGGCTAGCGCGACATTGATACGCTCTTTTGGCGTTAAGGTGTTGAACTTATAAGAAGTTGGACCATAGCCATACGCTCCAAGTAGCACGCCAGGGCCATCTTTGAACATATCTTCTGAAGGATAAGCAATCTGTGCAATAGGCATATCGGTATAAGTTAGACCGCCATAGATCCACTCATCTTCTTCCCAAAAGCGGCGATTAAACTCCAAACCAACTTTATAAGACGTCTCATAAGGTACCGCTGCCATCGCTTGTTTCATAGGCTGTGAGACATTGATATCGAGCTGAGTCAATACCGTAAGCGGTATATTACAGATACACCAGTCTGCGCGTACCGATTTGGTAGCGCCATCAGGGCTATTACTATCGACATAATCTACAGTCACCCCAGTGTCGTCTTGGTTAATCTTAGTAACTTTGGCATTGAATTCGATCATATCGCGGCATTCGCGAGTAAAAGCATCGCCGATTTTGCCCATACCGCCTACAGGCTGAAACATCGGTAGTCATCGCCGTGGCAGGCCATACAATCAGCAGCGCGGGCAATATACGCACCGCGGTTGACTAGATCGCTGTTGGCAGGACTGACATTAGGTAGGCTTGCAGCATCAGGAATACTTGTAGCTTCAGCTAATGCGGCGGTAGAAGTGAGACCGATAGCAAACATCGATAGCATCAGATAAAGTGGCTTCATAATATCCTCGTATAGCTAGCAGCTTGATTTTTAATTCGTTGTTTTGCGTTGATGAAGCAGCACAGGGTTGTCAATATGATGCTTTGAATATAATGCTCTTAAAAGCTATCGCATTTGCATACTGAGCCGTGTCAACGTTATTTAATACCTTATGAGTCGACTTTATATTATTTCTGCAGTGTTGCTAGTTTATTAACGTATTCGTTTAAATACTTTACAAAAGTTAGACTAGTTTATATAGTCCATCTCTGTACAAACGTTTTGTTTTAATAGCAAATACCCCCATCTCTACTGCTATCAGGTATACTTTATCTATTGTTGTTAAATTTTAAGAGACTCATTATTTTGAAAGCGATCTTCAAAGCCACCGCTATCCGCGCGCTTATCCTAAGTGCGGTCGTTATATCTGCAGCGCTGCAAAGCGGTTGCCAGTCTATGCAGTTCGGTGCTAGCCCCATTCCTGTCATCTCTTACAGTGCCTACGCTCAGCCATAACTTTAGCTTAGCGCTTTAACCTAAGTTTTAGACAATTGCTCAAAACCACTTCTTAGACATTGGCATAAATGGCATAAACGTCACAAGCGTCACAAACAAGAAGGCGGATATCAATGAGATATCCGCCTTCTTACTTATTTGTCTAGCCGCGTGGTGGGCTGTTATTTATTATCAATCATTTGCCGGTTGGTGCTTGATAATAGTTTTGGCTAAGTGGTTGCCAAACCATATCGCAGTATCTATATCACCCTTGCCAGGCGTTTCCTCCGGTGGCCCATCAGCAGATTGCGTCATTAAGCCCAAATAGCTCGATAGCCGGTTTAGATCATTCTCACCGTGTCCTGTCGGCATAAGCGGCAAGCCAATCCAATTCATCCCATGCTGCATACAATATAGATTGATTTGTTGTAGTACCGCAAGCTTATCGCCGCTCAGTCCACCTGAGTTGGCAAAGGCGGCCGCCCACTTGCCTTCCCACTCACGATGGAACCAACGCTTTGAGGTCTCCTCCATAAATATCTTGAGTCCAGCAGTCAAGCTGCCCATATACACCGCACTACCAAACACAATGAGATCGGCTTGATCCAAAAAATCCCAATCGACATCATGGACATCGATAGCTTTTACTTGTGTCTCTGCCAACTGCTGACGAGCACCTGTAACAATGGCTTCAGCAACGCGCTTGGTGTGTCCATAATTACTGTGATAAACAACCGCTATGGATAAGTTAGATGTTCTATCGAGATTTGCCGTCGCGGCTATAGATGTAGTCATACGAGCTCTAATAATAAATTGGTTTATGGATTCCGTAGCACTTATAGTAGATTCAATATAAAAATGTTGTAGCGCTACGGGAATGAATGTTGCGCAGCATCG